>Ga0307509_10009994_pt1 | contig 11713 bp, 15 predicted proteins | sample 10_EM_MG_FD_202245 | JGI IMG/M metagenome (GOLD analysis project Ga0307509, IMG submission 202245) | Populus trichocarpa ectomycorrhiza microbial communities from riparian zone in the Pacific Northwest, United States - 10_EM | ecosystem: Host-associated > Plants > Roots > Unclassified | place... | reverse complement strand
GAGGATATCTGAAGAAGAGATACTAGTCGCCCAAGGGGCGCTCTCCCAGCAGGGGTAATTCATCAGGTCTCTTCCGGTGGATCTGGGGCCCAGCATATCCTCTGGGTGCACCGGTTGTATCCCACCTTGCTTGGGTTGCACCAGAGGCCTCCGGGTGCAACCAGAGTATGAGAACCTTTGTTGGGCGCATGGGATGAGAAAAAATGTCCGGCGGGCAGTCAGGGCGCACGGAATGCATAGGGCGGACGCAACCCGTCCGGACGCAAGTTGCGTCCGTCGGACGTAAATCCTTTTTTCGCTGATGGTTACCGCAATCCATGGACGTCCAACCGCATCACACGACACTGCGCGGTGCCACCGCCCACGGTTTCTGATGCAAAATGGCACTGCAAGTGATCCCAACTCGTTTCTACATAGGTTGGCACAAGGCAACCGAACCTACACCGTACAAACCCTCTCTGCAGTATTAGGGTTGACATCCCTTCGTTCTAGGTACATTGAACAATCTGTCGTAGCGCGCAGAGTCACTCTACCTGGCAGTCATGCCAATAGATTACAAAGTAAGTATCAGGGGTTTGGGGGTGCGGGGGGCTTGCCCCCTGTGTGGGAGTAGTGGTAACGTCGTAGGGGGGAGCTGAAGGAGGGGGGACCCCCCCCCTGCATGGTTTTATCTCAGAGCGAAATGCGCGCACATCACAATTGATTTACGTGAGCAAACAAACAAACAATTTGACTAACTAAGAAGCTACAGACTACTGCCCAAGGCTCAGGCAGGCCAAGTCCAACATGCACTGTTCCGCCCCACGATCATGCACCTGCTGGTAGCAGAGGCGATCCTCAGGTGTCAGGAACTCATCCAACATGAACCCCAAAGCCTGGTGGAACTCATCCACCAAAGCCCAAGCCCTCCTCTCCAACCTCACACCCTTATCCCTCCGATACCTCCCCCGCTGAGCCGCCCTCCAGGCAGCCAGCCTTGGAGACATGCCAAACTCCCTCCCAGCCCGCCGACGAACATGATAACCCCTAATCGCCAGGTTCAGGCGGCACACCAACCTGCGGTGCAGAATCACCGCCGGGCAGATATCGAGGTGCTCGGGGTACCTCATCCCCCACATTGCGGCAAACTAGACATCAAGGGGAATCGCCATGTCAGGCACAATAGTAATATCCCGACAGGCCCTCATGTCCTCAACCGTGCGCACAGAGAGATCGATGTAACAACAGTTACAGATGTAGAACATCATCTCAACCGTCAGGTAGACGCTATCCCCGAGGGGCAAGGTGTCCAACTCGAGGCTCCAACCGCCAATCCGTTCTGCATGAGCAGTTCCATCCACAGCCAAGGGCAAAGGGGGCGCACCGACAACACGAGCAGGAGTAAGGCCAAGGTGGCCACAGAATGAAGAAGCCGACGCCATCAGATATAGCGATAGGGCATGCGTTACTGTCGTGTAAGGCCCCATATCGAGGGTGGGGGCAGGCGAGGCAGGAGCTTGGCTACCCACCAGAAGAGTATAGGGATATGTCCCCGAGGGACCCGGTAGCTCCGATGAGGCATCATCGCCCTCATCGCTATCCACTCGCAGTGTTGACAGAACCATAATCACAATAATGTATGTATTAGACATAAATGTGGAAACACAATCTTAGTGTGAGGTGTAGGTATGAAAGGTCTGGTCAGAAGTTGGCCATCCACACCTTCTTCAATAGTAGGCGACACCACCCACCCACCCACCACAACCATTTAAAAGCAACCACACCGCCCACCCACCACATGCCCAAGCTCCATGACTGCCATACCCACTCCTGCCCACTACACCACTGCACTGTAATCCCAATATGGCACCCAACAAACGCGGAAGGACAAGAACACTCACGCTTACACGTGCACCCAAGCAACCAAAGCTCAGCCATCCTAACAAAGGGCAACGCCATGCTACCCCCCACCGGCGCAAGTCTAAACGCACATCCAACACAGACTGGAGCAAGAGCAGAGCCCGCCCAATGCGTAAGGCCAAGGGCATATGGGGTTAGTACACACCCAACCAAAAACATAATGTATGGCACTAAACATTACAGGACGAGGATCCGGTGTCATGCGCGGAATGAGGCCACAACTCGGCTCCGAGAGACGCTGGCGGGATGTCCGTCTGCAGGCAACCAACACAGCAGCCACAATCAAGGACATTGAAAAGGATCAGGATGTACCACCCTACATCTGGTACCCACTTTGCAACCTTTTCAGCACTGCCCTCGCCCCTGCCCTGCGCGACCCCTCCAAGGTCTACGTTGAATACCTCAGCATCAAGGCTGAGCGGCGGCTAGTCTCATCGGTGCTTCACTGATCAATGGTCGCCTCAGGGCCCCTCAACGTCCTGGCCGCATCATTCAGAACCCCCGCCCATGGTGACACCTTCCCCCGTGCCACCCTCACATTCACCCCACCCGACGGAGACACCGCGATGGCTGAAGGTGTCCACCCCGCTCCAACCCCACCAGCCACCACCCTTGCCGATACAGTGTTCAGACTGTCGCCAATCTCCCCATTCCACATCGCAGGTGTTGAGGGGTTTCGCTCTCTGGGGGGTACAGTAGTCAGCGCCCCCCTCGGGCCAAATGCCGACCCCCTGTACAATACCAGAACAGTGAGGACGGAGGTCAACCGAGGTGCTCTGTTACTCCCCATATAGATCAGGGCCCCAATCGGTGCATGGCACGACATGACGGAGCAAGGATTGCGGCTGATAGGCCGCAATCTCTATTTCCTCTTCTGTGCGGAGACCAGCCCAGACCCAATCACGTTCGCGGGGGCATAATGGTCACTGTATGCTACCGCGAGCAATAGACTCCGGTGGATTCATAAAATACAATTAAATTAAATCAACTGACTCGAGTAGTAGTCTCACCACCCCCTGATGCACAACTCACATAGAACCCTGTGCGCACTACACTCCGAATAAAAGTAAAATCCGTAGGTAGGTACTGCCTATCAAATGCCAATCCTAAGTCTCTGTCTGACAGGAAGCTGTCTATCCAGTTGAGTACCGGAGTTGGAAAACCTAAAGACTGTAAAATCAAGAGTAGTTGTATTCTGGAAATATGGTCAAAAGCACCTTTAACATCAACAAAGAGGGCAGAGAGTACTTTATCATTACAGTTAGCTTGTTGAATATCATGAACAAGAGCCATAGCTGTATTAACTGCACTCCTGCCATGTCTTCCTCCCATCTGTTCACCATATAGAAGTCCCTAGATTTCTGCAAAATAGGAAATTCTGTTGGCCATTATCTTCTCTGAAATCTTTCCTAGACATTTTAGCAAAGACACTGGCCTATAGGATTTAGGGATAGAGTAGTCAGGCTTGTTAGATTTTCTGAGAATGGCACCTGTTGCTTCTCTGCCGCAGTGAGGATGGTAACCTGTTGTAAGTAGTACCTTGCATAAATCAACAAGAGGAGTTGGGATAGATTGATACCCATGCCTTAAACAAAGAAAGTTGATCCCATCAGGTCCTGGAGCTTTGTTTGCTGCTGAGTGGAAGATTGCATCCTTCACCTCTAAGTCAGTAATATCAGGCCTGGGAAATGACTTATCTGTTGGTGTATTCTGAATGTTGAATGTTGAAAAACTGGCGGGTGGGTCAGGAAACATGGCATCTCTGAACATCTGACATTTTGATTCAAAGTCAGTCACACTGTGTTCACCAAATACTAAAGTGGGAGTCTTGAGGGTCAGAGTTGGTCTGTGTATTTAACTGCAGTAAAGATATCTTGATTTTTGGCAGTGTTGAGGAAATTCTGCCAACAGTTAGCCTTACTCTCTCTGATTGCTCTGGAGTATGTGTTCCTATATCTCTTGTTGTCAGAATATTCAGAGTCAAGTTGGGTACTTTTCCACTTCCTAAATTGTTTAGCCATTGGTTGCCTCATAGTTGAAAGCTCCTGAGTCCACCACCTCTTAGATCTTGAACAAGGCTTGCTGAGAGGAAGATGCAAAGAGAGTGATTGATGAATTAAGTCTGTGAGTATCCCGAAGCCATATGGTAGACTCAAGCAAGAAGAGTTTATTATGAAACTGGGGCTCACTCGATGTTGATTGAGAACGGTCAGTTTCAGGAGGAGTGTTAGAGATTACGGAAGTGGATTGTTGTCATAGACAAGGAAAGTGGATTGATGAAGAACAAGGTGGAAGAATTGTTTTAGTTGTTTCATTTGTTCTAGAAGAAAGGATAGACAGAAGGGTTTTCTGATAATGTCTTTCCTTTATTGTTACCATGGGGATATGCCTGGAGGAGAGATTGATGTGTGTGGCAGATGATAGAATGGTTGAGATCCATTTATTCTTATATACACTTATGTTTAGTTAGTATTGTTTTGTGGAGACGAGCGAATGAACTTTCTGATTATAAGTACCCATTAGTTTAAGCCCTGAGTCTAGATTGAGCTGTTGTGCCACCATTGGGATCTATCCCTGCAACAGGGGGCTGGTATGGAAGAGATGTACGGTGTGCTCAGCAGCCATCTTCCAGCCAAGCTCATTACTCCGTTCAAAATCAGGGACTACACATCCGAGAATTCAGTAGGCTGGCTTGCCAGCATTCAGTTTGCAAGTGCTGTCAACACTGGGCATCTATCTGATGTACATGGCCTAGTTACAGTTCAAATTGATAATGATGCCTGTAAGTTTACTGTAGTTGACATAGGGACACTTCTCGGCCTGGCCCACCTCATCTTGGAGGCAGAACTACGGTAGATTCTGAAAGGCTGGATTTATCAGGGAATATTTAACGATATTTATTAAGGGATGCGGTAGGTATTGAACGAATTTACAATGCCCATTGGTGTCGGGAATGTGAGAGAATCCTAGTCTAGAATCTACCACTCTATATACAAAGCATTTTGTAGAATTATAAGATCAAATAAATCACCATGCTTGCTGTTTTGTAGATTACCAGCTCAGAGAAGAGATGAAACCAAAGAAGAATAAGAAGAGCTACTGCTCCCGACCCCAATCCAAGCTGGGAGCGCCAGCAATTTCACTATCCTTACAGACATAAGAAAGACCCTCAAACAGGGTAGATGCACCAGGAGATATAAGTAACATGAAGGGGGGCCTGGGCATATTCAGGACGCTTGTATGAGGCAAGTCGCCTCATGGGAGAAAAATGGAGGCACAGTGAGCCAGGCCAAATAGGAGGTGGGTGGGTGTTGAAAGGCAACTCAGGACATAGAGGAGAGGGGATGTTGCCACAGAACTCATGACAGACAGAAGGCAACACTCACGTATCAGATGCAGGGTATTTTTTTGCTCATCATCAGGGCCAATGTCAGCAACACCCATGAGATGGGCATGGCATGGCTGTTCCTTAGCTGGGTAGAGGAGAATATCAATCAAGGAAGGTCTCCTCATCTTCCTCACAGAAGGGGCAGAGGGTGCTAGCATCTCGATTCTTCCAGGAGATATGATCAGGAAGATGGCTGGCACCTGTGCTCATCAGGTGGATACGGCCACATAGGAAGAGTAGGAGGCCTGTAAAGGTGCGATGTATCAGGCAGGAACTGTATGGGTTAGATGAGGGCACTGCAGGGCTCATTGAGAGCCAATCAATGAGGAGAAATTGCTCCATATGTGCTCTCATACTGACATAGATTACAGAAGGTTCAGGACAAAGAAGAGAGGAACCAGGGCGGACAGGGCCAGTGGCAAGGTAGGGATTGCCAAAATTAGGTTATGGACCTCATGGCAGGTGGCCTCCAGTTGGAGGTGCATTGCTGACTTGATGCCAGGGCGGTCCCAGCAGGTGGTGTATGTGGCTTTCAAAGAGCCACTGAGAAGGACATAGTGGTCGTCAGCTGATTGGCCCTGGTCTCGGGTGGGAACAGAATCAGGAGGCTGGGCAGTAGCAGTGTTGAACTGTAAGGGCAAGCAAACAAGATGATGAGCAGCTAGACAACGTGGATGCTTGCATAGGGAGATGGTGGTGGGGAGGGAGTCTTGTGGTAGAGGAATCAAATTGGGGGATTGTTATTATTATTATTATAGATCATTACGCTTATGTAGCCCGAAGGCTATGAAGCGGTAACTACAATACATCTGGGATACCTGTGTGTCCAGTCAGTGATCTGCCTCCTACTACATAATACTGTCCACTTTTCGTTGGCCCTCCGGCATAAGCACTAACAACCCCTTAACAAAGGAAGTCCTCCACTCCGCTAAATGCCTAACCAATAGAAGGAAATACATGTATAAACCTAGTCAGCCCTGTTTCTCCTCTCAGTTGCTTTCTGGTGTGCGCTAAGGTAGGTGGGGCATTCTTTGAAGTCTGCCTGGTGTGGATCTCCGCAGTTGCTGCATTTGAGGGTCGTGTGAAGGCATTGTTTGCCCTTGATAGGGGAGTCAGATTGGCCACAGGCATGAAGGTAGGCTGGGTGTTGCCCAGCACATAGATTGCAGTGGGTGTCATTTGCGCACTTGGAGGTGTGGTGTCCAAAGGTTAAACAGTTGTTGCATTGGGTATCTGGTCCAAAGGTAAGATATTTCTGAACTTTGAACTTTCTGCCAAAGTGGGAAAGGCCAGAGGTAATGGCTTTAGTTGCTGCATCTTTGCCGGCAATTGTAGGAACTATGGTAGATGCTGATTTCTTGGAACACTGGCCTTCTGTGGTGAGCTATCTAGGAGGGCGGGGGAGGTCAATGCCAGGGTTGAAGTCTTGAACTTCAGACTGGGCAGTGGTAAGAGAACTGGAGGTAGGAATGCTGTGGATGATAACCTTGTGCCAGATTTCATCCTTCCTAAGTCCGGTAGCTGCAGGTATGGTGGCTTTGATGGCTTTCTCACTGGCAGGGCAGTGTGATTTGTGGTCTGAGAGGGCAGGAGTGTTGTCTTTGGTCATAAGTTTGATATCATGGTTGGTGGTGAACTCTATATTAGCAATAAGAGGCTTCTTGATTGCAGAGTTGATAGCATTTCTGATGGTGAGGTTGTTGGGGTTGTTCGGGAGGGCTGTGCCATTTCTCTCAATGACAATCGTACTGTTGCGTTTGGTCAAAACAGAAGGGATTGCTGTCTTGTTTGTTGGAGGTGTAGTGGTAGGGGTGGTAGGTGCTCTGGCAGCTTTCTGGGCCCTGGTAAGAGTAGGGAGTGGTGCAATTGTTCTGGATAGGGGGGTAGTGGTTGTAGCAGGAGCAGGCTGTTTGCTCTATTGGAGTTGTAGTTCAGTTGTAAGGGTGGTAATCTGATCTTTTAGGTCCTGAGTATCCTGGATGTGACCTTCTTGAACAACTTTCAAGTGTCTCTCAAGGGCCTCAAAGGTGGTCATGAGGTATTAGTAACAATTAGCCAAGGATTTGTTCTGATTGATGAGGATAATGGTTTTGTCTTGGAGAGATTCATGGGTGGTAGAGTCGCCATCATGGGCAGAATGCGAGATGTGGCAGACACCTGTTTGGACAGGAGAAGGGAAATCTTCTTCTATCCTAGTATCATCAGGACGGGTGGGGGCTTCAGAGCAGTGCGGATTGAATAGGGGTGTAAGGGGGTTTCCACCCCCCCTCCCTCTACCCCTTTGTCTATTAGACATCAGAGGGTAGGCTGGAAGAACTCTGTTGATAAAGGTGATAAGGTAACAAATAAGCAGGGATGATTTGTTGATGAATAGTCTTTAAAGTGGGGAATGAAGTAGTGAGAATTGGTTGTTGACCAATCAGGTGAAAGCTCGGCTAAAAATTTGGTGTGGGTTTTTCTTTCACTCTAGTCGTAATGGCAATGGAGTCGGGAGATGTGGGTGGATAGAAGTAACCAAGATTTCTCAGGTGTTGCGATTTCAATCGCTGCAGGTGTAGCGGAGACGGAGGATGCCTTTTTTCCTTCTTTTTGTTTTTTTAATCATATACATTTCTTATAGTACAATGACAGCATGCTGCGTATAGCTATGGCCAACAAAAACCTCTTCCTCCTCTCACTTGGAAACATCCATACCCCCAACTGTCTCTGGTATAAGACCAACCGCACATCTCGCCTATCACCCAACCAAATCCTTACGAATATACTCATACATACGAAGGAAACAGAAAGGCAAGAAGCAAGCAGGAAGGAGAGGACAAACCTTAGCAACACCTACAAAGTGTGAATAAAGGGAATGAATGAACCTCTAACAAATGAAAATTATGACTAATACTTGTTCCAGATCAGCCTGAGCTAGGAAGTGAAAGTATGGGGCTGTACACAGGAGCAGTGCCAGGGAACAAAGCAATGCTTGGTGGCAGGGTAGGAACAATTGGATAGAGAGGACTTCAAAGAGGGTTCCCCGGAGGGTGTGCAACAGTGGCATTAGTGATGGCCAGGAGGACAGGCGTAACAAAGGCCTGTTTTTGTATGGTAACAGAAGGTCAAACGTGGGAGGAGGGGTAGCAGCAATGTGTGAGCCCTGGTAGGGATGGGGCAGTAGGGTGTCAGCCAAGGGGGCAGTAAGGTGGTAGCTGAGAGAGTGGGTGTAGCTGTCACCGAGCAATGGGAGAGGGACCAAAAAGGCGGATAGAGGAAGGGATAGGTAGACCCAGATGCTAGAAACCACTCACTAGAGTAACCGCGGCCAATGCTTTTCTCACAGCGGAATGAGAGATGAGACCGTAATGTTACAGAGCGAAGCGTTCTCCGACAGGGCGGACATAATCAAACGGCCAAGTACTTCACAAAGGGCTTAGAAGACAGCAGTGCCGACTATAAACAAAGTGACAGGGATTGCTGACCGTGCAAAATCCTAAGTGAGATGCAAAGGAAATGCCGGTAAGGGGGAGAACCAAACTTCATGAGAGGCGATCAATGATGAAGGGAAACAAGAACCTCATGGAGGAAGGGGTGCGAGCCCCTATAGGGACAAGAGTGGTGATAGCATCACTGACTAGACAGAAGCCGTCAAGGGAGAGAAGAGGGTGGGTGGTAGATCCCACGATGATTTCCCATAGTGTTCAGATTTAAATCACTGGAGGTGTAGAGGAGATGGTTCGTGGAGACGGAGGATGACCGAGTCTCGCTTATATACACACTTCATGCCAACAACCCTTGCCCTGGTAACACTTAACTAGAGTCACACAGTTCTATAACTCAAAATGAGTCATGCCCGAAATCTATCAGCTGACTCCGATGAGTCGCTGCGCAACATACGGTAAACCAATTATAACACATAAAACAAGCCATGTTAGCAAAGTGCATCACATGAGTAAAACTCGTGACTTATAACCTGAGTCATGTGCAAAAGTCATTCCATCATTATGACTCATAATCCTGACTCATGGAAACAGCAACCAATTATAATATAAGGATGACTTGCAACTGCGAGTTATATGACAACTATGAGTCAACTGACTTCATAGCGCAAAACATAAACATACCTTATAACTAATATGTATTAGTCATGTGAAATCTGCCTTGCTTAGTCATGATTTGTGACAGTAGAGGGGAAATGAACTCTACCTCCATGGCCCAACAAATGGCTAGGGGTAGCGTTTGGAAAAGTGATGATAATCTCTCAGTATTGAGATTTCAATCGCCCGATGTATAGTGGAGATGGAGAATGGCAAGTTCCTGTATGTAACAGAGAATATATGAGTTAAACAAAAAAAAAAAATCTCACACTTGAGCAAAATATCATCTATCACCGAAGAAGTGATCTTATCAATAAAATAAGTTTTACCCATGAAAAATCTTTTATCACTTTATCCACTTCTACATACATCAGTTATTTAAGCCTTTCTAGACAATCTCTGTCTACGATAAAGAATATTGCCCTATTCTTTCTTGCAAGTCTTTGAGATTAGCTTCCATCCAACCAAGACATCGAGGTGGCCTATACTAGACTCCAGGCACCATACAACCTTAAGCAATGCCAGAGCCTTCGCTCATTTAAATTTATTCATTATGGCCCTCAACACCTGAAGGCGCCTTTCTTGCTCAAATTTCAAAAAGTTGAATATGCTGAATAAGCATTTATTACTTATTCAAATGGGGTATAGACTGTTACTAATATAGGTTAGCAGTAGGATTGCATCAAAAGAATCAGAAAAAAAATTCAATTCTAGTACAAGTCAAGTTTAAGTGAAGGAGAAGTAAAGCATCAGTAAATATTTTCACTCTTATACATGCAGGTACGGTGGAAAGTGCCTAAAGGTGGGTCCTCCGGTGAAACGGCAATTCCGTTGCAACTGATCGGGATTCTGCCAAGAAGTGCCAAGAGATGATAAGTAATTGCAAATGATATGGTATTGTCCTGTAAATATATGGTACCTGCTTAAGAAAGTGGAACACGATGACTTTTATATACAACATTGGTAAATTGATCAGTCCCATACCTTAACCCAGTATAGTAGGCATCCAGAATGCGTGTGCCTTCTTTCTTCCTGATTATTTCCACGTCTTAGTCATTATTAGTCCTCAGTATCTTTCAGTCTGCTACTGAGTAGATTCTGTCACTAATTTCACTCTCACCAAAACTTTCACTTTTGAGTTCTCTACTACTTTTGCATCCTCTATTTAATTACAAAATAAAATCCATACACCTCTTCTTCATTCAAATTGCTTCCTCTGTATGGATTTCTCTTGAAAATATTTACAGCCCCTAGTCAGAAGTGTTCGTGATCTGAGACATGTTTAATTGCAGTTGCGCCATAGGGCCCAGCCGTAGTGGGGTACGGTAGTGGGGTTGCCAGCGCCGTGAAGCAACACAACGGGCACGCGCTCGATCAACGGGCAACAGACAATGATGAATTGTCCACAATCAACCAACTCTGTACATAGATTAAATAATAAAAATTTATATAAAAGTTATGAATACTAGCTAATACCTTGTGTAGCTCCCCTTTGCCTCCAAAACTGCAGCTACTCTATCAGGCATTGATTTCCACAACTTTTCAAAAAATTCCTCCGGAATTGTCTCCCAAACCAAAGGCAATACTTCTGCAAGTCTCTTCTTAACAGCTTCTTTTCCTCCTGAGGTATCTGCAATCCTTGGATACTGCTGGTGCAATGGCTTTTTAAGCTCTACTTATGCATGCTCAATAGGATTTAAATCAGGGGAGTAAGAGGGGTGTTCCACCACTTCAATAGAATTTCTCTCCAACCAATCCATAATATTATAAGCCTTGTGATCAGGAGCATTGTCTTGTTGAAAGAGAATATCTTGCATACCAAAAGAAAACATTTGATCAATAACAGGGAAAAGATACCTTCTCAAGAGTCTGATATACCTGATTTTGTTGATATTTTGAGTAATAGGAACTAAAGGCCCTTTTCTCTTACCCCAAAAGCAGCCCCAAACCATGAGCGAAATTCCCTTATCCTTCTCCTTTGGCTGAATACAATCTGCTAGCCACTTCTCTCCAGGTTCTCTGAAAACCCATTGCTTTCTTGGATTCTTGGATTTCTCCACACTGCACTCATCACTCCAGATAACTTTCTCAAAATCCTCAGCTGTCCAATCCTTATGAGCTATTGCCCACTTTAATCTTTTAGCAACATGCTCAGGTTTGAGTTTAGGTCTTGATTTGGCTAGCCATTTCTTGACATTGGCTTCTCTGAGTATTCTATCCACTTTCATGACAAATTTGTTAGAAATCATAGTCTATCACTCAAGGTAGTACAAGAATGCCGGGTTTTTTTTTGTTACCTGTAGAAAGTGATATGCCAGGAGCATATTTATCCCGGAAGTCAGATCTG
>Ga0307509_10009993_pt1 | contig 11714 bp, 8 predicted proteins | sample 10_EM_MG_FD_202245 | JGI IMG/M metagenome (GOLD analysis project Ga0307509, IMG submission 202245) | Populus trichocarpa ectomycorrhiza microbial communities from riparian zone in the Pacific Northwest, United States - 10_EM | ecosystem: Host-associated > Plants > Roots > Unclassified | place... | reverse complement strand
CTGTGCCCCCCACACCCGTATGATACGCTACTGTGGTACGTCCGTCGGTTGGGACCAGCTAGTCTTCCAACTGTTCGCAGACTTTAGTCCATGGCACACTGAGTAGCCTACCCATACTCGCATTCGATGACTCGCACGCACACCATCAAACAGACTTACAGAGAATGCGTGGCCGCTTCACCAGAACGAAAACGGGCTACCGCTCCCATTTACATTCTTGCCCTATCAGTCTACAAATCTGCCTCACCTCACTGGCATGTTAGACCTTGGTCCGGTCCGCTGTCGCGGTCAGTCCCTCCGATGGCGTCGACGTCGACGGCGGCAGCCCTGATACAAAGTTTGCAGATGCAGAACGAGATATGATCAAGTCGAAAATTGTAAACGCGTAATACCGGGACTTTCGTAAAATAGAGTCTAACAACAAGTAAGGGAGAATGGATAAAGGGTAGGGTAATGCGTACGTAATAATAATGTACTATAGAACAGGTGGTTCAAGTTGTGAGGCTCACCACCAGCTTCTGTCACACAGGGAATCGTCCTGACGTTCCACAACTTATTCCCCCAGCAGCGAAGAGGAAATGACGCACGGCGAAGAATTATGGCAGGGCGAGTTCGACATGTTTGACCGGATGAGACTCGAGTCGATGTCGCTGCGATAAACGCCTAAAGAGTTGGCCACAAAACTTCAGAAACAATGGGACGGGGAGGAATCGAGAAAATGGGAGGCTCCTCGGACGAAAAGTGTTGGGGTGGAAGGGATGAAGCATTCCAGTAGCATTCCTCTTCACGATCAGTCGGGTGTCGAAAATACAAAAGTGTTGTCATCAAGTTGTAAACAATAGCAACAAATCACAGAGTTTGTAACTCCTGGCGGGAATGTCTAGAAAGGATGTGGTATCCAAGGCATAATGGTGACCCTATTCTTCCTTGCTAGGCCCTACACCCCCTATGCGCCATACTCGGACAATAATCGTACGATCTCCCGCTGTCCCCTCCGTTGTGCTAATTGAGATGGCGTCCGACCTTGGTCATTCCGTACATGAACATTCGCTCCGCGCTGAAGTAGTACCGTGACAATGTCGACTTGGCGAAAGTATGACGCAATGTGCAATGGAGTCCATTGATCCTGCTTCCTTGCGTTTACATCAGCACCATGATCCAGTAATAAGAGTACCACTTTGAGTTGTCCGAATCGCGACGCTGCGTGCGACGGTGTCCAGCCGACTTTATCCTGGGAATTTACATTAGCCCCATACTCGATCAGCAACTTCGCAACTTCGAGCCTTCCCTTGACCGATGCCAGATGCAATGCAGTCCTATGGAGTGCATTCCGTTCGTCGACATCCACACCCTTTTGGAGTAATGACCCTACAACCTCGAGATCACCTTCGTCTGATGCCGTGTGCAACAGGGTCCACCGCTCGTCAGGAACATTAGCACATTCGTGTCCGGTTGACGGTACTGAAATATAGGAATGGGTGTCCGGTGATGCGATGATCAAAGGGGTCAAGTCGATGTGACCCAAATAATCCACGGTTCCCATCCATTCCATCAGAAACCTTCCCGCATCGATCCTCCCGTTGTCGAGCACCAGCTCCAGAGGATTATTGTGGTCGCCATCATGAGTGTTTCCATCTGCACCGGACTTGACTAGCTTGACTAACAGTGTCCCGTCAAGATATCCACGTTTTGTTGCCCTATGCGATAGTGTGGAATTTCCCCCATCGCGAGAATTTACGTTTGACTCTGATGTAAGAAGTGGATGCACGACCTCGAGTTGTCCGTGATCTGACGCTGGGTGTAAGAGCATTTGTTGGTCCTGGCTCTGGGTATTGACATCCGCGCCCCACTTAACGAGAAGTTCTGTGATGATGAGATGGCCGTTGGCAGATGCAAGATGGAAGGGAGTGGGTAAGCCCCTTTTGGCTGGGTTTATATCTGCATTATGGCGGTGGTCATGGGACTGCTGGGCATATGGATATTTCGACGCACCATTCGATAGGGTCCAGCAATCGTTGTGATGCGGTTCCATGGTGGCGCCACTCTGAAGTAATAAACGCACAACTTCGAGATGTCCGCCTTGCGATGCCAACATCAGTGGGGCCCAGCCTCGGTTATCATGTGTATCCACGGCGGCGCCACTTTGGAGTAACAAACGCACGACGTCTTGGTGTCCCATCTCTGACGCTATCGTCAACGAGGTGTAACCGTCGTTACCGCGGGATTCCACAGCCGCACCCTTCTGGAGCAACGAACGAACGATATCCATGTCCCCACATCGCGATGCTAACATCAGTGGGGTGAGGCCGCTATTGTTGCGTAAGTCTGCAGTCGCACCATACTGGAGCAAAGGAGGAACGATATCTAGGTGTCCATATCGCAATGCCGACATCAATGGGGTCCAACCATCGTTGTCACGGAGATCCGTGGCCGCGCCCTTTTGGAGTAACACATGCGCGATGTCTAGGTATCCATATCGCGATGCTGACATCAACGGGGTCCAGCCGTCGTGGCTACTGGCATCTACGGCTGCGTCGCTGTGGACCAACAAACGCACGATATCTAGGTGTCCACATCGCGATGCCAGTAACAATGGAGTCAAACCGCCTATGTTGTGGGAATTCACCGCCGCGCCGTTCTGGAGTAACAGAGGAACGATATGTGGATGTCCATAACGTGATGCCAGCATCAATGGGGTCCAGCCATGGTTGTCACGGGGGTCCACGAACGCGCCACCGTTCAGTAACAAGTGCACAACATTTTGGTGCCCATATCGTGATGCTGACATCAATGGGGTCCAGCTGTGGTTGGTCTGGGCGTCGACAAACGCGCTGCTCTGAAGTAACAAACGCACACTATCTGTGTTTCCGCATTGTGATGCTGCTGCCAATGGGGTCCAACCGTCCTTGTTATAGGAACGCACAGCCGCACCATTCTGGAGTAACAAATGGACGACATCTGGCTGTCCATGTAGCGATGCTGACATCAACGGGGTCCAACCATCGTGGTCACAGAGGTCCACAGTTGCACTACTCCGGAGTAGCAGACGCACGACGTCTAGGTGCCCGCATCGCGATGCCAACATCAATGGAGTACAGCCGTTGTTGTCCCGGGAGTCCAGTTATGCCGTGAGTGTCATTCTGAAGAAACAAAGCGACAATATCTGGGTGTCCATGTAGCGACGCCCACATTAATGGTGTCCAACCTTGTTCGTCACGGAGGTACATAGATGCGCCACTTTGGAGTAACAGTTGCACGATGTCCAGGTGTCCACATTGCGCTGCTGACATTAATGGTGTGAGACTGGTGTCGTTATGGGAGTCCACAGTCGCGCCATTCTGGAGTAATAAAAGGACGATATCGGCATACCCATATCGCGATGCTGATATTAGAGGTGTCCAGCAATGCTCATCGCAGAGATCCACAGCAGCGTCGCTATGGAGTAACAAACGCACTATATGCTGATGACCATATCGCGAGGCTAATAGCAATGAGGACCAGGCACTATCGTTTTGGGAGTTTACAGCTGCACCACAATGAAGTAACAAGCGCGCGATATCTAGATGTCCATTTAACGATGCGTTCATCAAGGGTGTCATGCGGTAGTCGCCGGGAGAGTCTACGGACGCGCCACGTCGTAGTAAAGCCCGCGCAACATCTAGATCGCCTTCGAACGACGCATGGGACAATGGTGTGTTCCCGCGTCCGTCATGAATATCGACACCTGTGTGGTGATGAAGTAACAATTCAACAATGTCAAGATTTGCCTTTCGTGTTGCTTCGTGCATTGGCGTCAGTTTATAGTCGTTCATGACGGTTACATCCGCGCCCTTGGCAAGGAGCAACTTCGTAACGTCGATGTTTCCCTTGGTGATAGCGGCGTGCAATGGAGTACAGTAATATCCACCTCTAGCATTGACGTCCTGGGGATAAGCGTCGATGAGGTGTTCGGTAAGGCTGTAGAAACCGCATAGCGTGGCATAGTATAATGGAAGAGCTTCCGGTGGTGTTGGGCGTGCCGCAGACATGATTTCCCGGAATGGATAGTCTAGATCGTATACTCAGACCCAAATCGCCAAGTGTGGTTTGGTGGAGTCAAAAAGACGTTCCATGGCATCTTTAAGACTGGAAGATACGTTGTCGAACTGGGCGTGTTCGACCCAGTACCGAGCGGCATAGGTAGTCAGTGGGAAATTCTTCACGCTGTCCTTGTCGAGAGCGTCATCCAATGTCAGGAGGACGCTTAAGGAGACTTGTGAAAGGACCGTATGGGCTTGATGAGGAACAATGTAGTACTTGGAAAGATGGTTCCCTGCATTGGCAAGCCGTTCCGATGTCAAGTATTCCTTGACAGAGAAATGGGAGAACTGAACAACTCGAAACCCGTCCAAGTCAACGATGGCGATAAGACTTGAGCACGCAGATAGAACGGCTTCTTCTGCGTTCTCCGGACGCCAAGTCACGTCATAATTGGGTTGAGCCCCGGCCTCGAATTGAATTGCAAGAATCTCCGCAAGCTCCTCGACACGAAGTGGTCTGATGGATATCGCGAGGCATTGGAGAAGGCGCAGCGCATATTCTTGCCTCTCCTGGGCGATGCTTAGCAATATCCGATCATATGTTTCATCCAAGCTCTTCGGTAAGTCATCCAAAGAGCGACGGATCGCCGATGGAAAACTGTTCCTCAGGGATTGTAGTTGGCAGACGGTCCATCGGAACCTGTACACATAGGTGAGAACCGTCGTGACTTGGTAAGGTAAGGGTGACTTACATCCCATCAGCTTTCCGGGAAAGTGAGCGAATAACCATATCCTTCTCTTCCTCCCTCCATTTCCGCATATTACAGTCGGAATAGACGATAGATCTGACAAAGTCAGCAATATCCTTCTTTTGTCCTTCTTCGTCGTGAAGAGAAACAGTATGAGATGCCAAAGATGTCAAGGCGGCTTGAATATCCGCTTCGGGACGACTGGTCGCACAGGTGCGAACATTTGTGAGTTGTAAGTCGACCAGTTTCTTAACCATGTCTAGGATTCGTTTCCGTGCGGGTACCACGCCAAGGGAATTAGGACTTTCGTCAAGGGCATCAATGATGATATAAAGTGTTGGCTGTCCTTCGCGTTTGAGCATCTTTTCCAGGCAATCTATCAGCCTATCATCGCTTGGCCGCCGTGACCCTGCATCGTACTCCGAATACAAGGAAGAGAGGATACTATAGCAAGGATCGGATTTGGCAGAAAGCTGAGCAATAAGAGAAGCAACCAAGTCGCTAACTTCCTGCTTTTTTGGATCTCGAAAATCGCAATAGAAATAGGTCATCAAAGCCAATCCCGTATCGCGTAGGTGTTCGACTTCTTGAATAACGCTGGAGCTGATTGACGACTCCGGTTTGAATGTGCTGCACGATAGATTTGGGGTATGGCGTACCATAATATACTCTCCCCAGCACCCGCTTTAGAACATTGGGGCAGACGGCGATCAGGACACGGGCTGATGCAAAAAGTGGGAGAAATTGCACACGTTTTCCATATATCCATAAAAGAGAACCCCGAGCTTTCCATTCCTTAAACGTGCTGCTTTCCGTGAACCATGAAGCGGTACCATCAAGGTGATCTCTGCGTGCGACGTTGTGATTTGTCGATGGGTCAGGAGGAGAGAGCCAACTGCGGACGTCCTTTTGGAGCTGGTTCCCTACGAAGCTGTGTCAAACTCGAGAGCGTCCACAGGGAAATGTCAGGACTAACGCTCCATTTTGTTTATTTTACTTGCCGCCTCTTGTATCATAACTAACGAATACCATTTGTCTTAGATGGATGTTGGTATTCCACGTGGATTGAACATACCTAGGGCCTGTCGTACGCCAGTAGTCGATGCCTTGCCATCTATTTGAATCAGTCTAGTCAATTGTTCGATAGTAAGGTCTACGCACCATCCACGACTACCTTCAGATTGGTGAAGAGTCCATGAACCACTTCTAATGTGTGTGCGACGGTCACCCGAGCTTCCTCCTGCGTGAGTCGGTCCAACCTCTGTAAGATTGCCTCAACATCGCTCTCTCCCAGTAGCTTCTTCGTGAATTTCTCTGTGCTATGGTCAATAGGGAAGATATGCAGGTAGAGGCCACGTACTGAACCGCCCTTGTTTTATTTGAGTTGTCGCGAAGGCAAGCACAAAGAGAACTTCAATCATTATCTTCACCATTATATCTGACATTGAAGAGGACAACGGGATCCTCTCGGTATAAATATGAAGGCGTCTAAGGAAATTGGCAATGCATTCGAAGAGGTCTAGGATGGCGTCATAGCTTGCAGCGACACCAACAACCGCCTGGCATGGATAGACATCACATAAGGCGCGGGACCTGCCAGTGATGGGGAAAAGAAGAACGATACGAACAGTGAGGAGAACATCAACGCCGACACATATAACTTTTGCAGGTTGGAATGGCCCCTGTAGGTGGGCATGAAGGCATGGTCAGATAGGAAAGCGGCCCCTTGAACTCACTAGTACGATGCCAGATGTCTCGCCAAGGACGCCGGAAAATGCATGGACAACTTGGACCACAGGGCGGATGCAGTTGACCAACTTGCGATATTTGTCCCGATAGTCCTTGAATGCTGATTCTCTTTCTAGGAGTAGTTGGATGACGTCTTCAGGAGAACGGCAGCTCTGGATTTTGTATGCGGTGGGATGTTTGGTCAGCTCGATTCCGGTCTGCTTCGTATAGCCCTCCAAAGCGGCATCGAAGATGGATTGAAAGCTAGGGCAGCACGTAGTTAAGGACATCAAAGTTGAGGGAAATAGCTGGTGAAATACACGGTGGAGATACTTTTATATACGTTACTGGGTTCCACTTCAGTGGCGTGGACAGCCCCTTAAAACCGTGCATGACCTACACGTAAGAGGATGAGGAACAAATTGACGCGCGCGAGAGGTCTCGTGGGCACACCCAACTATCCTTATAGGTCTACACCACCCCGAAAACGGCTCTTGTCACATAAGGTTGTTGTGTCACAAACGCCCCCTAACCCGCAAGCATAGAGGCGCGGATGCCACTCGTCAATTTCGTTGATCATATAGTAGTCAGTCAGTAGGCCGCCTGGCCAAGTCTGTGCCCGACCCCCGAAGCCAATCAAGCCATTGCCAGTGGCTGCGCAGTCCCCGTTTTGCAAGTTGCGACGTGTATTCGTCCTATTCGAAAATATCAATTGTAGTACCAGTACTGTAGAAATGAATATGATCAAATGTGAATGAATGTGAACGAATGCGATCAAAATGCGAACGATTGTGATCTAATACTATCAAACCCGAGCAGATCAGTTTGATGGGATTCACTCCCGATCTAAGTACAGTCCCATTTTTCTAATTGTATCAAATTCTGTAGGTACATCGACCCAATTCGTTCATATTCGATCCGATTAGGTCTATTTCTGGCTGGGTTTCACCCTTCATCGAGCGCCGTCCCATGGCATTGGATCCCATCACATAGCCATAGGACCCAAGTCGCTCATCAGCAAAATACCCACTGCAGAGAAGGCATTAACGTGTGTCTCACCTTTGATTTAGCCAGTGTACAGCTGGTATTCTCTCCCGCGTCCATTGGGGCTTCGGTAGATTATGCTCACAACAACTTCATTCTATTGGGCTCTCCATTGGACTGACCCTCACAGACGCTATGGTAGGGTTGAGGAGTCTTCTCACTGATATTGAGTTGGTCCTCTTTGAGACTCCTGGGAACGCGGGAGTAAAGTTACGGTGGATGGGCTCGGCATGGGTACGACTCGACGTTCTGGAACGCCGGGCCCGCAAGAGTAACCAAAGCAAGAAGGTGGAAACGGATAGCGTGCACCGCATGGTGCACATACGTCTATTTAGGGCCGCCCGTCCCAGCGCTGTACATGATCCCAGACGCGTCGTGGACAAGTCACGAAGCGATGGGGCCTCTTTGAGCGTGGTAATGCACAGGGCAAGCGTCAATTAGAGCGCACCTGAAAAAAGGGAATAGTGAGTCACGCCGACGTATCGACCTGAGAATGCGGCGATTATGATTTGCAGTCGACCCGGAGAGCTCGAACGTACTGGTAACGGGAGGAACAATGTCTCACATACGTTCAGGGAGATGGTGAATGGTGCCCGTCTGCATGGAGTGCTAAGGTTACTGTTGAGGGTCAGCGCAGTGACACGGCCGCCACGGGCCATCTGACGATGGGATGCGGATAAGGATGCGGATGAACGGAAGTCGATCGTAGTATATGAGGACTAAAAGTGCAACGCACAGGCATCGTACAGATAGACCAGCTCAGGGTCTCGGGAGATCACGATAACAGGGGAAAAAGTTCAGTTGGTGTACGAAATTACTAGTAGCGCATCGGAGACTCGGAACAGTTGTGAGATGGATACCGTATGACACGTACTTGGGTCCGGTTCCGTGTGCTAGAGTGGCGCTATAATCCGAAGTATCTATATGCGAATGGGGAGCATCAGTATCAGCAATCAAAGCATTTTGGTTTCCGGAGGTCGCCCAAGTTGAGCAACCAGTGGAAACTGACGGACCAACAGAACCTTGGAAACTTAAGAACTTGGAAACCTATGATCCATGTTCCGGAATCCTCACAAATCCACACGACCCCACACAGAAACCTATGGAAACCTCAATTTATGTCGTGGATTTAGGTAGAATTAGTGGTAGATTGACTACCTTAGTGTAGCGCAGGTGGTAAGTCCACGGTGCTGTGAGTTCGATAGAGGTCTGAGATCCGAGGCGGGTTCGCGTTCCCGAGGGAAGGCGAAGGTGCGAGCAGGAGAGAAAGAGAGGGAGGAGAGAGTGTGTGTGTATGTATGAACGAGATGGCACCGCGCGAGCCGCTTGAGAGATACTGAGACTGGACGTAGCTACGCAGACCGTGATGAGGACTCGTGCCTCCAACGGCACAACTGGGGGATTCGTAATGGGCGTAACGAGAGACTTGAGGTGGAAACACGCGAACGGAGAAAGTTGGGCTATAGTATAGTAGGAAAGTGGAGAGCAAACGTCTAAGTCAAAGGAAGATAGAAAACGTACAAGAGTGTCCGGGATGTTCCTAATTCGGTAAAACGCGTATCCAACGAAACGTATGGTCCCGAGTAAGGGCCGACTGGCGAGGTGTCGCGCACGTCGTGCGTGACGTGGAATGACGGCTGTCGAGGTGGCGCGCACCTGTGGCATCAGCCAGCGAAGGGTGGGCGATCCGCGTGTCGTCGGCAGCATGGCTCGAGAGAGGGGACTTGAGGGGTGGAGAGCGGAGAATCGGTCGAGGGGCGACGGAGGCGGAGGACGAAGCATGGAGGCGTAGTGTGCAAATGCGAGGCCGACGTGTCGAGTTGGTAGTGCACCGAGGCCGTCATGTGGTCGAATGTTCACCAACGCGTGCATACCTTACATTGGTTTCCAGGTTCCAGGTTTCTGGAAACCCAGAAACCAGCGGAAACCGGTGGAAACCCGGAAACTATTTGGAAATTTTCCTGATGAAGAGGGCAAGCAGGAGGTAAATGTCGGTGGGAAGGGAGTGATGGTATTGCTGATTTGGATCAAGTGAGCCTCACATCCGAATCTCTCCGCTTGTTCACCATGCCTGTCACCACGGCCATTCACAATGCATTCTCGCACAAGATCAACTCTTTGCTTTCCGACATCGAAGAACAGTTTACTCTCGACGAGCATGCCCTGATCTCCATCACATCCCACTTTCACAAGCTCTTCAACCTCGGATTGAGCGAATACGGCCATCCGATGGCAATGATGTACGTTTCTACGCAAGCTAGCCCCCCGCGACCCCCTCACGTCGAGTTCCACTGATAGCCCCACGTTCGTCACTGGTGTACCAGACGGTACAGAAACGGGGTAACGGTTTACCTCGCCACTTCCACTTCAAGGTGCTGACGCCGAATGACAGGACATTCCTCGCACTTGATTTAGGCGGAACCAACCTGTATTTATCCTTGCCCTACGAGTATATCATCATGTATTCTCCGAACACTCACTTTGCTGCAGGCGCGTGTGCCTGGTAGAGTTGCACGGAGATAAAACGTTCACTTTAAAGCAGCAGAAATACCGCGTGTCCGAGGCGCTCAAGACAGGGGAAGCAACGGTGTTGTTTGGTATGTTATCTCAACCATGTCCTTTCCTTCAACTATCTAATATCTAATCGCTTTAAAATCAAATTCATTGTCGACGCTGCCACTTGCCTCGTGATTACGGAAACCTCCACGCGACGACCATACGCCATGTTAATTGCGCCCCGGAAAACGTCAAACCGACCGTGGCTGAATTCGATGGCGTCTCTTCCTGTCATACACCGACTTGATTTACGCACGCATGATCCCCACAACATTCCACTCGTGTTCCTTCTTCAGATTACCTCGCCGACTCCGTCGATGCATTTCTTACGTCAAGTGCGGAATCACAAGAGTACTCACCCAATCCGAACCCTGATGATGCCGATTCGTCTGCAATACCATTGGGTCTTACGTTCTCGTTCCCCGTGGAACAGACCGCGCTCGACAAGGGGATCCTCCTAACATGGACAAAGGGTTTCTCTGCGAAAAATGCCATAGACAGGGACGTAGTCAAGCTACTTCAAGACGCCTTCGATAGGAAGCACCTGCATGTGAAGTGTGTCGCTCTCGTAAACGACGTATGTTCCTTTCAACTTGGCATTAAGATATTCACATTTCCAATTTTGGAATTCAGACCGTCGGTGCCGCGCTTTCTCGCGCATATACGGCTGGTGGATGCGTTCTTGGTTCAATATTTGGCACGGGCACGAACGGAGCATACCTCGAGCAGGTCAGCAACATCACCAAGCTCGGAAACAACCCCGCAGCTGCAGCGGGCGGGGTGATGATGATAAACACCGAATGGGGCGCATTTGATAACGCGCGCGAGGTGCTCCCCAGGACGCTATTCGATAACAAGGTCGACCGCGAGTCAATCAACCCCGGATTTCAGGCGTACGAGAAGTTCATCTCGGGCATGTATCTCGGCGAGATCACGCGTAATATCCTCCTCGCGCTCGTCGATGCGGCACCGCAGCCTATCCTATTCGGTGGAAAAGCGACAGAGCGACTGAACAAGCACTACGGGCTCGACACGGAGATGCTCAGCCTTGTCGAGAGCGCGTGGCCCCATGGTTTGGCCGCACCGGGGGGAAACTCGGACGAGGCCACGCTACGCAATTTTTCCGCTGAAATCGTGGAGGAGCAGCTCGCGCCGGTCACGCTGCAGCGGCTTAATAAGATCCGGGCGATCATACATGAGCACCTCGGCTACGCGGCCGAAGACGTGTCGCTGCGCGATGCGGCGATCGTGCGATGGGCTGCGGCGCTCGTCGTACATCGTGCGGCGCGGCTTAGCGGGTGTGCTGTCGCTACCGTTGCCATTCAGATGGGATACGTCTCTTGCCTCGGGAAGGATGCGCGCGTAGCGCCTCTATCGGACGCAGGCGGGAGACCTTATTCGATCGGTGTCGATGGAAGGTGAGCCTCAGGCCCGCGACGTCCTGGTTGGCGACTAATTTCAGGGTCGGTTGTGACAGTTTGTACCAGCATTATCCGGGTTTCGAGAAGCTTATGCTCGGTGCACTGCGGGTTTTGCTTGGCGAAGAATTCGAGAAGCAGGTGGAGATGGGTCTCGCGAAGGACGGAAGCGGAGTTGGCGGTGCGCCCCACTGACCTTT
>Ga0307509_10009992_pt1 | contig 11715 bp, 6 predicted proteins | sample 10_EM_MG_FD_202245 | JGI IMG/M metagenome (GOLD analysis project Ga0307509, IMG submission 202245) | Populus trichocarpa ectomycorrhiza microbial communities from riparian zone in the Pacific Northwest, United States - 10_EM | ecosystem: Host-associated > Plants > Roots > Unclassified | place... | reverse complement strand
AAGCCTTGAAGTCCACGAACTGAAATCTTAGCAATTGTAATAGCATATGCTGCTTCAACTAAAAAACTTATTTTTGTTGTTGCATGAAAATATTGCTAATTGGTTTAATTTCATGTAATATTTTGCTCCAATGTGCTTCCCTATGTATTCATTTATGTGCAGATTCTCTCATTATAGATCTTTCTGGTTGATGAAAAACAAATGTGTTGTCATACCATTATGCTCTCTCAACCTTGTTTCCAGTCTTCATTAACAAAAGTCTTTCTGGTTTTGCCTCCATTGCAGGTATAAAATGAATGATGTTGGAGTTACTCATCCATCCAAGTCCTTGGCAGTGCATCGCAAAAAGGTTGGGGGATCAATGTAGTCTGTACTTCTAACCATTGGCTTTGGCATTGTTTTCACTATTGTTAAGCAAATCAGTTTTAATTCTAAAATTTTGTAAGGAGGCGTGCATCTCCTGGTCATTGGGTCATTTTGATTTCTGTGCTCATATGGATGATTTCTATTGTTATTGCTACCCTCTCCCATTGATTTCAAGCTGAGAAATTTGGGCTGTGCTCTTATAAAGAAGCATTTGATAAGTTCTTCACACGTTTTGCTTTCTGATACCCTTTTACTATTTTCTTTTAGGAGCATAATCAGGTTACATCCTGTATAATGTTGATCGAGTATTTATTTGAAGCATTGCTGGCAATTTTAAGGGAATTAATAATTGTTCTTCTCTGTGGTCATGAAATAGTTTGTCCTATGTAGAGTCGGTTGTTAAATTAACTGTTCTGTTTCTTCTTGCATCATTTTGTAAATTAGCTTTCTTGCTCTAGATTTTAAAAGAAATGCATATCTAAACTCATTTAGCTTGACTTTTAACTCTACAATGTTTTTACAGAGACGATGCGGGGCACTGTCTGATGGAGATGAGAAGAAGCATGCCCTGCCACAGGATTATATTGAGCAGCAGAGAGCTTACTTTGCAGAAATCGATGCATTTGAACTCTCCGAGGAGGAGGTTGGTTCAAGTAATGAGTTGGACTGATTGGATCGAGATGGAGAATATTCTACATTATAGGATGAGCTATCAAGTCAGACTAACCATGAAATTTTATATGTACATGTAGAATAGTTTAACACTCATGTTCTGCTGTAAATGCCTCCTAACTCGTGTGCTTGGCAATGTTTGGGTGTAGTTTAATGCACGGAAAATCCTTGGGCGAAAGATTATGTCTTTCCATAGAAAAATGTTCAAGGAAATGAACCTGGATAGATTTCTCTGCAATTTTCCAAGTTCTATTTTGCAGGGAGTAAAATTTACGGGTAATGAGTTTTCTGTTTACAAGATTTGTAAATATTATGCATTTATTTCATTTTGCTGACCATTGGAGTTTCTGATTCTTGTTTGTACACAATTTCTAGTGGAACTATGTTGCAAGCTCTAGCTTCTGAGATGGGCGAAACATCTTGAATGATATCACAATTTCCTCTCTTTTGTTTCTTTATCCAGTTCATGGGATGGTAATGGTTTTTCTCCGTTACTCCAGTTCCTTGAAGGGAACCTAGAGCCGCTGTAGGATATATACTGCTGCCAGTCATAAAAGATGGGCCGCTTTCTGCAAATGAATTTTGATACAAGCCGAGTTGTTTTTCTCAACAAAAGAATGTTCGACGGAAGTCACGGTGAGTCTTAATTGGTGCACTGGTAAAAATCTTGAATTGCAATCATAAGGATGCAGATTGAAGTAATTTTGAGAGCAGCAGCAGTCAAATTTATACCAAGATTTTTTTCAGATTAAGCTTAAATTATCTGATTTATATCAGCTGAAATGGAGAATTGTCTCTAATTTTTTTCCTCCGAGCCAATGGAATCACAGCTGAGTTATTTTCCTTTATTTTGTGCTATGATAATACGAAGCTGTAGTAAAATAAAACTGTATCGCCCGAAAGAGCTACCATGTCCTATAAAGAGAGCCCTTGTGCAGAAAAGCTTGTTATGAGAGCACTTAGAAGTGGGTAACTATTGCCTGTTAGAGAGTCTGATTCAGTTGTTTTTTACTCAAAAATATATTAAAATAATATGTTTTATTTTATTTTAAAAAAAATTATTTTTGATATCAACACATCAAAATAATCTAAAAATATTAAAAAAAATTAATTTAAAATAAAAAAATCTAAACATTTTTAAAAATATTTTTAAAATCCAAAAGCAAACAAGCAGAAGCTCTGCTAGCTGTGAGAGAATCTTTCTTTCCAACCCAACTACATAGGCCTAAAAAGTATTATTGGCCTCGCTATCATAATTATGTTTCTACTCTAGAATGAGAAATACCAACCATAGTTTTGAAACCCGACCCGGTCAAGTGATCGGGTCATGGGTCAGATGTCAACCCAAAAAAAAAATCTATATAAAACACCTAACTAGTTACAATGCAACACTTACATAAATCAAATTTAAATTATAAACCAACAACATAAATTTAATTCAATATTCAAAACACAAACCAAATATAAATTCTAAAATATTTAATACAAAACATCTAACAACATAAATTCTAAATCAACAACATATTCACTTTTGTTGAATGAACACATTAAGTTCTTCTGTGTTCATAGAAGCAAAATTTGGATCAAATGTCGATGGAATTGAGTCATTTTGCATCATATGAAGACATTTTAAGACCTGACATAATTTATAAGAGGGAATATAATTTCAAGCCAACTCACTTTGCAATCCATTCATTAGATTAACAATGATAGCCCCATTGTTAATCACACATAACAGAAAAAGATTAATCAGTTAATGCTCTAGGAAATTAACAATGACAGCCCCATGGTTGGTTTCTCAACACAATACATTAATATTTGGAAACTGTTTCTCAACACAATACATTAGTATTTGGAAACTATGGAAACTGACCAATTAAACTAATGGGAAATAGTTATTAGCAGCTGAATTGGAGGCAAAACACAATACTCAAGTGACCATCTAATCTAGACTTGGGCTTTATTTCATTATCAAGTCAGCTAGCAAAGCTAAAATATCGTTAACACTAGCTAAACACAATACATAAACAGACATTTTGGATATTAACACTAGCAAAGCTAAAATTCAAATATCGAGGGTCAATCCCCCAGTAGCATTTCTTAACCAATACAGCAAGTTGCACGTGAGAATATGGTAATTTATTCGCAATAACCTTTTCTTTTCGATAGATTTCAAACTTCGGTTTAGAATTTCCTTTTCTTCGGCATAACTTGGGTTTCTGCAATGTGTAGAAACTGCCGAATGCTATTGACATCAACAGATTCAACACAATACAATATGCACAGTTATTTGCATAATAACTGCCGAATGCACTTGATAATGGTATTGGCAAAAGAATCATGGTAATAAGCATCAAATCATACACAAATAGAATCATGGTAACGGCATTCTAGAGTTCATCATGGTAATAAACAATGACAACCCCATCATCATCAAAACATACACAAACAGAATCGTTTTATTTTTTTCGCAGAAATTGAAATCAGGCTGCAAAAAAGAAAAGACAGAGAAACATACCTGAGGTGACTGGGCTGCGAATGAATCAAAGAACAACGAATCGATGCCAGCGATTGAAATTGATGCCAACAATTGGGCTGCGAAGGAATCGGTGCCAGTAATTCAAAAAACGGCCAAGAATAAAGAAAACAGAGAGTGAAAGAAGGAGATTCAAACCTTTTTCGCAGAGAAACAACAGTGATCAAGAGTCCAGACGTCTTCTACTCCTTTGCTTCTCAGCTGGGTTTCAAAGAGCTAATTTCCTCTTTCGTTAATTAGGTTTGCAACTGTCCTCAATTCTGCTTCATTCTTCTTCAGCGTTTTGGCCTTTTAAAATGCCAAAACGACATCGTTTAATAGCTGCAAATATTAAAACAAAATAGACCGTGTCTCACCCGGGTTTGATCGGGTGGACCGGGTCCCGGGTCGACCCGCCGGGTCGACCGGGTTTCACTGGGCCAACTCCCAAGCGGGTTTTTACCTCCACCCAGACCGGTCCCAGGCTCGGGTTGGCTGGGTCCCGGGTAGACCTATCGGGCCGGTCTGAGTTTTAAAACTCTGATACCAACATTTAGATAGTCTAGGTCATAAATATTGACTAAAATAAGAGTGAGAAATTTTATGCTTTGCATGCTACTAATTATTTATTTTGGAGCTTACATGAACAACCGAGTCTCTGGCTGCCGGAGCAACAATATCAGCACAAGACACCACGCAAGGACAAGCTCTTTCTACTTGAGCTTTAATGTCATCAATTACACTCTAATAGAGCCATTGTTAGGAACGGCCGTCTTCTCACCCGTAATTAAAGATGGCAATGTCATCCAACAGAAGAGACCCATCACAACCCTAGCGGCAGCATTGTCCAAATAGATTGCTGATCATCAGTTTTTAATAAGGAAAAAACGAAAAACAAATTAAATAATTAATAAACATGCAAGATTGAGAATTTGTAATACATATACTAAAGGATAAAACATGCCAGAATTAATTTCATGTACTGACATTAACGAAGCAGTAGTGAAAAATGCCCCCATGCGTGTTTTCCTTTTTTATAACTTCAGAAACTCCTTTTTCACGTTGTTTTGAAACCCAGCCGATTCGGGGCTGGAACCGGGTCAGGTTAAAAAAAAAATAGAAAAAAAAAAAACCTGATGTAACCCGGTTGACCTGGCAAGACTCGATCAAAAACCTGGTTGTAACTCGTTGATTTTTATTTTTTTTTACTAAAACAATATCGTTTTAATTTTTTTTTTAAATAATCCGGACGAGCTGATGACCCGATAAAAATCCAAAACCCAGGTCTTGAAGTGTCCGGGCTGAAAACTATGGCTCAAATATAGCAAACGCTTTTGGCTTGTTTTCGAGTGGTGATTTGGTGATGGCATGCAATCAGCTACGAGAGAAGAACAAGCTACCAGGAGATAATAAAGCGTGAGAAACTTGTAAGGAACCATAACCATTTAATTTGTTTGTTATCTCACACACAAGGATCATGACATTAAACATTGTCTTATATATATATATGTATATAATCTCATGAAATTGAGTCTCTGTTGAGTTAAATATAGGAATGGGTCAATAATTTTAATTGGTGAGAAGAAATAAATATTATATAAAAAATCAGAAGAAATTAAAAAAAGAAAACCAAAGAACATGTGTTTATACAATCTTTGTTGTTGCGGGAACATCTCGGCAAACTGATTAGGATTGATGGTCTAAAAATTAAATATAGAAGTTATCATCTAGTTTTATAATTGATACGAATCTTACTTAATTTTTAAAGGTTCTTGGTAAGTAATTGATTATATAATAGAAAAGATAACAATTACTTTATTCATCTTACTTGAAGTAATTTTTTTTTTCTAATAATAAAAAGGTATTTATTATGTTTATATGATAAAAAAATCACCTAAATTGAAATATGTGCATTTATTATTAAAGGTAAGAAATTATTAAGATTTAGGATGATGATTTGAGACCTAACCTTGACAACAAGGTCTAATCCTTACTCATGAAATATTGACATTAATACTAGGAAGATGATGATGATGGTTAATTCATCTTTGACCCATCCTATTTGTTTGAAATAGGCACAAAAAATTGTTATATATTCTTAATGAGCCAATATAAAATTAAAAATATAAGTTATTATCTAGTTTTATAGTTACTAGAAACTTTACCTAATTTTTAAAGGTTCTTAGTAAGCTGGTTATATAATAGAAAAGATAACAATTACTTTATCCATTTTTCTTGAAGTAAGATGATTCGTTTTTGTTTCTAATAATAAAAGGGTATTTATTATGCTTATATGATAAAAATTCACCTAAATTGAAATATGTGCATTTATTATTAAAGGCAAGAAATTATTAAGATCTAGTACGGTGATTTGAGACCTAAACTTAACAACAAGGCTTAATCCTTACTTATAAAATGTGTACAAAAAGTTGCTATTTACTTTTAATAAGCCAATATAAAACTATATCTATCTAATCCAAATAACATCAACTCACTTATTGTTAATGCGATATTCAAGAAAAAAATTTAATTAGAATTTATCATTCATGGATCAATTTAAATTGATGAAGAACATTCAAATAATTGAAAGAAGTAAAAATATAAAAATCAATGATATTTACATATCAAAACTCGTTCATGCTTAATGTAATTTTCAAGTAATAACCTAATTAAGATTTATAATTCTTAAGCTAATTTTGAGTAATGATATATATATACATATCAATAAACAAAGCAAGATCAAACAACACTAACATCAAGAAATTGTTTTGCATTAAATGCGATATCCGAGAAGAAACCTAGGCAGATCTTTAGCAACAAGAAAAACACAACTCAATGTCATGCCAAAGCAAAAAACACGAGAACAAATTTACAAAGGGGTGTGTTTGGAATTATATTTTGAAAATGCTTTTAAAAAATAAAAAAATAATTACTTTAAATTAATATTTTTTTGATGTTTTTCGTATCATTTTGATAAGCTAATATCAAAAATAATTTTTTAAAAATAAAAAAAAATATTATTTTAATATATTTTAAAATAAAAAACACTTTAAAAACACAACCAACATAGGGTATATAGATTTATCTGAATAAAATGTTTTATTCCCGTCATTCCAATCCCATCATAGGGTATATAGATTTCATCCCTATTCTGCTAAAAAAAAATAAACTGACAGTGGGTTCATACCCCTACCCCCCTAGGGTAGCCACAAGTGTGAGATGTAACCTAATACTTCAAATATTCACAATAATAACAAAGAATAAAAATTATAAATGTGTTACGATTTATTCAAAACTGAAAAAAAAATTATTTGGGATCCGAAAAACACCTATGAGAGCTGCTGGAACGGATTGGAGAATACTGGACCTGAACTAGATAGGGGTGGCACATGCGCCTCACGCCCTGGCGCGTGGGCATACAATGTGGAGAGCTGGCGCATTCGCCGATGCTGAAACCTAGAAAAAACACAGAAAATGATTTGATTTGTGGCAGAACAAGGTTGTCAATCCTGCTTGATTTTTTTGGTGGATTTTTGTCGGGTTTGAGGCTGTTAATTAGCTACATTTATTAAATTAAGCTTATCTCTTTTTTTCTCGAGGATGTTTAAAGGAAAAAAACTAAACTATTATTATTATTATTATTATTATCAATTTTATGGAATATTTTTAACAATTAAATTCGTGGTTAGCTCCGGTAAACATAACAGGTTTATTTGTTAATGGTCGATGGAAGTCACCATAAAATATGACTTTCAAGTGACACGTGGCATATTTCAACTGGTGGTGTTTAACATTAAAAGAAACCTTTTATTAATAAAATCTTGTCTTGTCTGGACCAACGATGGAGATGGCCTTGCCCCACTAGATTTCATTGGTAGATATTGAGCTTCAAAAAAAAAACAAAAAAAAACAAAATTCCAACCACGGACACATTTTCTCAAGTAAAAAGTTGGCAGCTAGCACGACCAATTCTTGCTAAACAGCACCAATTTTAAGGTGAAATTAACACAAGATTTTTCCTGTTTAAATTTTTTAAAAGATTTAAAATCCTATTCTATTAATTTGAAAATCAATAATTTGTTTCCTTCACTAATTTATCCTAATTAAAACCTTTTTCTAGTCAAAAACTAACTTTTAAGTCGGTTATTTTTTTTTTCTATATTTGCATCATAAGTATACTTAGATCTTAAAATAGTATTTAAGCAGTATAACTCTTTGTACTATTTTTTGCCTACCTTGATATGCAATTTCAATACAAGCTTTGTCAAGATATTTATACTTGTAATTTACTCTTTTGCAATTTATCTTTTTACAATTTATTTTCTATTTATTTAATTTCAACTCAATGCTCTATCTTTATATTTAATCTATCAATTTATTTATAATTTTCTTTTTACGGTTTTATGTTGTATCTATCATGCAATTTATTTATTACACAATTTGCTTTCCATGCAATTTACTTCATTACTAGATTTAACAGTTTTACCGACAGAAATTTCTATTAGTATTTATACTAATAGTCCGTTGATATATATGTTACCAACGGAATCATAGATAAAAATAATCATTCTGAAAAACTCTTGTTGATAATTTATAGATTATCTGTGAATCTGTCGATAATAAATATACTGAAGAATTTATATACAGACAAAGCACATCAAAACAATTACACGTTTTATTTCATTGGTATATCCATTTATAAATATAACATATTACTAATAAAATATTATTTTTAATTTTCTCAGTATAGTAACAATACTCTTAGAGCGAGTATCTAAGAGAACTTGCACAAGTTATCCGCGAGTAGCAGATGAAAAAATAAATTCACGCATATAGACGTCCCCTAAACAGTAGAAGGGACAGCATAAATGACAAGGACAGAGCAACGAACATGATGTTGAAGTAGACCTTTGAGCACTCAGACAACAGTAAACATGCTGTCTTATTCTAGATAGATAGGCCTCATTCCGAGGGTGATCGATGATCAGTGTAGACCCTTGGATTATGGTTTGGAACGAAAATTAGATTCGATGAAGGGTTGTTACTCGTTAGAGATCCACTGATCCAGTACTCAACTAGAATATTAAAATGTTTTTGATTTTTCAAATTATTTTAATGTATTAATTTTAAAAATAATTTTAAAAAAATAAAAAAATATTATTAATATATTTTTCTGAGTGAAAAGTACTTTGAAAAGCAACCACAATCATACTCTCAAACACGCTTTAAATCTGTCAAATTATTTAATAGAATTAACCCAAAAACAAAAATCAAACTACTAAACAGCCAACCTTTCTCAGGCCATGTTTCCTGAAAAAGTCATTCTTTTTGGCTATGAAAGGGACGTAAAAAATCTGTTGGGTTATTCCGTCTGTAAAGCAGACCCATTTTCTTTTGTAAAGTTAAAAAGATTTTTTTACTAATTCTGTAGGTTAATTTATTGGTTAGATATATAATTAATAATTTATCTGTCAGTCTATTAATCAGTAATTACTATCACAGATTAACTGACATATATAAATTGATTATTGTTTATTTTTATCGTTTAAATCATCAATGTAATTACTAATGAGTGTTAAATCATCAGCACGATCCTAGTTGATGAAACAGTTCCTTTAATAAGTCTATTAATAATTAATATATAAACTAAACAATTATGATGTCTTGTCTAAACTACGAGGATGTTTTATTCTCTTTACTAGATCAACTTAATATAAAATTTCATGATTATCTAATTAAATTTATATTAAGACCAAACTTCAATATCAACACGCCTAACTAGATTATAAAGTCAAAGAGGTAGATATGCACAAATCTTATGCTTTAATTAAGGCAGCCCATTTCTGAATTAGAAGGATTGATTCTTTTCACATGGACATGCTTTACAAAATTCAACGCTTAAGTATAAACATGATGTCGAGTACGTCGAAGAAGGTGGCATAGTGGTTCTTTGTTCGACTTTTTAGGTTCAAACCTTCAAAGATATTTTTTATTAAATTCATGTAAATGCTTGAGGAGTGCACGCTTAAAATCTTTCAAGGAATGCACAGAAATTCGATGTAGAAACTAACAACAGTGAACATGCTGTTTTATTCTCATTCCGAGGGTGATCGATGATCAGTATAGACACTAGCTCGGATTATATATGGTGTGGAACGAAAATTAGATTCGACGAAGGGTTTGTTACTTGTTCGAGATCCAGCACTCAATTAGAAGCTTCTATAGCCATCGCGTCATAGGTAAAACCCGCGTAGCATAAAGCAAACAAATTAACGACTTCAAAGAACTTCACCGCTAAATTCCAAGAGGGATAAATTCTATACTTTTGGCTTACGGTCAAAGATTATTTGTACGATATTTTCAAAAGAGAGCAAGTCACCATCATATTTATATTGAGATTTATCTCATACCCTTGGTCTTCACAGAATCATAGAGATCAAGGAGCTTCAAATTAATGGGACCCCTTGTGTTTGGCAATTCTTACCTAAACCATTAGATTTTTGACAAATTGTCACGCTTCATATATCATAAGTCTTTGTAGCCTGACAATTCAAAGCCGAGAAAACGTGTTTCCATTCTCAAAGTCTAATCTAACCCTTCTCTTTTTATATCTTTTCATCAATCAAAGAAAATCACTTAGCAATAGTCATCTTTAACTACATTCGTAACGTAGAAAATACCATGCACCAAGAGCCTGTGTTAGGTAACCTGCCGAGCCTAAGAACCTCGAGAAGGCTCTCTAATTCAGTGTATAAATACCACTTTGTTCCACTCCTTTTGAACATCTCAAACAAATCTTACTAGCTAATCATCTAACAGCTCTTGCTTCATCAATGGATTCTTCGTCATTTTCCAAAGCCATTGTAACCTTGGCCATCCTAGTTATGCTCTCCATGGGGAGCTCCAATGCTCAGCTTTCAATAGATTTCTACTCCAAATCTTGCCCACATCTCCTTTCAACAGTTAAACCTGTTGTTCAATCTGCCATAAACAAAGAAGCACGTATGGGTGCATCAATTCTTCGTTTATTCTTCCACGACTGTTTTGTTAATGTAATTCCCCTAGCCATTTCATTGTCGGAAGTGATCCTTTTTTTTTTTCTTCGCTTTTGCATGCATGCAATATTGTTATTTTCCTCTCATATTTTATTGCGGGAAAAAAAAAAAAACAAAACAGATCCAATTCTCGAAGTAACTAGAATTTATATTAAGTCATAAAGGTCAATATTGAGCGCTTGTCAAGGGTGAAAGCAACCTATGCGTCTAATGATACTTTGGCACTTCCTTCACCATATAAAGTTTGCTTTATTTTTTTGAAAAAAAACACAAGAACTTTTTCTTTATTAATTAAAGGAGCACAAATGTTATATTGTTTTCATCAAACGAATGGTGTTTTTTTTTTTTTCTCCACTGACTTTTTTGTTTTTGGTTTAATTTTCTCCACTGACTTACCTGATAGGTTCTCCTGCTAATTAATACAATGCCACATGCATGGTTTACGTGTTAAAAATAGGCACCGTCTAACTTTTGTATCATCTTGATATGTATGACAGGGATGTGATGGATCACTTTTACTTGATGACACGTCTTCTTTCACCGGAGAGAAAAATGCAGCTCCAAACCAGAATTCTGCGAGAGGATTTGAGGTCATTGACAACATAAAGTCCGCAGTTGAGAAAGCATGTCCTGGTGTGGTCTCATGTGCTGATATACTGGCCATTGCTGCTAGAGACTCCACTGTTATTGTGAGTTTTTTATCCTAATTTTTGGTGTCAATGGCGCCGGATAAATGTTCCAGACAACTAGCTAGCTAGGTATAAATTGTTTGATATTCATGTGATTACTGACATGGATTTTCGTGTACTATTCGTAGCTTGGAGGACCCGAATGGGACGTTAAACTTGGAAGGAGAGATGCAAGAACTGCGAGCCAGGCTGCTGCCAACAATAGCATTCCACGTCCAACTTCTAACTTGAACCAGCTCATTTCTAGATTCAATGCTCTTGGCCTGTCCACCAGAGATATGGTGGCTTTATCTGGTTTGCTCTCCCTTCACTTAATTTTTCATGCTTTGTTTAAGACCCCACTAATTGTGTTTTTTTTAAAAAAAAAATAAATTAAATTATTCTTTGACCTCTTTTATATATGTAATTTAATTTATGG
>Ga0307509_10009991_pt1 | contig 11717 bp, 11 predicted proteins | sample 10_EM_MG_FD_202245 | JGI IMG/M metagenome (GOLD analysis project Ga0307509, IMG submission 202245) | Populus trichocarpa ectomycorrhiza microbial communities from riparian zone in the Pacific Northwest, United States - 10_EM | ecosystem: Host-associated > Plants > Roots > Unclassified | place... | reverse complement strand
AGTAGCAGTAGGGTGCCAGCCGGTGAGTAGCAGTAGGGTGCCAGCCGGTGATGAGCAGTAGGGTGCCAGCCGAGGGGAGGATGGTAGCAGTACGGTGCAAGCGGACAGAACCGGGAGGAGGAGAGAGGAAGGCTCGCGAGCAAGCTAGCCGCAGCCGACAAACGGGCCATAGCAAGGGCTTTTGGGACGACGACGAAACCGAGCGGGACCGTGATGTTAGTAACCGAGGCTTTCCCCATCAGAGGTACAAGCCCAGCAAGCCGAGGCCTACTTCGACCGAGAGTCCGGCACCGTGACACCGACCGTGAACGAAGCGAGAAGCTTTCCGACCGTGCAAAATGCTAAGCGAGGTGCAAAGCAAGTGCGGGGTAAGGGGGAGAACCGAACTTCATGAGCGGGTGTCAACGATGAACAGGAACAAGAACCCCAAGGAGGGGAGGCAGGCGTGCCCCAGGAGAGGAGGGTAGATGGCTTAACGTCAACCCCTAGGCAGTAGCCATCATGTGGGAAGAGAGGTGGGTGGGGGAAAGTGACGATGATTTCTCGTGGTGTTGAGATTTCAATCGCTGGAGGTGTTGTTGCAATGGTTCGTGTCCTACCTCTTGGTCGGAACCAAGCTCCTTTTATAGGCATCTTCCCACAACCCTAACTTTGATGACTCATGACCTTCGTGTAACATAGCCCCATGACTCATAATGAGTCATAGTGCGAAATCCCTCAGTTGACTCGTACGAGTCAACTGCCCACATCCCTTTCCCTCGATCCAAACCCATAAACCCGATCATGCGCTCAAATGGGCCACATGTGTGAAACCCATGACTTGTAATATGAGTCATGTGCGAAATCATTACATCGTATGACATCACGATTGTGACGTCATGAACCCATTAACCAATCATAATCAACCTATGACTCACAAGTTCGCAGTCATGTGAAAGCTATGAGTCAAATGACGTCATAGTGCAAAAACCCAACGTACCTTATGACTAATAATTATTAGTCATGTGAAATCTGCCTTGCTTAGTCACAATTTGTGACACTGATTCTCAACACACATTCTCACCAGCATGAGCTTGTTCTCATCTGTAAGATAGGTGCGGCGACGGGTAGGTCCACTGCCCTGTGAGTCTCAGGATTGTGCAAAGGAGGACCTCATTTCAAGAGAAGATTTGAAAGTATTCACTCTGATTGAAAAATATTGTCCTCCATCTCATGCGATCACAATTTTTTTTGCATGTGGTAAAATGCTTAATAATCCTACTTACAAGCTAACTATTCCCTAGAACTACCAAATCCCTCTTTTGCCTTTGCGCTTAGAGTCACATTTAGCTCCGTTGTCACTGAGATAGCGTTCCCTAACTTTGCGTTACGAAATCCCTTTACTAAAGTCCTCCCGGGGCAACTGCCCGTACCATAAACTCTCGGCAGGCCCACCATCGGGGATTGGGGGCTTGGCAGACTAGCGCGGGGTATGCGCAATATGCAAAGAAGACGGGTGATCGGCCATTATTGTGAAATGAAGTGTTTGGGTGTCATTTTGAACGTCAAAATAGTTCTGAGAGCAGAGCATTAGGAGGCAGGTGTGGTGAGTGGTGAATCTAGGTGCGCGATCATGTTGCGAAATAAGCCCGGGTGCATGGGATGTATTCCGGTGTGACAACACACCAAAATATGCACCTTGTAAGTTGTCAGTGCACTGCCCCTAGGGATGCGCTCGACACCCGGGCCGCAAAACTAGCGCCGCCTACGTCTGGATGCAACGCCAGCGCACCAGACGCGGGGTATATTTTTGCTGGCATTGCACGGAAGTAGGTAATAGGCTCGGGGGATTCTTCTGGAACTCAGATAGGTTGCAGGAAGCATATCAAACGTAACCCCCACCACTCACACCCTCTTTATCCACCCACCCATCCACTCCGACTGAAACTATTGTAAAGGTAAAAAAGATGTATAAGTAAGACACGGCTACCACGTCCTGGTCCTTACTTGGATCCCCACACTAATTTCTGTCTTTCCCCACGGGTCCCTATTCCTCCAGACACTCCCGTCATATCAAAGGAAAGACATATCTCTACAATCTATTCTTAAAGAACCTCCCGTATGCGAATTCTGCGCGCGTCTCGTGAACCATACATCACACTCTCGCGACGAAGCCAAGCACATGGGCCCAACATCTACTGACCTATAACAGTGCAATCTCCAGGTGGTGATCGGCGCTGCGCGCATACTCGAAGCAAGGTCAGTCCGCCTGCATCACCTTGACTTCTAGCTTTCCCCACGCAACAGCCCCATTGATTAGAGAGGTTTAGCCATGGGGTTAAAGGACCGGAGTGCAGGTTTTTCGAGCCGAAGGTTTCTGGTGCGCCTGAGGCATTTTTTTCCATACAAATCTGATAGATCAATTACAAGCTTAGGACTCTCCCAAAACACTTTTTTCAGCCCCGGGATCGAATGTCTCTATCGTGAAAGGGAAGAACTTGGTGAGCACTATACGATGTGTTATTTCCAGAAGGACGATCTATGGTGGCCCAACCAACGCGAGCATGCTCGCCGACTAACCTCTGCATCTATTTTCGCCTACATGACCTTTGAAGCACGAGGCACGTGGAACTACCGCTTTGCTGTCGGACAACACATATTGACGGTACTTGAGCCCATTTACTACCAGTATAATCTGGCAAAAGCTGGATTGGAGCCAAAGCGAAACTGAGGCAACCGAGCCAACGGAGGGTAAAAGGAAGGCAAATTCGCCGCACCTTAAACATATAGGCAGCGGTGTTTGGATAGGTTCAAGAAAATCCTCACTAGCGTCGATCCGACTTTCGCTAGATACCGGTAGGGTGTGAAAAAAAGGTCTGTGGAACTTTGCTCTCATAGGCCGAGTTTCTAAGCTTATGGACGCCGCCAAGAACACACAATTGGTGGATTTCCTCACGATTTGATGATGGAAAAAAGTCTGTCGAACTCATTGGCGCCGGGCTCGATCAAACCCCGTTCTCTGAGTGGTCCAGAAGGCCTGGAGCCAATGAGGGGAAGTTCGAGAGACCTAGGTACAACCCCCGGTGCAAAATGTTTTGCTTGAGTCTTCGCGTTCTCGTTTCTTGTCCACTCAGCGGCATTATTCATTTGTCGGTGTGCGACTAGTGGAAAACTATAACTAGGCCCCGTTATCACCCAGATATCTCGGCAAGGTCTCTCGAGACAGCGGCTAGAAATCCAATCTACATCTTTCAACATGATTCCATTTGCCCTTCCAAAATTTGCCGTTCCGGGATTCAACGCGGGGAAAGAAAGCAAGATCTGGGTTAAATGGAAGCGTCATTATGGGGTATCTACCAGCTCTTTCCCTGCTAAGCCGCAACACAAACTAACCAAAATAAAAATCAGAAATTTAAACCATACAAGATCCCCCGCATCGCTCTCATTCCACTCTACTTCACGAAAATGGCAGAACTCCTGGGGGCGGTTGAATCGAATGTTCTCCACGCTAATGACGATGCGGCTCTTGACTTCCGCAGCATGCAGATGGCACAGTGCAGCATGACAGGTGTCGCTGCAGCGCTGATAGCCCAGGTAGCCAACTCCACCCTCCAGCTGCAATATATGCCGACAATACACTGGACAATCCCAGCACTATGTACCTGTAGCCTCATTCTCGGATTGCTTTCTGTGTACTATTCCTTCCTACTGCATTATTCGTTATCCAACTTTACTTCTGCAGTCAACTTGCGTAACGCATTTACATGGAGGGCCCCTGATGGGACTGATGAAGGCAACGAAGGGGTGGAGGCGGGGAGTGGAGACGGGGGGAGAGGGGGTGGCGGCGAGAGAGGAGAGGGGGCAGGGGTGGGAACCCCAGGGCAGCTGGAAGCAGGGACGGGAACCTTAGGGCAGGTTGGAGCAGGGAGCGACCCCAAGCGCGCATCTTACCAGGCTACATTCATACTTTGGTTGCCCTTCTCTTTGCTTAGGCTATCTATATTATTATATCTTGCAGTTATAGTCTCGTACTGGGGTGCTGCGGCAAAAATGGATCTGCAGGAGAGCAGGGTGCGAAGCACCAATGTTGGTTACCGTTCTTTGACACCTTCTTTTGTATTTCAGGCTGACCATGAATTCCTAGGTCTTTGCATTCACCTGGATAGCATTGTCGGTGCTTGTATATCAATGGTTCTTGGGAACTGGAGGATTAAGATAAGGGATTGAGCAGTCTTCACAGCGAGTCAGTTCGTCTATCCTGAAGGCGGACCGCGGCGAGGTGGGAAACATTGTGTCGTCCGGTCCGGTCCTAGTCGAAACCTGCCCTGCAACTCCCAAGGCCGAAGGTCCCGCTCCCTTTTTGGGGAAGTGTTTCATAGTATTAGCGGAGTTTAGGAGGGATTTTAGTCACGTTTCTCATCGGCGCAAGCAGCAGTGTTGGAAGCGATAGTCATGATTGCAAAGACTCATGGCCCGAAGAGATAATCTTACGAAAAAAAAGGTCGGAGGAGCGGTCTATATAGTACTCTTCTCATCAATGCTAATGTGTTTTCAACTATTTTTCAGAGTGTGATATACGTGAGACCCCACCATGCCCCGCAGTCCCACACTTTGTTGGACCTTTCCCAATACCACCGCCTCATTTCCTCGAACTACGTCAACGAACTGGGCATGCTGCACAAAACGCTTACCCCTTAGTAAAAATTCCCACAACCAGGAACAGCATTTAATCCTAGCCAAACTCCTACCCCGCAAGTAAGCTTGAGCTGGATCCGAGCACCGTGACGCCACCTATGTCCTAATTGTTGGGAGGTACCAGCTCCTCCTAAAACACTACCAACTCTCTCAACTCTATATTTCTGTATCGCCGCATGGTCATCTGCAGTTACCGCAGTTACCGGCGACCAAAAAGGCTCACAAAGTCGACAATTGTTCGCCAAGTTCGCTCCGCTCATGTAGTGCCTAGCTTAGTCGGAGAAACATCAGCTGTGCCCGTACCGTCAAGCAAAACGGCTGAATGGTTTCTCCATGGGCGAAATGACTGCCCGGAATCACCCCATAGAGGAGCACATTCGGCGATCTTCCTAGAACCGGACCTAATCCTCTATGCCATACTTGTATTGGGGTTGTTAATGCAGAGTATTTACGTCAGCGAACTTCTACGGTCTTGGTGAGAGTATCACGTGATCGAGTGATATCTGGTGGAGATAGGCTACTAGAGGTTACCGTGTAATAGAGAGATGACATGGTAGCACGGTAGGGGAGCCCACGTAAGGGCTTGGCACACACCCCTTAGAACATCTGCTGCGATGGCAGCTACGATTTGGAGACAGGCAGCGAGGGGGATGGTGATTACCTATGGGGTCAGATGCGGAGGGGTATTGAGTGGTAATGTTCAGCGTTTGAATGAGAAGCGCAATGCGAGAGGGAACGAGTAGATAAAAGACAGGCTTGTAATTCGACGACCTGCTCTACATACAGTTGTGGCCAGAGGAACCCTTTAAATACAGAAATCAATGCCAATTCTTCCGGGAGTCTCTTGGGCATAATCACGCCATTTCCGCACTTTCTCATGCCATTGCCGTACCCCTCATCCCTCCCTTTGCTTCCCCGCTTTGGTGTACCCCCGGCCCTCACTTTGCATGCTTCGCCGAGTTCCTGACTCCGGCGAATCCTCCCATATTCTTCTCGCATATTCGAACATATGGGAGTGTAGACATTGTCTCCGGGAGAGCGCTCGTGATTATCAACAAAATATAGTTGATGATAAGCCGGATTGGGAGTACTTGTGTCTCTTGCATTACTGGATTCTATCCCCTTTAGGAAGAGTCGGGAATCGATGCCCCCACATACTAAAGTCCTCCCGGGGCAACTGCCGGTACCATAAACTCACGGCAGGCCCACCATCGGGGATTGGGGGCTTGGCAGACTAGCGCGGGGTATGCGCAATATGCAAAAGACGGGTGATCGGCCATTATTGTGAAATGATAATGTTTGGGTGTCATTTTGAAGGTCAAAATAGTTCTGATAGCAGAGCATTAGGAGGTAGGTGTGGTGAGTGGTGAATCTAGGTGCGCGATCGTGTTGCGAAATAAGCCCGGGTGCATGGGATGTATTCCGGTGTGGCGACACACCAAAAGATGCACAAGTTACCCGCAAGAAGAACCTGAACACAGTGATTAAATGTTTGTATGGAAGGTTGCCTGCGCAGGTCCAAGTCCCCATATAAAATTCCTGTGCCTAGACAATCGACCATACAAATTTTTAATTCCTGTGTTCGGGTTCTTCGTGCTGGGAGCTTGTAAATTGTCACTGCACTGCCCCTAGGGATGCGCTAGACACCCGGGCCGCAAAGCTGGCGCCACCTGCGTCCGGATGCAACGCCAGAGCACCAGATGCAAGGTATATTTTTGCCGGTATTGCACGGAAGTAGGTAATAGGCTCGGGGAATTCCTCTGGATCTCAGATAGGTTGCAGGAAGCATATCAAACGTAACCCCCACCACTCACACCCTCTTTATCCACCCATCCACCCACCCCGACTAAAACTATTGTAAATGTAAAAAAGATATATCCCATGGACTGATGAGACACGCAGATTCCGCACCTTCCGTATACGGTAGCTCTATGCTGTGGTTCAGTGGCTTTGCCTCTCGAAAAGTCATCTATTGTCGAGCTTTTATTGGTTGAAAGTTCCTTAGCCACAGCCTAGAGCTACCATATACGGAAGGTGCGGAATCTGCATGTCTCATCAGTCCATGGGATAAGTAAGACACGGCTATCACGTCCTGGTCCTTACTTGGATCACCACACTAATTTCTGTCTTTCCCCACGGGTCCCTATTCCTCCAGACACTCCCGTCATATCAAAGGAAAGACATATCTTTACAATCTATTCTTAAAGAATCTCCCGTATGCGAATTCTGCACGCGTCTCGTGAGCCATGCATCACACTCTCGCGACGAAGCCAAGCACATGGGCCCAACATCTACAGACCTTATAACAGTGCAATCTCCAGCTGGTGATCGGCGCTGCGCGCATACTCGAAGCAGGGTCAGTCTGCCCACATCACCTTGACCGCTGGCTTTCCCCACGCAACAGCCCTATTGGTTAGAGAGGTTTAGCTATGGGGTTAAGGGACGGGAGTGCAGGTTTTTCGAGCCGAAAGTTTCTGGTGTGTCTGAGGCATTTTTTTCCATACAAATCTGATAGATCAATTAGAAGCTTAGGACTCTCCCAAAACACTTTTTCAGCCCCGGGATCGAATGTCAATCGTGAAAGGGAAGAGCTTGGTGAACACTAACGATGTGTTATTTGCCAGAAGGACGATCTATGGTGGCCCAACCAACGCGAGCATGCTCGCCGACTAACCTCTACATCTATTTTCGTCTGCATGACCTTTGAAGCACGAGGCACGTGGAACTACCGCTTTGCTGTCGGATAACACATATTGACGGTACTTGAGTCTATTTACTACCAGTATAATCTGGCAAAAGCCGGATTGGAGCCAAAGCGAAACTGAGGCAACCGAGCCAACCGGAGGATAAAAGGAAGGTAAATTCGCCGCACCTTAAACATATAGGCAGCGGTGTTTGGACGGATTCAAGAAAACCCGCACTAGCGTCGATCAAACTTTCGCTAGATTATGCGGGTAGGAGTATAGAAAAAAAGTCCCCAGAAATTGGCTCTAATAGGCCGAGTTTCTAAGCTTATCGACGCCGCCAAGATCACATAATTGGTGGAATTCCTCGCAATTTGGTGATGGAAAAGTCTGTCGAACTCATTGGCGCAAAACTCCGTTCTCTGAGTGGCCCAGAACGCCTGACGCCAATGAGGGGAAGTTCGAGGGAGCTACAGCCCCCGGTGCAACATGTTTTGTTTGAGTCTTCGCCTCGTCCTCGTTTCTTGTCCACTCAGCCGCATTATTCATTTGGCGGTGTACGACTAGCGAAAAATTATAACTAGGCCCCGTTATCACCCAGATATCTCGGCAAGGTCTCTCGAGATAGTGGTCAGAAATCCAATCTACATCTTTCAACTATGGTTCAATTTACTGTGCCGGGATTTAACGCTGTGAAAGAAAACAGGGTCTGGGTTGAGTGGAATCGTCATGTCAATGTATCTACCCGCTCTTTCCCTGCTGAACCGCAACACAAACTGACCAAAATGAAAATCAGACATTTCAACCATACAAGCTCCCCAGAATCGTTCTCATTCTACTCTACCTCACGAATATGGCAGAGCTCCTGGGGGAGGTTGAATCGAATGTCCTCAGAGCTACGGACAGGGATGTTCATGACTTCCGCGCCATGCAGATGGAACAGTGCAGCCTGACAGGTCTCGCTGCAGCACTAGTAGCCCAGATTGCCAGCTCCACCCTCCAGCTGCAATATATGCCGACAATACACTGGATCGTCCCGGCACTATGTACCAGCAGCCTCATTCTCGGATTGCTCTCAGTGTCCTATTCCTTCCGACTGCATTATTTGTTAACCAAGTATACATGTGCACAGCGCATGCGCACCGCATTTACATGGGCCCCTGGGGGCGGCGAAGGCGGGGGGGGGGGTAGTGGAGACGGGGGAGAAGAGGGCAGGGAGAGAGGGGGGGGTGACGAGGGTCCGGGGTCCGTGCGCCCATCCTATGTGGCCACATTCACACTTTGGTTTCCCCTCATTTTGGCTAGGCTAGCTATATTATCCTATCTTGTAGCTATAGTCTTGTACTGGGGTGTTGCGGCAAAAATGAATTTGCAAGAGAGCAGGGCGCGAAGCACCAATGTCGGTTTCCTTTTTTTGACACACCATTTGAATTTCGTGCTAACCCTAAGTTTCTAGATCTTTGGATTCACCTGGATAGCATTGTCAGCGATTGTATATCAATGGTTCTTGGGAGCTGGAGGATTAAGGTATTGAGTAGTCTTCACAGCGGGGCAGTTCGTCTGTCCCGAGGCGGACTGCAGTGGGGTGGGAAACATTGTGTGATCCGGTCAGGTTCTGGTCGAAACCTGGCCTGCAACTCCCCCCAAGGCCCAAGGCCTGGCTCTCTTCTTGGGGAAGTGTTTCATAGTATTGGCGGAGTTTGGGAGGAATGTTAGTTACGTTTCTCATCTGCGCAAGTAGCAGTGTTGGAAGCGATAGCCATGATTGCAAAGACTAAAGGCCCGAAGAAATCATTTTACGAAAAAAGGGTCGGAGGCGGTTTATATAGTACTCTTCTCATCAATGCTGACGCTAGAGCCTGTGATTTCAACTATCTTGCAGAGTGCGACACCGTAGAAACCTGAATAATTGAATCGTGTGTCCCCCGTTGGGCTTTCCTCTGTCAGCAAGGCCAAGAAATCTTGGGTATGCTATCATACACAAAACGTTTACCCTTTGGTAAAAATGCCCACACCAGGAACAGCATTTAATCCTAGTCAAAATCCTACCGCGCAAGTTAGCTCGAGCAAGATCCGAGCACTGTAGCACCACCGATATTCTAATTATTGGAAAGTACGAGCCCCTCCTAATTTAAAACACCACCAACTCTCTCAACTCTATATCTCTGTATAGCCGCACGGTCATCCGCAGCTAGCGGTGAGCAAAAAAGGCCAACAAAGTCGACAATTATTCACCATGTTCGCCCCGCTCATGTAGACCAACCGTGCCAAGGTCCCTGCCGATTATGTAACTGCGCGCAGTTCCAAAATCTTTGCAGCACCCCGACGAGGCACCTTGCGACTCAACCCCAGACTCCAGCTTAACCCAAGGCTCTTACAGTAAGAACCCGAATAAGCGATCCTTGGGCTAGGACGTTGGAGTTGCCTCTCTTGGTAAGGTCTGGTGTTTTTTTCTTTTTTTTGTCTTGGGAGGCAGATTTTTGGCGTGTCCCCCGCCCTTCCAGAGGAGGAAGTTTCGAACTACCTAGCACAAGGATCGTTTATTCAAGTTCTTACGGTATTAGATAATAGTGAAATTTATTGAATTAACCTAAACCAAAGTCTCACCACGAGAAAATAAAAGTTATAAAAGGGTGGAAAGAAAATGGAGGACTTATCTTCCAAGACTTAAAACAATGTGTGAGAAAGCCGGAAGGACGTTTAAAGCATGAGTGGTTCGTAATTCTCAAACTCACATACGAATTTAAACTGGCGTTGAATGGAAACTTGCGTCGAGCCGCAAGGCATGCCGTAATCGAGTAGACGTGCTACAAATATTTTGGAACTGCGCGCTGTGAAACACAATCGGCAGGAACCTTGGCAGGGGTGGATGTTGCTTAGTCTTGGTGAAAGGGGGACCCTGTACTGTACCCTAAACTCTCATTAAATCCACTATCCAGGTCTCAACAGAAATCTACTAGTAAACCGCAATGCTTAGCACGGTGTGTTGATAAATTTACGAATACGAGTTAATGAGATCTATCCCTTCGTCGGGTGTGCGCACAAGCGATCTGGTTAAGAAAATGACGGAATCTGGAACGAAAATCTCCATAATTCGAAAGGGATTAATTGCATTTAGAAAATCACCCCACAATCGGAAACAAACTACTTGGCGCTTGAAACTAAGACATACGCCAGTAACGCCACCGATTTCTTGTGCGCACCGACGGACTAAGGGATACCGCATCGGGAAAACACTATTCCTTCGCGGGGGGGTTTTGTCTCTGATCGGAGGGATCCGAGGGCGATACGGAAACGACCTTCTCTTCTCTTGCTTTTTTTCTTTCCACCGGGTGAACCGTTTCAATACCATGCTCTTGGCGTGAAACCCTTCCGGATACCATTGTACTCGAGTACTGCGGGATAGGCAGGTTGAGCTGGCGTTCCTCGGGAATGAACGGCCGTTGGGATCAAAGCCTGGATTGGCACGGTCCTTTTACCTAGTAATAAAGAATATTGAAATTGCCGAGAAATATGCTATCGAAAAAGTGAAACCATTGCATGGAAGTATAACTCTCTTCGGCCATCATTAAACAACAAAGAAAAATTAACAAATAAAGTGAAAAAGGAGTAAATGTGGCTAATGTCTTATATTTATTTTTCCAACCTTAGAATGGCTTTCTGTGGGATGGTTTTTTTAAGCCAGGAACATCTAGAAAATTGCTAAAAAATAATTGTAAGGAGGTTCTAGAAAAATACGAGGAGGATTGAAGTAATTATTTATTTTTTGTGGCATTTTTTTCTTTGGATTGTTTAAGGGATAAAAAGATACCGGAGTGGAATGTTCTCGCGTATTCCCTTGAGTTGGATGGTGGTCTGACCGAGACTGCTTGCGTAGGTAAAATGCGTTCATGACCTTCTTACTATACCAGGAGATTGGAGATGTGAACTTGACCTGGTATAGCCACGGTGTAACGTAGTGGATAAACCGATAGGGAAATGCACAGACAGCTAAGGCCAATAGAGTGGAAGTGAAGAACCAATTGCGCTGAACAGAGTGTGTTGTTGCTGGGCTTGTCTAAACTAAGAAAGAGACGAGATCTCACGGTCCCCTGGCGAGATACATGTGGGGATAACTTTGGTGTTCTTTCTTTGGTTACACGATTGCTATGCGGGATTTCCTTTGTAAAGGTTACGACAAATTGTATGGTTTCCTTGGTTATACGAATATGCGACTCATACTACGGTATGAGTCGGGCGGCAAAGGCTGTGCTAGGATTTCCTTCTATCTAAGGGGGCTTTTTTTTTTTTTTTTTTTTTTTAATCATGTATTCGTTGTTAAAGTACAATAAACCGCGTGGAGCGCTAGCTATGGCGTGA
>Ga0307509_10009990_pt1 | contig 11718 bp, 8 predicted proteins | sample 10_EM_MG_FD_202245 | JGI IMG/M metagenome (GOLD analysis project Ga0307509, IMG submission 202245) | Populus trichocarpa ectomycorrhiza microbial communities from riparian zone in the Pacific Northwest, United States - 10_EM | ecosystem: Host-associated > Plants > Roots > Unclassified | place... | reverse complement strand
GAGTGCATGTCACCCGGAGGCAACAGAGGCGGCAGGCATGAAACCCCTACCCCAAACACAGGCAAAAGCCACGCACGCAGCCATGACAATCACCCAAGCCCAGAGATCAGAAGGGAACAGAGGCCCAAGGTGTAGAGGCAGTAGGGTGCCAGCCAGAGAGCGAAGCAGTAGGGTGCCAGCCGATCCAACCGTGAGGAGAAGAGGAGAAGGAGGGGTAGACCCAAACCGAGAAGTGCGAGGGAAGGCGACCGAAACGAGATCACGACTTTTCGACGATGCCGACCGTACCGGACAGGACTCTCAGGAGATAGTGCAATACCAGAGAGCAGAGCCACCAGGGCCACTACTTCACCGATAGCCCGAGACTGCGACCGACCCATTGACGAGGTAAGGGGGTTGCCGACCGGGCAAATACTCTAAGCGAAGCAGAGCAAGTGCGGGGTAGGGAGAGGAAACATCATCAAAAGAAGATGAAATCCATCAACCCAGAGTGAAGAAAGCCCAAAGGGATAAACCTAAGGGAAGGGGAGTGTAGAGGAGGTATGACTCCACCCCCTAGAGCAAGCTCATGGCGGGGGGTGGAGAAAAGAAAAGTAGTGATAATCTCGTGGTGTTGAGATTTCAATCGCCGGGTGTGTAGAGGAGACGGAGGATGCTGTCTTTGTACCTTAAACAAATGCATATGATTCAAAAAAACAATAAAAGAAAAAAAAAAAAGTCACAGTAGTTAGAGCTCTTCACGCCCCCATCTAAGTACTTTCTTACAATATGCTTTACCTTTACCTCTCACTTGTATGAAAGCAACCTGAGCTCTTATTGTCAGAGCAACCACGACCCTTGTAAGACAAGGTCCCTCACCATCTCTCCCCAACAAGACATTGGTGTGAGATATGAAGACTATAAGATAGTCTAAAGAAGAACGAAGGAAGAGATTATCAGTTAAGCTCCGAAAGAAGAACACTCTCATCCTTAGACGAACGAGAACTACAAGATAGTTCAAGATCCTGATGTAAGTAATTCGTTACCTGTTGTAAAACTATCCACCACCAAGTAGGATTGTTACATTACCCTAAAGATCAATGTTATTTGTTACCAGACAAAGAAATAGTTGTACAAGAAGTATTGTGCTTGAATTGGAAAAGATTTGGAAAAAGTAATTAAACAATCTAGTAGGTAGGTTGAAAAATATATTGGAGAAGAAGAAGATGTTATTGATATATAATATCCAAAACTTAGTAGCAGAATCTATAATGTTGATAGAATTTGAGATTTTTAAGGTTGAGGGCACTATAGAGACTTTTGCCCCTTCTAAAACCCCCCTTGGTCTTACTACTTACATGTAGAAATTATACCAAATATATCCTAATTGGGCTATACACCAGAAGCCTTTCCTTTACATACCGTAAAACTGGAATAATAGAGTCAGGTGCTATGTTGTTGGAAATTCCCTACTTTAGAAAAGGGGGCGAAAAACACAGCAAAAGAAGAGCTGCACAGCCCCTCTTAGAGACATGAAAAAAGAAAAAAACATCAGACCTTACCAGAGGAGGCAACTCTGACTACATTGCACACGAGTTGATTATTCCAGTTTTTACGCTATCTCAGAGCTGCAAATAATACTCCTTTTCCTTTTCTCTTTTTATCATTTTTCATAAGAGGTGATCTCATGCCCATTTTGCCTTATCTAGTTAAATACTTATCATGTATTAGTTTCTAATTTTTTTCTTTTACTTTTAATTAATCACAACATGTTATAGAATTCATAGAGAACTATTTTGATCGAAAATTTATTTAATTGTGGTTGAGTGGTATGAATAAAACACCCTCCGAGTGAGAGTTGCAATATCTATGGGTTGGCCAATAACCCCATCGTGTACATTATCCCTTACCTTGTGGCCGATGCTATTTTTCCGGTGCCCTATCACAACCAATTTGGTTTATCCCATCGTCCACCACGACATTCACCCCCTTTTGCAATGTTGAACACTAGCCGATTTTAGTATCTGGAAGCTAATCTAACGTAATTTACAGGGCTCCTGCTGAATACCCAGATCCCGCTCACCATGGCAACCACTGGAACGCCGGATGTATATTTTATTTTCTACACAACTAGTACTGAGACCATATTGGAAGTTTTTTAGAAAGTACTTTTAAATATGGAGAATCAGAATCTGGAGTTTATATTTAATAATAATAAAAAATGCATCTTGTATACTCACTTTATTCCAAACTGGTTCAAATATCATATTGCTTATAATAGTAGGAAAGAAAATGGAAACCAACCACAAAAATCATAGTTTAAGCAAATAATATAATCTTATAAGTCTTGTATTTGATGTATGAACTGCTGTGGTATTTGTTTGTAGCTATTGTGGATGGTACTAGGACTCGAAAGGCGAGTATGGCCAAATATATATCTTATAAACCAGATAAGCTAATATCTGCTCCTTGGGTTTATGTTTTTGTTCCAATACTTTTTGATTCCCTTCAATTAAGTAATTCAAGATAGTATTCCAACTTTCAAGGCTGTTGGTCAAGCCTTGCAAATTCTATTCCCTGACTATTGGAGAGTAATTTAGAGAGAAATACTACCCTCCAGCCTCAACCATGTAGGCTACACATGCAGGATAAGGCTAAAAGCTCTCTGATATGGCCTACTCATAGAGCTAAAGCTATAAAATGAGTTTTAGTCGGTTTAGGCATTGGGCTTTAGAGATATAATGCCTTAACTCTGAAGATACTGAACTTTTGCTCTTGATGTCAGGTATCTTTAGAGTTAATGTGCTATATCTCTAATGCCCAATGCCTAAACAGACTAAAACTTATTTCCTAGCCTTAGCTATATGAGTAGAACATATAAGACAGCTTTTAGCCTTATACTGTATGTGTAGCCTACATGGTTGAGGTTGGAGGGTAGTATTTCTCTCTAAATTACTCTCCAATAGCCAGGAAATGGAATTTGCCAGGCTTGACCAACTGCTTTGAAAGTTTATATACTATCTTGAATTACCTAATTGAAGTGTATGGCAAAGTATTGGAACATTACATAAACCCAAGGAGCAGATATTATCTCATCCGGTTTATAAGATACATATTTAGCTCTACTTGTCTTTAGAGTCCTAGTACCATCCACAATAGCTACAAACAAATACCAAAGCAGTTCATACATCAAATACAAGACTTATAAGATTTTATTATTTGCTTAAACTATGATTTTTGTGGTTGGTTTCAATTTTCTTTTCTACTATTATAAGCAATATGATATTTGAACCAGTTTGGAATACAGTGAGTATACAAGATGCATTTTTTATTATTATTAAATATAAACTCCAGATTCTGATTCTCCATATTTAAAAGTACATTCTAACAAATTTTCAATATGGTCTCAATACTAGTTATGTAGATAATAAAATATACATTTGGTGTTCCAGTGGTTGCCATGGTGAGCGGGATCTGGGTACTGAACGGGAACCCCGTAAATTACGTTACGCGGCCATTCTCGTTTCTATCATTGCAATGATGAACAATGCTGACCCGCGGTATCCCGAGCACTACACCACAACCTTTTTCCTATCATGATTACCAAATTAAGCTGGTAGTGAATTTTGAAACAGGACTGGAATGTCTCAGTGACTGAGGAAGTCCTATGATAGCCACTCCCCTCTTGTTCAGGCTAGTCCTACTACCTAGAGGCGGCCATGATTACAAGGCTGAGGATAATAGGGGAAATAGCGTGTTTCAACCCTGACCCCAATGCCCGGGAAGTTATTTCTATGTGTTGGGGGTCGGGGTCGTGGTTGGGATGCAGAAAGCCCGCAGGTGACCCAGGCCGGGCACGGCTGGGTTTTGGAAAGCTGCTTGCTCACAGTCCGGCCCGGCAGTCTCTGAAACAGCCTGGATCAGTCGTGCCGTGCCCAAGACCTGGACTGACTGGCCGCTTGGGATGACGGTGGGTAGCATATGAGACCATTACTGTAAAATTAAAAATATGAAGATAAGTATTTGTGCCTGCAGCCATATGAGGTGAAAATACCTAGCTGGCGCAGTTGCTAACATGTCAAGAAACAATTAATCTCCTGTGCAAATTAGCAGAAGGGCAGGAGTTTGATTCCTCTCAAAATGAGTTATTATTGAACAATCCGGTACATAAGGTAGGGGACTTAAGGAATCCTGACCTACAGGAACTGGGAGACCGAAGATCTTAGACCTCCTCAATGGGTTGTAGGGCAAATCAGACCTACGACGAAGTGGTAGAATCCGACTCTAGGTCTCACACCTAAGGGTGAGGTCCTCGATCGGTGGGGTACAGTAGTAGAACCAAGATCACAGAACTTCTTTTTTCCTTTTTTTCCTTTAGATAAGAAAAAGTCACTTCACTTCAATTGATTTAGAGAAAAAGAAAAGAGCAACTGCAGATTCCAGATGCTATAGAGATTTTCTAGTACTGTATCATACACTGAACCATGGCTTGACACACTTTGCAACAAACCTTTCAGATGCCATATGATCCCCTGGTAAATACACGACTGAAAGGGAAACCTCTGGAGAGGATCAGTCCACCTTTTGCTACTCACAAGCTGGTGGTGAAGAACTCAAAAATAAACTGAAGGAAGGGAATGGGGGGCCAATGTAACGGAATGGGCATTTGCGCCAAGAATCCCAAGGAACTCGCCCAAGACTTTCTAAATGCTGTTTATTTTAATAGAAGGGGGGGATTATTATGCTGGTTAACCACCCCTGTCTTGTACGAAAAAATCTACCCTATTATTTGTGCAGTATCATAAGTTTTGAAGCGGGTTCTTGACCCCAGTGTTGCGTTCCCCAGATGACCCTTCAGGTGGGCTTCCGGCACGTATGAGAAAGTCACGACAGGTTTCCGTATCGATGGGACTTAGATGACTCTCCAAAGAAGGGGAGCGGGAGGGGGCAGACCTCGCAGTGAGGGCACCGCGCACGAATTGTTAGTAAAGAACGATAAGGGAGAGTAAGAAGTTGGGATGGTTTCGGTGCCAAGGAGGTGACGATACGAAGATAGGTATATCTCACAATATGGCAGACAGATGGATGACCAAGGATCAGTGGCTGGGGAGGAGGGAAATATTTGAGAGAAAGGTGAAAAGACAAAGCGAATACTGCTAATCATGCGTTGCAAACTCGGCCCCGTTGGTTCCTACTATGCGCCAACTCTCGTGTTTATAGTGTGTCCAATCTCATTTATATCTATATCTATAGGGTTCCCATTCGTTCTTCCCATCATCTAATCAGGTTCCTATCAGGTCATATAGTTGCACAAATTATTACAAAGTCGATCATGGACAGGTTCAGATAACCTAACGCAGTAGGAATGAGAAGGAACAGGCAAATCAAGATAGTATGTATAGAGGGAAAGGGGAGCATAGAAAGGCACCAGCGGGGCGCGGATATAGAGGAAATTTGTTTGTGGGGATTAGAATTGTTCCATTCCAGCAGCATCTTTACGACCCCCTCGTGCCCGCTCTCAGAAGCCCACAAAAGTGGTGTTCGACCAAACCTATCCGGTATGGTGGGTTTGAGGTCATCCCGTCGCAGCAACATCCTTACGATCTCCTCATGCCCCGACCAGGAAGCCAGCGCGAGTGGTGTTAGACCGAACAGATTCCGTTGGTTGGGATCGATGTCGTTCTGTTCCAGGAGCATCTTTACGACCCCCTCATGCCCCCTCGCGGAAGCCCACGATAGTGGCGTTGGACCGAACAAACCCCGTTGGTTGGGATTGACCTCGTTCCGTTCCAGCAGCATCTTTACGACCCCCTCGTGTCCGCTCCCAGAAGCCCACAAAAGTGGTGTTCGACCAAATCTATCCGGTATGGTGGGTTTGAGGTCATTCCGTTGGAGCAGCATCCTTACGATCTCCCCATTCCCCGACCCGGAAGCCAGCGCGAGTGGTGTTAGACCCAACAAATTCCGTCGGTTGGGATCGATGTCGTTCTGTTCCAGGAACATCTTTACAACCCCCTCGTGCCCCCTCGCGGCAGCCCACATAAGTGGTGTTCGACTAAACCTATCAGGTTTGTCGGGATTGACGTCATTCCGCTGAAGCAACATCCTTACAATCCCTTCATGCCCTGCATTGGAAGCCGGCGCGAGTGGTGTTACACCAAGCGAATCCGGCCAGTTGGGATCGATGTCGTTCCGTTCTAGCAGTATCCTTACGACCCCCTCATGTCCATTCTCGCAAGCCCAACTTAGTGGTGTTAGACCGAACAAACCCCGTTGGTTGGGATTGATGTCTTCCCGTTCCAGCAGCATCCTTACGACACCCAAATGCCCATACTCAGAAGCCAGCGCGAGTGGGGTTACGCCGAACAAAGTCTGTTGGTTGGGATTGGTGTTTTTCCGTTGCAGCAACATCTTTACAATCCCCTCATGCCCGCCCTGGGAAGCCCAAGATAGTGGTGTTAGACGGAGCAAATCCGCTTTGTTGGGATTGACGTCTTTCCGTTCAAGGAGTATCCTTGCGATCCCCTCATGTCCAACCCTGGATGCATGTGACAGTGGTGATAGGCCGTGCCAATCTCGTTTGTCGGGATCGACGTTATTCTGTTCCAGCATCATTCTTACGACCCCCTCATGCCCATTCCCGCAAGCCCACGCTAGTGGCGTTAGATGAGACTCATCCACTTTGCCGGGATTGACGTCGCTCCGTCCCAGAAGCAGCCTTACAACCCTCTCATGCCCACCCCCTGAAGCCAACGAGAGTGGAGTTCGACGGAAGGTATCAAGATGTTCAGAATTGACGTCGTTCCGTTCAAGCAGCATCCTTACAACCCCCTCGTGCCCATTTCGCGAAGCCCACGAGAGTGGTGATCGACGGAACTTATCCGGTGTGTCGGGAATAACATCACTCCGTTCCAGCAGTATCCTTACGACTCCCTCATGTCCATTCTCGGCAGCCCACAAGAGCGGAGTTGAGCCATATGGGGTGTGAGCTAAGTGGGAGTTGACATCGTTCCGGTCCAGAAGTACCCTCACAACCCCCTCATGCCCCCTCCGCGAAGCCCAGGCGATTGCTGTGTTTCCATGGAAATCAGTTGCCCACGCATCACCTTTTTTCGTCTCCAATAATGCCACTGTTATCTCCATGCACCCGAAGTATGCAGCACAGTGGAGCCCTGTGAATCCACTGGGGGTGTCCTCTCCATCGAATGGCTGCTCCTCAGCTCTCACACCATGCAATAGCACCACTTTCGAGGATATGTGCTTGTCGTATCCATCGAGTAGATTCAATGCAAGAGTTTTCACATTTTCAGTGGTTCCCGATCTAGCATGTGTGCCCCAGTAGCAAGAAGCATATTCGACAAAAGGGGCGGTTGGCGGGACGGAACGAAGGGCAGGCGAAATATACCTCACATGGGGAAAATTGAGGTAGGTTAAACAAACCTCCGCAATTATTGAGTTGGCGTTAGGAAACAAGTTGATGTTATTGGCAAGGTGCTCTTGCAGAGTGGAGTGGACAAGGCGGACTGTAGATGAGGACTTCTCGATCGTGACGAGTCCCAGAGCGCATCCTAGTAGTGTTTCGATTGCAGGAATGTTCCGGGGATCCAAATCGATCGATCCTTCTATCCCCAGGGCATGGCACAACTCATCAACATGTAGTGGCCGCTCCGCGTGCGATACCCACATTAGAACTTCCATGCCAAGTCTCGATCTGCTTTCTGGCTGCGCCCGTATCCGCGATAGGGTTTCCGTATAAGCACCACCCAGGCCTTCCCCATTGGTCATCACATCAAGCTTCCTTCTTCTCCGAGTGAGAGTAATCTCACTCAAGATTGCATCCATATTTAGAGAAATGAGAAGGAAACTAGAGACCACTATTGGTGAATTACAGTCCGGCTTGTCTTGGGAATGAATTTGATATTCTTGCTTACCTTTCCGAGATCCTCTCTGGAATGATTCCCTTAATATCTGCCCGTAATTCGTCATCCATGGCATCAGGGTCAGTGTCGCCGTCTAGTCTCATCTGCAGATAATTCATAATATCCCGATCGGTGGGGCTGAGAGGTATCCGGAGTGCCCTACTAAAACATCGGGCGATCTCCTCGTTGATATGAGGCCTCCCGGTAAGGAATACTCGCGCATTCTGGGACACTCGAATAACTTCTTGCAGTGACTCAATGAGCTCCCGCCGATGCTTCGGCGTGCATTCGTCTAAAGCGTCAATGCATATAAACAGCCGCGGTAGGGATATAATGGTCTTTTTTAGTGTTTCTAGCATGTCCGGAAGTTGAAGACCCCGGCCGCCAAACTCTCTTTTGTCCTCCTGAAAAGCCTTCCGTGTATGTTTAGGGATTCCTCCTCTCCTGGCAAGTTGCTTAAGCATGGCGCCCAATATATTGGTGGTCGACTGTTCTTGCTGGGCATGGAAATCGCAGTATAGTCCCACAACGGCAACGTCTTTCCCCCTAGCCTGATCGCACAGACAATCAATAACCAGGGAACTATAATTTCCTGATGATTAGCGACATCTGCGTTGTCCCTCTCCAGAGTCCTGCCTACCTGACATAAGTTTTCCCCACCCCTGGATTCCCGTAACAAAACAGCACTGGTTCAACACAACCGCCTCCGGCATCACTCCACCCCCTGAACTCGCCAGTTTCTAGCACCCAGTTTCCCACGCCATCGAGTCGGTCGGCTCGCACCCCTTGGTGTCGTTGCTGTGGTTCAAGTGGCGATAGCCATTGCAGAATTTGACACCCCTCGTCGTCTAAGTTGGTGTTGAAGTTGAATATGGTATTGAATGAATCTTTAGCGTTCCAACAATTGATATTACCGGTGGCCTGCTGATCCCCTTCCGACATCTGCGCTATAGAGGGTGATCTAAACTTCCGGCGAGCGTTAGAGCGGGATCGAGCCCAGTGAGGATATGACTTCTCCCAGAAGGAAAGAGGATATCTTAGACCTGAGGAAGGAGGGGGTGAGAACTTGTTAGGCTCTGGCGTCGCACAAGTATGCGCTGGTCCAATAATTTTTCCTGGCGCTCTCAGGGCATGTGACCGCTGCGACTTCCCCAACCATCCTCCCTCAGCAAATGTAACCGAACATTTGGCGGTGCAACGTGCCACCACAAGGCATCGCAGCCCAGCACCCGCACTCCCGAATCCGCCTCCCTTACCGCAACAAAAGAATCTCAATAAAGTGGATGGGTGACACGCGAGGTATTAATTAGGATTATAATAATATATTTATTTTATTTTTAAATATTGTTTTAGCTGTGGCTTCGGTTCGGTTCGCCATTTGTTGACTTGGGTTGGCAAAGAAGGGTGAGCCGTGGCATCGTGATATTCGGTTATTTATGCCGAGGGAGAATAGCCCTGCCGCTAGAGCAGCCTTGTACCCGGTATTAAAGGTACAAGTACAGTAAGTCTATCGAACCCCTCTCGTGGTCTACGGAGGTACAGCGTGTAAGTTTTGTAGGTTACACAGGGGGCGAGGGCGGCAGTCCTCGTTTGTGGAACCTACAAAACTTACACGCTGTACCTCCGCAGTTTCCTCTCGGCCACTCGGGGGGTGGGATTCCCTCTGTACTAGACGGGAATTCGGCGGTTTTTTTCTTCTCCTTATAGATTAGCTTAGTCCAGCACGACAGCTGTAGAAAAAACAAAAAATCGATTACACAGACAGTATTGCGGGTGGACAAAATTAACCTAAACACCCCGGCGAGCGTGGCAACCCATCTTCCGGGCCCCACAAAAATCACTACCACTCAACAGGCGACTCATAATACCTTTTCTTTATTATTAAGCCTGAATGGTGCTATACTAAGTTAAGTACTGATTACTGCAATGTATTTAAATTATTTTTACTTATTTTTCTTTGTTAGGTTGGGGTGATTGTATAGAGGAGGCTGACATCACGCGAAAAATTATGAGCGTTCGTTGATCGGTTAATTTTGTCCACGAACAATAATTTCGACCAATGGGGGAAACATCATCAGGCTTATGCTCACACCCTAGCACTTGCACTGTATAGAGGTATAGTGCTTGCAATATCGAAGCCTATTTAAAAGACTACTATTGCATACCAGCCAAATCCAAAGAAAATGACCAAATCCTTGGTATGAAATAGCAGTTTTTTTTAAAAAAAGTCTTCGATATCAGCGAGTATTGTACCAGGATGGTACCGCCCTATACCCGAGTTCTTGCGGGGATACAAAGGAGAACAATCTCCATGATTTGTCCCCCTTCATATTTCCCCTTCCACAGCTCATGTAATATCACCAAAGCCCCAATTGATAATCATCACTCTATGTTGCGCTGTTATTCACATTCTATGACACCACTTCTTTTTTAATGGCCTTGGCATACACCAAAAGCCCACCTTATATCGGGGAATGACTCCGGGAGGGAGGACGATGTTTGCAAACTTAGTAAACGGTTCATGGATAAATTGGGTCCATCATTCGCGTTTCCACCACAGCTCAGCCCCACCACAGCTCAACCCCACACCAGTGATAAAGGGGTAATTTATTCTCTAGGTTCAACTTCAAAAATAAGACAAACTTCAGGGATTTGAAGCTGCCCAGTACACTAAAGGTTAGGAAGGACCACTCAGTAATGACTAGAGTACCATAAAGTTACATAAGTGGGTGGTGTAACCTACTCCGGATCCTAACCACACAAGACCTCATGGAAGTTCACATTTCCTTTTGATTGAGTAAATTCCTCTCCACTCCCCAATGGCTTTAGTCCTTTCTTACTTGACAAAATGCAGCCTAATTTTCTTTATTAACAGGCTCGTGCTGTTAAGGAAATGGTATACCGGTTACTTGGGCCTAAAACAAAATTTCCTATTCCGCCGGCCCAGGGATGAAGACTACCCTCAGGGCACATCACGGCCCATCATTCGCCCTGAAGTGAAAGTCGAACCCTCATTTTACACGATAATATTATGATATAACAATACTACGATGTAGTAGGACAGTCTACTAGCCATAATCTGGGCTGTGATGAAAAAAACACCTTTGCTTGCAATTAATATGCAAGAGATGGGGCTACACATGGAGCATAGGGAATAGCGCGAAACTCTAATTTAGGTTTTTTGGAAACTCAATTAACAGCACCAGGATGGGTGGGTGACATGGATCCACTTAAGTCTTCCCCAGTATCATCCTCCTGCACACCGCAGCCCCCCGAATCACAGTAAAATTGCTATCCCAAGCCTACTTGAAATTAGGAAGCTTACATAATCAGCACTTTTCCATGACCCGGTCCCTAAAGCAAAGGATTAAATCCTCTGGTATCAAGACCTTATTTGGATTACCGGCTTGGCGACCGAACTATGCTGTGAGTTCCGGTATCTGTGGTACCGCAAATACTCGAATAATTGGACGTCACACAGAGCAGTTAATTTAAGGTATGTCTCGCCAAGCATTTGTCATGTTGATCAGTGAATATCAATTTTGTAATATCATGTTTGCTAATCATAGTGAAAATTGAGCTTGTCTACAGACTCTTCCTCCTCTTCCATGTCTGTACTCACATTATCTACAACTTCTATCGGCATCTCCTCCTCTAACCTCCCATCCACCCTCACGTTCATGTCCCCCTCCACGCCCCCCTCCACCCTCCACGCCCCACTTTACCCCCCCTCCACACTCCCCTCTATGCCCCCCTCTATGCCCCCCTCTATGCCCCCCTCTCTGCCCTTCTCAACTCCCCCGTCCACTCCCCCTTCCTC
>Ga0307509_10009988_pt1 | contig 11720 bp, 11 predicted proteins | sample 10_EM_MG_FD_202245 | JGI IMG/M metagenome (GOLD analysis project Ga0307509, IMG submission 202245) | Populus trichocarpa ectomycorrhiza microbial communities from riparian zone in the Pacific Northwest, United States - 10_EM | ecosystem: Host-associated > Plants > Roots > Unclassified | place... | reverse complement strand
TCCAAATCCAATCACTTGGTTGAAAGACAACCCATTTGCACCTCTTATTTGCTTTGGATGCATATTGGTCATTATTCTTTTTGATATGTTGCCTTACACTCTCATAGAGTGCTTTCACCATCTGTGCTTTTTCTATTACTATCAAGTCTAATCCTTTCATCAACAAGTAAATGAGTTAAATCTAATGAAGTCATTAGATTAAAGCAACAAACAATCTTAAATGGTAAAAACATTTGTAGTAGAATGCACACTATGATTATAAGCAAACTCAATGAATGACAAACAATTTTCCTAACTTTTAAGGTTCTTTTAAATAACAATACATAAAAAGTATAGTTAAATTCCTATTTACTACTTTTGTAATGACAAACAATTTTCCTAACTTTTAAGGTTCTTTTAAATGACAATACATAAAAAGTGTAGTTAAATTCCTATTTACTACTTTTGTTTTACCATCTGTTTGTGGATAACATATAGTTGAAAACAAAAGCTTAGTTCCTGATTTTCCCCATAAAAATTTCAAAAGTAGCTAAGAAACTTAATGTCACAATCCAAAACTATACTCATAAGAACCCATAAAGCTGTACTATCTCTCTAAAGAATAAGTCGACTATATTAGTTGTATCATCGATTTTATGATATGCTATGAAATACGTTATCATTGAAAACCTATCTATTGACCTTTGGGTTACATATTAATATTTTATGTATTTTGATGATAACAATTAAATAGAAATGGACTAATGATATGATTGGATGAGATTAAGTTTAAACAGGTTTATATGAAGATCACATCAACAAGTATATGGAATTGAATGAATAAATCCATCAACATGTCCAAAATGCAAAGCAAGTGAAGACTTAGCTATTAAGGATTCGTTTTAGAGCTATTTGTTAAATATTTATATCTTACTCAATAGCAAACTAAAATGAACTCACACACTTCACATTGCATGCATAAATATCATTGATATATATTTAATCGGTTCAAGTTTCACCAGGTTTGAAACTGCCAAAACTAATTTTTAAGCTGAACCGGTTGACCACTTGGGCTACCAAGTTAACCGGTTGACTACTATTCATCCATGATGAACACTTGAGAATTTTGCAGGAACCATTCAACTGAATGATATGGTCATTTGAACCGGTCGACCGCTTTAGGTGACAAAGGCATTCTAACAGCTGTAAAGGACTAGTTTCTTTTGGAAATATATATATATATATATATATATTAATTATATTGTTGTTTAATTGAGTTAATTGCAATAGTTGTTATTATTAATGGAACACACCTAATTCACCCTCATTAGATGTTATTGTTGTCTTAATCCTAGAACAACACTATCAACAACTACAAATATAGAATCTCTACCATTTTTTGACATAGATAAACCAAAAACAAAGATCATTGAAATATCTACCTAAAGTTCCTTAGGTACAGGCAAAAGAGTATACAAACTATGTGATTGGACCTTAGACTTGGTGTTTCTAGATGTAATTCATTTATCACATATATGATGTATATTTTTTTATATCCTAGGCCAATAAAAAAGTCTCATGCAACACATTCAAAGTCTTAGCTACACTAAAATGCCTTATTAAACCACCCTCATGTGTTTCACAAACAAGAAATTCATGCATAGAACTCATAGGCACACATAATCTATTCTTTTAAAAGAAATATCCATCAATTCTATAGAATTTACCAAAAGCCAAATTCTTACATGTATGATATACATTTGCGAAATCGCTATCATTCATATACAATTCCTTCACATACTCAAATCCCTACATCATAGCATTCAAAATAGGTAAAAGAACATATCTTCGCAATAGTGAATCATCCACAATGATTTTCTGAACTTGTTTGTCTTTGATCATGTATGGGAAGGTTGTTGACTTTTGGGTCACATATTAATATTTTTATATATTTTGATGATAACAATTAAATGGAAAGTGGACTAATGATATGCTTGATTGAGAATAAGTTTAAACATGTTTATATGAAGATTACATCAACAAGCATGGAGAATTTAATGAAGAAATTAATCAACAAGTCTAAGATGCAAAACAAGTGAAGACTTTGTTTTTAAGTATTCATTTTAGTGCTAAATGTATAAACTTCTATATCTTACTTGATAGCACAATTAAAAAGAATCACACACTTCACATTGCATGCATTGCAAGATTGATATATGATTTGATATAATCTAGATTAACCAGTTCAAGTTTCACCAGGTTTAAAACTATCAAAATTGATATTTTGCATGAATCGGTTGACTGTTTATTCTAGGGGTGACCATTTTCGGTTCGGTTCGGTTTTTATAAAAAAAAAGTAACCAAACCGATTTTTTTTTAAAATCTAAACCGAACCAAAATCGATTCAAACCGACAGGTTTCGGTTCGGTTTGGTTTTTTTAGGACAAAAACCGGAAACCGGTTTGGCTTGGTTTTTTTCTGATTTGGCTCGGGTTTTTTTTCGGTTCAGTTTGGTTTTTTCGGTTTCAGGATTATAAAACCGAAACCGAACTGGTCTGTTTTTTCAAAATTTTAATCGGTTTAATTAGTTTTTTTTCACAGTTCAGTTTTTTCGATTATTTTGTTTTTCTGATTTTCTCGGTTTAATCGGTTTTTCAGTTTTTTGGATCACCCCTATTTTGTTCAACAAGGATGAACACATGGAAATCTGCAGAACCGATCGACTAATTGTCATAACAATTATGAACCGATCGACCATTTGATCTGTCAGAGAAACAATAATGACTATAAAATGGTTAGTTTTTGCTAGAAACATATATATAGTTTGTCTAATTGTAGAATTACATAGAGAATCAAAACATATATCATATACAACCTACATTAAAAAAAAAAAACTTCAAAATCATTAATCTCTAATTATAATCATATTTGTGCATTAAAACCTTCATAATATTGCACAAGAGTATATATTCTCATTCTCACAACACTTAAATATTTTCCAATCTATTAAGTGCTATCTTGTGAGATATAGAGAGGCTAGAACTTTCAATTGTATTATCTACTCTTTGAGAAAGTGTTGTTACATTTCAAACAATTGTAATCCTTTAAGAGTTTAATTGAAAAACTTTTGATCATTGGTAAGTTACATCACCAAGGTAAAAAATCTTGAAGATGTTATTTCTTCAAGTGGTGAAAAAAAGGCTTAGTAAGGATTCATCAAGGACATTGTAATCTTTGTCTTGGATTAGTAAGGAATATAATATTGAAGACTAGTTTAGTGTTTGAGGTATGGATGCAAGCTTACCGAACCACGTTAAAAATCGAGTTGCAATTTCTATCCATATGTACTCTTTATTTTAAGCACTTTAATAAAATTATTGGTTAATTATGTTTAATTCAGTTAATTGTAATATTTATTATTATTATTACTGGAACACCTAATTCAGCCCCCTTCTTAGGTGTTATTATTGCCTTAATCCTAGAACAATAATTGGTATCAAAGCCTAGTTCTCATTTATATAATTTTTCTTAGACTTTGAGTAGAATGAAAAACACTAGTTATAATGTTCAAAATGAAGGATCATCTACCTTTCGGCCATCTTTCTTTGATAGTAATGACTATGGCTATTGGAAAGTTAGGATGATTATATATTCATTGGAAATGGATGTAATAAGCTTACTAAAATTGAAGATGGTATAACAATTCCTAAAGCTAAGGGATAAGTATAATGATTGTTATAAAAAGCTACTTTATATGGATGCTAAAACAATGAACACTTTGTATTGTGCATTGATTATGAGTGAGTTCAATAGAATATTATCTTGTAAAAATGTTAGCGACATATGGCATGGTTTAGAAATAACTCATGAAGGTACTAATCAAGTTAAAGAATTCAAAATATACATGCTTGTACATCACTATGAGTTGTTTAAAATGCTTCCAAATTAGTATGTTTACTAGAATGACAACTATAACTAATAGTTTGGATGCTTTTGGTAAAACTTATACTAATGCCGATATCATGAGCAAAATTCTTAGGTCCTTACCAAAAACTTGGAAAGCAAAGGTAACAACAATCTGAGAAGCTAAGAACCATACCAAACTTCTATTGGAAGAGCTCATCAATTCACTAATAACTCATGAAATCACCATGGAAAAGCTAGAACTAGAAGAGAAACCAAAGAAGAATTTGGCATTCAAAACTATACACCATGTTCACGGTGATAATGATGATTAAGAATTTGGTACCAAAAACCTCATCTTGATTTTGTATGTCTATGAATCAAGGGAATATAGGGAGTGGTTACTTAAGACACATGACCGAAGATGATTTATTTTTCTCAAGCATTACTAAGATCAATGGTGAGAAAGTCATATTTGTAGACAACTTGAAAGGAAAGATCATTGGAGTTGGTAATATGGATGTAAGTCCTCTCCCTTAATGGAAAAAATGTTTTTGGTTAATAGTCTAAAACATAATTTGCTAAGTATTAGTCAATTGTGTGATAAAGGCTATACAATTATGTTTGACCATGCATGTTGCTTAATCCTTAAAAATGACAAAGTTATATTTGTTGGAAATAGAAAAAGAAAATGTTTATAAGATTAAGATTGATGCATGAATGAGTATAGAAAGTTGTCTCGTTGTTAGAATTAATGATAATTTTCTTTGGCATAGAAAATTGGTCATATAAGCATGAACATCCTTTCTAAACTTGTTAAAAATGAATTAGTTAAAGGCCTACCTCATATTGCATTCAAAAAGGAAAGATTGTGTGATGCTTCCTATATGGGTAAATAAGTAAAAACATCTTTTAAGAGCAAGAACCATATTTCAATCGAAAGACCTTTCGAATTGCTACACATATATCTATTTGGATCAACTAGAACTAGAAGCATAAATGATAATAGATATGTGTTTGTGATTATTGATGACTTTACTAGATATATATGGGTTTTGTTTTTTAAATCAAAAGATAAAACTATTTATGAATTTGTAAGGTTTTCAAAGAAGATTGAAAATGAAAAAGATTTTTCGATCATAAACTTAAGGAGCAATCATGGTGGTGAATTTATAAGTGATTTGTTTGAAATTTTTTGTGAAGAAAAAGAATATCACCATAACTTTTCAACACCTAGAACTCCCCAATAAAATGGAGTTATGGAAAGGAAAAATCGGTCTCTTCAAAACATGACAAGAACTATGTGAAATGAATTGATAATCTTAAATGTTTTTGGGCAAAAGTCGTAAACATATCTTGCTATATTTTAAATCGTGTTAGCTTGATACCCGAGTTGAAAAAAACTTCTTATAAGCTTTAGAGAGGTAGGAAACCCAACATCTTGTATTTTAAAGTTTTTGGTTCAAAATGCCTTATTCTCAATATCAAAAATAATTTGGATAAGTCTGATTCAAAATCCAATATTGACATTTTTCTTGGTTATTCCTTCTTTAGCAAGACTTATAGATTATATAATAACATAACACTTTGTCTTGAGGAATCCATGCATGTTGCCTTTGAGGAAACTCAAAATGAAAAAAAAATGTTGAGATTCTAGTTGACATCAATGAAAGTGTTCAACTTGAGTCATGCTGATAAAACCCCTATGAAGGCTAATAATGAAGAAATGGACAAATACCAACCAAGCTCAAGCAATCAACAAGAGATGGAAAGTAACTCTATTGTACCACCAAATGAGCTAAGGTATGTAAGCTCTCACCCTCTTGAGTTAATTATTGGTAATCCTTTTGAAGGTACTAAGTCTAGAGCATCTCTTAGGAACATTAGTGAGCATTGTGCATTTGTTTCTCATATAGAACCCAAATTCTTTCTAGAATCTGAAAAGGATGCAAATTGAATTTAAGCCATGCAAGTTGATTTAAATCAATTTGAAAGGAATGATGTGTGAGAACTAGTCTCTTGACCTAGCAATCAATCCATTATAGGAGCAACATAGGTTTTTAGGAATAAATTTTATAAGCATGAGACCATAGTTAGAAATAAAGCTAAACTAGTTGCAAAACATAATAATCAAGAAGAAGGCATTGACTATGAAGAAACCTTTGCGCAAGTAGCTATAATAGAATCAATAAGAATAGCTTTTGCATGCTATGATAATTTTACACTTTTTCAAATGGATGTTGAAAGTGAATTTTTAAATGGTTTTTTTTTTTTTTTTTATCATGGAAGAGGTGCATGTTGAGTAACCTCAAGGTTTTGAAAACTTTTATTTTCCCAATCATATTTTCAGACTAAAAAAGGCTTTATATCATTTAAAACAAGCACCAAGAGCATGGTATGATAGATTAAAATGTTTTTTTTATTGAAAATTGTTTCAACATTGAAAAAATTGACACCACCCTTTCTACATAGAGAAAAGGTAAATATATATTGCTTGTGAAAATATATGTTGATGATATTATATTCAATGCTACTAACGAATCTCTTTGTAAGGAATTTTTAAAATGCATGCAAGATTAATTTGATATGAGCATGATGAGAGAATTGAACTTCTTCCTTGGATTGCAAGTCAAGCAAAACAGAGATGACATCTTCGTCAACCAAAGCAAGTACATTAAGGATCTACTAAAAATATTTTGGATAGAACATGTCAAATAAGTCGACAAACCCATGGAAACATCAATTAAGCTTGATATGGATGAAAATGGTAAAAATATAGACATCATCAAATATTGAAGTATGATCGGATCACTTTTATACTTAACTGTAAGTAGACCCGATATTATGTTTTGTATTTGTCTATGTGCACATTTTCGATCATGTCTTATGGAATCCCATGTTAGTGCTGTAAAAATGATTTTTTTGATGTTTGTATGGTACAATTGATTTAAGATTGTGGTATCTAAAAGAAAGAGAGTTGAATTTAATTAGCTATTCAAATGCTGATTTTACCAGGTATAAAGTTGATAGAAAAAGTACTAGTGAGACATATCACTTCTTAGGATCATCACTAGTATCTTGGACGAGTAAGAAATAGAATTTAGTAACCTTGTGTACAATTGAAGTAGAATATATAGTGACAGGTAGTTGTTGTGCAGAAAGCTTATGGATAAAACAAACCTTAAAAGACTCAGGACTTAATTTTAATTATATACCTATTAAGTGTGATAACACTAATGTAATAAGTTTATCTAAGAATCCAATCTAGCACCCTCGTACAAAACACATAGAAATGAGACATCACTTCCTAAGAGATCATATTATAAAATGTGATATTATACTTGAGTTTGTAAGCATATAAACCTGAATGAAACAAGCTGAAAGAGAACTTCTAGTTATATATTGAATTATAAGTGAATTTAGCTTTCTAGTTAATTAATGTTTTTAATGATCAAACTATTTTAAAAAAATCTTAACTTTTGTTTACCTTTTTATTTATTGAGATTCATATTTATTATATATATATTTTTTTCAAGTGAACTTGCTTTCAAAATAAAATATTTTTGCTTATATCTTTAAATTATTCATGTGAAAAATTGAACTTTTTACACTAAAAAGGTATTTTCCATTAGTTTTGCTAATAAAGGTTGATATAAAGATTTTATTGATAAATAGATGAAATGCTAGGATGGAAATTGATTTATAACAAACTTTCTTGTGATTAATCCATTAAAAAATTATTCAAGGTCCGCGGTATGTTGACAATAATCTCATGCGTCTATGATTGGAAAATATTACAGTTATTTTGATTTCCTGATGACAACATCTCTTAATTATCATAATTCAACAATTAATCAAATAAAATAAATCAGTTAGTCTCAACTCTATTTTTGTATTTGTAAAGGAGGCATTGAAGTAAAGTTTTATCCGGATTTGGCTACTACACTCTTTTGATTTTTTTGATAAAGTGTTGTAGAAACAAAAAAATTTCTACCAATCAAATTTCATCATGTATTATTTTTATTTTATTTTTACATGAAAGAATAAAATAAAACTGAAATAAATAACATGAAAAATAAATGGGCTTCATATATTCTTGACCAATGAAAGATTGACATATGATATGAGATATTTAAAATATCTTATCATAAATACAAGATCTCATAAATAAAGATCAACCGATAAAATAACGTCATGTGAGATTGTAAAATGACCTGAGAGCCCCTACAAGCCTTTATAAATAGAGGGTCTCACCCTAGACAAAAAAAAAAAAAGACTTCTTTGAGATATATAATTTTCTTCAAGACAAACTTTTCAAATAAGGAAGTTCTTTCAAAAGCTATCAAGCCTCCTTTATCTACGGTTGAAGTCTACAAAGAATGAAGTTCTGTTGGATCAAGCCTAAACACCCTATAAAAGTTCTTCAACAATACTTTGAAAACAAATTAAAGATACTCTTCAAAGTATTAAACCACTAAATCTCACTTCGCAATAGACTCCCAAATTCATGTTCTTAAAAAGCAAAAATCTTGGCTTGATTTCATAAATAAATCAAGTCACCACATATTAAATCCAAGGAAAGAGTCAGAAGATTATTTTATTATTTTTATAATATTCTAAATAAAGATTGTACCCAGTTATATATTTTAATAAATCAAATATTTGTACACATATGTTTGTCAAATTTTTTGTGCTCAAAATTGTGTCTGGCGACTCCACTAGGGACATGTCTACCTATCGTCTCTTCCTTTCAAGAAAGAATTTTCAACAACCTCTTAATGGCAGCTAGGAAGAACATGACCATTATTGTCGGTTCCAAAAACAACAAGACCACTACTTGAAGTCGTTGATATATTGTTGAAGATTCTTTAACCCTGCCATTGAAAACAAAATTCATTGCTGAGTTGTATGCACAAACTAAGTCGATTCTCGAGCTGATGTCAACATCAAATGCAAAGGGGACATAAGAGCTCGCTTCAAAGCTGAAGCTATAAGTAACTCCACCACAAAAGTCAAGTGGGATGCATGGACTTTTCTTCGACCCTCAAGGTGATTACTTCAACAATTAATCCATCGATACTTCTCTATGTTAATCATCAAGTAAGGCTTCAGGTTTTGGCACCATGTTAGCGATGAAAACCAAGGCTACATCTTTAGAGGATCAAGTGACTAACTTAACAAAACTCATTGAAGGCCTTTCAACTTCATTAAACGCAAAAGACCACAAGATAACAAAGTTGATGAACAAACTTGAGAGCATGAACAAGGGAGACCAAACTTTAGTTACCAAGGATGTGCAAGTAGATCAGTTGGACGTCGTTGAGGGTTCTATAATTAGAGCTACAAGAAATATTCATGGTATTACAAATGGCATCTTAACTATGAATCAAATAAAAGAACATATCAAGGGAGTCATCATGGATTAAGTAGAAAGTAAGCTCAACCTTTGTATTCTTATACGAAGTCATGCCTAAAGGATCGATTTGCTAAGGATGCCTTCAAGCTATCAACCACTAAAGTTTCAATAGTTTGATGGAAAAAGGAATCCAAGGCAACATGTGGCTCAATTTGTACAGACATACACCAATGCCGAAACCAGTGGTGATCTTATGGTGAAACAGTTCATCTATTCCATAAAAGGTAATGTCTTTGACTGGTACACTTACTTGGAATCTTGCTCAATTAATAGTTAGGAACAACTGGAACATGAGTTTCTTAACCGATTCTATAACACTCATCGTGTGTTCAACATGATTGAACTCACCAACTCATGTCAATAGAAGAAGGAGCTTGTCATCAACTGCATTTATTGGTGGAGAAACCTTAGCCTCAATTATTGAGATCGACTCATCAAAACTGCTACGCTAGATATGTGTATTCAAGGGATGTATTAGGGATTATGCTACATTTTATAAGGCATCAAACCAAAGTCTTTTGAAGAATTGGCTACTTGAGCACACGACACGGTGAATTTAGGTCCACATCAATCTCTCCCTACAATAAGTTTTAGATCCTTTGAATCTATAGAACTTGGTGTCCTTTTGCCTATGAGCTTAACTGTGTCCTTGAGTCAAGCTTCGCTAAGTTGGCAACTTGAAGCTTAATTTATTTGATATTGCAACAATAAATGATGAACTTTAGTCACTCATAAAAAAAGTAGTATATATTAGGGGTGTTCACGGTTCGGTTCGGTTCGGTTTAGACTAAAAAACCAACCGAACCAAATTACATTAATTTTGTGAAATATAAACCGAACCAGACCGAAAACCGGTTCAAACCAAACTGGTCCGGTTCGGTTAAATCTGGTTTTCTTGGCAAAAAACCGGGAAACCTAAACCCGAACCTTGACCCGCCAACCCAAAACTCCACCTGGTCCTTTGGCTCTCTCATCCAAACCTTAGCAACCAAATCTGAATCTGTCATCAAAATCTACAAGAAAGACCTGGAAGAATTCGGATCCGGCTTGAAAAATGAGTCTGTCATTATCCGCGATGTCGCTTCACACGCCGTCCATGATCTCCCCGCTTCCTTTGAGGCAGCGTTGCCGTCGCTTAGTAGTATATCAAGGGGTGATGGGCTCGTTTGGGGAAACATGGCTGGATTTTCACCTTTGCTCCTATGAACATGAACAACAACCATTGGGGTTTCTTGAACCAGAAGCATAATTCAAATGTTTGCGATCCCTAAAGCCAAGAAAAAATCTAAACCAAACCTCCCTATATACATATATGATACATCCATTATCAAGTTGAACCAGGCAAAGGAGGCCAGGGCTTTGCTTGTTAAACGCTTAAACACATATAGCAGTGCAGAAACTGGGAAAGGAATATTGAGAATTAATTGAGAGGAAGATTGATAATTTATCTGGGAAGGGGGCGGCTTTTTATGAGATGAGATGCACAGGGAGGAAGGGTTAGCCGGTTAGGTTAACTTAACTATTTATATCATAATTTTTTGTTAATTGTTTAATGGGCCCGGTTCGGTTTGGTCCGGTTTCTGGTTCAAAACCAAAACCGAACCGGACCTGTTAAAATTTATGATTTGAAAAATCAGTTTAATTGGTTTTTCATTTTGGTTCGGTTTTTTAGGTTAATGTTTCTTTGGTTTTATCGGTTTTCTCGGTTAATCGGTTATTTTGAACACCCCTAGTATATATGATAAAGCCAATTATAATAAAAATCTTGATGGTAAAGAAGGAAATTGATAAACCAATGCGTTGAAAGATGCAACGAAGGTCCATACCAATTAGAGATTAGGCTTTTCCAGCTCAAAGCTTAAGAAAGCTTGTTACACTAAATGAGTACATGCTAAGGGATTTAAAAGGGTTGGAAAATGTATTCGCCGCTTGCTATCAAGTTGATGAAGAGAAAACTCCTCTGAAGAAGACATGAAAGAAAGCCATAATGAATCTTTAAACTTATCTCATAATGTATACACCATAAATGGATCAAAACTCTATAATTATCCTTTTTTTTTTGTCAAATGATACATTAATAAAAAGATGGTAAATTATATTACAGTGGATTATGAATTAGCTGTCAATATACTACCTCTTAAAACCATGAAAGAGCTTGGGATTTATATGGATGAACTCTTTCTAAGTCATTTAATAATTCAAGGCTTTTATCAAAGAGGGCAAAACACTGAGGGAAAGATAAGACTTGCTACATATATGGAATCCAATGCACTTTTTCATGTTATAGATGTCAAAACTACTTATAACATACTACTTGGATGACCATGGATACATGAAAATGATATTGTTTCCTCAACGCTCCACCAATGCTTTAAGTATCGTCAAAATAGACAAGTAAGAAAGATAGTGGCAAATACTGACC
>Ga0307509_10009987_pt1 | contig 11721 bp, 8 predicted proteins | sample 10_EM_MG_FD_202245 | JGI IMG/M metagenome (GOLD analysis project Ga0307509, IMG submission 202245) | Populus trichocarpa ectomycorrhiza microbial communities from riparian zone in the Pacific Northwest, United States - 10_EM | ecosystem: Host-associated > Plants > Roots > Unclassified | place... | reverse complement strand
GGGCTCCAGGACCTCGGCGACGGCCGGCTGCGGATGATCATCCCGACCCGCGGTGACCCGTCGATCTCGTGGATCGACTTCGCCGACGGCAAGCTGTCGTGTAACGAGAACCACCAGTCGTTCGAGCTCTGCGACGACGCCCATCGGTTGTCGTATGTCCACAACGATCCCGATCTCGCATACCTCCCCGAGGAGCCGTTCGACGTCTCGGTCGACTCGACCGGTGGGTTCGCGATGGTCACTCACCTCACGACCGGCGATGTCACGCTGGTCAACTCGCCCGCGACCGGCGACGCGACGATCGCGGATGTCGCGGTCGGCATCTTCGAGGCGAGCCAGCTCACGGGCCTGCGCGGCTCGACGGGCGTCGCGACCCGGCACAGCAGCCACGGCGACATCGTCTATGTCGGCAGCCGCACCGAGGACCGGATCCAGACGTTCACCGTCGCGCGTCCGGTCAACAACGCCAACCCGTTCCTCGTCTCCGGCAACTACTTCTTCCTCGACTCGGTCGGCGGGAATGCCGGTGGCTCGTCGGACACGCGCGGGATGACGTTCTCGCCCGATGGCAACCGGATGTACCTCCTCAACCGCAACCCGCCGTCGCTCCAGGTCTACGACACGTCGCTGAAGGAGACCGGATTCCCCGCGAACCAGGGCATCGGCGCGACCGACATCTGCCGCCAGGCCTCGACGCTGGCGTCGATGGACACGGGTGACGGCGAGCGGATCTACATCACGTGCTTCTCGGACGGCCAGCTCTACATCGTCGACCCCCGCGGCCAGTCGACCGTCGAGGACATCCTCACCGTCGGCCGCGGTCCGTACGCGGTCACCACGGCTCCGACCCGCAAGAAGGTCTACGTCACGAACTTCCTCGAGGACACGATCGCCGTGATCGACGTCGCGCCTGGCTCGCCGACCCGCAATCGCGTGGTCCTGCGGATCGGCAAGGTCAAGCCGCTATGAAGTGCCGCGCTCTCGTCCTCGCTCTGTTCGCCGCCTCGGTCGTCTCTTGCGACGATTCGACGGACACCATCATCGATCAGCTCAACCTCGATCGCCCGATCGACATCGCGTTCACGTGCTTCGGGGAGCTCCGGATCAACGGCGGCGGCGCGGTGACCCCCGAAAACGCCGGCGCGTTCGTGGAGACCGCGACGCCGCTCACGGCGTGTGACATCCGCTCGGGCGATCACCCGACCGGCACGAACGCACCGGTGCCGCCGGGCCAGGAGGCGGCGCCGGACACGAACGGCATCGTGCGGACGCCCGCGTCGTCGTCGTACTACGGGTTCATCCTGCAGAACGAGCAGGACACCGTCGCGATCGCGACGTTTGCCACCAAGCCGTCGACCGCGTTCGCTCCGGGCGGCGAGGTCCAGATCGTCGATGCGAACCCGTTGATTCCCGGCAACAACGGCATCGCGGTCGGCGAGGATCCCGTCGCGATCGCGACGAGCACCGAGGGTTGCTTCGAGATCACCGCGAACGCGGGATCGTGCGACCTCTCGACGATCGACGTGACGTCCGCGCTGATCTCGTCGACGAATCCGACGGCGACCAAGCCGATCGTCAACCGCCTCACCGTGACGACCGCGTCGGGGCAACCGATGCGTGCGCGGCCCGCGGCGATGGTCGGCGAGCCGCCGAGCGGCGTGATCGGCGTGGCGTGTCCCGCGCAGCCGACGGGGCTGGTCTACGTCGCCTACCCGAGCTGTCACCTGGTCGCCGGCATCGACGCCGCGACCGGAACGATCGTGACCGGTCTGCAGTACGACGGCGCGATCTGGAACATCACCGACGGCAACGTGACGTGCCCCGACGAGTGTGGCGGCGGCGGCGTGGCGACCGCGGGCCCGCGGCCGGTGACGCTCGATCTCGATCTCGATCCACGGACCGCCCGGCGCGTCCTCGCGTTCGGGTCCGACAACTCGAATCAGATCGTCACGGTCGACCTCGACATCAACGATCGTCCGATCAACCGGACCACCGCGACGCTCGAGCAAAATCGTACGAACAACCTCGGCGTGACGAGCCTCTCGATCTCGCCGGCGATCGGCATGGGCGGCGACTCCGGGACGATCAACGACGACTCCGCGCTCGGCGGCGAGATGCAGTTCATCTACGCGGTCGCGACCGATAACACCGTGCGCGTCCTCGACATCGAGGGCGGCATCAACAAGGAGTGCGACGCTCAGGTCGACCCGCGTTACCTCCACAGCGAGAACAACGTCAACCGCCTGTCGTGCCTGCGCGTCGACGATCCGACGAAGCCTCCGCGCCGCGCGGGCGCCCGGGGGCCGGGCATCCAGTTGCCGGGCAACGTCAACCCGACGTCCGTCGACTTCGTCACGGTACAGCCGGTCCTCGTTTCAGGAGAGATGGCGACGCCGCGGGTCCCGACCCGGCTCGTCGGCTACTTCGCGGCGGTGAGTGCCTCGAACGGCCTGACGTACGTCGTCAACGTCGACGACGACAACTACTTCGACACGGTCGACGAGGGCACCCCGGTCGGCACCGCGATCCCGCTCGACATCGCGCACCAGCTGCGCGATTCGGTCCCGGACCGGATCAGCAAGGCCGAGACCACGGTCGACAAGGTGACCTATCCGATCTGCGACACCGACGGAACCAATCCAGACAGCTCCGACGCACCGGCCGATGGCACGCGCTTCAACGGCACGACGACGCGTACGATCCCGTCGGGGATCATCGCGAACGAGAAGATCGGGATCCTGCCGAGTATCCGCCAGGTCCTGTGCCCGGTCGGCGCGTACGACGAGCCGGACGGCAAGGTGGTCAGCGAGCTGTCGTACGCCGCGCCGCTCGACGTTCGCGATCAAGAATTCCCGGACATCTTCGGCCTCAAGTACGACGACACCTGGACGCTGACCTACGAGGGCTCGCTGTCGACCGACACGGCCGACACCGCGATCAACGGTCCGGCGATCCGCACGAGTGTGATGGCGGTCGACTTCGACAAGGCGCGGCTGGTCGATCAGACGCAACCGTACTGCGACGCAGGCGTCGAGCCGTACGACATCGTCCAGCTCCGCGGCTGCGACTCGACCCTCGGCGACGGCGATTGCCCGATCGGTTACACGTGCTTCGTCCATCCCGATAGCCAGGTCCAGAACCTCGGCGCGTGCATGCTGAAGGACGAGGCCGACCGGCTCGCGACCGCATGCAAGCCGTTCCTGACCTCGCTGCGCCGCTACACCGTCGGCAAGGCGACGACCGGCGAGCTCCAGCTGCTGCCGCGCAGGCACGACCTGCGGGCGACGCCGGTCGACGGCTGCGTCAGCGACCAGCAGTGCAAGAACCTCGCGGACTACGCGCAGCAGAACATGACGGCGAACCCGCCGTTGACCGCCGGGATGACCCCCGACACGCACACGTACGCGTGTCAGCCGGATCCGCAGCGCGCGCCGGATAGCAACGGCCTGCCGATCAATCGCTGTGTCGAGACGTGCACCCAGGACAGCGACTGCGATAGCGGCACCGTGTGCCAGGACGGCGCTTGCTACGAGGGCGTGCTGCCGCCGCAGGCGTGCGTGAACTCGCCGCAGCGCTACGAGCTGCGCTCGCACGACGCGTTCACCGTGGTCGGTGACTTGTCGGGCTATCACCACTCGATCATCGCGGACGCCGCCGGCAACTGCGTGAAGGACCCGAGCGACCAGCGCCGGTTCGACCTCGGCCGGATCCCGCTGACCGCGCCGGACTGCGACCCCACCGCAGACCCGTTCAGCGGCCTCCTGCCGGATGGCGTCACGTACGAGCCGAATCCGTGCAAGACCACGGTCGACCAGTGGGACAACGCGCCGAACTACCTCGCCCAGTGCGTGCTCGGTACGCCGACGACGGTCATGGCGAAACGCACGGCCGATGCGATCCGGTTCCACGGCGTCGGGCTCACGCTCACGCTCGTCGACCCGACGTACCCCGGCGATGCGATGTGCATCGGCGACCGTGGGGGGAATGATGCCCTCAACCCGGCCCCCGGCGTGCCGGCCCGGATCCCCGTCGTCCCTCCGCTGTTCCAGGCCTCGGTCCGGATAGTCTCCGGGTTCCGGGCGCTGGTGCTCCAGACGCCGTATTCGTCCTATCCCGTGAAGGTCGTCCGCGGTCCCCAGCAGAGCATCTGGGTCATGGACGAGGGCGACTTCCTGTCGACCTCGCTGTCGGTCGCGTCGACGCGCGGCAAGGTCTACCGGGTCGAGTCCGAGGCGATCAGCACGGTCAACACCGTGCAGTAGCCAGTTTCTTGCCGCGGCGGGGTCCCGGGTCGAAGCTCGGGGCATGTCGCGCGAGGAAGGTCTCTACAAGGACAAGATCGAGGTGAGCCTCGACGGCCGCCAGATCTTCTATCTGTTCTTCGGCGGCTCCGTGATCGTGGGGCTCGTGTTCGTGCTCGGCGTGATGGTCGGCCGGCGCGTCGAGGCGCGCGGACATGTCGAACGCGCCCAGACCCAGACCGCGGTCGATCCGCTCGCGGCGCTCGATCGGCTCGAGAGCGGCGGTGGCCTGTCGTTCCAGGGCGCGCTGCGCGGCGGCGACGTGCCGGCGAACGACGTCGAGAACAAGATCGGCGAGCTCGCGAAGCAGAACGCGAAGAAGCCGGACGCGAAGGTGGCGGCGAAGACTCCCGAGGTGAAGAAGGACGAGCCGAGGCTCGAGGCCAAGGCCGAGCCCAAGGACGAGAAGAAGTCCGAGAAGAAGGACGAGCCGAAAGCCGAGCCGAAACCGGAAAAGAAGGACGACAAGAAGCTCGAGGCCAAGGTCGACGTCCTGCCGAAGGCGGAGGCCAAGCCGGAGAAGAAAGACGAGCCGAAGAAGTCGAAGTTCGCGCTCCAGCTGTCGTCGTTCCAGGACAAGGGCGAGGCCCAGGCCTATCTCGAGCAGGTCAAGTCAAACGGCCTGCCGGCGTACGTCACCGAGGCCGAGATCGATGGCAAGACGTACTACCGCGTGCGGGTCGGCAAGTACGCGTCGATCGACGCGGCGAGCGATGCCAAGGTCGACATCGACAAGGCGACGAAGAAGTCCGCGACGGTCGTCAAACTGTAGCAAGGGCGAGCTTGCGAGCCCGTTTCTGTACAGGCGAGCGCTGCGCGAGCCGATGATCGACGAGACCAGCGGCGTGGCGCGTCAGCGCGGCGCCGGTGGGCTCGACGCGCCGTCGAGCTGGTCGGTCGCCGCCTGGGCGAGCTTGACCTTGCCGCCGCTGCGCTCGATCAGCGCCTGCGCGGCGAGCTGGCCCTGGCCGAGCGCCTCGGACCACTCGCCGATCGCCTTCGCGAGGCGCGCGATCGCGAGCGCGGGCTCGCCGACGAGATAGAGCGCGTAGAGCGCGATCAACGCGCGGCGCGCCGGGGCCGCGAGGCCGAGCCGGTGCGCGAGCTCGCCGAGCTCGGTGTCGACGGCGACGAGCGGAGGATCGGTCTCGACGCCGCGTGCGAGCTCCATCCCGTACGCGGCGAGCGGCTCGCGCCACGACGTCCCGCGCGGCAAGGGCGCGGCGGTGGGGGCAGGCGCCGCGACCTGCGCGTGCACTGGAATCGCCTCGCGCATCGCGCGCAGCTTGTCGGCGGCGGTGACGAGGGCGGGCTCGACGGGCGCTGCCGGGGCCTCGCCGGTGTCGAGTGGGACGCTCGCGCCGATCGGCACGCGCCACGGCTCGGCGTCGTGGGGGCCAAAGCCGAGGAGGCTGATGTCGTCGCCGATCACCAGCTGCGCGAGCGCGGTCTGGTCCGCCGGATCCCACGGCACCTCGATCGCGAACAAGCTGTGCGCGAAGCAGTGCAGGCGGACGAGGCCGCGCGCGGTGACGAGGACGACCAGCGGCGACGTCGGATGCGCGATCACCTGATCGACAGGCGCGCCGACGTAGTGACGGAACGGCCGGCCGTCCGAGAGCCGGTACACGAACACCTCGTCGCTGCCGGGGCGGGCGACCCACAGGTGGCCGGCGGCGGTGCCGATCGAGCGCGGCGGCGGCGGCAGCTCGAGCGCGAGCTTGCGCAGAGGCCGACCCGAGACCGCATCCCAGACCTCGAGCTTGCGGGTCTGGCCGACGACGAGCTGGTTGCGCTCGATCCCGGCGACGAACTCGATCGTCCCGCCCTGGAGCTCGACCGCGTGCGACGCGAGGCCACGCCCGGCGGCGCGCACGATCGTGACCTCCTTGTGATCCGCCGACACCATCACGAGTCGGCCGCCGGAGATCGCGGCGATCCGCGAGGGCTTCTCGAGATCGAGACGCGCGACGGCGTCGAGCTCGGGCGGCGCGTGGAGCACCATCCGCGTGCCGCCGTCGATCCGAGTCGCGGCGATCAGCACGTTCGGCGGGCCGTTGACGATCGCGAGGTCGACGTCGTCGCCGTCGAGGTCGATCCGGCCGAGCGCCGGCGGCGCGCCGCCACCGTACAGCCAGACCTGGCGGCCTTTGCGCGCGACCGCCCACTGCCCGTCGGGGCTCGTCGCGAGCGCCAGCTGCATCACTTCTTGCCGAAGGCGCGGATGATCTTCAGCAGGCCGTCGAGCTTCTCGGGATCCTTCGCGAGCTCCGGGTTGGCGGGCATGAGCGGGCTCTTGCCCATCGCCTGACCACCCTGGATGATGATCTGCTTGATCTGATCGTCGGTGACGCTCGCCTGCCACGCGGCGTCGGTGTAGTTGCGCGGCTTGACCGGCAAGCTGCTCGCGGCCTGACCGTTGCCCTGACCGGAGGCGCCGTGGCACGTCGCGCAGATCGACTCGAACATCGCGCGGGCGCGCTCGTCGCCCGTCATCGCGGTGCCGGTCGTGCCATTCCGCGGCCCCGACTCGGGCTTCGCGCCGGGGACGCCAGACGACGGCGGCGGCGGATCGTTATTCTTGCCGCAAGCGGAGGACACGAGGGCGAGTGCGAACAACCAACGCATCTCGATCGCATACCACCTTTTTCACGGCTCCTGGCGCTCCAGCGCGGTGCCCTTCACCGTCAGCTTCAGGACGTAGGTCGACGCCGCGCCGTCGCAGTCGAGGTTGCCGACGGCGCGCACCGTCGCGGACTGGCCACCCGGATCGGGCACGTACGCGTACTGATAGCGGTGGGGGTCGTCGATCGAGAACTCGAGGTCCTTCCATCCGGGCGCGCTCCAGTTGTCGAGGTCGACCTTGCACTGCCCGCCTTGCTCGCAACAGCTCACGCCGGGCGATAGCGGTGCGGCCGTCGCGGGCACATGGCCGGTCAGCGCGACGCGCTGCTCGACCTTGTCCGCGATCGCGTTGCACAGCTCCTCGGCCTCGCGCGCGCGGATCTTCGCGTTGCACGAGCGCTTCGCCGCCGGGCACGTCGCGATCGCGCACAGCGCGAGCAGCGTGAGGACATAGCGGACGCGGCGCCACATGGCAGCGCGTATATACCCTCAACCCGGCTACGGCAGCACGGGTTTCGCCGGCGCGGGCGCGGTCGCCGAGAGCGCGCGGAGGAGCTCGGTCAGCGCCGCCTTCTCGGGCGCGGTCAGCGCGACCTTCTTCATCTCGGTCGCCGGGTGCTGGTCGAGCGCCTGGGCGAGGGACGTCGCGCTCGCGTCGTGGAAGTACGCGGGGCGAACCGCGGCACCGCGCAGGCTCGGCGTCGGATAGCCGCCGTGGGGCCGGAGGTCGCTGTAGAGCGGGGGCGTGTGGCACTGCGCGCACTGCGCCTTGCCGGTGAAGATCTTGTAGCCGGTCGCGACCGGATCGTTCGCGGGCGCGAGGCGCTCCTGGCGGTCCCACGGCGCGTCGCCGTCGTAGCGCGTCCACACGTAGGAGGTCAGCGCTCTCGCGAGCGCGTCGGCGGGCGCGCCGCCGATCCGCGCGAGGTGCGCGGCGTAGAGCGGGACCTGGTTCAGGCGATCCGCGGCGGCCGCGAGGTCGTTGCCGAGGACCGCGGTCGCATGCGCGGGCAGATCGGTCGCGATCGTGCGCGAGCGCCAGGCGGCATTCGCGAGCGGCCACGCGAGGCGCTTGTGATCGCCGGGGCCGGTGATCGACGCATAGCCGTGCGCGGGATCGTGACAGGTCGTGCACGCGGTCTTGCCATCGCTCGCGAGCCGGCCGTCCCAGGCCACGAGCTCGCCGAGTGCGAGCGCCTCCGGCGACGGCGTGACGTCCGCCGGCAGCGGCGGCAGGCCGAGCGGAACCTCGGGCAGCGGGTGGACCGGAGGGAGCGCGATCGCCGCGGAGCCGGCGGCGTCGTTCGGCAACAGCTCGCGGCCCGCGTCGCCACCGAGCGAGCTCCCGACCTGTGGCTCGATCGTCTTCTTGTTATCGCTGCCCTTCGGACAGCCGGCGCACAACAACGCGACCAGCGCGGCCAGTTTCACGCGGCGAGCTTACCCCACGAGGGCACCGCGTCGAGCACGCGCAGGACGTTGCCGCCGAGGATCTTCTCGAGTGCGCGATCCGAGACACCACGCCGCGACAGCGCGACGGTGAGGTTCGGCATCGCGGCGATGTCCTCGAGGCCGATCGGCGGGACGACGAAGCCGTCGAAGTCGCTGCCGAGCGCGGGCACGTCCTCGCCGGCGACGTCGATCACGTGGAGCAGGTGATCGACGACCGCGTCGATCGACGCCGAGCCGAGATACTTGCGCGCGAAGATGATGCCGATGCAGCCGCCCTTGTCGGCGACCGCCTTGATCTGCTCGTCGTCGATGTTGCGCCAGTGCTCGTGCACGCCGAGCACGCCCGTGTGCGAGACCATCGGCGGTAGCGTCGCGAGCTCGAGCGCGTCCATGAACCCGCGGCGGTTGATGTGCGCGAGATCGACGATCACGCCGCAGCGCTCGCACTCGCGCACGACGTCGCGGCCGAAGGCGGTGAGGCCCTCGAGCGGATCCGAGCCGCGGCCCTTCGCGGGCCGGCCGATCGCGTTCTTCGAGAAGTGGAGCAGGCCGAGGTAGCGCACGCCGCGTCGCGAGAACGCCTCGATCGGCGCGAGCGAGCCTTCGAGCGCCTGACCGCCCTCGATCCCGCCGAGCGCCGAGATCTGACCGTTCGCCTTCGCGGCGCGGACGTCGGCCCCGGTGCGGGTCCAGCGCAGCTGCTCGGGGTGCTTGTCCATCGCGACGTCGAGCGCGTCGAGTTGATCGACGACGGCGCGCGTGCAGCCACGCTCCGGCACCGGCGCCGTCCAGAAGCTGAAGAACTGCCCGGCGACGCCGCCGTCGCGCATCCGCGGAAGATCGACGTGACCGATCAGGTTCGCGCCGCGCGGCAGCGGGCGCTCGTGGCGCGCGGCGAGGTCGTAGCCGAGCTTGTCCATCAGCTTCGCGGTGTCGGCGTGGAGATCCATCACGCAGATCTCGGCGTGGAACGCGCGGGCTTCGTCGAGCGTCAGCGACATCTTCTTACTGTGCACGCGTCGGCCGGCGCGTGCACGCCACTGCAACGGTCAGTTGTCGAGACTTGGTGTGAAGTGCACCGTTCGGCGTCGTACAGCCCCGAGTTGCACAACCGCCCGTGCAACTCGTCGAAACCGGGCACGCGATGGGTGGCACGCATCTCGCTCTAGCGGTCTTCATGCAGTCTTCCAAAGCCCTTCGCGCGATCTTGATCGCGGTCCTTCCCTTCGGCGTGCTCGCGCCCGCGTGCACCGGCGGTGCGACGTCGTCCACGGGTCAGATGATCACCTGCACCACCGATCCCGGCACCGGCGTGATCGTGCGTTGCGAGAACGGCGACGGCAGTGGCTCCGGCACGTGCCACGACATCGATGAAGATGGCGACGGCGATCCGCACGACGAGGCCGAAGGCTCGGACGACAGCGGGAACCACACCAACGTCGCGGCCCCCGACGACGGCAGCGATCACGAGGGTGACTCCGACGGCGATGGCATCCCCGACTCCGACGATTGCGACAACCATCAGGGCGAGGACGACGACAGCGGCGACGAGCTGCCGTACGACGTTCGCCCGGCACTCGGCGCCACGACCCAGCCGATCCAGGAGGCCTTCGCCGAGAAGGGTGGCCAGCCGTTCGCGATCGATTCGGTCTCGATGGAAGGCAGCACCTGGCGCCTCGCGGAGCTCGTGTCGGGCACGGCGTTCCTCGTCACCGAGCAGGATTGCAACCACGCCGGCAACCGGGACATCGGACGCGACCGCGTGATCGTGACCTGGCGCGACGACGCCGCGGCGGTCTCGCAGAGCGACCACCTCGACATTCGCTACTGCAAGTAGCTGCGCGAGCCGTCGAGTAACGAACGAGCACGTTCCCGAGCGCGGCCACGGCCACGTTTGCGGCCACGTTCCCGTCGCCGGCCACGGCCACGTCCACGTCGTACGCGCGATCACGACGCAACGACGATCCGTCTCGCGCTCTCTAGCGCGCAGGCTTCCAGCGACCGCGCGCGACCTCGAGCACCGAGAGGGCGGCGTCGACGCGGTTGAACGGCGGCATCACGTACGCGCCCGCGACGCGATCCTTGACCGCGGCGAGGGCTTCCTGCGCGATCCGGATCCCTTCGGCGCGCGCGGCGGGACCGCTGCCGACCCGCGCCATCCGCTCGCGATACTCGGCGGGGATGCCCATGCCGGGCACCTCGTTATGGAGGAACTCGGCGTTGCGATGCGATGCGAGCGGGAGGATGCCGACCATCACGGGGAGGCCGAGCGGACGCGCGTCGTCGAGAAACCGCTCGAGCGTGCGCGGGTCGTAGACCGGCTGGGTCATCACGAGCTCGGCGCCCGCGGCCTTCTTCTCCTCGAGGCGGCGGAGCTCGCGCTCGCGATCGTGCGCGCCCGGTTCGGCGCCGGTCGCGAGCACGAACGAGGTCGGCTCGCACTCCTTGCCCGCAGGGTCGACGCCGGCGTTGAGACCTGCGGCGATCCGCAACAGGCCGATCGAATCGACGTCGTAGACCGGGGTCGAGAACGGGTAGTCGCCCATCTTCGGCGGATCGCCGGTGATGATGACGAGGTTGCGCAGGCCCAACCCGTGCGCACCCAGCAAGTGCGCGACGAGCCCGAGGAAGCTGCGGTCGCGCGCGCAGACGTGGAGGATCGGCTCGACCGGGGTCTCGGCGATCAGACGCGCGCACACCGCGATGTTCGCCATCCGCGCCGACGCGCGCGGGCCATCGGCGATGTTGACGACGTCGACCCCGGCGGCGACCAGCTGCTCGACCTGCTGCTTGGTCTTGCCCATGTCGAGCCCGGTCGGCGCGGTGAGCTCGACCGAGACCGCGAACTCGCCTGCGGCGATCCGCGCGCCGAGCCGGCTGCGCGACGCGAGCTGGGTCTTCGCGGCGGGCGCGGGCAGCTTCGACCGGACCTCGGCACTCGCGCGTGCGGTCAGGCCGCCGAGCGTCACGCTGGCCGCGCCCTCGATCTGCTGACTCTCGCCGCGCAGCATGCGGACCGCGCCCAACATCGCGCGGGTGTGATCGGGTGTCGTCCCGCAGCAGCCACCGACGAGCCGGACGCCGCTCTTCAACATCCGGCGCGCGAACACGCCGAAGTGCTCGGGGTTCGCGACGTACAGCGTGCGGCCCTCGACGGAGGCGGGCAGGCCGGCGTTCGGCTGCGCGATCACGGGCTTGCCGCGACCGACCATGCTTGTGACGACCTGGTAGAGCTCCGACGGACCGAGCCCGCAGTTCGCGCCGACGACGTCGGCGCCGGCGGCGATCAAGCGGTCGGCGACCTCGGCGGGACCGAGGCCACCGTCGCTGCGGCCCTGGCCAT
>Ga0307509_10009986_pt1 | contig 11722 bp, 12 predicted proteins | sample 10_EM_MG_FD_202245 | JGI IMG/M metagenome (GOLD analysis project Ga0307509, IMG submission 202245) | Populus trichocarpa ectomycorrhiza microbial communities from riparian zone in the Pacific Northwest, United States - 10_EM | ecosystem: Host-associated > Plants > Roots > Unclassified | place... | reverse complement strand
ACGGGGCGACGACAGGCGAGGCGCAGCGGTGGAATTCCCACGGGGCGACGAAAACCTTAAGTCGCGGGTCACGTGGAAACATCATTTTTGAGATCACCTGTACAAAGGGGAGCAAGCTCCCCAATAAAAAAGATTTATTGATTCCTATTGAACTTTGTTTGACTTTGATTTCGAGTGGAGGCAAGGCGGTTGACTCTTAACTCCCTTCCAGCTGGGTTTATTCCACTTGTATTCCCTCAATTGGAAGCCCAACTTGTGAAAAAACCGTATGTCCTTTGAGCTTAAATATCGTTTTTTCCTGGTTTGACTCGTTTTCAACCAGATACTTGACGCAAAACATCCAGGATCTGAACTTGCAAGTGTGCGAATTGCTGTTGCTTCAGAGTTTTGAGGTCGCTCTCTCTTTCAATTTGACCGAGCTGTTGTCTCCATGTCAACTTTCTCATCTTATACAAATAATTTGAACGACTCTGAAAAGCGTCCGGCCGAGGGCGGGCAATGGCGTTCTCAAAATTCATTCCACATTTTCCAAGGACAGCCTTTGAAAGCGAATGATTCATGGGGGCAAAGCAACCCAACGAGAGAGCAAGGTTGGCGAGAAAGGGATTATCAAGGCAGGAGCGCAAGATCTGGCAACGACTACCAATCCAATTCATCTTCGTTCATTCAACCCCCAGGCTTCTCGACTACCTCCCATGACTTACCTGAACACCGACATAAAAAACCTCGAAGAGAACAAGACGAACTCAAGCCCTCAATATCGCCACATTTCTGGCCAACTTGGCCAGCACCTCAATCTCTTTTCAACTTACTTCTGAGGCCCCCAACTCTGGAAAAAATCCTCACCAAGGTTGAATATACGCCTCCCCCTTTTTTTGGTGCTGTGCCTGAGGAAAACCTTGGGCAATCACAATCATTGAATAATAGTGAAGTTAAGGCTCAAGCTTACGAGATGGCCACCATCCTGCGCGAAGTTTATGGCTTTGCCTTTAACCCCTCCGTTTCAACATCTAGTAAGCCTGGTGGAATAGGGGCCGACGACTTCGCTTCCAAGAAACGCATGCAAGTCTCGGTCGGCATCGACCGCGACGAACAAGATTTTTTTGCTTCACCTCTCGCTCAACCTGCCTTGGAATTTCTGAACCTCTTCAAGGAATCGGAATCCGCTCCTGTGATGTCTGATTTATCCCAAAGAAATCCTATGAGTTTGGAGAAAAGCCCCATGCTCCGATTCCTTATCCGACCTGTCAAGGGGCTTTACATGTTCGACTTTGGCGATCGGGCTACGCGCCCTTGGATGCTCGCTGTGGAAAAAGCCGCTGTGGCGATGTACATCGTGCGCATGGACCCAGCGTGGACTGATTACGAGATCGCGCGCAGCCTGGTGCACCGAGGAATCGCGTTCTACACCATGCGTGCGCTTCCATGCATCCACTCCACGCCTATTCCGCACACTGAGCCAACCACGATCCGTCCTCCTGGGTATCAGTTCACGGTAGATGACTATCGTGCTTACAGCCGCCGCCGTGAGGCTTTGCTTCTTGGTACACCACGTGGACGCGCTGCGTTATTGAAAGGTGGGATTATCTGGCGTTTGGCTGTGGAGACCCTAAATTTAGAAAAGAGCCTTGATGGTCCGAGTACAGAGGTAGTAGTCCATCGCCGGGGTAAAATATACCCGACAAATAACCCGACTTTGGATTTTTGCGACGACGATCTTTCAACTGACGAGCTTGACGACATATGCGGGATAAATTATGTCCTTACAGGTATGTAAGCCCAGCTCTTGACTTTTATTCAGCTCCTCAACTCGAATTCTTTTACCCAGGGAAAGGCAGCCAATACTCCCTCAGATCATGGTTTCCTTTGTACAATACCTGGGCGACTACCTCTCCCTTTAATCACTGGACGGAGCGGAATCATAAAGAGTTTACACGAAGGATGAAGGAGATTATGCAGGGTGCGCAGCCAATGACTGCGAGCGAGTGGACCCAGAGGCTCAAATCCAACAACCATACACGCCGTTTGAAGGTAAACAATGAGAAATTTTCGGAAGAATTTTTGGACCGTGTTCTTCCTATGGGTTGTGTATATCCATAAGTTTTAAAACTGCATAAATTATACTATCGGTGATGCATGACAGCAATCCCTGAGGTTGATTTTCTTGGCAACACGGTGTTTACCTAAGCAGTGGTGCTGAACGCTTTTCCCACAACGCCATTCATCACCACGAACAACGACAGCCAGGCCTGGATTCTTCTTCCCCTCCTTTGTTCTTTATTACTCCTCCTCTCTTTCTTGAAAGAAAGGACGACCGCTCATTTGAGGGAAAAGGGTCCAACGTCGGGTTTTTCAACAACGAGAGCAACGACAACGACAGTCACCAAGGACCGGACGCATAGCTGTCAGCACCACCCGCAAGAGACCCGACTTTCGAATCAACTCCGCCCAATCGCATCGCACTTCAGCCCAGCCTAGTTCGCCTCTCTCCTCTTGCCCTCAACAATATGGGCATTCAATTCGGCTCATTCAACGCCATATGCGAGAATGCGGCTCTCGTCATCTGCCCACTCGTCGGTACAGCGCAGGGCGTCGAACCCATATGTTACAGCAGAAACGTCGATATCGGAGGGACTCTTATATTCCAGCCTTGTGCGTTTTCTCATTTTTCCCATCATATACTCCTATGTATCTAATCACCCTACAGCAACATGTTTCGTGCACATCGTCGCCATCATCATGACAGCCATTATGATCTTACACATTCGCAGCAAGTATACCGCCGTAGGAAGGAAGGAAATCGTCATGTTTTTCTGGATGTACGCCGCCATATCCCTCCTGGCCATGTTACTCGACTCGGGTGTGATACCCACAGCTAATGCCGCACATCCTGTACGCAACTCATTTTAGATTTAAAAAATCATTTGCTAATCAGATATTTCTCATCAATAGTGGTTCGCCGCAGTTTACACGGGTTTGGTGGCGGCTACGTTTTGTTGTCTGCTTATCAACGGCTTTGTTGGATTCCAATTCGCAGAAGACGGTACACCTCTTTCTCTATGGGTATGCCTTCTTTTCCTTCTGGAGGTTGAACAAAAAATCTAACTGCCCCACAGTTCCTCCGCGTAGCCTGCCTCCTCGTCTTTGCCGTCTCCTTCTTCATCGCCATCGCCACTTTCAAACAAAAGTTTGGTTTCAACTATACCAAACCCATCGCCCTCTTCATCGTCTACCTCCTCTGGCCACTCATCTGCGTCCCCGTCTACATCGTATCCCAGCTCATCCTTGTCTTCCGCACTCTCGATGACCGATGGCCCATTGGCGACATCATATTCGGCACAGCGTTCTTCGCCGGTGGACAAGTGTTGCTCTTTGCATTTAGCACGACGATCTGTGATGCGATCAAGCATTATATTGATGGATTGTTTTTCTTTACGCTTTGTGTGCTTCTTAGTGTGATGATGGTTTACAAATATTGGGATGACATCACTGTAAGTCTTCCCTTGTATCCCATTTGCTTCTTTCTCACTCTAACTCTCGACAATAGAAAGAAGACCTTGAATTCTCCGTCGGTTCCAAAGCCGCCGTTTGGGAAGTCAAAGACCCTCTGCTCGCACCAGGAGGGGGAACTGAATACGACGAAGACGCCAACTCATCATATGAACGCAATCCAACTTATCACCCTATGCCCCCACCGCTCCCCGGCTACCCGTCGAACAACTCTTACACCAACTTTTCGAACTCCAACTCTGGCTATGGGGCTTCTCCACCGCCGCTGCAAGGTCCTGGGCAAGGCCAACATTCGTACCCGGGGTTCAAGGGGGGGAACCCGCCCAGTCTGGTGAGCGGGGTAAGTGGTCCCCAGGCGTATGGTGGGCCTCCTGGGATCGGTGGTGGTGGTGCGAAAGCAGGGGGGAGAGGATACCCGCCTGGGCCGGGTGAGGGACGCTATTGATTAGTTGAGTTTTTTGGTTTGGGGGATTTTTACATAATAATCGGAGCGCATTACCACGAAAAACCCACGAGCAACTACATTACATATGCATATATATGGAGGGCAGGGCAGGCATTGCATGGACGACTTTTTCTTTTTCTTTTTTTCGATACTTGTTTACTTTGACTTTCTTTTGATACGATAGGATTCCCCCTGTTTCCCTGTTTCCCTTCCTTTCCTTGTTTTGTTGGATATGGTAACATGCCCGTACGCCAGGTTGAAGTTCCCTCCTTCGATGCGTTCGGTTTTACTTTTATTTCTAAGTAGTTATGTCGAATGGTCGCCCGTGCCGCTCACTGCCGTATATTTACTCAAGAGGTCTATGTCAGCAAGATTCTAATTATAGAACTACAATTGATATCTCATGGTTGCGACGTGGTTACATGCATTTCCCAGCCAATACCCCAACCGAATGTGGGACTCCTTGACATTGCGGCTGTGCCGCTCACTGCCTCGTATTTACTCAAGAGATCTAGCTACCCTCCAAGCTCTCGATACGCATCTCCCAGGTCAACACCACCCATCTTTACCTCAAACTACTCGCCACCATGGAAGTAGCAGGTCTAGTGATCGGTATAGCAGGTTTATGGGAGTCCTCCATTCAGGTCTTCGAAGTGATCAACTTCACGCGGCAGTATGGCATGGACTACGAGATCTTGTCGATCAAACTGGAAGTCGAGCGCGTGCGGCTTCTTTCGTGGGGCCACGCCGTTGGCCTGGATAATGACGTTAGCGGCATAGATGCCCGACTCACCAACACGGAGGTCCACCGCGCTGTTGTGCGTCTGCTAGGCTGCATTCAGCACGTCTTTGAGGACTCGGAACGGCTACAGAATACTTACGGACTACGGCCAAGTCTGGTTGCACCGGAACGTGAATTCACGAGTGCAGAGGATAATCAGCCATCACAAAGTCAGCTTATACTCGGAGGCGTCTTCAGACGTGCCTACGAGAATCTGCGTCGCGTAGCGCGGGAGAGGCAACGCAACACACCCATGATTCGTATATCCAAGTGGGCGGTCAACGATCGTAAAAAATTCATGGCATTAGTGGCCGAAGTGCGAGGCTTCAACGATAGCCTAGAGAGTCTACTTCCAGATATAAAGCTGAGAATGAGGGCGGAGATGCAGAGCGATATTGACGAGGCGGTAGAGGTCAGAGGTCTGGGACTATTGCAGGAAGCCACAGCGGGGGAACAAGGTCTTGAGGATATCTCAGAGCGTGCTGGTGCTAGGCTGGAGATTATCTCTGCGAGGACGGAATTGCTGTCTGATAGTCAGAGCATTTCAGCGGGTACAGTGGACAAAGACAAGGATGAAGATGAGGACGATGGGTCGAGGACGGAAGAGGGAAAGGAAGCACCCAGTAATGACCAAGCAGTCAGCGAGGTCGGAGGGTCAACACGCGTGGAGGAGCAGGAGCTGGACGAGCTGTCGAAACGGCTCAGGGATATTGAACTATATGTGAAGAAGAAGAGTGTGGGAGCTTTGACTCTCAGTCGAATTGGTCCATACCATCGTCTCGCACGTTGCTCTGGCCACGTCTATTGGGATGGAGAGAAGTCAGGAGAGACTGGATGGGATCATTGGTCGGATAAAGACAAGGGCTTTGTAGCCACATTACATGCCTGCTTTGGTTAGTGCCTTCCCCTCCTGTAATGCCTCCATAAGCTGATCAGGCGAAGACTTGTACAAGAAGAAGAAATACATGCAGAGGTCATACAGGGACAAATACGAATCTCTCGATTCAGAGGATTACGTCCTACTCGATCCCGAATGCCACATCAAGTTCGAGAATGTCAATCCTGGAACCGTCACAGTTGAGGGCTATGGACTCGAGTGTTGGGACTTTGAGCGATTGAAACCTGGCGTGAAGGATCATGAAACAATACTTGTCAACACTTCCAACCTTCCTGTCGCGGATGCAAAGAGACTATTACGCCGGATTAACGAGCTCCAAACCAACCCAGGTAAATTTGGCTGGAATAGTGACGAAGAGCTTGACTTGAAGCAAATTGTGGGCACTCTTGGGTATGTCAATACCTCTTACCTGCGCCCCGTAGGACAAGCTGACGGGTGTCCATAGCATCACGTACGTTAACCCGGCCTACGAAAGGGATCGAAACCGTTGGGTCGGGGACTTGTACAGCGTGTTAAACCGCACCGACATCTTCGCCGATTTCACAGGGGAGTCGAGCGTGGGATTGCAATGGGTAACCTCTGCCAGCAATGACAGTATTGGGATCTGGAACTTCCTGCGCCAAGTGATTGTAGCTTGGGAGCTTACCACGCGACTGAAGAACCTAGGCGGGGGTGGGTGGACTGGCTTCACTCCACGCATCCTGGCGACCCTCATCATCGCAGACCTATGGCTGAAGCATGCAAGGATTGTCCTGAAGGGTGCAACGGTGCCCATAGAAGATCTGAAGAAGCCCGAGACGCCCGCAGAGAAGGCAAAAGCGGAGGAGTTTAAGAAAAGAGGGGACGAGGCCTGGAAGAGGAAGGACTATCAAGCGGCATCTGACTTGTATACGGAGGCCATGAAGGTTGACCTTACCGATCCTGTCTACCGGTGCAACAGAGCGGCAGCACAGTTGGCATTGGAGAACTGGGAGAACGCAGAAGAAGATGCCTACGTAGCGACGCAGCTCGATCCCAAGTATGCCAAGGCGTGGTCCCGGCTGGGGATGGCAAAAATGAAGCTGGGGGGCGGCAAGCAAGCAGAGAAGGCGTACGAGATGGCACTGCATGTTGCTGGCAAAGATGCAACTGCGGCAATGCGACAGGGGTTGGCAGATGCCAAAGCGAAAATCAACGAAACTGTCAAGGCCATCAATGCTGAAACGGATCAGGCGAAGCGGCATGCCATGCGCTCCGACTTTCTCGACGAGGACTTTGAAATTGTGGCCAAAGTACCTGAATTACATTCCGTAATCCACGAACAGCAGGTTGAAGGTCTTTTATTGTTCGCGGCAAAGCTCAAGTGGCCATATATCAACGAAGTACGCGACTACGCCGAGGATGTGTACAGTGAACTCAGGGGTGGGGGAACTGTCAATATCCATTTACACGACTGGTTGTTTGGCCTCGTTCTTCCTGGGAAATGGTTTGCCTTCAAAATCATGTCGGCGTTAGTCCTTTCTACCCCAAGCATCAGGGACAAAGTGGGTGTCGCTCACTACTATGAATGTGGATTGTCCCTTCCAATGCGGTCTTATTGGCGTTGTCGCTCAGTCCTTGGTAGGGTGCTAGGCTGCCTGCCTGGCGTCCAAGGACTGTGCGGATGGATAGGGCCCTGTCCTCCCGTTGAGTTTGAACCATCCCTAGAAGACTCACGGAAGCCACGCCACATTCGTACCCTGGCGCGCAATATTTCGCCCTTTAATCACAAATCTGACATCAATGATCGTGATCGCATCTATGAATGGGATGACCGCCACCATGCAACTAGTATCCAACCCAATGAAGAGATCAACCCCTACATGGCCGACATGAAGGATTCGAGTCGATGGATCATCCCCGAGCCACCCGTACACGACATCAGCGTTTGCCAACTCAAAAGTATCAAGCTGCGCAAGCTCCCACTTGACGTCAATATTGGGGCTGCTCGGAATAGCACACAAGACCTCGACATCGAGAATGAAACCAAGTATCGCTCCAGTCTCGAGTTCATCATAGATGACAATCCCGACCGTCCCATAACATACAAGCTGCTCACGAACCCAGTCTTTGTGACACCACCACGATGCCACCCGGGGCCCAAGGGACCGCATGAGGTGCACTTCCGTGAGCTACCGCTTTATCAGAAGAACATCTGGTCTATCGAGCAACTCAAGGACCATATGCAATGGGATGACTCGGATTCGGGTAGTGACAGTGGGCAAGATGTAATGATTATAAATGCGACGGGCAAAGGCGCTGAGGTGCTAGCGAGGGCCTGGTGCTCTGAGCGTGGGAGGAATGCTGTTATTCGACGTGCTGGTGGGCCCTGTTTTGTCTGTGCTGTTCGGGCGGCTGGGAAGCGTGGCCTCGGTCTGGGGACATTAATCTGGGTCGGATGAATTGTAACGTTCATGGTCAAGTATTTACATTCATGGCCATTTTAAACTAACTACAAGGAACACATTACTATTTACTCAAGTCCTCCCGCCACTCATTTATCACTCAATCGAGAACAGTATGTCATGTACTGAAGCTGACAATAGTCCGCCGGGTCTAAGCTGACAAGGTATGAAAGAACCGGGTTGACGAAAAGCCAGTCCGGCAAAACGGCGAGCATGGATTTGAGACGATCCCGGATTTTCCGCTCCGACATGACTGCCATTAGCACCAAGGCGTTGGATGTGGGGGAATATGTCAGAGTAACAGAAGTGAGAGTGAGTCTGGAAAGTGACTCCGGCCGTGGCAAGCTTGAAGGAATCAACCGCCCATTTGAGGTATTTGTCCGGGCGTCCCAATCCGCACGACGAAGTGGCATCTCACCCAAAGGTTGGTGATCAATTTCAAGTTGGGTAGGGGCACGCTCAAGTTAAATAAAGGTAAAGACTGAGTGCTGAAGAAGAGTCCCAAGAGTCTTCATCGCAATTCTACTATATAGCTATAGTTCAATTCTACCCCCGAACATACCGCCGGAATATTGGACCGCGGCTGGGGGTCATCCTCCACGTCTCGATCATACATGTCGGGGATTCCTTATTCTCAGCATCTCCAAAGCCCTTGCTTTATCATCCTCAACGCTCTCCTCCCATGTCCATGCCCACTCCCTCCCAACTGCCTCGAATAACTCACGCAATTTCTTCATTGGTACTGCATCGCCTTCCACGACGTCCTCAAATCCTGGCGCAACCAATTGGCAAAGCAATCCAGATTTCCTTGATCCTGTCAGGACACGATTTCCCAGAGGTCGGCGGATGGCGTTGTACACCTCCGAGATGCGGGGTATAGAGACTCTGTCAGTGATTTTGGACCTCGCGTTGGCGCAAATCAGGCTGGCCAGGATGTAGGCGTCCTACTGACACAGTATGTCCGGGTTTTTCACCATGGAAAAGGAGGACGCTCACCTCGATGGCCTGTCCTGCACCGGAACCTTGGTGGGGCGTCATGGCATGGGCCTACACAACAATATAAATTACGCTGCTCGGATGAACATGATTGAGGGACCGACCGCGTCTCCTGCCAGAACCACTCGACCAGAAGCATATTTGTCCAAGGGATGCAGTGCCCGAATTGCCCATTTGGTGGGCTTCTCGATACACTGGACGCGAAAAAAGGAATAAATTAACACAATGGTGGTGATTTTCTTCAGAAACGGGTCCTTACACCCAGGAGTGCTACAACTTCATCTTCCCAACCTTTGAACACATTAAGAACTTCCTCCTGGGTACAAGGAGAAGTGGTCGGACCGTCGTATGGAGCTCCTTCCTTATCCAGGTAAGTTACAAAACACACGATGTTGATAAGCTTGTCCTGAGAGATGGGGTAAGCGACTAGATGCTACAATAAGCTGGTCAGGTCTGGCCATTTTCTTTTGGCAGTTGGATCGCGCACACCTTGTATTTCCCGCAATACTGGTGGCCAACGGCAGATAAAGTGAGTGGTGATTCTGATGGGACAACTTATAATATTGGCCTACCATCATCGGTGTATGAAAAACACGGTGACCAGGAAATGCGGCCTCTAGTTTATCAATTGGGACAAGTCCGCGATAAGCAAAAGAACCCGTCCAAAATGGATGAATCGATGGCGATTTGAATAGTCCTTGCTTGATGAGGAAGCATTTGCGAACAAGAGATTTGATCCCGTCCATGCCAATCAGGAGGTCGCATGATGCAGTTTTTCCATCTTGAAATTGTAGTTGGATTTCTTTTTCGGTTTCCTCGTAGGATATGAGGCGATGAGAGAGGTGGAGCCTACCAGAAATGCTCTCTACGAGGGCTCGTTGAAGATCCGCTCTGTGTACCCTTATGGAACCTCCTGTGTATTTGGTCTTAATATGAGAAAGAGAAATACCCGAGTATCTACGCGCACCAATCGACATGAGGCCCTGGACGTATACACCCTTGGCCTGGTCGCTTTTCCGAACTTCAAATATGAGCCCTTGTAAAAACCACAAGCGTTTAGCTGAACAGCAACGGTGGAGCCCAATGTGAATCCGGTTTACCAGGGGATCTGTCGCCTTCTGGCAGCCCTCTCGGAAGAAAGCGAGCGAGTTTCTCGTCGAGGCCAATAGCTCTCGCTATTCCCCATGTCCTAGCCCAAAAGTTGATACCGGCGCCAATCGGAGAGATATGTGAGGACGCCTCGTATATGTCAATATCCAGGTTTTTTTCATGGTTCATGGAGCGTATGGCTGCCGATAACGTGAGCCCAGCTATGCCTGCGCCGCTGTTCGAAAGATAATCAGTTGGTTGTTGTAGTCCGACAGGGAGAGAACATACATAACGGCTATTCGGAGCCTATCCTCTGAGCCCATTGTATTTCGAGTAGTCTGGACCCAGTGTTTCTAGCTACAAATTACTCGGTCTCCGACCTCCGAGTCAGTTGTTGCGTTTCTGGCGAGCTGCCAGCAGGTTCGTTGCACTATTTAACTTGCGGATTCAGCATGGGGTGCCGTAACAAACGTGTCATTACGTTAGGCAGAACAACCATCCCCGTACCCCGCAACAAGAAGCTGAGTATTTTTAGCACTCAAAGAATCCAAATATAATGTAGGCGAACCTCGCAAGTTGCAACACCTGTAATCCCCACCTGTTTGGTGTTGTTAGAATCTAGATAGGCTTGACACTGCTGGGAGCCAATAATTCCGAAGTGTATAAAATCGATGCAAAATGGAGTTGCTGTTTTTTTTTTTTCTATTTGGAAACTGCAAAATCCTACCGGATTTCTATATTTGGTCTGAATTTTCCGCATTGAGGATTGAAAACAATTGCGAGTCAGTCTTGCATGGATTTTGCAGTTTTGTCAATTAGCCCCAGCCATAGCTCATTCTCTCAGCCAAAAATCAGGCGACAATAGAAACCCTGACTGGGGTCCAACAATTGTGAAGAATGCAACATTCCGTGCGAAACGGACTTGCCATTGATGTTTTCTAAATTTAGGCTTTTGGTTACATTTTACGGCTCAAGTTTTTCAAAAGATAGCAAGTCCATTCGAGTCGCATAGATTTTGCAGAACGGAATATCTTCCCCGGCAGCAGTGTGATGCCTGTTTGTCCCCATCTAACTAGACCACTTTTCCAGCGCTTGGGGCAATAATTCCCATTCATTTTCACTGTAAGACTTGAGAAAGGTCACGGTACTGTTGTCCACATCGAGATGCCATGAACGGCGGCCGTGCTTTTCTGCCACTGTGCACGCGGCCCCCATTGCCGCCTTCCAAATCCGGTATATCCCCTACCGTATACATACTAGCAGCCTTTGGAAGGTGGCAATTTACGAGGTTGATGGAAGCCACGCGCGCACGGTGGCAGTAACACACGGTTGATGGCATCCCGATGTGGACAAATTGTCTTAAGGTGAAAAGGGCAGGAGGTATTACACTGCTGGCAACAGGTTATTTATGTCGACCTAAAATGATTAAGAAAACAAATTAAACATGTTTATGTTTTTGGTCTGCTTTTCCGTCACATAAAATGTATTTTAAACCCAACAATTGCTGGTACAGAAACTCTTTTGTCAAACACTTCATTTTTAGCATGTTTATATGCCTATTAAATGCAATATTTGTGCTA
>Ga0307509_10009984_pt1 | contig 11724 bp, 11 predicted proteins | sample 10_EM_MG_FD_202245 | JGI IMG/M metagenome (GOLD analysis project Ga0307509, IMG submission 202245) | Populus trichocarpa ectomycorrhiza microbial communities from riparian zone in the Pacific Northwest, United States - 10_EM | ecosystem: Host-associated > Plants > Roots > Unclassified | place... | reverse complement strand
GGGTGGGTCGAAGGATTGTCCCTGTATCTCTCCCTCAACTGGCTATTATATGTCTCTTGAAAATTAAAAAAAGAATTCATCATATTCAATTTAAGAAAATAATAACTTATGAAATAAAATGGTTGAACGATCATACCATGAAGTGTTGAGAGTGGTTGTCGATGAACTGTTGCACCCCTTTTTAGCGGTCTTCACTCCGCACGTGCGTCTACACAAACAGCTCCAATGGACTCGGCTCACACCCAAGAGACATAGCCTGTAAGAAAAAAATGTTGCAAGTTAAATATATTTATAAATAACAACAAATTAATTAACGATAGATTTCATTAAAATTAATCTTACCAACCGCTTCATATGTGTAGTGAATGCAATAGAGTAGCTGGTGTGCGTGGTCACCGAACCATGAATTTGCCGATTTTGATTGTCGGCTCCGGACTTTGAGTGTCGTGTGAACTGCTCAGACGTCACATGCTAGATATATAGCGGCCATATATCCTCCGGGATGTTTGGCGGCCTGAAATCCTTTCAAACCGCCATGTCATTCCAGCCTTGTAGACCGTTATCTCTAACATATTTTTTGGTTTTTTTCTGCGCTTCATACCAAAAATCACGCAACCTACTTTCATAATAATAAATTAGATTTTAAAACATATATTTTTTTTAAATATATCGTATAGTTTTCAATGTTACGTAGTTGTCGCGTGATTCTCCCACACCCTCTTTGCAACATTATCATGCACACTATCCCACTCGAATTTGTGCTATGTATAACTAATTTATTTAAAATAAAAATAATAATTTATTAAAAATAAATAAAATTAGAAGTTAACACCAACCTCAAATCTTTGAAACCATGCACCGATATAAGGTATCCAATCAGGATGTCTGGAAACTTGACTCCATTAAAATAATAGAATCTCCATCGATGATTTAAACGTCGATGTTATTACTCGGGCGACCTCAATGTTTATGAACCTAAAAATAAATAAAATTAATGAAATATTAATTAGTTCATAAATTATGTTATAAGTAAAAAAAAAAAAACTAAAACAAACTTACATTAAAAGGTTGTCCTTTCAATGTGCCTCGTACTTGTAAGTGAATTGACCCCGCTGTGAAGGCACACTGCCTCTGCAATGTGAAACCGCGCTGGAAGATGCAGTATCGCGAGTCGGTGCAGGTGCCTCTTCTTGATCGACTCCTAAGGACATGTCATCCTCGTTGCTAGAAGAACTAGCTGCAACCATATGTTGACGACGTGCTGTTAATTTCATTCTACACATCTAAACAAATTTAACGAATAAATAAATAATCAAATTTGATTATTTTAAAAAAATTCAGAAGCACCTCCCCTATTGACACGACCAAAAGATTGATGTCTTCTCCCAAGTGCAGGAGTGTTGAAGTAATAAATAACCCGGCAAGACCGGGGTCGAACCACAGGGAGGTTAATTGTATAAATTATAAACAACAACAACAATACTAATAATACTAATAATAATAATACTATGGAAGATCTAGGAAGAATTTCCAAAATCCCTTATGTTATCAATATCCCTTATCACACAACCTCACCTAGAAAATCTACATTCGATATCCCTTCTACTAGTTTCCAAAATGCGGAATATACTACAAATATACCAAAACTTGTTTATACAGACCTTGAGCAACCATCTCCTCCAACTTCCCCAACCTTTTTAGCCGTTACTGAAAACATCCAAAACGAGTTGAATGTTTTGACTTCAGAAAAATATTTTGTCATGAACAAAACTCTTCTCAGAAGAGATTTTTATGGTGATCATACTATTGAAAAACGATCTTGATTTTTTCAACATTTCTGCCAACAGAGAAATGATATCCAAAAACTATTTTATGCTTACATTGAGACCCATAAAGTACAAATTTTATTCTTTGATTGGTTTGAATTTCATTACGCATCAGTACAACATATTACATATCCATTTACATCCATTAAACATGCATGTCCTATTACAACCCATCCCAAAACTCCTACATGGACCCTCGCCAGTGGACTCACAGTTGAATCCGACCATCCACCATTACGTAACATACAGCTTACCCACAAGGACCAAACAGTTGATGCAGCCCTATACAAATTACCCGGAGAGGATACCCTCACAAATACCAAACATATCATCCAACAAAACAATTTCAGGAATACCAACCTCCATACCATAGGTAAACAACTTACCAGATTGAAAAAACACATACAAAAAAACCCGGTCCAATTCATCACTGATAAGAACACCATTGACCTTAAGCTAAAAACCCAGTTTTCAAACCATATCAAGTTACTAAAACTAGCCAAGCACAAATTCAGGAAAATCAAACAGATTTTCTTGGAGCCATTAAAACACACTTACAAAACCTTGACCGAACAACCTTGACTGTCCCGAACACACCTCAACAATCCAACCCTTCATCCTCTACAAATCAGGTTAATACTCTCCAAAATAACACCGTATCAACCTCCGATACAGATACTTATAAAAAATAACCTCTTCAACTAAACAGACTTACCTGACAAGCTCCCAAAACAACCATTGCTCCAGACATTTCCATATCTACTGAACCAACTGTCATTAGCCAACACAAATATAATGCATCCTCCCTCTATGAATGGAACATAGATGGAATGTCCGAATACAATATCCTAAACACCCTTCAACAAATGATCATGACAGCTAATGCCTACAAGACCCAAATAGGAACCCCAGACAAAGCCATAACTGAACTCCTTATTGCAGGCTTTCTCTGGCCAGCTTAAAGGATGATGGGATTACCATCTTACTAAAACAGGCCACCTATATATTCTAAACTCTATATAACCTATGAAGACCAAACACCTATTCTTGACCCCTCAGGAAACACCATCCAAGATGTTGTGTCCACCCTTATCCTTACCATTTCCTTACATTTTATCGGAGATCCTTTCCATATGAAAGATAAAAATGCTGAACTTCTCTCCAACCTTCGGTGTACGAAGCTCAGTGACTTTCAGTGGTACAAAAATACATTCCTTACTCGTGTTATGCTTCGAGAAGATTCAAACCAGCCTTTTTGGAAAGAAAAATTCCTCATAGGCTTACCGATTCTCTTAGGAGAAAAGGTCCGAAACAAAATCAAGGATACCTTTACAACCAAAACCATCCCATATGACCAGCTCATATATAGTGAACTTGTGAGCTTCACACAAAAAGAAGGTCTTAAGATGTACCAGGACCTCAAACTCCAAAAACACCTTAAGTAGGAAATGAAACGTACCATGCAAGAACTTGGTAGTTTCTGTCACCAGTTTGACCTTTCCACCAAAAAACCCTCCTGCAGTGGAACCTGTTCACAACCCAAAAAATATTCGAGCCAAAAGCCTCTTTATAAACGATCGGCCCATAAATACCGACAACAGTTGTTCGGTCAAGGTTTTGTAACTAGCATGCTCCATACATACATATCACATCAATGTATTGATTCATGGAAAACAATTCTATCTGCATGATTTGCAAAACCATGTTTCTTTTTGTCGTATCAATAAGCAATTACAAAACTCTGATTTACAAAAAAAAATAATTGATTTTCAAAATAAGATTGAACAACAGATCTATTCAGACTTACCCAATGCTTTCTGGAAAAGAAAACAACACATTGTTGATCTTCCATATGAAGATACTTTTTCAGAAAAACTTATACCTACCAAAGCAAGACCTATACAAATGAATGTTGATTTAGAACAGCATTGCCAACTTGAAATCCGTGATTTCGAGTCTAAAGGTCTTATCCAAAAATCTCGATTACCCTGGTTTTGTGCATCCTTCTATGTAAATAAAAACTCTGAAATCGAAAGAGGCACACCAAGACTTGTGATCAATTACAAACCTTTTAAATTCTGCTTTAAAATGGATCAGATATCCGATCCCCAACAAAAAAGATTTGTTATAAAAATTGCACTCTACATTCATATTTTCTAAATTGGATATGAAATCCGGATTTTGGCAAATCCAAATTGATCCCAAAGATAGATATAAAACTGCTTTTACAGTTTCTTTTGGCTAATACGAATGGAATGTCATGCCTTTTGGCTTAAAAAATGCACCATCTGAATTTCAACGCATCATGAATGACATCTTCAATGCACATTCAAAATTCTGCATTGTTTACATTGACGATGTGCTTATTTTTTCACATTCCATAGATCAACATTTCAAACATCTATATACATTCTTTCGTACTGCAAAACAAAATGGTTTAGTTGTTTCTAAAATAAAAATTTCTCTTTTCCTAACCCGTATCCGTTTCCTAGGCCATTATATCTGTCAAGGTACTGTAACACCAATAGAGAGATCTTTAACCTTTACAAATAAATTTCCTGATAAGATCACTGATAAAACCCAATTGCAGAGGTTTTTAGGCAGTCTAAATTATGTTATGGATTATTATCCCAATATTAGTCGTCTAGCTAAACCTCTACATGACAGATTAAAAACCAACCCCGTTTCTTGGTCTGACCTTCATACCGATCTAGTCAAACAGATTAAGAAACCGGTTCAAACCATTCCTCTCCTCCATTTAGCTAATCCATTAGCTCCTAAGATAGTCGAAATCGATGCCTCTGATCTAGGATATGGTGGAATTCTTAAACAAGTACAAAATAACAAAGAACAAATACTCTAGTACACATCCGCCCACTGGAATGATTGTCAAAAAAATTACTTTACTATAAAAAAGGAGATCCTTTCAATTGTTCTTTGTATTACAAAATTTCAAAGCGATTTATTGAATCAAAAATTTCTTTTATGTGTTGACTGCAAATCTGCAAAAGAAGTTTTACAAAAAGATGTCCAAAATCTTGCGTCAAAACAGATTTTTGCTCGATGGTAAGCTATTTTAAGCATTTTTGATTTCGATGATGTTTATATTAAAGCATATTCAAATTCTATCCTTGATTTCCTAACCCAAGAATTCCTCCAAAACAGGTCATGATGCCTCCTAAAGCCAAAGCCAAAGACAAGGGAAAAGCCCCCCAAACCCAGCCTACAAAACCAGAGAGCCCCAAGCCTTCTGCAAAACTCATGTCTTCAGCCATCTTAGCTGCCAAACCTATCAAATCCTGGTATGAGGCAGTTATTGACGAAGAAAAAACTACAAAACCACCACAGGTCCAAACAGACACGGTTCAACATTAGGTTGACACTATATCCAAATCACCAGAATTACTTCTGGCATTACAAAAAGTGTCTCAACAAGCCTCTAGTGATTCCGTATCTCAAACAGGTAGTGTTTCCAAATCTCTTTCAAAACCCCAAGGAGGATTTTCTGCTTTAAAACCCCTCATTTCTTTACAACAAACCAGCTTTCAAAAAATCAAATCCAAATATATTTTCAAAACTACTTTTGAAAATATTTTAACTATGGAAGAAGGACTTTATCATGAAAACCCTTCCATTGCTGCTTCAAAAAGTTTCCCTCCAAATTGGTACTACAAACACTGGAATTTAGCCAAACCACAATCCTACTATGCCGCCATCCTTGAGATTATCAATTATGTCAAGTTCAAACACTTCAAACTACATTCTGATCACACTGAACCAACATATTCTATATGCATCATTCACAAAGTTATCCACCCTATAGATTGGGGGCAACCTTACATCAACCTCTCTCCTTCCCCATGCACTTCCGTACAAGCCCCCAGGACTTCAATACTTCCTATACGTACTGGGATTATCAACAGGCATGGTTCAATGCCTTCCTCCTACAAAATCAAAACCATAGCCATTCTTGGCTTTTCTACTTCCATAGTACCTCGAATACTATAAACCTTCCCCTCTGGTTCCTCCAATGGTGGGACTACTATAGTTGTCATGTTGACTACCTCAAAGAACATCCTCTGGTTGAAAATGGTTACCTCCATTTAAAAAATAATTTTCAACCAACTTCTTCTGAAAGGAAGTTTTCTTCCCTTCTTACAAAATTTTTTGTTCCATGGGTATGTTCATGGTTTTATGATTATAACCTACAAAACGAACATCTAGTACTTGTTCGCAAATTCAAAATCAAATGGTGGGATTCCTTTGCAGCTTAGTCCAAAAGTTCCAAATTAGCTGTTACGAAATGGTTACAAAAACATCAAACGGCTCCCATCATTGATCATCATCCTCAATCAAAGTTTCTAGCCCGAAAGGCTCAAATAGCAGCTCTTCTTGCATCTGCTAGAACTGAGGAAGAATACCTACAAATCGTACAAGGTATTATACAAAGCCAAGACCCGAAAACAGTCTTATCTGAATCCAGTTCATCTGGCTCGACATCTCCTACCATTTCCCTTGGAGATGATAATGAAGATGACTGCTTTGGTATCTTGCCACCTATCAAGCGACATTAATAAAAAAAAAGTATTTCAGACTTTCTCAGGCTCACCTGTTTAGAGCCCATATCTTTTTTGACTCAATTGTTTTGAGTCCCTTTGTTTAAAGATCATTTGTTTTAGGCTTTTTCTACAAATATTACATGCTACTACAAACATACAAATCAAGTGTCGGTGGCAACAAGACAACCAATGAAAGTCCCACAAAAAACATGGGCATCTTCCATTTTGTCATCACCAAATCATGGCAGACAATACCACATGGGTTCTGAAGGAATCTCCAAACTTTCTAGCAAGATGTTTTGGCCTCTTCCATGACAACTCGTCTATAAAAAGGGACTCCTACAACCTCAGAAGGCAGACTAATTTTTCCCTCTGAAAATTTCATTCTCCCTTGTAACTCATATCAGTAACCCATATCCGTTCTCCTTTGTAACCCATATCTCCTGTATTGATTTACATTACAAATTTAAGTAAGATTATATTTTTGTTATTTACATTCTTGTTATATTTTATGTATATTTAAGTATGATCTGTGTTTGATCAAGGATCCTGACATTGCTGGTCTTGCCTTGTTCATTCGCATCAGAAATCTGTTCATATTTACTTGCATTTATTTCTTTGTTCTTTTCACAAAATCAGTATATAGGCTGAAAACCTGTGACCCGATCTTTTAGATCATTCTCAGGTATAACAACGCCATGTACTGAGTTTTTATTCTCTTCTGGTATCAGATTTCTATGATAAAAACGATCAAAAATCTAAATACAGTATTCATGAGCTCCATTAGATCTCATGAGATTTTGATACTAATACTAATAATAATAATAATAATAATAATAATAATAGTAATAGTAATAGTAATAGTAATAGTAATAGTAATAATGGTAATAGTAATAATAATAAAGAAGAAGAAGAAGAAGAAGTTGATGAGAAGTTTAAGATGGAAGATCAATGTGAGGATTAAATAATGATAAAAACAAATGTCAAGGTTAGAGGATCCACTAATAGTATTTCAAACAAGTATAGTATAAACTCTTATTATTCAACTGGAAACCACACACAAAGGAGGTTCCAATCTGATTATAAATTGTTAACATGATTATATTAGTTATCTTATTCGAATAATGCTAATACTTGTAAATGTTGTCAGGTATTCATGATTATAACTTATGTTAACAACAAATTAAGTTCCTTTCATAGCACAGGTGTCGGTTATACCATACGGTTTGGGCTATGAAAGTGCCAAGTATTTGTTGTACCAAGGATTATACAACATAAATCTAGATTAACCATTTAACAAGCAAAGTATTAAAAGTGAACAAGATAACAAATATAAAACATGTTAGTATCCAACATTAAAGTCCATGTTGAGTTTATACTTTACTTATTCTTACACTATTAGTGTAACCTTTTCACCTGACATAATAAACTTAGCTAAACATAATGAAAGAAAGAAACATAAATAAACAAGATAAGAACATAAATAAGATATAAGTTAACTAAGTAAAGGAAAGGAAATAAAAAGCATAAACAAGAGATTAATATAAACAAAACTTAAGCATTACAAAAAATATAAAGAAAGAAAGCAAGAGCATGATCTTGATCTGAAAACTAATGTTGTAACCTAATTTTGGATTCACCAATATTTTCCTGAATGTTATTTTATTTCTATTATTATTCATAAAAATCCAAAAAATTAAGAAAAAGTTTAAAATTTAAAAATATATTTTTCTTGAGTCAACCGCATCTTTCCATCAAAAACCGAGTCCACCGGGTCAATACGGGTCAAACCATGTCGACTAGGGTAAAAAATGAGTTTTCAAGACGTTTCGGGTAAAGAACGTCATTTTGACCAAAACCGAGTCCACTGGGTCAATATGAGTCAAACCATGTCGACCGGGATAAAAAATGAGTTTCAGGCCATTTCGGGTCAAAACCGTCATTTTTGGTCAAAACCAAGTCCACCCGGTCGATACGGGTCCAACCATGTCGACCGGGATAAAAAATGAGTTTCAGGCCATTTTGGGTCAAAATTGTTATTCTTGGTCAAAACCTGGTCCACCGGGTTGATACCCATCGGGAGTTTTTTATTTAGTGTTTCAATATAATTTTCGGTAATTAAAATTGATTTTTAGCGATTGAAACAAGCTTTTTCTAATACTGATTTGAGTTTTTAGTTTTATCCTTATAAATATTTATTATTATATGTAATAAAACAAAATCAATAATGTAAAAATTTGTCATAGTAGGCGGGGCAGCTGTGCCGATGGTAGGCGGAGTAGTTACAGCGACACCATTTTTCTTTAAAGCAGATCCGTGCCACCTTCGTGGGATTGGGATTTTGATGTCCCCTCATCATTGGCTATAAATAGCCAGTGAAAATTCGCCAGAGGAGGGATGAAAAAAAAAGGAGAAAGAAAGAGAAAGAAAAGAGAGAAGAGAATTATTACTATTTGAGTTTTTTTCAGTTTTTCTTCACGCGAGTAAGATATTGTTTTTTATTAAAAATAATTTGAAAAATACCAAAAATATCCTAACCGTTAGATCTAATAGTATTTAGTTCTGGACCTTTGATTTAATAGGATATAATAGGACTTACCACACTAGATTAAAACCCAAATCCATCTCAGCCCTTAAAACAATCTGCCCTTCTATCCTGTTGTGCCACGTCACTCGGTGTACCAAGCTCTCGGTACACCGTGCCACACCAGATCAAAACTTAGACCATCCGGACCGTCCGATCAACTTGCAGATCAAGCCAATCACAGCCGAAGTTCAGTTCATCCGCGATCCAACGGTTCACAACCTTCAGCTGCACCGGTGTACCATGCTCGTGTTCACACCGTAGCAAAATCTCGGAGTCTCTCTCTCTCTCATCCGATCTCCCATTTCTGGCCGTTTGAAGCCTCCAAACCACCACAGAAAGGTTTCTAGCCTCTTATAAAGCAAAACCCCGGCCGGTTTCACCGTTTTCGCCTCCCTATCTGGTTGAAAAAAGGCCACGATTTTCGTCGGCCACCCAAAGCTTCAAACCGACGATTCTCCCTCATAAGCCATCAACGGCTGTCTAAACCACCGTCATCAGAATCCTCTCCCTCAGATCTACCAGAATCAACCATTTGTTGGCCGGAAATCTCGCCGGAAATTTTCAACCAGTAACCGCGAGTGAGCCACACGCGCCAACAGGGGCATTTTCATAATTTCCCGAGAAATTCAAGGGTATTTCAGTCTTTTACCTATCCAGTGGCACTCAGGTAATTTTTTGGGGTTCCTAATGGTATTTTTGATATTTTATATATATAAATACTTGTAAAATTTCTTGCATGTGAAAAAACAAAAAAAAAACCAAAAATAAATATAAAAGGAATAACGACGCGGGTCCAACACCCATCTTATCATGTCATCGTTAATGGGTCTAAAGCCCAATTCTCAAGTATGGTTATACCCATTTCTCAACAATATCAAAATAATTTTTGTTTTATAAATGAATATTGTTTGTCGACACGTTTCTTTTATTTATAGAAAAGGACCGATGTCAAAAATTTAAATACCAAATATGGATTATGTCCATTATTTCTTTTGGTAACCCAGACGTAATTCTTATTTTTAGGGACAAACGTCAATATTTTAGACAAGTCTCCTATTTTTTAGGGACTGGTGTCATTTTTTGACGTGTCTCCTATGAATATTATTTGTCGACACGTCTCTTTTTTTTTTACAGAAAAAGAAACAATGTCAAAAGTTTAAATACCAAATATGGGTTATGTCCATTATTATTTCTTTTGGTAACTCAGACGTAACTCTCATTTTTAGGGACAAACGTCAATATTTTAGACGAGTCTTCTAGTTTTAGGAACTGATGTCATTTTTAACGTGTCTCCTATTTTTAGGGACCGACGTTAACCATTTTTTAAAAAAACAAAATTGCAAATAAGCACAAAATATAATACCATTTGAATCAAATAAAAAACACGCAAGTAAGGGTAACCTTTCTCTTGAAAGGATGTTTTAAGGGTGGTGTCTACCTTCCCTTAATCATAACTAACCCCATACTTGAATCTCTGGGACCAGTGTCTAATTTGGGATTTCTAGTTCCCTCAAATTACTAGATGGCGACTCCAATAAAATCTTCATTTCCCCCAAGCGATAAAAAAAACCCTTTTTGTTAAATAAACAAATAGTGGAGCCGTCGCTCGACGTCGTGTATCGACAACTAAGATGCCTAAATGCATGGCAAATGCCTCCTTTTATAGGCCAAAATTTAAAACTATTGATTTGATGACTAATTGTTGAGTGGGTGACCACATCTTGACTTGGTGACAATCCTTATCTTCTTGTCTAAATAAAACGTCATTGCTAATGTCAGAATTTGAACCAACTTTACCATGAAAGTTCTAGGAAATTGTCTCAGCTTTTCAGGAAAAAACAATTGAGGTCATTTGAGCTTCTAAAACTCGAGATATAGGCTGAATACTAAACAGTGTCTGGGCTGCAGGACAGATTCAGACTTCTCCGTTGTTGCTATAATGTGGACTTGAAAACGGCCTTTTTAAATCTTGGACTCCCATGAAAGTTTTAGGCCTATGTCTTAGCTTTCTATCCATATAAAGTAGACCTAAATCCAAGATCTACAGCTCCAGATATGACCCAATTACCGAATAGTGTTCCAGTTTGGACTGAACCAACATCTCTTTTCTAAGTTTGGCCCTCTCTTTGTCCTTTCAATATCAGTACTTAAACTCATCAATCAATTTTTTTATTTATGTGATAGGACTGCATTTAAGATGAACATTTACCATAAATTAAAGGTATCTTATACTATCAGACTTGTTATTATAAAACATGCTTTAGTTAAGGAGTTATTGATACTTCAAGTGCAAAATTATGATATAAAACCTTGATAAAAATGCACTTTTAAGTACTAATCACCTATACTAGAGACAACCCAGAATTTTCAAACTTCGAATATTGACAATATATATGCCACAAACCAGTTGATTTTTTTGTTTATTCTCGAAATTTCATATTTTTCAATTTTATCTTATTTTCAAAATAACAATAAAATGTTTCTAACTTTAAAATAAAGAAAAAAAAATCATATATATAACCTAACATCTATACAAATTTAACAATAAAATAAAGAGAAATAAAATAAAATTTAAATCTATATATTCAATTAACATCTATATAAATTCATCAATAATAATTACATTTCATGAAAACAATCAAACACTTTATTATGCAATAATAGAGTAAAATTGAGATAAAACAATTAAATTTAATCTTATATATTCAATTAACATTTACAAGGAAAATTCAACAATAACAATTAAAATTCA
>Ga0307509_10009983_pt1 | contig 11724 bp, 9 predicted proteins | sample 10_EM_MG_FD_202245 | JGI IMG/M metagenome (GOLD analysis project Ga0307509, IMG submission 202245) | Populus trichocarpa ectomycorrhiza microbial communities from riparian zone in the Pacific Northwest, United States - 10_EM | ecosystem: Host-associated > Plants > Roots > Unclassified | place... | reverse complement strand
ATGCAACGCACAAACCTCACCTTACTTGCTTGCTGCCCTGAACCCCCCCCGCCCGGCAGAGCCCAGGCATCCCTGGAAAGCCGGGCGGAACGCAAGCAAGAAGGAAAAAAAGTAAAGAAAAAAGAAATAAGAAATAAGAAAAAAAAAGAAACAACCATCAGAGCTCAATGTCTTGCATAGGTTTTGGCTATAGTACATACACTATAGGTTGTCCCACACAATCTCTACTTTTCAACTACTCTCCCCACCACCACTCTTACACCACCATCCACTCCTGTCCTCCACAGTCCCTGTCAACAGCCCATACCTAAACCAATATAAACATCCTGATTCCTCCCCAATATAAGGAATAGGATGAGCCGTAGGCACGGGGGACGCTAGTCTTATATGTACTACGCAGTTTATCTCTAATGTCTGATCTGATTAGATCCAAAAGTACGCATTCATCAGATCTCACTCGCTTTTGTGTTGAATGATCTATTTCTTAGTGCTGGTACATACCACCAATAGTATTTGTGGTCACACACCTGCCAAGAAACGCACACATGTGATCACAAGCATGTGATGCAACGCATACTGGTAAATAAAGCGAAAATCTTCTCCTCTTGGTTACTGCACGCTTATACTTATTTTTTACTCACCACTAACCTCCTCTCCATGCTGACCTCAAAACTCCTGCTACACCTCAAGAGGCCTTCTTGAAATCAAGTTGGCCCCTTGATACACATGCCTCCTGCTGGTATGATCGTCGCTCTCGCACCAAATCTCCTTTCCTGATGATCGCTCTAGAAGCCTGAATCCCTCTTTTATAAACAGATCAAAGCGAGTCTTCCAGAAGCAGGGTGTAAGCTCAAACACTACCCAGTGGCCATACTAGGTAGGCTAATTGTCCTCTGTGTACCCCCCTCATGCTTCTCCAATTCCTGAAACTAACATTGTGTAGCTGATTTACTACTATACAAACATAGATATATGGTCGCGCCGTCCAGGCTAATTCCGATCAGGAGGTGGCCCATGGGCCTTAAACAACACCTTGAGATACTGGTTGGTGATGTTGAAGCAGCGCTATTACCTTATTATAGCCGTACAGGGCTGTGAAGATTAGGAGTGTTTGACGGCCTATATCACATATGTGCAGCTTGACATCGCCCCACCCAAGCAGCATTTTTACAACTTCTACATATTCCTTTATAGCGGCGCAAGAGAGTAGCGATCTTCTAACATTATTCAACATGTCGAGTTTAACTCCTTTCTGGTCCAGTCAGGTCTGTACAACCCTCTCATGTCCGTTCTCAGCGGCCAAAGACAGTGGTGTTCTTTCGGGGTTATTTGGCATCACGGGGTTCACCTTGTTCCTTCCACGGCTTATTTTCACTACTCTAACATGTCCATTCTCGGTGGCCAAACAGTGTGGCGTTCGACCAACACCATTGGGCTTGTCAGAGCTAACTACTTCCTCCTCACACTGTAATTTTACTATCTCTTCATGTCCTTTGTGTATAGCGCATGAAAGTGGTATGTCCCCATTACTATCTGGTTTGTCGGTGTTAACCTCCTTCCACGCAAGAAGCATTTTCACAAAGTTTCAAGCCCCACCCCAGGCAGCTCACGAAAGTGTTATTTGGCCGGCAATATCTGCCTTGTCAGGGTTGATGTCTCGCCGCCCAAGCGGTAATGCAACAACTTCTTCATATCCGCAGTATGCAGCCCAGAAAAGGGCTGTTTGACAACCACTATCTGCCTTGTCATTGTCGACCTCTTCCCGACAAAGTAGGCTTTTCACTACTCCCTCATTCCCTTCCGTCGCTGCATCTAAGAGAGGTGTCGACCTGTCATTTCCTAGCCTCTCGGTGTTGCCCTCGGCCCGTCGGAGGTGTATTTCCACAGCCCCCTGAGGTCTACTGGAAATGGCACAGAAGAGTGGAGTTTGACCTTCACTATGTGTCTTGTCAGGGATAATCCCTTCCCACCCAAGCTGCATTTTGACGACCCCACCCACCATGGCCCTTCTGAGCCGCCCAGGCAAGTGGTATGTACCCAGCCAAATTGCGTTCCTAAGGGAATTCCTTCTATAGCTATAGTTTGCCTTTGCTAATTTGAATAGATCTCCCCAAGGTCTTCTAGCCCGCATGAAATGACAACATTCAACATTCCCTTTTTCCGTCGTGTGAGGAAATTCCTTCAATAATCATGGTTCGCCTCTTCTAATTTGAATAGAGTACCAGAAAGGCTTCTATACCGTCCAGAATAAGAATATTCAAAACACCCTCTATCTCCATCCTGTCAGGAAATTCCTTCCTTAGCTTTAGTTTAGGTTTTCTAATTTTAATCAAGCGCCAGAAAATCTTCTATGCCGCCTAGCAAAAAAAACATTCCATACCGTATCTTCTTGTATGAGGCAGAATGGCGCTAAAGAGAACTAAGGCAACCGAACCAACAAGAAGGAACGAAAAACGCCAAGTCGCCAGAGTTTAAACATATAGAGGGTGACAATTGGGCAGGTTCAAGAAAATCCTCACTATCACTATTCCGACTCATACAAGAAGATACGGTATACTACCTCTCAGTGTTGAGAGGAAATTCCTTAGATGGCTAGGCTTTGTGTTTGCTAATTTAAATCCAGCGCTGTACAATCTTCTAACCCGCATGGCAACCCAACATTGAATAGTGACATGGATGTCACCGATGGTGATTACCTCAAAGACATGGAAGTAAAGCATCATTGCAATCGATAAACACTGAAACAACAGGCACACTGAAAATGGTAAACATCAATCTCTTTTAATATGGTGAGCGTTATTAACTACACCTTTCCCGTTAAATTTGGCACGTGCATGGGGTGAATCTATCAGAACCAGGTTCCTTCGATACATAGGTTCAATTGGAGATCTGATCCCGAAGACCAAGGATGGAAAGATAGAAAAAAACAAGCAAGAGTTAATACGAAAAAGCTACGCTTGCCAAAATGAATGCTGTGGGTAATGATATTGACCACATGGCGTTGAAGGCAGGGGATGTCTGAATTCACTACGTCAAATTATAGAGACTGGAGAAGGCTGGTGTTGATTTGAATAGGACGATGAACAAACCTACCAGCTTGCTACCACGGTAGAGCAGTGAAACCGACATTTTACAAGCCCTCACTGTTTACTTTTAAGTTAGTATCACTATGATCAAAACTGTCTGGGGGCCCAGACTGGCCTCAGATCTCAAAAGCAACGAAGGGATTGAACCAGTTCGCAAGTGGTTGGTCGGGTTCGCAGAAGTCTGTGGTTGTGGCATTCAAGGGTGCTCCATGGTGCAAGAAGCAAAGTGAAGACAGCGAGGGCATCGTGCAAGAAGGCAAAACTATAAAAGGGCGCTATATAGCAGAATTCAGCATGTTCATGAAACCTCTCACTGAGCTCGGCATGCCGGAGAAAGCCTACCAGCGGGGTGAGGGAATCACAAGACTATCCAACACTGGTAGAGCTCTGCTCAAAGAAGATCATTGGTATTGAAGTGGGCCAGACAGACTTCATCAATACTACATTGAATCGCGAAGCTGTAGAAAGAGTGGGCGGAGGGCAGCTGTGCACAGGGGGGTGGGTCATTTGGTGGATAGGGGCCTGCATTGAAAGGTTCTGTGAAGTCTGTGTGATAGAGATTTCTAAGCACCTTGTCCACAATGGCCAGCACCAGAAGATCCTGAACGGCTTTGCCAACTTGTTAGCAACATATTTGGCCAGATTCCGCTGGTCGAGCAGGAGGTACGCAAAGCTCTCCCGGATCCATCACATGAGACTCCATAATGGAAGACTAACCCTAAATCATAGAAATGAAATGTTTGTATGAACAAAGTGTGGGCAACATGGACTTCACATTGGAGCCGGTAGCTATAAAAAACCGTGTCTACAAACTGGTTAAAGACTCTGAGAAAAGCTCTATCAATACCAAAGGGGCAGAGCAAATCTGCCGATGGAAATACATAGGCTGTACACTAGCCGGCAAGAAGCGCACCATCTAACTCAAGCGCTCGAAAAGCCTCTTTGCCCGGCTATGAGGAACCCTATAACATGCCGCTAATGGCTATGAATTTAAGATTTGAGAGGTCTTCTTAGGTATCAATGCAATTTCACACTATTGTTACAGCTCTCATTAATCTAACTTTATTTAGCTTACTCCTTCCCCTGTTGTGATATGTATTTTCTACTGGATGTTTCCTTTGTGGCTTTCTTGATACTGGATAACCAACTAAGTGTAATTTAGATCAAACAAAGCTCCGCCTTCTCTTCAGTTCCTCCTGCTTGCTTTTCCATACTTTTTTCCTGTAATATGGTTCTTAGTCTCAGAAAAGATAATCTCTAGGTTTTCCATTTACCAATCTCAATTAACAGTAATATAACCCAACTATCGGTGCATTATATTGCTTATTCTACATACAGAGATACAGACGAGCCGTAGGCACGGGGGACGCTAGTCTTATATGTACTGAGCAGTTTTATCAAACTGCGATCTCAATGTCTGATCTGATAAGCCTTTAGTGATGGTATATACCACCCTGAGTATTTGTGAGCACAGTGTGGGTGGCAACCCACAATGCAACCCACAAAGCCCAGGTGCCCCACCAAATAATTCTCCTTTGGTTACCACTTACTTCCTTGACCCGACACTCACCTTCCCTGCTGATCTCACAGACACCTTCTCTTTCCACCAACACTCTTTCCTTCCTCAACCTCGACAGCCTTTCGCCAACTGATCCCTCGGTGCCTATCTAGACCTCCCATCATATTGCTACCTCTATCACCTCTTATTCCAATCAGATTTGCAATGACTGACAACTCATCAGACTATTGGAAGTGAAGCAAGAGAGATGAACCTCGAAGAAGCACTTCCTGGGCCGAGATTGTGTTAGCAACTACAGAAATCGAGATCGCATTGCTGAGTAAATGGTAAATGTTAAAAACTCCACTACACATCACAGTTTTATTAACTCCTCCCTGGTTTTTTAGTTTGCATGAGCATGTGGTGAGTTTTCACCTAATTGACACTGCTCATTGTCCTATATAAGTCCCCTTTGTGGTTGAATGGTGGAACTCGGTCATCCAAGATTTCCTGACATTGCTAACATGCTCATTACGTCTGCCAACATCTTTCAACACACAACTCGTGATCCAGATCATCTTCCCCCTCATCCCAACCATCATTTGTACACTTCTAGAGCCATTATAGGTCTTGGTTAGCTGTTACCTCACACTATATCAGCTATATACTGTGCTTGACAGAGGAAATACATTACCGGCTCCCTCTCTAGGTCTTAAATACACAAACATTCCCCCTATGTTGAGCGCACTACGTGCCCTCTACCACAGCCATATTTGCCTCTTCCAGGCATCCATGATGGTCATCACAGTAAACTTCCTCGCCATGGTGTTGGGTGGAATCCTTGACCAGTGTTCACAACTACTCACATCTGACATAATAGTAACCTAACCATTGACCACTTGCATGAACACAAAAATCTTTAGCCCTCTTTCAAACCAGTTTGTTACGGAGGGGACATTCGCGAAAAATGCAGGGGAATCTTAGCTGGTTGTTAACAGCAATGTCATTTTTAAGGCACAGAATTGCCGGCATGGGTCACAGATGAGTTCTACCTTCTCTCATTAGATTGGGACACAGGGAGTGTTGGGAAAGAAATCTGACTTTGGGTCCTCGGCCACAGAATTATATAGCTAAAATCTGACATACCAGTTACTTGCCGGTAATACTTTCCAACATATCAGCAATATGGATGACAGCACTTCACTTGCAATTAACATCACAATGTCAATATCACCTGGAGGCTCCGTGCGTTGCAGGCATAATACGATGATGGATATCCAATTATTGAAAACAGCAATCCCCCCTTTTGCAGCCGAGTGGGTTTGGAGTGTGAAAGCCTCCGATTGAAGTGACCACTGAAGTGGGAGGGCGATGGAATTCTCAATGACATTCTCAATGGTTCTGAAAGTTCATAGGGAATTACCAGGTTTGGCTACTCTGCGGCTATAAGGGTTGCGATAGAAGCTAATAGAATTCTTGAAATTAGCAGTATAGCTCTCAACAATGAATTGATGGTAGAAGTGCCACAGCACATGTGCTGTATAACATTCTGTAAGTAGCGACAGAGGATGAAAACTAATAGAACAGGAAGGTTGAGCTAAAGAAGGGAAAACTAAGCAAAATAGCCTCGATGGGAAATCTAAACGAACAAAGCATGCACAAAATGGAGTCAGAGTTGGAAACAGTCGATATACAAGATCGTGTCTATGAAGCGGTCAAGGTCATCAGGAAGACCTCCAACAGCACCGCAGAGCTTGTCCTAAAGATATTTGCTGGTAGCATACAAGACAGCAAGAAGTGCGCTGGCTGTCGCGAGCTCCTGGGAGGAATCAGGGTCAGGTAAGTGAGCACGAGAATCTTCATCACCAGAAGAGCGAAGATGCGGGCTGAGATTAGAACGCACCTCACCGGGGGAGCTCAAGGGTTATGTCTATGTAACCGCAATAATAATACTATTGAATACTGTCCCCTCTTTCAGGATAAATCGCCCAATGTAATAGATGTTAGCCTATACTCCTCCACCATGCGTTACTCTGTCCTGCAGCTATTAGTTTGATCTGCACCATTCCTCCACCATCACTGCCTTTACACAACTATGCCTGCGGGTTCTCCATGATCCACTACTATCACCGTGCATGCTTGGTATTCCCAACCGTCAGTTCTGTCGGTCTTGGGGTAAGGACAGGACAGACTATGGCTCATGTTCTGACATTCTCGGGGTGATAGGATAGACTACGCCCAGGAAGGTGAGGATCAAACAGACTATAGGGGACTATAGTCCTACCGTGTGGATCTCTTGTACTAGCTAAATTGAGATCATAAACTTGCTAACAGATTCTTTTCATTTCATGAGACATCACTTGTACACTCCCTGTGTGCCCTTGTTTAAATTATGGCCCAATGTGTGAAGCGATATGGTAAAGACTTGTGAGCAACTTGAACTCGTAGTGTGATTCTTCTTCTTCTTAACCAAACGAAAGGGCGAAATGGGCGAACTTATATAGGGAACATGAGTGACTTGATCCTTCATCAGAAGTATCCTGTTTACCGTCTTCAACCCCAGAATGCATCATGGGTTTCAACTGAGTATACGCCTCCACCTCCAAACCTGCGGAGCGCAAAGAGGCCTAGCTGATACAAAATAGCCACCCAATAATGATGATCCAACCAATAATGTCTCACCACCACAAAAGATACAACCTGATACTACGAAATGATATAGGAAAGAAACGCTTTAGACAAATCCATTGTTTGAGGAAAATGGAGAGAAATAACCAGAAATTCAACAGCCCTCAGCAGTCCCCCACCATTGACCATCATCCCTTGTAGTCCCCCGCCATGCCTCACCATTCCAAGTGATCCCTGCTATCCTCTACCATCCTCCACTGTCCTCACCTGCTTCCCTGAGCTAAGATGTCTCACCGCATAGGGCCTACAGTCCTATAGGAAGACAGCCGTCCTGTACTTATGCGGCCCCAGAGAGACAATAGATAGCCTTCTGTGCACTCCGGGGCTCTGGGCAGTCCCCCCAGTGAACCCCGTCAAGCCCCCGGATAGTTGGGAACAGTGTGTATGCTCGGCCACCCTCAGCTCTTCCTCATCACCTCAACTATTCCTTCCCCCCTCTTTCCTGCATCAGCTATCTATATTGCCCCGCCCTGCCTCAGCCACCACCACAGTCACCCCTTCTAAACTATCTCCACCTGTCCACAACCAAAGCAACCCATGCTCTGCTCTCTCCTACTGTGGACTGCCCAAGCCTGAACCAACCTGTTATATATCTTATATTCTACTACTCCAAACCCCCCAGGAAGAGGACGAGCCGTAGGCCCTGGGGAAACTAGTCTTATATGTACTGAGCAGTTTAATCTCAAAAAACGATCCATCTGATAAAAAAACTTAGCACATGGAATGTCACTCACATCTGGGTCCTTGGCAGATTTCTTCGTGCTTGTGCGTACCACCCATAGTATTTGTGATCACAGTTGTATAGTGCAACCCACAAATGCATGTGATGCAACCCACAATAGTAGATGCCAAGCCTATATGAAAATTTTCTCCATTGGTTGCGATACACTTCTCCTCTTCACTCCACCATCACCCTCTGCAGCTTACCTCAACCCACCCTGCACATCTCACCACTTCCTCACATACATTAACTCTTGCGGTTCATCTCAACACCTCAGGTTTACAATACTGACTACTCAATATCATACAACGTGGTAGGGGACGATGCCACGCTGTAGTATATGCAGACGACACAAAGAGGTTGATAATTTTGACCAAGATAAACATGGAAATTTACGCAGGTGTTGTCGGCTTTGTCTGGTATGTACTATTGGTCGACTCCACTATTCCATTTGAGTAATTAACAATAGTATGAGAATAAGAGAAGAAACGAATCAGAGACCGGCTTCGGCGAGTTCAGAGGCAAGTAGCTGTTCTTGGAGGTGATCAGACCCAGGAGGTTGAGATTGCAGGTACTTGTTTTCCATACCCTTATTCTGATCTGCAACTAAGCCAGTAATACAGAGGAGGAGGAACAAGGAGTAGGGAGAGGAGCAGAAGGATTGGAAGCAGGGATGTCTGCTGGCCGGGAAGTAATGGGAGGACAAGGGGTAGCACTGACAGGTTTGCCAGAAGGTAGGATAATTCAAGCATGTGGTTGGTAACAAGTGCTAAGAGGTGATAGATATCCCAGGGGAAGTTCAGAGGTGTATAAGGTGCAGGCAGGAGAAGGGGATGTCAGAGTTTGATCGGAACGGGAGGGGTATACCACGGGCAACCTGCAGGATGTGTCTGGTAAGTTTCAACACATTATAAGCTTTATAGATAGTTAGATTAAGCGAGGACTAACAGAGTTTAATATTATAGACTGCTCAACAAGTCGCAAGAGCTGGTGTTGTTGTTCCACCAGCTCCCGATTTGGAGCGGCCTCCCCTAGCTCTCCCCGATGGCAATGGAGGGCAACAGGTACAGCTACGAGTACCTTTGTCCTTTGACTGCCAGAGAGCTGGGTGGAGAGCACATGATCTGGGAGGGATGGAGATAAGGTGCACCGGGTGCAATGCACTACACTGGAAAGATGAGTCATCAGCCTCGAGGAAACCACGGGGTGGAGAGGCCAGCTTTGAATCCTGCTGTAAGCATGGCCTGGTGCAGATCGAACCAATGCTTCCACTTCCCGAGCCTCTGAATACCTTGATGAGTAGTGATAATGCTCAGTCAAAGTTATTTCGGGGAAGGCTCCGGAGGTGGAACACGATCTTCGCCTTCACGAGCATCTTGTTCAATAAGGATACAAGGACGGATGAGATTGGAGGCACCTTTCAGTTGTTCCAGATCCATGGAGCACTGTATCATAGGCAGGGACCTCTAGCACCTGCTGGTGGACCTGGGGATGCTCAATTTTCCCAGGTCTACCTCTATGATCCTGCCGATGCTGCTACAGCAAGAGCGGAGGGTGCAAACGATTTGGATCCCAATCTCATTCATTCTTTGACAATGATGCTGCAAAGGTCCAACCCTCTGATCCAGCTGTATCTCACAGCTCGAGAAAGGTATGCAGAGATCAGTGAGGAGGGTAGCGATGCCCGCCTCATTCTCAATCCACAACTGCGCCTGGTAGTGGAGAGAGGAGCTGATCGCAGACGTGAGAACCTTCCGACGGCAGATGAAGTCTCCATGATTCTGCCGGAGGAATATGGTGACCAGGGAATGAGGGATATTGTCCTGGCGAGAAGGGTGGATGAGGAAGATGTGGAATCTTTTACCCTCATCAACCCCAACCACGCCTTGTACCTGCCCCTCCACTATGTTCTCCTATTCCCTAATGGAGAACTTGGATGGCATTGGGGCAGGAGACTTGCCAATAAGCCGGACAAACGCCTGACTCAGAGATCCTTCTATAGGTTCCGTCTGCATACCCGAGCTGATGAGCCTGCTACTCTCTTCCGTGCACAAAGGTTATTCCAGCGGTTTGTTGTTGACGCATGAGCAGTATGCGATCAAAACAAGCTGGCCTGGCTCAAGACACACTAGGAGAACATTAGGGCAGAGTTATACAATGGGCTTGCTGATGTTCTGGAGGCTGGTGATGTTGACCTTGCGCAGGTGGGCAAGAGAGTGGTTCTACTGTCGAGTTATGTGGGAGGAGATAGGTTCATGCAGAAGCTTTATCAGGACAGCATAGCGATTGTTCGTTGCTATGGGAAACCTTCGCTCTTCATAACCTTCACTGCTAACCCCAAGTGGGAGGAGATTGAACATAAGCTGCTGCCACACCAGAGTGCCTCCGATAGGCCAGATCTGGTGGCTCGAGTATTCAATCTCAAGGTACAAGATCTCCTCAACCAGATCCGCCACAAGGAAGTCTTTGGACCTTGGTTGGGTTGGGTCTGGACGATCGAGTACCAGAAGTGGGGTCTCCCACATCTACACCTCCTGGTGTTTCTGAAGACTGACCACCATTTCCTGACTGCAGTCAATGTTGATCGCTTCATCAGTGCCGAAATCCCTACTGGATCTGATGCGATGAGTCACGAACTGCGAGGTATTATTCAGAGCACTATGGTGCATACTCACTGTGTGGGTGGTAATGAAAAGGCCCTCTGCATGGAGGGTCTAAATCCACTTACCACTCAGACCTGCCGTAAGGGCTTTCCCCGTCAGTTCCAGCCAGAGACAATAATCATGGAGGATGGCTATCCCCTCTATCGTAGAAGGGATACAGCTCAATGTTTTACTATCACAGTGAGGGCTACCGAAGGGAATGTTACGGCTATCATTGAAAATCAGAGGGTAGTTCCCTACAGCCCATATTTCTCCCTCCGGTACAAAGCACATATCAATGTGGAGGTGGGCGGGTCTGTCAAAGCAGTGAAGTACATTCATAAGTACATCTACAAGGGTGGAGATCGTGCCACCGCTATCGTGGTATCGGATCATGATGAGATAAAACGTCATCTCAATGGTCGTTATATCGGTCCCAGTGAGGCGGTGTGGAGGTTGTTTGAGTTCTCAACACATCAGGAACTCCCCTCAGTCACGACACTCGCCCTACATCTTCCTGACGCCCAGGCAGTTTACTTCTCAGATCGTGAAGCACCAGATGACCTTCGTGAGCGACTGGATCGGTCCATGACCACTCTCACAGCCTGGTTTGCCTACAACTCCGTGACGGCAGATGGAAGAGGGTATTTCTACTATGAATTTCCTGAGCACTGCGTTTATGTACGCAAGGTGGGATGGAAGCCTAGGAAACAGCGATTTTCAATCGGTTGCATGTGGTCAGCAAGTCCCTTTATGGGTGAACACTACTACCTACGCTTACTTCTCACCATCGTACGTGGTGCCAGGAGCTTTGAAGACCTGCGGACGCTCTACAGTTCATGACAGGCAGGGCCTTCCGACACCTGTTTGCTCTTGCACTACAGCACACTACAATAACACATCCGCTTGCCATCTGGGAGGAGTTCAGAGAGGGGTTCTGTGACGATCTGGCCCACCTGCTTGTGACAGGCAGGGTCAGGGTACCGGTTGGAGGGGAGGATATGGGAGCAGGCCTTGCTCATGACTATGGACTGTATCATATTCAGGAGTTCTTGAATGAGTATGGTAGGTCGTTGGTAGAATTTGGCC
>Ga0307509_10009982_pt1 | contig 11726 bp, 3 predicted proteins | sample 10_EM_MG_FD_202245 | JGI IMG/M metagenome (GOLD analysis project Ga0307509, IMG submission 202245) | Populus trichocarpa ectomycorrhiza microbial communities from riparian zone in the Pacific Northwest, United States - 10_EM | ecosystem: Host-associated > Plants > Roots > Unclassified | place... | reverse complement strand
GAAAACCTGAAGCAATTGATAGCCACGTATAGCAGCGACACTTCGTTCAACAACCGCGTGCAGGTGGCCCGGATATGGCAGAACTATGTGTACTCGGTGCTGGTGTCCAACTACGGCCCCATACCCGTTACGCAGGCCAATGATCCCACTCATCTTACCAGCGTGCTGTTTGATTCGGAGGATTCGGTCTTTACAATGGTATTGGCCAATTTAAAAGACGCAGCTTCGAAGATCAACCCCGCCAAAGACAAGTTTACCTATGATGTCATCTACGGCGGCGATATGCTGAAATGGAAAAAATTTGCCAATACGCTGCGTCTGCGCATTGCGCTTCGTTGCGTGAAAAGCCTGGGCGCCGTTGCCACAGCGGCCGTGAGCGAAGTCATGGCCGACGAGGCCAACACCATCTCCTCGGAAGTTGAAACGGCTAAGATCGGCTACGAGAACGTGTCGGGCAATGAGAATCCTTTCTGGAGAAACGAAATAAAGATCAACCCGGTCGATCTTCCCAAGCTCAGCGATTACCTGGAAGTCTTTTTCAGATCGTACAAGGACCCCAGGATGGTGGTATGGTTCGATTCGACGGTGCTGGCCAGCAGACCCATTATCCAGGATACGCTGGCCAGTACGGCCGACGATTCATTGCGGGTAGTTACGTATCCTGTGCCATTTTTCGGTGCGCCGAAGGCGAACGGTATTCTCACTGAGTGGAATTTGCCTGCACCCACACCCGCCGGTACGCCGGGAACAACCGCCAATGCAGCCTATTCCAATGTATCTGCTGCTATTTTCGGTACGGGATCCAGCTCGGGGGCGCAGGCAGCGCGGCCGGAAATCATACTCGGTTATTCGGAAGCGCAGTTCCTGAAAGCCGAAGCCGCCTCGCTCGCGCTGGGCGGTTCAAAAACGGCCGATGTTTATTATTATTCCGGTATCGACGCCAATTTCGCTTACTGGGCTTCCTATCCCGGCATCAGCACAGCCGCCGCCGCTGCGATCAACAGCACGGCAAGGGATGTCTATAAGGCAGTGCCCGGCATCAAATGGGGCACGGCAGGCACGGGCTTTAATAACTATCTCGGCATTGTCAATGTAAGCATACCGCTGGCCGATATCAATAAAATATGGGTGCAGGAATGGCTGGCCTTATTTCCCAGCCAGGGCTTCGACTTCTGGGCCCTCCAGCGCAGAACACAGGCGCTGCAACTTCCTCCGCATACCAATCCTACGGCCAGCTTCAACGGTCGTTACGAAGACGTACCGCTGCGCAGCAGCTATCCCGCTTCGGTGTCATCAACTAACCCATCGGGTTATAGCGATGCCCTGGCAAAGCTGGGCAGCAACTCTTCTTCCGACGAATCGTTCAACCCTTATATCCTTTTGCATTATGAAAAGCCTTTTACGCCCATCAACTGGGCAACCGTACCCGCCTTCTACGATCTGCGCTACCTGCGCAAATGGTATGGTACAACGATAGAGTCGCTGCGCGCCGCTGCGCAGTCGGCCGGGTTCGCCAATAAAGTAATTGTAGTATCCACCTTCCACCCGTAGAACATTAAAAATGCACTGTATGAAAAGAGTCACCTTTCAACTCGCCATAGTTATATCGTTCGCCGCCGTTTTCTCCTGCAAAAAAAGCAACGACGGGCCCTCGCCCTCCGACAATGTGCTGGCCTATGATATCAAAGAAATACCCGTTACCACCGATTATACGGTGGGCGCTTTTTACAATGGCAACAGCACCTTCAGCGCTGTCGTCACCGAAACGCCGGTGGCAGGCAAATACAATATGCCCAACGGCGTAGTGCCTGCCACTGTGATGGCGCAGCACATCGCTTATGCCGCCAGGGGCGGGCTGGACTATTTTGTTTTCAGCTTCCGTTCGGCCAGCAAGGATTTCAATAATTACAAGTTTGATTCGGCGGTGGTAAAATCGTTCCTCGACGCCAATGGCAGCACCAACATGAAATTCGCCCTGGCATATAACTGGAATGCGGGCACCTACGGTGTAACGCAAACGGGCGCGCAGCTCGATGCCGATGCTACCAAGCTGGAGCAGTTTTTCCAGGACATCCTGCGTGTGGTGCCCCTGTTTAACAACAGCAATTGTATGAAGGTAAACGGCAAGGTATTGCTGTATATCAAGCAGGCGCAGGACATCGATGCCAATAACAATGCCGCCATATTTGCCACTTTAAGAAGCCGGCTGAGCGCGGTGGGCGTACAACTGTACATCGTGGGCATGCAAAACGCCTGGACGCCGCCCGCCCGCTATCCCTTCCGTTTTCAGAACTGTGTAGACGCCATCTATCACCAGTCTTTCAGTGGGCAGGGTCTGACCGACTGGGACAGGTTTTACCTGCTGCCGCAGGCAATGGACCAGAACTGGGAATATTCAAGAAAATATTTCAAAGAAACTTTCTCGGTCGATTATGTGCCCAATATCTCGCCGGCCTACAATGCCACGATTAACAATCCTTCTTATAACGGGCCTGTATATGCCAGGGCCGATAGCGGCAAGCTATACAAGCAACTGTGCAATGTGGCTAAAATGAACGCCAGCGAAAGCACCCGTCTGATCCTGATTGATTCTTTCAACGACTGGGTGGGTGGCTCGCAACTGGAGCCGGCCAACAGTTACGGCGAGCTGTACCTGAACATCACCCGGTCTGAATTTAAAAAGCAATAAAAAGAAAAACCATTATACCTGTTACTTTATGTTAAAACTATCTCAATGTGCAGCTATCGTGGGTTCTATGTTGTTTGCGATCCCGGTTTCCTATGGCCAGTATGGCGGCGAGCCGGAATCGCGCAAGGGTTCCAATCTTGAATACATAGACCCCAGGATAGGGAATGTGGGCGCCCTGCTGCAACCGACCAGGCCTGCCGTGCAGGTACCCAACCAGTTGATCCGGATGTACCCGCAACGGGCCGATTACATCGACGACCAGATCAGCAGCTTTCCGCTGACGATCGTATCGCATCGCCTGGGCGAGGTATTCGCCCTCAAGCCTTCTGTAAAGCGGCCTGCGCCGGCCGCCTGGAAAGAAAAAATGACCTGGGACCATGATCTCGAAATCACACGCCCCTGGTACTATTCCACTTACCTGGTGGATGATGATATTACCGTGGAGTTCACACCGGGCAAAAAAGCCGGCTATTACCGGTTTACGTTTCCCGCCAATACGCCCAAAAGCATCCTGTTCGATTTGTATAACGACGGTGAAAGCGAATTCAACTTTATCTCCGACCGCGAAATCACCGGTATTGAAACATACCATGATAATATAAAAGTATACATGTATGGTATGTTCAGCAGCAATACAACCGCCGGCACGGTCAAAGGCGGTATATTGTCTGCCGGCCATGCCGTAACGGGAAAAGGCATCAAAGCATGGGCCGCTTTTCCCGCCGCTGCTCCCGCAACCATTGAATTCAAATACGCGATTTCCTATATCAGCGCGGAACAGGCCAAAAAGAATTTCAATAACGAACTGGGCAATACAGGCTTTGAGCAATTGCAGCAATCAGCCGAAGCAGCCTGGGCCCGGGTAATCAACCAAATCAATGTAACAGGCGGCACGGAGGCACAGAAACGTTCTTTTTATACCGCCCTCTACCGGTGCAATGAACGCATGGTCGACATAACGGAGGACGGGAGGTATTACAGCGGGTTCGATAATAAAATACATACGATTGTCAATAACCGTCCTTTCTATGTGGACGACTGGACCTGGGATACCTATCTCGCGCAACACCCGTTAAGAACCATTCTCCACCCGGAGATGGAAGAAGATATGCTCAATTCCTATGTAACCATGTATGAGCAGGGCGGGTGGATGCCCACATTCCCGGTGTTGTTTGGCGACCATGCCTGTATGAACGGGTTTCATTCTTCGGTGATGATACTGGATGGGTATAGAAAAGGCCTTCGGAATTTCGATGTAAGCAAAGCTTACGATGGCATCCTCAAAAATGCCACGCAGGCCACTATGCTTCCCTGGCGCAATGGCCCCAAAACGGCCCTCGACGATTACTACTTAACCAACGGTTATTTCCCCGCCCTGCAAAAAAACGAAGCAGAAACCAACAAAACAGTGCATCCCTTTGAAAAGCGGCAGGCCGTGGCCGTTACCCTGGCGGGCAGTTATGATGACTGGGCAGTAGGCGAAATGGCAAAAGAGCTCGGGAAAAAGGAGGATTGGAAAAAATTCAATGCCCGTTCCTTTAATTATAAAAACCTGTGGAATAACCGTACACAGATGTTTGTCCCAAAAGACAACAAGGGCAATTGGGTAGACATCGATCCTAAGTTCGACGGCGGCATGGGCGGCAGGGATTATTATGATGAGAACAATGGTTGGACCTATCTCTGGCAGGTGCAGCACGATGTAAGGGGCCTGGTATCGCTGATGGATGGGAAAGCCAATTTTGAGCAGAAACTTGACCAACTCTTCCGCGAAGGGCTGGGCCGCAGTAAATACGAGTTCTGGGCAAAATTCCCGGATGCCACTGCCCTGGTGGGGCAATACTCCATGGGCAATGAACCCAGCTTCCACATACCCTATCTCTATAATTTTACCAACAGCCCCTGGAAAACACAGAAGCGTATCCGCTTTCTGCTCGACACCTGGTTTAAGGACAATATTTTCGGCATACCCGGTGATGAAGACGGCGGCGGCATGTCGGCATTCGTCGTGTTTTCCTCCATGGGCTTTTACCCCGTTACACCGGGCTTGCCACTGTATACCATCGGCAGTCCTGTGTTTGAAAAAATTACCATTGATTTACCCGGCGGAAAACAATTTAAGGTAGCCGCAAAGAATTGTTCTGTTGTAAACAAATACATTCAAAGCGCCCGGTTCAACGGCCAGCCGCTCAATACGCCCTGGTTTACGCATGCGCAATTAATGGCCGGCGGCAACCTGGACCTGGATATGGGACCAAAGCCCAATAAGCAATGGGGTCTAAGCCAGCCGTATTCTTTCTGATACAAAACAACCTTATTTGATAAGATGAAAAGAGTTGGATATACAACCGGTATACTATTATTGTTGGGCGCATCCCTCAACGCGCAGAACGGGTTTAAGCTTGTTGAAACGTTTAATGACCAGCCGTCGTATTCAAAAACAGGCAGGGGCGTTTGTAATACTGCAAACGGGGTTTTGTCAACCCGGGACGCCTATGCAGGTTTTGGGCAGCACGAATGGAGCAATTATGAAATTACATTCAAAGCGCGCACACAGCCGGCAGCAGAGCAGGTGCAGGTATGGGCCGGCTTCCGTGAATACAACCGCGACGACCGGTATATCATCGGCTTCCGCGGCGGTTTGCAAAATAACCTCTACTTAAGCCGGCTGGGCTATATGGGCACCGATGAGTTCCTGGCATTGCGGCCACTCGATTTTAAGCCTGTTCCGGGTGAATGGTACAGTTTCCGTATCGAGGTCTGCGGCAACCGCATCCGCGTATTTTTAAACGACGAAACATTGCCACGAATCGATATAACGGATAAAAACAGCCGCCTGGCGCCTTCCGGGAAAGTGACCCTCGGTGGCGGCTGGATGCCCACCGATTATGATGATTTGTCTGTTACAGCGCTGCCGGCCAATTACCTCGACAATACACCCCGGCTGGAATATGCTGTAATAATAAAACCGGCGGATAAAGAAAATAAACGGGCAGCGGAAAGAAAAACCTACCATCCTGTTGTCGTTGCCAGGCTGAACGCGGCCCGGACCACCATTTCGCTCGATGGGCAATGGCTGTTCATGCCCCTGTATGAACAGCCCGATGAACACAAAGCAGTATCGCCGTCGGCAGGCGATAAAGACTGGCACGTCCTGCATGTGCCCGATTTCTGGAACCCCATCCGTATCTGGCTGCACGGTGAAGTCTTTGGCCCGCATGCAAAAGGTGTTTCGGATGCTTATTTCCGCAAAGAGACCGAACGTTGCGAAGCATATACCTTCGATTACCGTAAAACCGGCGCTGCCTGGTATCGCCAGTGGATTGAATTGCCGCAAGACATACAGGGCAGGGACGCAGAACTGGCATTTGATGCCGTGTCCAAAGTGGCTGAAGTATGGATAAATGGGGTATCCGCGGGAAAACACACGGGTATGTTTGGCGATTTCAGCGTAAACGGCAAAGGCCTGTTTAAACCCGGTAAAAACCTCGTAACCGTAAAAGTGGTCAGGGATTATATAAAGGATGTAAAGGACGCAGGCAAAGTAGTGGACGTGGCCGTGAGCGTGGAAGTGACCAATAAAATGCTGAAGGACCTGGCGCATGGCTTTTACAATGCCGACCCGGCGGGCATCTGGCAGCCCGTTTCATTGGTTATTACAAACCCGCTGAAAATAAAGGATGTATTTATAAAGCCCCATCTCTCGGGTGCTGCATTTGAACTCACCCTTGCCAATACCACGGCACAGGACAAAACATTTTCTATCCTCACAAACATCACCGATAAAAATGGCGGGGTGCTGTACAGGGGAGAAGCCCTGCAGCAATCGGTATTACATGCGGGCGAAGAAAAAAAATTACAATATGAAATAAAAGATCTCAGGCCATTGCTTTGGTCGCCGCAAACACCCAACCTGTATGATTTTACCTTCCGGATCATACAGAACGGCCAAACAACAGACAGTTCTGTCATCTACTCCGGTTTCCGCACTTTCGAATCCAAAGACGGTTATCTCTGGCTGAATGGCAAACGCTACTGGCTGCGCGGAGGCAATCAAACGCCGTTTGCACTGGCGCCGAACAACCAGGAGTTGGCAGAACGTTTTTTCGACCTGATGAAAGCCGGTAATATGGAAGTGACGCGCACGCATACTTCGCCCTACAATGAATTATGGATGGATGCGGCCGACCGAAAAGGGGTAGGGATAAGCTTTGAAGGCACCTGGCCCTGGCTCATGCTGGCGTCCTCCATGCCCGACCGGAAACTGGTTGATTTATGGGCGGATGAGTTTCTCGATCTGCTGAAAAAATACCGGAACCATCCTTCATTGCTGTTTTGGACGGTGAACAATGAAATGAAGTTCTACGACAACGAACCGGATTTGGCACAGGCCAAAGTGAAAATGAAAATAGTATCCGACGTCGTAAAAAGAATGCGCGTCGTCGACGGCACCCGGCCCGTTTGCTTTGATTCCAATTACAAGCGGAAAGGCAAAGCAAAAAAATTCGGGGAGGAATTTTTTAGTACGATTGACGACGGTGATATAGACGATATACATGCTTATATCAACTGGTACGATCATACTGTCTTTAAACAGTTCAATGGCGAATTCCAGCGGGAGAACGGCACAGCGGGCCGGCCCCTGATCAGCCAGGAAATGTCGACCGGCTACCCCAATGCAGAAACCGGCCATCCCACGCGGTTTTACACACAGGTGCACCAAACACCGCAATCGCTGGTGGGCAGTCTCGCTTACGAATACAGCAATCCTGCTTTCTTTCTCGAAGCGCAATCATTTATCACGGGCGAACTGGCGGAAGCATTGCGCAGAAGCAACGACAAGGCCTCCGGCATCCTGCATTTTGCGTTGCTCACCTGGTTCAGAAATGTATACGATGCAAAATCGATCAATCCGTACCCTGCTTATTATGCCATGAAAAGGGCCATGCAACCGGTATTGGTCAGCGCCGAACTCTGGGGACGGCATTTTTATACGGGCAGTCAACTGCCGCTAAAAGTTTGCGTGGTCAATGATAAAGAAGACGGCACCGGCCTGGCCGCCGCTGTCCTCGAATGGAAACTGGTAAGCGAAGACGGTAAAACCCTGCAAACCGGTACACAGCCTGTGCCGCCGGTGGCCTACTATGGCCGTGAATGGCTTACCCCTGTTATTAATATACCGCCAGGCCTGTCGCCGGAACGCATCAACGCAAAGCTGGTGCTTTCACTTAAAGAGAATGGAACACAGGTGTCTGCCAATGAATACAAAATAGTGTTGGCCGCCAGGGAATGGAATGCGGTAAAAACAAATAAAAAGGTAGTGCTGGTGGATCGCAGCGGCCTGAAACCGGTGTTCGATTTTCTCCATATTCATTATACCGAAGCTTCCTCGGTAAGCGCTGCCTTGCAGCAGGCGGCAGATGTTTATGTATTAGCAGGTATTGACACCACCGGTATTAATAGCTTAGAAGCGCAACAACTGAGGGCGCTGGTGGCTAAAGGAGGCAAACTGCTGCTGGTAAATGCCGGATCCGTGGCCAGGGCCATTTACCCCGAATACATCCGGGACTGGTTCAAACCCACCGAAGGCGATATTGTTAATATAGACATTCCCGAATCGCCCCTATTCAATGGCATTGAGCCGATGGACCTGCGTTACTTCAATAACAACAAACGTGAGGTACCAGTGGTATGCAACACCGTGATGAAGGTAAACCGCGATCCCAATACCGAATTGCTGGCAAAGCATATCAAAATACATGGGTACATAAACGGCGAAATGGACGAGCGGGCAAAATATATGGAAACCATACAGGGCACCACCCTCCTGAAAATAAAAAACAAGGGTGCGGCTATTGTATCTACCATGGCATTGGAAAAAGGAGCAACCGATCCCGTGGCGGGAAAGCTGCTCGCTAACATATTGAATGATTTGTTGCAATAAAACAGCATGTTAACAGGAAAGATGAAAATAAATAAACACCGCTTGTATTGCTGGCTGGCTTTCGTACTGGCAATGCCATTGGTAAATTATGCGCAGCACACCGAATACAAAGCCGTGTTTGCACCCGGCGCTATGTCGGTTGCTAAAGAAGAAAAGCCTTACCGCGACGATATCTGCCTGGATGGTCTCTGGCAGTTCCAGCCGGTAAGCCTCCCGGCTGGTTTTAAAGAAGGATATGATACCGCACCTGCACTGGCGCCTCTAACGGCGTCGGGATGGGATAACACGTCCATCCGCATCCCTTCTCCCTGGAATGTGAATAGCTTTGCTGACAGAAACGGCCTGGGGGGTGATTTTCGTTGTTATCCCGGTTATCCTGCGGCATGGGAAAATATAAAAATGGGCTGGTTGAGAAAAAAATTCTCGGTACCTGCCGCCTGGAAAGGCCGCCATATCCAATTGCATTTTGACGCGCTGGCCGGCGATGCGGTAATCGTTGTCAATGGAAAAACAGCAGGAACGCATTTTGGCATCTTTCTTCCTTTTGATATTGATATCACCGGTTTAGTGGAACCCGGGAAGGAAAATGAACTATGCGTGGGTGTTCGTAAAGCGTCGCTTTTTGATCATCGCAGCGACTATGGCCGGCGTACTTACCAGGCAGGATCATTCTGGGGGCAGCACATCGCCGGTATCTGGCAGGATGTATTTGTGCAGGCATTGCCAAACATACGCATCGTCAACAGTTTTATAAAACCACGCGTGGACGCCGGTATCCTGGAAGCAGAAATAACGGTGGTGAATGATAAGAACACAGAAACAACACTTTCCCTGGATGCAACGGTTTCCCCCTGGAACGTAAAAGGAATTACACAGCCTGTATTGCAAATGCCTGCACATTCTGTAATAGTGCCGGCGCACAGTGAAACAAAAATTGTTTTGTCGGTCCCGGTCAGGGGACAGTTAAAATACTGGTCCACCGATACCCCTTATCTCTATAACCTCGTTGCACAGTTGCAACAAAACGGTAAACCGACAGATGCAAAATATACCCGCTTTGGATGGCGACAGTTAAGCCTGCAGGGAAACAAGGTATTGCTCAACGGCAAAGCCATCACCATGCGGGGCGATTCCTGGCATTTCCTCGGTATTCCCCAAATGAGCCGCCGCTATGCGGTAGCCTGGTACCAGGCCATGCGCGATGCCAAACTGAATGCGGTCCGCCTGCATGCCCAACCTTATCCCTCTTTTTACCTCGATGTGGCCGATGAAATGGGCATCCTCGTGCTCGATGAAACCGCTATGTGGGCCAGCGACGGAGGCCCGAAGCTGGATGATCCCCTGTACTGGCAGGACAGCAGGCAGCATCTCTCCGAATTGATATTGCGTGATCGTAACCACCCGTCTGTGTTCGGCTGGAGCGTATCCAATGAAATCATGCCCATCGTTCGCGGCGTGATGCGCAATCCCCCGGGAATGAAAGACACCCTGGTAAAATATTATGGCCTGTGGGCTGATATATGCAGGAAGCTCGATCCCACACGCGAATGGATATCCGCCGATGGCGAAGATGATGGCGAAGGCCATCTTCCGGTGTACATTGTTCATTACGGTGGCATGGATGCCATGAACCGCGCGCAAAAAAATGGCAAGCCCTGGGGAGTAGGAGAGGCGGGCAATGCCTACTACGGTACTCCGGAACAGGTGTCGGAAACAAATGGCATGCGCGCTTACGAATCTTTTGAAGGGCGTATGGAAGGGGTAGCCGCATCCTCTTATCAGTCGTTGATAGCGCAGCGCGACAGGAACGCAGTGTACCAAAGTGTCTTTAATATGGTATGGTACGGATTACGTCCGCTGCCGCTGGGTATGAAAGATACCAGTCGCCCGCCTACCGTGGAAGACGGCGTTTACTTTACCAATTTTGAAGAAGGAAGACCCGGTGTGCAGCCCGAAAGGCTGGGGCCATATTGCACTACCCTGAACCCGGGATACGATCCCGCATTGCCACGCTATCGCACCTGGCCTTTGTTCGATGCCATTCGCGATGCAGCGGCAGGACAGCCTGTTGTTGAAAAATGGATGGCCCCTAAGCCGGTGCCGGAAAAACGGCCGGTGGTATCTCCCGCATCTTCCGTACAAATATTGCCCGGCCCGGATGGCAAGCTTGCGGCCGAATTAAAACGCACCGGGGTTGTGTTTGAAAAAGCCGACAAAGAAAAAATCCCCTCCCTGTTATTTATCGATGGGGCCCATCCGCCGGCTGCAGATAGTCGTTCTATGCTGGAAAAAGTAACGGCCAACGGCGGAACCGTTGTCGTATGGGGCGTGCAGCCGGATAAACTGGGTGCATTAAATAATTTACTTCCCGCGCCGCTGGAACTTACTTCCCGCACAGCATCTTCCCTGCTAACGGTTACACCCGACCAAATTACTGCCGGCATCACCGCGGCAGATTGGTACCTTTCCGAAATGCGACCGCCGGAAATTACAACACAGGCCCTTGCCGGCCCTCTCGTAAAAGAAAGCAGTATTCTGTTGAAAGCAGGTGAAACGGATTGGCTCAAATGGAATAAGCAACCGGAATATGCCAAGACGGCCATGGTGATCAGATCGGAACTGGAAGCAAAACCTTCGGGTGCCGTATTGATAATGAAAAAAATGGGTACGGGCAGGTTGGTAATAACCACGCTGCCCGCCGCCCCGAAGCTGGCAAAAGCCGAAAAAGCCGTGCGGCTTATCCTTGCCAACCTGGGCACGCCGCTGGGCAGCAGCAGTGGCGCAGGCCGTCCCTTATTGAAAAGCGGGGAGATAGGTATCGATTTTTCAAACGCAAAAAAAGAAGGGACTACCGCTTACCAGGACTTTTGGGTATTGAGCCCAAGGTCGCTGGATGATCTTCTTATAGAGCCCAATATTCCCGTGGTCAATTTGGAGCTGGGCGCCGGTAATATGGCACAGGTATGGCTGAATGATGCTTTGATTATTAACAGCACCCGCGCTGATGGAGAAAAAACAACCGCCAATGCCCTGAAACTGCACCAGGGCTGGAATCATTTTCTTATCAGGGTAACCGGCAATGGCGGGGCATGG
>Ga0307509_10009981_pt1 | contig 11726 bp, 10 predicted proteins | sample 10_EM_MG_FD_202245 | JGI IMG/M metagenome (GOLD analysis project Ga0307509, IMG submission 202245) | Populus trichocarpa ectomycorrhiza microbial communities from riparian zone in the Pacific Northwest, United States - 10_EM | ecosystem: Host-associated > Plants > Roots > Unclassified | place... | reverse complement strand
AGGAGGGCGAGCCGAGGTGGACCACGAAGCCGAGGTCCGGCTTGTCGTAGCCCATGCCCAGCGCCGACGTGGCGACCAACGCCTTGACCCGGTTCTCCTGGAGGTCGATCTCGGCCTGCAGCCGGTCGGCGTTCTCCGTCTTCCCGGTGTACGAGGCCACCTTGAAGCCGCGTTGGCGCAGGAAGGCGGTGGCTTCCTCGGCGGCGGCCACGGTGAGCGTGTAGATGATCCCGGAGCCGGGCAGCTCGTCCAGGTGCTCGGCGAGCCAGGCCAAACGGTGTGCGGCGTCCGGCAGTTGGACCACTCCCAGCCGCAGGCTCTCCCGCTCCAGCGGGCCGCGCAGCACCAGGGCCTCGCCGGCGCCCGTGCCCAGCTGCTCGGCCACATCGGCGGTCACGCGCGCGTTGGCGGTCGCGGTGGTGGCCAGTACCGGTACGCCGGCGGGCAGTTCGGTCAGCATCGCCCGCAGCCTGCGGTAGTCGGGGCGGAAGTCGTGTCCCCAGTCGGAGATGCAGTGCGCCTCGTCGACCACCAGGAGGCCGGTCGTAGCGGCGAGCTTGGGCAGCACCTGGTCGCGGAAGTCCACGGAATTCAGCCGCTCCGGGCTCACGAGAAGCACATCGGTCTCACCCCGTTCGACCTCTCCGTAGATGCTGTCCCACTCCTCCGGGTTGGCCGAGTTGATGGTGTGCGCCCTGATGCCGGCCCGCGCCGCGGACTCGACCTGGTTGCGCATCAGCGCGAGCAACGGCGAGATGATCACCGTGGGACCGGAGCCGCGGCGGCGCAGCAGGACGGTGGCCACGAAGTACACCGCCGACTTGCCCCAGCCGGTGCGCTGCACCACCAGCGCGCGCCGGCGCTCCTCCACCAGGGCCTCCACCGCCTGCCACTGGTCCTCGCGCAGCCGCGCCTTGCCGCTCGGATCACCGACCAGCTCGGCGAGGATGGCGTCGGCTTCGGCACGCAGCTCCTGGTTGCTCATGCCCCCATGCAACCGCACGCCACTGACAACGGCCCAATCCCCCGCCGCGGCGAAGCGCGCGGAGACCCTGGTCCCGCACCAGGGCCGACCGGCTCCCTATGGACCTCCCGCACATCCATGGCGTACGAAAGTGTCGTGCCCGAACGTCCCAGGCGTCGCCGGGCGACGCATTGGGTAGGGATATAAGCCACAGACCATCAGATAAGGGGCCGTGGCCCCATTTGCTCGTTGCCGCATCCCAGTTCGACAGGAAGAATTGAAGTCCGCTCCCCGCACGGCTCGTCCCTGATCCGTAGGGCTCTGCTGCGGTGCGCGCTCCCCCGAATCCGACCCCGCCCGTAGTGTGGGCGCGTAGCCGAAGGGAGGACCGTGACCTTCGGATTCGCTCCGTCCTCCGCGGCATCCATGTCGACGTCTGCCGACCTGTCCGCCGCTTCCGCCAACCCTCTCGCCCGTCTGCTCGAACCCTCCGAATGGGCCGCCGCCGGAATCCCGTTGCTGCGCAATCCCCGTGAGGTCGTCAGCGGGCTGCACTCCCGGCACGGTCCGAGACCGGCGACCGCGATCGTGGCCGTCCTCGACCCGGACGAGCGACTGCTCGCGAGCGCCTCGTTCGTCCGACGGCCCGCCCCGGCCGACGGCTGGATGTTCCGCAACGCGCTGCTCGCGCAGCTGCGCCGGGTCATCCCGCACGATCTGCGCCGCCGTACCCCGGTGCGCACGGCCGTGCTGCTCTACTGCCGTGAGGGCGACGCGCGTTGGACGGAGGAGGACGGCGCGTGGATGTGGGGGCTGCGTGACGCCTGCACCCTGCACGGGCTGCGCTGCGGGGCCTACATCACGCTGACCCGGGACGGCTGGCAGGTGCTCGGCGAGGGGCGCGGCGGACGTCGGCCGAGCGCGGACTCCACGCCGGAACCTTTCGCCATGTCCGAGGTGCCACCCCTGCTGCCGCGCACCGGCGGCGCCGCCTCGGAGGTCCTGCGCCGCGTCGCGGCCCGCTGAAACCGGTCCGGGCTCCGCGCCCGGACCGTACGGCCCCACCACCACGGAGTCCTTACGACGCCGAGTCCGGCACACTCGGGTGCCCGCGCGGGCCATGAAGTACGGCCGCAGTAGGCCCACTTGACCGACCCCGCCAGAAATCCGCGCACGCCGAACGCGTCACCGTGCACAGACCGCCGCGACGGCGTTCACCTGACCGCCGTCGCGCTCCGAAAGCCTTCCGGGAGTTCCCGGAACGGCTCAGACGCCCGCGCCCAGCACCGAGTTGATCTGCTGCGGGTCGCCGCAGACGATCAGCAGGGTGCCGGCCCGGCCGAGGGCCAGGGGCAGGGCGGTGGTGGCAACGGCGGCTGCGCCTCCGTTGACGGCGACCACGACGACGGGACGGGACGCCGCCCGGCCCGCGACGGCGGCGTCCGCGTAGAAGACGTCGTCGCGCGCGTCGTGCTGCGCCCAGTAGGAGGCTTCGCCGAAGGACAGTTCGTGGGCGGCCCACGGGTGCGGCTCGCCGGTGGTGATCACCAGCACGTCGCCGGGGGCACGGCCCGACTCCAGGAGCAGGTCGACGGCTTCCTCGGCAGCGTCCAACGCACCCTCGGCCGAGGCCGGGAGCAGCTGGATCTGCGGGGTCGCCACAGCGGTGTCGGAAGAGGCGGGAACAGCCGGACCCGAGGGTCCGGGCTTGGCCACGGCGACGTCACGCGGCGTACGTTGCGCCGGCGCCGTGGGCCGCAGGGGGCCGGGGCGACCGGGACGCGACGGAGCCGCGGGGCGGGGACCGGGTACAGGGCGGGGGGTCGGCGCGACTCGGCTGCTGGCCGGAGTGGCGCTGGGACCCTGGGCGCTCTCGTGAATCTGAGGCTCCTCGGGAATGAGAGGCATGGGCTGATTTTTATCAAACGCTGGTGCGGCTTGCGGCAGCGGGTGGCACATGAGTGCGAGCGGAACGGTCAGAAGTCGAACCCGAGCTGGCCTTCGATCTTCGGAACGCTTCCCTCCGCCCAACTGCGGGCCTTCTTGAGGTGCCGCCACTGGGGCAGCGCATCAAGATACGCCCACGACAACCGGTGGTACGGGGTGGGGCCCCGCTCCTCCAGTGCGGCCTTGTGCACGGGCGAGGGATACCCGGCGTTGGCCGCGAAAGCGAAGTCTGCATGGTCGATGCCCAGTTCGGCCATCATTTTGTCGCGCTGAACCTTGGCGATCACCGAAGCGGCCGCGACCGCCACGCACGACTGGTCGCCCTTGATCACCGTACGGACCCGCCAGGGGTCCCCGAGGTAATCGTGCTTCCCGTCGAGGATGACCGCGTCGGGGCGAACCGGCAAGGCCTCCAGGGCACGCACTGCGGCGAGCCGCAGCGCGGCCGTCATCCCCAGATCGTCGATCTCTTCGTGGGATGCGTGCCCCAGGGCGTACGCCGTGACCCACCTGCGGAGTTCTTCGGCGAGTTCGGTGCGTCGTCTGACCGCGATGAGCTTGGAGTCGGTGAGGCCTTCGGGGGGTCGGCGCAGTCCGGTGACCGCCGCGCAGACGGTGACGGGGCCGGCCCACGCGCCGCGCCCCACCTCGTCGACGCCGGCAATGACCTTGGCCCCGGTCGTGGCGCGGAGTGAGCGCTCGACGGCATGAGTAGGTGGTTCGTACGGCATGGCGCCCTCAGGGTACGCCGCCCGGAACCCCCTGCGACACCCGGGTTTCCCGAGACCCCCGCGAGTCCGTGCCGATCCGGCTTCACGCACCGCCGGGCCGGAGCAGCGGGAGCATCAACTGGTCGAGCATTTCCTCGATGTCGCCGTCGTCCCATTCGCTGCCGCACATCTTCGAGCGGTACATCATCATCGCCGGAATGGCGTCCAGGACATAGCTGTTGGAGGCGTCGGAGCGGACCTCTCCTCGCTCTATTCCGCGGTTGACCACCTCGCCGAGCAGGCGGATCATCGGCTCCACGACACCTTCGAAGATCACGCCGTGGAAGCGCTCCGCCTGCGCCGTGTCGCATTCGTGAATCACCGAGCGCAAGGCGTATCCGGGGCGCGAGTACATCGCGTCGCGCGCCTGCACGCACAACGCCAGCAGATCCTCACGCACGTTTCCGAGATCGGGCGCCTTGTCCAGACGTGGCAGTCCGGCCTGCAGCGCGTCCGCGACCAGGTCTTCCTTCGAGGACCAGCGCCGGTAGACCGCGGCCTTGCCCGTCTGGGCACCGGCGGCGACGCCCTCCATCGTGAGGGCGTTCCATCCGACCGTACTGAGTTGCTCCAACGCGGCGTCCAGGATCGCGCGTTCGAGCACGGCGCCGCGGCGGCGGAGGGAGGCCGTCTGAGCGGGGGCGGCCGTCCAGCCCGAGGTAACCATCTACATATCTCCAGCGAGCAGTGGAAGTGGGGCTTCCGGGGAACGGGGACACGTCACGCGGCAGCGACGGGGGAGGCGCCGCGCGAAAGCGGCTCAAGTGAACGCTTGCGTTCACTAGCGGGGACTCACTACCGTTGACGCAACAGTGAACGCAAGCGTTCACTAAAACACTTGTGGGGGACCCATAGTGACAACCTCTCAGTTGACAAAGGACCCGAAACCAGGAGCGGCCCGCCGGGAGGGACATCCCGGCATCGCACTCGCAGTCATCGCGGCCTGCCAACTCATGGTGGTACTCGACGCGACGATTGTGAACATCGCTCTCCCGCACATTCAAGCCGCGCTCAGCTTCAGCACCACCGATCTCACTTGGGTCGTCAGCGCCTACACGCTGACCTTTGGCGGCCTGCTGCTTCTCGGCGGCCGGGCCGGCGACATCCTCGGCCGACGCCGGGTGTTCATGACCGGCATCCTGCTCTTCACCTTTGCGTCGCTGCTCGGCGGCCTCGCCCAGGAACCCTGGCAGTTGCTGGCCGCACGCGTCCTGCAGGGCGTGGGTGGCGCGATCGCGTCGCCCACCTCGCTGGCACTCATCACCACCACGTTCCCCGAAGGCCCGGAGCGGAACAGGGCGTTCGGAGTCTTCGCTGCAGTCTCGGCGGGCGGTGGCGCGATCGGTCTGCTCGCGGGCGGCATGCTCACGGAGTGGCTCGACTGGCGCTGGGTCTTCTTCGTCAACCTGCCGATCGGCCTGCTGATCGCCGTCCTCACACCGCTGTACATCAGCGAGTCCGAACGGCACACCGGCCGCTTCGACATCGCGGGCGCGCTGACCTCGACGGCGGGCATGGCGTCGCTCGTGTACGGCTTCATCCGCGCGGCGGACCAGGGTTGGCGCGACAGCCTGACCATCGGATCCTTCGCCACGGCAGTCGTCCTGCTGCTGGCCTTCGTGATCACCGAGAACCGGGCGAAGGAACCGATCACCCCGCTCAGGATGTTCGCCGACCGCAATCGCTCGGGCACATACGTGATCATGCTGAGCCTGGCCGCCGCGATGTTCGGCATGTTCTTCTACATCGTGCTCTTCGTGCAGAACGTGCTGGGGTACACCCCGATCCAGGCGGGTCTCGCCTTCCTGCCCGTGACGGTCGTGATCGCGGCCGGCGCGGGACTGTCCCAACGGTTCCTGCCGACGTTCGGGCCACGGCCGTTCATGCTCGTCGGCTCGGCTCTCGCGGTCATCGGGCTGACCTGGCAGACCCTGATCAGCTCGGACAGTTCGTACGCCGGTGGCGTGCTCGGCCCGATGCTGGTGTTCGGCTTCGGGATGGGTCTGAACTTCGTCACGCTGACGGTGACCGCCGTCTCCGGTGTCGCCCAGCACGAAGCGGGCGCGGCCTCCGCGCTGCTCAACACCATGCAGCAGGTGGGCGGTTCGCTCGGTCTGTCCATCCTCACCACCGTGTTCGGCTCGGCCGGCAAGGACGAGGCGAAGAAGCAGCTGCCGAAGTTCCTGGCCGATGGATCGGCGGAGCAGAAGGAGGCCTTCTCCAAGACGCACCAACTGCCGGCGCCGTGGGGGCACGAGGTGCTCGCGCACGGAATCTCGACGGCCTTCATCCCGGCCGCCGCGATGGCCGTACTCGCCCTGGCCACCGCCTGGTTGGTGATCCGGGTCCGCAAGAGCGACCTCGAGGCCCTCGCGGGCACGGCGGGTCCGGGGATCGGCTGACCGGCCGGGCCCGACCAGGGCCCGGCCGACAGCCACCGACGAAAACCTCATGACCCGCCCCCCTGCAGCCGTCGTGTCCTGTCTGCCCCTGCGGACTCATGGGCCACACAGCAGCTACCAGGACAACGACCGGTCGGTCACGCAGAGTTCCCGACAAGCACAGAGAGTTTCCAGCGGGTGCGGGCGGTACCGCCCGGGTGAGCAGTCGAAGGCGTCAGACCGACGTCGGAACCCAGCCCGGCAGCGCCTCCGTCTGCTCCACCCACCCGGCGGGCGGCGCCCCCGCCTTCCCGCCGGCGATCACACCGCCCACGATGGCGCAGTTGGTGTCCACATCCCCGCCGACCTGGGAGGTGGCCCAGAACGCCCCCTCATAGTCGCCGAGGCCGCGCGCCGCCGACCAGAGCGCGAAGGGGACCGTGTCGTGAGCGGACGTACGGCGTCCGCAGCCCAGTACGGCCGCGACGGTGCCCGGATCGGCGTAGTCGAGCATGTCCCGGGCGCGCCGCAGGCCCGCGCCGACGGCACTCTTCGGTACGAGTGCGATGACGCCGTCGAGTAGTTCCCCGGCGCTGGGCGGGCCACCGGGGGCCGCGGCCAGCGCGGCGGCCGCGGCGACGGCCATGGCGCCGACCACGGCCTCACGGTGCTGGTGCGTCGGGTAGGCGGAGATCTCCGCCTGGTGGGTCGCCTGCTCGGGGTCGTCCGCGTACCAGGCACCCAGGGGCGCGATGCGCATCGCCGCGCCGTTGCCCCACGACCCCTGTCCGTCGAAGAGCGCGGCGGACAGTTCACGCCAGTCGCCGCCCTCACGGACGAGGCGCAACAGCCGGTTGACGGCGGGGCCGTAGCCACGGTCGAAGTCGTGGTGTACCGCGAACGAGTGCGCCAGGGCGTCCTGGTCGATGCGGTGGTGTGCTGCCAGGACGGCGACCACGGAGCTGGCCGTCTCGGTGTCGTCCGTCCACTGCCAAAGCCCCGGGGGCAGTTCGCGGCGCTTGAGCAGCGGGTAGTTCACGGGGACGAAGAACTGTGAGCCCAGCGCGTCGCCCACGGCGAGTCCACGCAAGCTGGCCAGGGCGCGGTCCAGGCGCGCATCGGGCGAACTGGAAGAGGCAAGAGAAACGGAAGGGTCGGGAGTGTCGGAAGAGGAGTCAGCGATCATCGGTCGGCAACTCTATCCGGTGATCCCGTACGGCTCCGGGTCTCGCCAGCTGGAGAACGGCCGGTCCAGCGCATACCGGCCGTCGTCTCCCAGAACGAGCATCCTCATCTCGGCGTTCCCCGGATTCGACAACGACTCGAACTCGGCGACCGTCCAGTGGAACCAGCGCATACAGAACAGCCGCATCGCCAGGCCGTGCGTCACCAGGAGCACGTTCGGCGGATGGTCCGGGGCCTCGAAACTGCGGTACAGGCTCTCCAGGAAGCCGCCCACCCGGTCGTAGACGTCGGCGCCGGACTCGCCCTGGGCGAAGCGGTAGAAGAAGTGCCCGTACGCGTCCCGGTACGCCTTCTGGAGGCGTACGTCGTCGCGGTCCTGCCAGTTGCCCCAGTCCTGTTCACGCAGCCGGGGTTCCTCGCGTACGCGGACGAGGTCGGGATCGAGATGGAAGGCGCGGAAGGTCTCGTGCGTGCGGCGGTACGGGGAGACGTACACGCTGATGCGCTCGCGGCCGAACACCTCCCGAAGCCGCTTTCCGGTCTCCTCCGCCTGTCGCCAGCCCTGGTCGGTCAGCGCCAGGGAATGGTCGGGTTCACGCTCGTAGACGGTGTCATCAACATTGCCCGTTGACTCGCCGTGCCGGACAAGGACGATGCGCCGTGGTCGTGCCATGCCAAAACCCTAGATCGAGTGACGGGATATCGAGCACTCGTACGGGCTCCATACGGCGTAGGTCACACGAATTGTGCCCGATGAGCCACATAGGGACGCACGATTCACACATCGGGACGCCGACGACGTCAGTTCGGATTTCAAACCGTCCAGGACGGTTCCAGTTGCACGATGTCCCCCGTGAGGGACACGACGTCCGCCTCGATCTGGGCCCGCAGGGCGAGCCGTTCCACCCGCTCGGTGCGGTACTTGCCGTGCTCGGCGGCCGAGTGCCACATCGACAGCACCATGAACTCGTGTTCCGGGGCCTCGCCGAACAGCCCGCGGAGCATGCCGGGGGAACCGGCCATCGCCGGGTTCCAGACCTTCTCCTGCATCAACGTGAAGTGCTCGGCGCGCTCCTCGTGGACACGGCACAGGGCCACCCGCACCAGGTCTGCGTCGGTGAAGCGCGGTTCGAAGCCGGTCTTCACGTCGAAGCGGTGGTCGAACAGCTTGACCTGCGCGTCTTTGAAGGTGCCCGCCTGGGCCGACGCCAGCCGGTCGTGGGATCGGGCCATGAAGGAGTCGTAGAAGGCACGGCTTTCCCAGAACGCGAAAATGTGTGCCACCCCTGGCCGCGCTCTGCTCCAGCCTCCCCCCTGTCCCCGAAATCCCGGCTCCCCCAGAAGCCCCGCCCACTTTCGCTGCCCGCGCTCGAAGCCGCGGCGGTCCATCACGGTGCAGCGAATCCACTTGACCAGCACCGCGCCATCGTAAGGCCACGGAGCGTGGCGCCGGTCACGCTCCGGCTGAGATCGTCGGCGCATGCGCCCCCGCGCGCGTGGCACGATGGACAACGCACGCTGATCGCCCAGTAGTTGGGGCGCGCGATCGAGGCGAACGGGGAAGGGGAACTGTGGTGAACGGCCTCAACAAGGGGATCCGCAAGGCCGAAGTCGGGCTCCAGTGGGATCCGAGTCCCACCGGGCAGCCGCCCGTCGATCTGGACATCGTCGCCACCACGTATGTGGCGGGCGATCTGTACGGCGCTCCCGCGTACGCGGTGCACTTCGACAGCCGCTCCCCCGACGGCACCATCTATCTCAACCGGGACAGCAAGGACGGCAAGGGCTTCGGCTGGGACGAGGTCATGACACTGGAGCTCGACCGCCTCTCCGAGCGGTACGCGCGCGTGGTGGTCGGTGTCGTCATCCAACAGCGGGTCGCCCACCGCACGTTCGTCAATGTGCTCAACCCGAAGCTGCGCATCCGCGAGGGGTACACCATCCTCACCGAGGACGACTTCGGCGACGTCCTCGGTGCTACGGCCGCGACGGTCGGGGAGTTCGTCCGCGACGACTCCGGGAGCTGGGACTTCCATCCCGGCATCCGGGGCTTCGAGGACGACCCCGCGACCTTCACCAGGACGATGGGCCGGGCACAGCAGCCCTGAGCCCGTCGCGGACGGCTCGTCAGCCGGCGGTCCAACCCGGGACCGTCGGCAGCACCTCCTCGGCGATGCGGAACAACGCCTCGTCGTCGGGCGGCACGTCGTCCTGACGCCAGATGGATATCTCGAAGGAGTCGCCGCCGTCCTTCGCGGTCGTGGAGACCAGCAAACTGCGGGCGATGCCCCCAGGGCCCGTACTGGCCTTCCCTCCGCCGAGGTTGAAGCTGATCGCGATGGTCTGGTCCGAGTAGAGAACGGCCGGGTGCCCCAGGACCATCTTCACCTGCGAACTGGAGTCCACGTACCGGGCCGCCTGGGCGACGGGAACGTCGTCGTAGGACGCCGACAGCCGCACGGAGTAGGTTTCCAGGTCTACGTCGGCCTCGGGGCTGGCGATCTTGGTGCCACCGGCGAGCGTCATCCAGCCCGCGCTGCCCGAGGCGGTCTCCGCGTGTTCGTCCGGAGTCCCCAGCAGCGCCGGAAGGTCCGTGCGGTTCAGCGCCGTACAGAGCGCCGTCGGCGAGACGTACTTCGCCGGCAGGGCGTTGTCCGTGCTCGCCGAGCAGGTCGCCGGTTCGCTGTCCTGCTGCGACGTCTTCGGCAGGACTCCCCCAAGTCCCCACATACCACCCACGACACCGCCGACCACCACCACCGCCGCGACTGCCTGGGCCCCCGCACTCATACGTCTTTCGGGTTCGACGGATTCGTCGACCATTTCCCCCACCCTCCCCTGTGCGCGGCCTATGCGCGCTGAGGGAGATTAACCGCTGATCGTTCCGCTGGGAAACCGGATTCTCCCTGGGGCGGGAAACGCTGAGGGCGGCGAAGCCGGGATACCGACTCCGCCGCCCTGACCAGCTAGTTCACTTCAAGCAGATGCTCTTGATCAGCTGCATCCGCTGGTCGAGCCACACCCCTCGCAGATGTAGCAGGAACCGGCCCGCTGCATCTTCGTACCGCAGGAGAAGCAGAGCGGGGCGTCGGCCTGGATGCCCAGCTGCATCTCCACCAGCTCGGCGCTGGTGTGCGCCTGCTGCGGAGCGGGCTTTGCCGCCTCGACCACGGCCTTCGGCGCGGCCACGGCCTTCAACTCCTGGGCGCGCGGCGCCGACTGGGCCAGGCCCTCTACGTCGACCTCGTCCTCCGTCGGCTCGTACGAACCGGTCTCCAGGTGACGCTGGCGCTCCTCGGCGGAGTGGATGCCGAGCGCGGAGCGCGTCTCGAAGGGCAGGAAGTCGAGCGCGAGGCGGCGGAAGATGTAGTCGACGATCGACTGCGCCATCCGCACGTCCGGGTCGTCCGTCATGCCGGCCGGCTCGAAGCGCATGTTCGTGAACTTGGAGACGTACGTCTCCAGGGGCACGCCGTACTGCAGGCCCACGGAGACCGCGATCGAGAAGGCGTCCATCATGCCAGCGAGGGTCGAGCCCTGCTTGGACATCTTCAGGAAGACCTCACCGAGACCGTCGTCCGGGTAGGAGTTGGCGGTCATGTAGCCCTCGGCGCCGCCGACCGTGAAGGAGGTCGTGATGCCCGGGCGGCCCTTGGGGAGACGCTTGCGGACGGGGCGGTACTCGACGACCTTCTCGACCGCGGTACGGATGGTCTCCTCGGCCTTGGCGGTGACCTCGACCTTCTCCTTCTCCTTGGTCTTGGCGGAGAGGGGCTGGCCGACCTTGCAGTTGTCGCGGTAGATCGCGAGCGCCTTGACGCCCAGCTTCCACGCCTCGAAGTAGACCTCTTCGACGTCCTCGACGGTCGCCGTCTCCGGCAGGTTGACCGTCTTGGAGAGCGCGCCGGAGATCCAGGGCTGGATGGCCGCCATCATGCGGACGTGGCCCATCGCGGAGATGGAGCGCTCGCCCATGGCGCAGTCGAACACCTCGTAGTGCTCCTGCTTGAGCCCCGGGGCGTCGATCACATTGCCGTTGTCGGCGATGTGGGCGACGATCGCCTCGATCTGCTCCTCCTGGTAGCCCATGCGACGCAGGGCCTGCGGGACGGTGCCGTTGACGATCTGCATCGAGCCGCCGCCGACCAGCTTCTTGAACTTGACCAGGGCGAGATCGGGCTCAAGTCCGGTGGTGTCGCAGGACATCGCGAGACCGATGGTGCCGGTCGGGGCGATGACGGACGCCTGCGAGTTACGGAAACCGTTCTTCTCGCCGAGGCGCAGCACGTCCTGCCACGACTCCGTGGCCGCGGCCCAGATGGGCGTGTCCAGGTCGTCCGCGCGCGGGGCCACTGCGTTGGCGTCGGCATGCTGCTTCATGACGCGCAGGTGCGGCTGCTCGTTGCGGGCATAGCCGTCGTACGGGCCGACGACCGCGGCGAGTTCGGCGGAGCGCTTGTACGAGGTGCCGGTCATCAG
>Ga0307509_10009980_pt1 | contig 11727 bp, 11 predicted proteins | sample 10_EM_MG_FD_202245 | JGI IMG/M metagenome (GOLD analysis project Ga0307509, IMG submission 202245) | Populus trichocarpa ectomycorrhiza microbial communities from riparian zone in the Pacific Northwest, United States - 10_EM | ecosystem: Host-associated > Plants > Roots > Unclassified | place... | reverse complement strand
TCTTCTCATCTCTTCTTCTTCTCTCTTTAATTCTCTAGTTTTCTTATTTTGAAGTCCTTAACATAGTGCATCAAGCTGATCGCCCCATTTTCATTGACGTTTTGCTTGGTTTGGCACTAGTTGCAAATTAGGAAGGCTACTTGCCATGGTCCATTTAGGGCGCAAGTTAAATGGTACCGCAAATGTCAGTTTGATAGAACGCCTTGCATAGGACAACAATTGGAGAAAGACCCTTCAACCACGCATGGCATCAAATTAAAATCTATGAATTGATTGCTTTCTTTCATTACTATGAACCTGCTAAAACAAAGCAGTACATCGGCAATTGCACATGCAGCCATTTCTACATGGATGCTTCCAAGTCGTCGTGGCGCACCCTTTATTGACATGGACACAACACGAACAAAAGTAGTGTCATTTCTCTTATCAGACAAGACATGGCTGGCCTTTTCATCACTGAGGAACGGTATTTACAACCGTGACACGGTGCTGGTCCTGCTGAACAAGGTACGTTGAAGATGCTGGACAAGGTACAAAAGAAAATGTCAATTGTGTATGTACAAATGTAGATTGAACTCGTGTCAAACACGATTGCTGCTGGAGTACTGTCTTTGTCTAGACAACGCGACAAAAACATGTATACATCTGTGTTTTCAGCAAATAGGCAACGAACATAATGGTGAACAAATAACATCATTGGAAAGAGATGTTATCTAGCTCCAAGAAGAAGATTTTGCATAATTGAATTATATATGAATACCTAAGATACGTAATTTACACATTAATCATTAAAAGGTGAGCACTAAAAACATGCCAAGTACCCATTTAGGACCGATAGAGATATCAAGCACCGTTCATACTACAGACAAAAATAACTGGGAAAAAAAAAGTTTGATCGTGAACAAAGTTTTCAAACATGGGAAATTGCAATCTAATCCATCTGAATAAATTTAACAGGAACCTAAAACGTGGAAAATACAACTTGGAAAAGAATAAAATGAATAGGATACCCTCTCTTAACCTCCCTGAAGCCTGCCTCCTCTTTACAACAGTATGCGCTGCACATTCTGTTAACTTATGACACCTAGAAAATACAAATTAACTCCTGCTTAAAGGCTTATCTGAATCTTACACGCCTAAGTTATTTGTGATCTGGTTTGGCCAAAACCAGTGTCTTGCATCATAGCCACAAATTCACTGTAATCGATGCGTCCATCCTGAAATGAATATGAAAGTGAAAAATTAAATCATGCCGATGAATTAAACTATTTTCTACCTGGAGGTAAATGAAAATTGTTATTGGCAAGAAGATATTTACATCATCTTGGTCAACTTCACGTATAATTTCATCTAACTGAACATCTCCTAAACCAAACTTCTCACAGGCCTGTTGGAGCTCATCTTTAGTGATGTACCCACTCCCATCTTGGTCAAAGTATGAGAAGGCTGCATATAGATGATCCTCCTTCTCAATCTTGTTTAGATGGAGCATGGCTGCTACGAACTCGCCATAGTCTATGGTACCACTGTTATCAACATCAGCCTGAAATTTTTAACAGGTAGGGAGCTTAATCAGAATCAAACTGTATGGATGAGGGCAAACGCTGATGTGATAATTCATCCAAGACAATCATCTGGGAGATCCAGGAGCTAAAGTGGCGATTTCACTGGTTAATTTAACGGCCATGATAAAATCTCATAGAAAATAATGGTAACCAAAATATATCAATTTCCACATGTTCTCCATTTACATTTTAGATGCTAGACAGGTTTCTTATGATCTGTGCACGTGTGTCGGTGCGTGTTTGTGTCTTGTTCCAAGACTCCCTGGGACCTAGGCTCTTTAAACATAACCTACAAAATCATGCACCATGTTCCTATATCTCGGGTTGTTCATGCTTTTCTCCATATTTGAGCTAAATCGGACAACGGCTTGGCTATGAGTTGTTTAATAGGTAATCCTCAAGAAAATAGAAACACGGTACTTGAATCTTGGTCACAGCACACAAGCTACTTATCTAGCTCATTTCAGAGAGACTCACACTAAATTTAGTCATGTTTAACCAAAGATGACCGGGTTGTCTGAAATCGCTTAATGGTTCACAGCAGAAAGTCTCAAGGTAATTTGTTAAAAATACAAGAGTAAGAAAGAAAACTACCATCATGATCCTATGCTATATAACTATAAAAACCTTGAATCTGAATTTCAAACAGACTTACAGCTTGCATTAGCCCAGCAATTTCAGAATCCTTGGTATTAGCACCCACTTTCTCCAAACCAGTCTTCAGTTCCTCAAGAGTGATATGTCCACTATTGTCTGCATCTATCATCTTGAACATTTCTTTCAGACCTGCAATTTCCTCTTCAGAGAGGCTTTCAGCAATGACCTGAAATGAAAAAGAAGTTTTCTGGTAAGTAAAAGAACAGGTTTTAGCAAGGACCTCGCATTGTTGTCTTTAAAATACCAAGTGAAAACTTCAAGCAATTCAACCAAGATATCTGTTTTAAGAGAAAGTGATCATGTACAATATGTAATCACACACTTAACATTCAGAGGGCAAAATCATTTAATGGCATCTATGAAGTATGGTGCTCACTATGTGAAACAATGTACTCAAATGAAAAAAGCACTGTTGCAAATACTTCAGCTAACAAGAAATGCTTGATACCTGTAAGCAGAGATTTAGAGTTGTAATGTAAGCTTAATTATATGATGACTTCAATGATGATATTTGGTTAGCTTAGCAACTTTTAATGCAGTATTTATATATGCAAAGCACATTAGACTAAAAATTATAATGAAAAAATACACTGGTGAATAACATAAAGATGTTTGCGTTACAAAGAGATGTGTGCTTAAAGCATGGAATAGTCAGAAGGTTTAAAATCAAAATTATCATGCTACGATATATGCACTCTTCTTGTTTCAAAGACAGGGTAACATCTTTTCATTAATAGATGCAAGAAACAAAACTGCAGGTAAAACTGAACAGCCATATCACCTTTTAATTATCAAAAGATTATAAATGATGTTTCTATATTGATGTTTTAGCATTGCAACTCCATTCAAAACAAGTCTGGCAACCAAACAAAGGAAGTGATCAGCTCCATTGCATTCCTTGTCTCAGTATGTTCTTTATCATGATACAGCATCCAAAGCATGACCTAAGTTTTCCAGTTACCATGTCTGCTGTGTAGCATGCACAAAATTTTTAAGAGTTCAGGGATTATAAGTACTCACTCGGATGACAATTTTCTTGAGCCTATTCATGGCTGAGAATTGCATCAACCGACTTAGAACAGCTGAGTCAAGAGGTCTATCAGGTGCAACACCTTCCATCTGCACCCAAGGATGGCCTGCACGAGAACAAAAACATAGTGTAACTATTGCTACTCCTTGGCGACAAAAGAAACTAGTAAGATCAAGACATGTTCTTTATATCATCTAACTCCTCCTAAACCATCATCCATCTAGCTAGTTTTGTACTATAGTATATTTTCACATTTCCAACAGAACTTAATTTACGATTTTGTTTCATGACTTCATCCACTTAAGCAACAACTCAGCTCAAGTCAACTAGACCTCAATCTCTGATTAGCTACGGCTAGCTGTGTGAGCATTTTCCTCCATTCAGTTCTGTTATAAGCTAAAATTTCAAGAAGCTATGGTGACTCATGATAAAAGAAAATCAGGGTTATCATTAAAAAACACAACTACAAAAGAGACACAACAAACTAATAATAAACAATGCACTGGTTTATTTGGCAAAGAGATATTTAAAGATTAGATTATAGTGGCATGCATACTCACAGAGAACTTCATGGGCTGTCAGCCGTCTTTTAGGGTCCCTTACTAGCATTTTCCGAACAAGATCTTTTGCACTTTCAGAGATATTAGGCCAAGGTTCTGATTCAAAGTCTAGTTCCCCTTTTAAAACCTGCTCAAATATTCCTTGTTCCGTTTCTGATCCCAAACATGACAGAGCATAAATTACACGCAGCCAAATAATCATTAGATAAAGGTATAAAATAACATGATTCTAGATCAAGAGTCTCACCATCCCAGAATGGGGGAACCCCACTTAACAAAATATAAATGATCACCCCAGCACTCCAAACATCACATTTTGGACCATATAGCTTCCGCAACACTTCTGGAGCTACATAGTAGGGGCTGCCAACTATGTCAGTGAAAGTTTCACCTGAGATGATGAAACCATTAGTTAATTTTGCAGAAATGGAAAGGACTACTAAGGAAGAAACAACATAATGCTGACAAAGTTTTAAATAAGCATGGGCAATGGAGAGACTATGAGCTGACTGCAGGCAAACATATCCCTTCTAAAGCAAAAAATATAGGAGGCATACTAAGGTAACCATATTGGCATGGATGTTGAAATGTTCGTGTAATAAATAATGAAATTGTCTGGCATAGTCAATGAAGAAAATTATATTCTGATGTGTATTTAAGAAATTATAAGGAAGCAGTAAATTTTGCTATATTTTGTAACCACTGTGTGCATTACGACCATACAAAAACTTAAAATAGCTTACAATGAGAAGCCAGTTAACTATTGGGAACTTAAGATGTTCAACATTCAGCCTCTGGCACTTGTTTAGGCCACAATTGGCAGCTCCAAACAACTTTAGAATGGAAAATCATTTCCAAATTTTCAGATGTTGGCATTGAAACTCATGCTGCAGGCTATCAAAATAAAAGTAAATATTCATATATTTTTTGTTCGTCCAAGCCAAAATCAAAATCTGGATACTGAAACTTCAATGACCCTGCTTGTGTGTGTTTGGACACAGCTTGCTTGCTTTTACTGTCGAAATCAGAGGTGAATGGTGGAAATGTTTTCATAAAGTCCAGCCAGGTTTGATCAGAGCTTTGTTTATTATTCATTGAAAGCTCTAAGCAGATCTATAAATCTCTTTAACTCAATTTCCTCATGCACTAATTTCGTATGGATTCTGATTTTTTCTGTTGAACTAAAGCACCCTCTCCAAGAGGGTTACGGCTCACAGAGAATTTTCTAACTACAAACTAAAACTTCTTTAAATTTGGGAAGAAACTTCAAAAGTAAGCTTTTATCCATATAATCAACCATCTTACTATTTGAGAAACCAAGCATACCTTTCGCTTATCCATTAACAATATCCGTGACAACAACAGTAACCATTCTTCCTCTTTGATAATTATTTCCACGGTTGATAGGCAAGAAAAGGGGGCAAGCCATTCTATTCTAATATAGGAAAAGCACATGGCAAGTGGAAATCTTCATAAGTGAGAAAGAGAAGCTATTTATAATTGAGCTGATATTCTTATTCATTTAGTCAGTAAATTATTGGTGTTGTACTTGGATGGCATGGAAAATATTTTCAAGAACTCTAGAGCTATAATAGAGTTCAAAGAAAAGGCTAGTGTAGCACTAGTTCAATAATGCTTCAAGTAAAGGGGTGCTAAATCCAACCATTGAAACATAAAAGTGATGCTCAGATGTGTACCTGGCCTGAAGAACACTGAGAGACCAAAGTCTATCGTTTTAAGCGGCGACTCCTCTTCCTGACTGACAAACAGAAAATTCTCAGGCTTCAAATCCCGGTGCATAACACCCAAAGAATGGCATGCTTCCACAACACCAACAATTAACCTCGCAAGCTCAGCTGCCTGTTTTTCCGTATAATGCCCCCTCCGAACAATTCTGTCAAAAAGCTCCCCGCCAGAACAAAGTTCCATAACGACATGAACTGCAACAGCATCCTCATAAGCATCCACAATTTTTATCACATTAGGATGACCCTCCAAATGATGCATTATCTGAATCTCCCTCCTAACATCATCCACATCCTCCTGCGTCGTCAACTTCCTCTTCGCAATGGATTTGCAAGCAAACTCCTTCCCAGTCGCCTTCTCAATGCAAAGAAACGTTGTTCCAAATTGCCCTTGTCCAAGCTTCCTCCCTAAACTATAAATATCCTTCAAATTCCCAGTTTTCCTCCCTAACACAGATTCCATTTGAAGCGCTACACTCGAAACCCTCTTAACATGAGTAGGTTTCTTCCCCTTCTGCTCCTCCCCTGGCTGACCAATTCCCACTTCTCTCATTTCCTGCTTAATGGACTTTTCATGCTCAATGACTTTAGGTGGTGGTGCTTCATTGGGCATTTTAACTGGTTCAGGCGGGGTGTTCTGGACCAGTATTGGTGGATGATCATTTGATCCTTTTTTAGAACCCTCAGATTTTTTTGATCCACCAACCGGACCCGCTTCTGAATCACCATTATTCTTGCTACTATCTTCTCCTTTAGGAAGGTGCAACCGGTCCTCTGGTGGCCGGGAACGCCAAATAGCAGCAGTAACAGTATTGAAGAATCCATTATTGCCTAGATTTGGTCCTACACATGTATTCCCCATAAAAAATAAAAAAATAAACAACTAGCCCTATTGATCTTCAGGTCCTTGTTACCGCCTCTCTTCTCTGAAAGGTAGTACAAAGATTGAATCTTTTTTATCCCATTAACAGTAACAAGATACAACTTTGATGCTTCTTTGTGATCAGATCCCAGACCCTCAATCGAACCCTAATTTTGCAATTTGGCTCCGAATGACATTAATTTGGAAACAAAACTAATCAAAATATGGTCAAGAATTCACCAAAAAAAATACAAAAATCCTCACCAAACTGCAACAACAAAACCAAATATCTGCACGGAACTAGAATAAATAATCAGAGAGAAAGTGATAGATGAAGCAAAGAGGCACTTATCTTGAGAAAGGGTAAGCAAATAAAGCATCGTATTTGATTGTTCAAAATGGAGACAGGTGGTCGTTTTAAGAGAAATTAGAGCGAGGTTAAAGAAAACATTTTACGTGATTAAACCATATGTTTTTCCATGCATGGACCGTCACCATCTTCATGATGCAATTATGGATTAATATTGAAAATGGCGCGCGGCACGCGGGAGGGAGTTTGCCTGCACACGTGCGTGGTGAACCATGTTATCACCCAAAATTATATAAATTATTAGTATATTGGCACGCGCTCTAGAGCATATTAATATAAAAAAATATTAAAAGTATGGAGAATATTTCAATAGTATTATTAAATCTAATCAAGTGGATTAATTTTTAAACATTCACTCAACTATTTACCATACTCAAGAGCTTTGGGTTTGGCAACCACACCAACTTCACGGTACTTGAGTTGGCACCCAAGTAATTTGAGTCTGACATGGTTGTTAGAACCATGTAAACATGGGTCTAGCATAACTTTTTGAATTTTAAAATAATTAAACAATATCAAAAATACCCTTTATTATTATAGAAAATTACACAAAACAGTAAAAGAACAAAAATATTCTTATAAGCAAAGCTTATTTTTTTTCTATTCAAAGGTTAAAGATGTATTTAAACTATTTAAGTTTGTGAAAGGTTAAAAAATCCTTGAGCAATAGGTTTTAATTTTGTTAACCTTAGGGTAGAATAGTATTTTTATTATGCAAATAAACGTGAAAAGACTATCATACCCCCGCTCAAATGTTTAATGACCAATGAGCCTATGAAAAATACTAAAATACCCCCACAACCAGGACTTTAATTTTTTCAACCAAATGGCAAAATGATAATTTAACGTTTTGTGAAAAGACAACATTAGCTCCATCTCAAGCCTTCAGAACTTAGAAAATTCATTGTGCAAGTCTATAGTTGACTGCGTCTTGGTCCACAATATACTTGCATAGGGGTTGCCAGACCCAAGCCGCTTGGACCTGGCGTGGTTGTCAGTCAAAGTAGCTTGGGTCTGGCGCCTAGGATTTGTATAATTTTTATGAGCCAAACAAAGGTGATGATTTTATTGAAGATCAAAATACTCATGCAAATATGTTAAATGATCTTAGGACATCTAACTAATAATTCTTTGTGGACTTCCGCTGTATTGTTAAGAAAAAATATCAAATACCTTGCTAGAGCCAGGCGCTTGGGTCTGGCAACCATGCCAGCCCCGCGTTTGGGTTTGGCATGACCCACATGTTTGGACCTGGCAATCATGCCAGATTCGTGCATCTTTTTTTGAAAATATAGGAATACACTTATAGTTGTTCTAAAAACATATTTATTTTGTATTTTCATTTTTTTCTTTTTAACCAATTATATTCTTATATTTTCTATATTTCTTTCTTTTATTTTGGGACATTAACCACACGTATCTCTAAAATTCACTCAATTTTTTTTTATTAATCTGTAATTTTTGTGAAGAAATCATTTATAAAATTGCACAAATTAAGATAGTCAAAAGGACAATAAATCTTTTACATATACAGTATTTTATTTTCCTAGAACATAATGTATCAATTCAAAAATTCAAAAGTTTTCTCTTATAATCATATATTTCAAATTTTCGTATATACTAATAGTTATAATATAGAATAAACTCTCCTTGTAACAAACTTTAATAATTAGATCATGCAACATCTCAAATTTCAAAAGGCATGAACCCTTTAAAAAATTATTCAACATTTAGATGGAAATATAAAACTAATATTTTCATTCTCAATGCATACAAAAAAGAAAGTTTATTTTTGAAAACTTGAAATAAATTACTTAGAACTCAACATTTTTTTCATTCTTTCCTCTTCGAATATAACAAATTTATAAAATAAGTTGGACAAATAAAAAAGAGTTTGCAGTTAGGTTCTACTGCATATAAATAAAAAAATCATGCTTGAATGAAGCAATGTTTGTTTTTGCAGTTCAATCATGCTTTTGAAAAAATTTAATACCCAAACGCTTGGGCCTGGCATGATCTAGTAGACATGATACTTAGCAAGTGAATTAAATAAAATAAATAAATAAATAGCAAGCATTAGTAAATGCAATAGAGAGTAACAAACATGCATTGAGCAGGCCAGTCATTGATTCATCTATGAAATCTCAAACATCCAACACCTTCTCTTAAAATATACTAAACTTTAAGCATACTGCACAATGTCTTCAATATACAAAACTTTGTATAAAAGGAAGCATATATCAAGTTTGGAACTATGGCTTCTCCAAAATACATTTGAAGTCATTATCAATAAGCAGCTCTTCAGGAACAAAAATCTAGTTATAATAAAACAATCCTTCCATCCTCGCCTTTTTTATGATCTGAACACAACAACAAAAAAGAAAATTAATGGTTCATCTCATTTTATTAGCCTTCAGTACCATTCCTGAAATACAAACTGACGAAACTTTAAGAAACACTAGATTCCAAAGTATACTCGTAGAAACAAAAAACAATTCTACCGAATGCGTCATTTTTAGTTTATTACGATTAAAATAAATGACATGGAAAATAAATGGGTTTTAATAAATTTCTTAACTGATAGAAGGTTGACACATGAGATGAGATATTTAAAGGTATTTTGTCATAAATACAAGATCTCATAAACAAAAATTGACCAATAAAATAATGCATTGTGACATTGATAAAAATACCTGAGTGCCCGTACAAATCTCTATAAATAGAGGGTCTCACCCTAGATATGAGAGGATGAAAGAATTCTTGGAGATACAAAATTTTCTTCAAGACAAACTTTTCAAACAAAGAAACTCTCAGGTTTCCTTCATCTACGCTTGAAGTCTTGAAAGAATAAAACTCTATTGGATCAAGCCTAAACACTCTACAAGGGTGAGGTTTAAATTTAATCAAACTAGACTTTTTGTAAAGAGTCATTTGTTTGGAGAAATTAATTTAGTGTTAGGAATTGATTGCATGGAATTTGTATAAATAGATTGCATAATCTGCTATTAATTCCTTACAATCAATCATCATCCCAAATATTCAATCTCGATTCATGCATTCATTATATGTTAATAAGCTTGTGGAGGGAACTAAAATTTTAGTGTCCAACCTTTTATTTTTTTATTATGTTTGAGTGATTTAATTTGTATTGAAAAAATTACCCCTAACATCTTATAGTTTGATTAAAATTGTACTTGTCTATCAAGTTTTAAAAAAATTATATTTTGCATCCTGGATTAAAGAAAAAAATTCAATTATAAGAAAATAATCAAAGTACCCTAATATATATTATAATAATCAGAGACACAAATGACAAATCATTTCCCTCCCCATCTTCTCTCTCTCTCTCTTCTACTGACAAGCACTGAAGATCTTGTCCATTCTCCCAAATTGAACAATAAAAAACTACTCTTAAAATTGATTTCTTGCATGAATTTGTGTTTCAACGTAGTTGTCTCTACTGGTAGTGGAATCTCTCACAAGTTTCGTCCTCAACTCACAAATAACATATTAGTTTTTTGAAATATTTTTAATTGAGGCTTTGAAAATCAATGATAATGCATTTAGCATGTTATTGTTGAGCCTGCAAACAACGACACTCGACGATGGTTTTTATATGCACTTGGCCTAGGTATATGTTTGACCATTAAGTTAAAGAAGAAAATGTAAATAACAATATAGTAGATTCATTTAATATATGGGTTGGGAAATATAAGAGTCAGCCAATTATTATGTTATTAGAGAAAATTAGGATGAAACTTACAATAGATTTGCCCAGGCTTTAACATGAGAATCAAATATCACCGAAGTTATTGGATAATTATGTTAAGAAGGAAAGAAACATGAGAATGATTATAGGTAATTATGATGAGTATCAAGTTTATAATGGCATAATTATTTGAAGCTTTGTTCTTTATTTAAGATATTCGCAAGGGAAAACTATTTAAGCATAATACCATAGTTAGTAACAGCTTCATGAAAGATAACCAGATGACTGAGATCTGAGAATTTAGTTTTAGGCCTGGGATATTTAGAAGTGTGGTAACGATTCTTTTTTAAAATATTTTTTATTAAAAAATGTATTAAAATAATATATTTTTTATTTTAAAATATTTTTTTATATCAGCACACTAAAATAATTTAAAAATGCTAAAAAATTAGTTTAAAATATTTTTTTTTTACAAAATATTTTTAAAATACACAATCAAAAGCTCCGTAACTCCTGCAAACCGCTTCACGTTCTGCTGCCAAATTTGACTGTCAAGTTTTTCCTTGTGTTGTGCTCGCAAGGAGTTGAATTTGTGGGGGAGATTGTCAATATTGATTAAAAATATTGTCTCTACTCTCTACTTGCTAGCTAGCTAGCTAGTCCCCTACGCTGTGAATTTAATGCTTGTTGAAGACTATAATACTAAAAAACAGACAATGTTTCTATAGTTGGAGTATTTGCATAGGTTGACAAGGAATACAGTCTCTTGATTATTCAAAGGCGATCTGAATTATTAATATTTTAAAATCACAAATTCAACACACACCCAAGAAGAGTTTGCATCTCAGATCAGACCCCAGGGGTCCTCTATAGTTGTTCTTCTTCTATCTTCTTACCAAAGTAAAGTTTCATTCCACATGCAAAAGTCAAAATACATGAATCCCCTCTTCTTTTTTCTCAACTACAGTGGTATATTTTGATTATTTAACGTGTAGAGATTAAATTTCTTTTTGATGATCTAAGAATGCATCTTCTTTTTTATGATCTTAAGAATGCATCTGTCACCTTAGTTTGACAAATAATAAATTTTCCTAGACGTTTGCTCTCTAAATTTGGATCATTTCTTGTTTTTTTTATTTAGTGTTTGGTTGCAATTTCGAGATAAAATGTGTGAAACCAGTAAAAATAAAGAGCATATGTCTTTTTATGTTTTTTGTTTTGAAATAATA
>Ga0307509_10009979_pt1 | contig 11727 bp, 8 predicted proteins | sample 10_EM_MG_FD_202245 | JGI IMG/M metagenome (GOLD analysis project Ga0307509, IMG submission 202245) | Populus trichocarpa ectomycorrhiza microbial communities from riparian zone in the Pacific Northwest, United States - 10_EM | ecosystem: Host-associated > Plants > Roots > Unclassified | place... | reverse complement strand
TGCATCGTGCACGCGCGACGTTCGAAGGGCCCCGTTTGATTCTTGAACCGATAGAGAACCGCGATGACCGACATCTTCATCAAGCGCCCGGTGCTGTCGCTCGTCGTCAGCCTGCTGATCCTTCTGATCGGATTGCGGGCAGCCGCCGTTCTGCCGATCCGGCAATATCCGAAGCTGTCGAATACGGTCGTCAACGTCACGACGGTCTATCCCGGCGCGTCCGCGGATCTGATCCAGGGGTTCATCACCACGCCGATCGAGCAGGCCGTCGCCTCGGCCGAAGGCGTCGACTACATCACCTCGTCGTCGGTGCAGGGCACCAGCACGATCCAGGTCTATATCAAGCTCAACTTCGATCCCAACCAAGCGTTGACCGAGGTGCTGGCCAAGGTCAACTCGGTCAAATACCTGATCCCGAAGGAATCCAACGACCCGATCGTGACCAAGACCACGGGCCAGACCACCGCGGTGATGTATCTCGGCTTCTCCAGCGAGGAACTCTCGGGCTCCGCGATCTCGGACTATCTGACGCGCGTGGTGCAGCCGGTGTTGTCCACCGTCGACGGTGTCGCCTCCGCCGACATTCTGGGCGGGCAGACCTTTGCGATGCGGCTCTGGCTCGATCCCGTGCGGATGGCCGGGCGCGGGGTGTCGCCCTCCGACGTTTCCGCCGCGATCGCCGCCAACAATTTCCAGTCGGCCGCCGGACAGTCGAAGGGCTTCTTCATCGTCTCCAACGTCTCGACCAATACCGGCCTGACCGACGTCAATCAGTTCAAGCGCATGATCGTCAAGTCGAAGGACGGCGGCTTCGTGCGGATCGAGGATATCGCGACCGTCGAACTCGCGGCGCAGAGCACGGATGCCAGCGTGGCCTTCAATGGCGAACACGCGATCTTCATCGGCGTGCAGGCGACGCCGCAGGGCAATCCGCTGACGCTGGTCAAGGGCGTCCGCGCGCTGATGCCCGAACTCGAGCGCAACCTTCCGCCGTCGATGAAGATGAAGGTCGCCTACGATTCCACCAAGTTCATCCAGTCGTCGATCGATGAGGTCGAGAAGACGCTGGGCGAAGCCGTGTTGATCGTCATCGTGGTGATCTTCCTGTTCCTCGCCTCGTTCCGCTCGGTCGTCATTCCCGTGGTTACCATCCCGCTGTCCCTGGTCGGCGTCTGCAGCCTGATGCTGGCCATGGGCTTCACGTTCAATCTCCTGACCTTGCTCGCGATGGTGCTGGCGATCGGGCTCGTGGTCGACGACGCCATCGTCGTGGTGGAAAACATCCACCGCCACCTGGAGGAAGGAAAGAGTCCGGTTCAGGCCTCGCTGCAGGGTGCGCGCGAAATCGTAGGTCCCGTCATCTCCATGACCATCACGCTCGCCGCGGTGTACGCGCCGATCGGTTTCCTCGGTGGCCTCACCGGTTCGCTGTTCCGCGAATTCGCCTTCACGCTGGCGGGGTCGGTGATCGTGTCGGGCGTGATCGCGCTGACGCTGTCGCCGATGATGTGCTCGGTCCTGCTGAAGAGCGCTGACGAGGGCCGCTTCGCGAAAATCGTCAACCGGGTGTTCGGCAGCATGACGCGCTGGTATGGGCGGCGGCTCGACCGTTCGCTCGACTATCGCCCGATCACGGGGCTGTTCGCGCTGACGATCCTGGGGCTGGTCGGTTTCCTCTATATGCACACCTCCAAGGAACTCGCGCCCGAGGAAGACCAGGGCATCGTGTTCGCGGTGACCAAGGCGCCGAAATATGCCAATATCGACTATGTCAACTATTACGGCGACAAGCTCGACAAGGCGTTCCAGAAGTTCCCCGAGACCGATCTGCGCTTCATCCTGAACGGCATCAACGGACCGCAGGGCGGCATCGCCGGCATGCTGCTCACGCCGTGGGACCAGCGGACGCGATCGTCGATCAAGCTGAAGACCCTGGTGCAAGGGGAATTGAGCAAGATCGAAGGCGTCAACGCGTTCGCCTTCAACCTGCCGGCGCTGCCGGGCGGGCCGGGCGGTCTGCCGGTCCAGATGGTGATCAGCTCCACCAACGGCTACCGCTCGGTCTATGAGGAGATGGTGAAACTGAAGGATTCGGCGCGCAAGAGCGGCCTGTTCATCGTGTCCGACAGCGATCTCGACTTCAACCAGCCGATCGTGCGGGTCAACGTCGATCGCTCCAAGGCCAGCGATCTCGGCATCACCATGGCGAACATCGGCTCGACGCTGGCGACGCTGCTGGGCGGCAACTATGTCAACCGCTTCAATCTCGAGGGGCGCTCCTATCAGGTCATCCCGCAGGTGCCGCGCGGCCTGCGGCTGTCGGCGGAGGCGCTTGGCGGCTACTATGTGCCGACCAACACCGGCCAGCTGGTCCCGCTCTCGACCGTGGTGTCGATCGAGACCGCCACCGACCCGAACTCGTTGACGCACTACAACCAGCTCAATTCGGCGACGTTCTCGGCGGTGCCGATGCCGGGCGTGACGGTCGGCCAGGCGGTCGACTTCCTCGAAGGCGAGGCGAAGAAGCTGCCCACCGGCTTCAGCCATGACTATCTCGCCGACTCCCGGCAGTATGTGCAGGAAGGCAATCAGCTTGCGATCACCTTCGGCTTCGCGCTGATCATCATTTTCCTGGTGCTGGCGGCCCAGTTCGAAAGCCTGCGCGATCCCCTGGTGATCATGATCAGCGTGCCCATGGCGATCCTCGGCGCCATGATCCCGCTGTTCTTCGGCGCCGCCACGATGAACATCTATACCCAGGTCGGCCTGTTAACCCTGGTCGGGCTGATCAGCAAGCACGGCATCCTGATGGTCGAATTCGCCAACGAGCTGCAGCTCAAGGAAGGCCTTGACCGCCGTTCCGCCATCGAGATGGCGGCGCGGATCCGGCTGCGGCCGATCCTGATGACCACGGCGGCGATGGTCACCGGCCTCATTCCGCTTCTGACCGCGACCGGCGCCGGCGCTGCGAGCCGGTTCTCGATCGGTCTCGTCGTCGTCGCCGGCATGTCGATCGGCACGCTGTTCACGCTGTTCGTGCTGCCCGCGGTCTATGTGACGATGGCGACCGATCACCGCGCCAAGGCCGGATCGGACCGGACCAAGGAGATCACGGATTTCGATCTGGGTCTGAAGGCGACCTGAGTTTCAACTCTGGCCCCTGCTACAACGGTGGCTGCGGAGAACGCAGCCGCCGTTTGTGCATTCCGGTTTTCGTGGCAAGCTGTGGTCTCGCTCAGCAGGGGCCAGCCATGATCAGTGACTTTCCCACCGGCAACTACCGGTTCATTCCGGCGGTTTTTCAATATTCGGGCGGGGCTGTGGCCGATCCCAGCTTCGAGATCGAGCGGGTGCGCTTTGATAACCCGGTGCCGCTCGCGGACGGCTTCGCCCGGATCGCAGATTACATCCAGGCCGCAGGTCGTCCGCTGACGTCGTTCTGCGCCTGCGAGCTGCGTTCGCCGGCCGCCTTCACCGAGGATGGCTTCCGCGCCTTCAACCAGCATTATGTCAAGACGCTCGCGGAATGGGGCCTGTTCGACGGCACCACCAATCCCGTCGCGCGCAGCAATGTCTGTCCCGAGATCGATCCGCCATCGCAGCCGTCGTTCTATGCGTTTTGCTTCACGCGCCAGAAGGCGGATGCCTCGCCCAGCTTCCTCATCTCCGGCAGCGCCGAGGCGCGAGGCGGGGCCGGCAGCTATCCCGAGCGGATCGTGCGCTACCGCGACATCAGCCCGGACGGGCTCAGGGACAAGGTTCGCTTCACGGTCGAGGCGATGGAGGAGCGCATGGCCGCGTTCGGCGCCGGCTGGAAGGACGCCACGGACGTGCAGGTCTACACCATCCACGATTTTCATCCGGTGCTCGCGGACGACCTGGTGCGATGCGGCGCTGCTCGCTCAGGACTGACCTGGCACTTCGCCCGGCCGCCGGTGCTCGATCTCGAATACGAGATGGATTGCCGGCGCGTGCTGCGGGAGGTGGTGATTTAGCGCGATTGTCCCCTCGCGGGCGGTGAGCTCCCTCTCCCATGGCGAGAGGGTTGGGGTGAGGGGGTACGGTCTATCGTTAGAGCGTAACCCTCACCCGGATTGCATCTGACGATGCAATCCGATCTCTCCCGATGGGAGAGGTGAAACCGCGCGCGGGGAGAGGTGATGATCGACGTCACCTCGCCCTTGGATCGAGCGCGTCACGCAGGCCATCGCCGATCAGCGCTTCGCGGGCACGACCGGAACCGGGCGCGTCAAGAGGTCGACGTAGAAATCGAAGAAGCGCGGATTATCGAAGCCGGTAATGACCGTGACCTTCTGCAAGGACAGGCCGGGCGGCGGGGTGTCGCCATGGCCGATCGAGCGCCCATCATCGACGCCGACCGTGGTGACCACATCGACATACTCGTCGATCGTCTTGGTCGCGAAGGAGGGATCGACGAGATAGGCGATGGTCAGCGTGTCCCAGACGTTCTGCGTGTAGCCCGGATTGTTCTCGAAGCCGTTCTTCCCGGAGAAGCCGTAGCCGGTGAGCTTCTGGTAGAGCGTCGTGACCGCGGTCGGCTGCTCGGCATGGGCAATGCGGTCATAGACCGGCTTGGTGAGCAGCACCGTGCTGGTGACGTCGAGCGGTACCACGACCTGAGGCACCGGCAGGCGAAGCACGGCCTGGGCGGCCTCGGGATCGAACCACCAGTTGAACTCTGCCGTCTTCGTCGTGTTGCCCGGCACGTGCACCGCGCCGCCCATGGAGATGACCTGCTTGATCAGCGGCACGATCTCGGGATAGCGCGCGGCGGCCTGTGCGATATTGGTGAGGGGACCGATCGCGACGATCGTGACCTCATGCGGATTGGCCTTCACCGTGTCGGCGATGAAGTCGACCGCGCCCTTCGGCTGCATCTTGGCCGAGACCGCGAAACCGTCCGGAGGCGCCTTGAGGTCGGCGTCGCTCTGCGGCTCCGGCGTCCGCCAGGCGCCGAGATAACCGTCGCCGGCGGCGCCGGAGGCGATCTCCGCCTGGATGGTCTTGTCGTCGTGCGACAGCGGGTGGTTCGCGCCGGCGTAAACCCCGACCTGGTCGGCGATACCCATGCGCTCGACCGCCTTGAGCGCGTCGGCAACGCCCTGTTTGAGCCACTGATTGCCGGAAACCACCGTGATGCCCATGATTTTCACGACGCCCTCGGCCTGCAGCTGCGCCGCCATGGCAGCGAGCTGGCCGTCGTCGCCCATCACGTTGAAGTCGGTGTCGATGATGATCTTCTTCGGCTGGTCGGCGGCGACGGCGACGGCGGCGGGGCTCGCTCCGGCGAGAGCGAGCGCAGAGACCAGCGGAGCCAGCAGGCGCATGCCCTTCCCGCGCGCGGCAATGCGGCGCGAGGCGCCGACGGTGTCACGGTTCTGCTCGGGCCGCTTTGTCATGTGAGTTCCTGCCTGTCATCGAAGCGCGCGATGGAGAACGGCGATCCGGCGGTGACGAGGTCGCCGGGAGGTTCACCTCGCCCTTGGATCGAGCGCGTCACGCAGGCCGTCGCCGACCAGGTTGAGCGACAGCACCACCAGGAAGATCGCCAGTCCCGGCCAGATCGCCATCCACGGCGCATTGGTGAGGAAGCGCTGGGCGGCGTTGAGCATGCTGCCCCAGGACGGCGCCGGCGGCTGCTGGCCGAGGCCGAGGAATGACAGCGCGGCCTCGGCGATGATCGCGGCTGCGATCGAGAGCGTCGCCTGCACCAGGAGCGCCGGCATGATGTTGGGCAGGATATGCACGAGCGCAATGCGCCAGCGCGGATTGCCCATGGCGCGCGCCGCCTCGACATAGTCGTCGACCTTGACGCTCATGGTCTGGCCGCGCGTCAACCGCACGAAGATCGGCGTCGTGGTGACGCCGATCGCGATCATGGCATTGCCGAGGCTGGGGCCGAGGAACGCCGCCAGCGCGATCGCCAGGATCAGGAACGGGCAGGCCAGCATCGCATCCGTGATCCGGCTGATCAACGCGTCGACGATGCCGCCGCGGTACCCGGCCAGCAGGCCGAGCGGCACGCCGACACCAAGCGCGATGGTGACGGAAATCGCGCCGGCCAGCAGCGAAGCGCGGGCGCCATGGATCACGCGGGCCAGCACGTCGCGGCCGAGCTCGTCGGTGCCGAACCAGTGCAGCGCGGACGGCGGCTTTCGCACCAGCGTCCAGCTCGTCGCGATGGGATCGTAGGGGGCGATCAGCGGCGCGAACAACGCGAGCGCGATGAAGATCGTAATGACGACGAGGCCAATGACGGCCCCCTTGCGCTTCATCAGCCGCCGCAGCGCGCGCCGCGACGGGCTTTCCAGCTCGTCGGACCGCTCGGCAAGGGAGATCGCGGGCAGGGCAGTATCCGTCATGTCATGCCCTTAAGCGTGGATTGACCAGAATATAGGCGATATCGGCGATCAGGTTCAGCGCGATGTAGATGGTCGCGGTCACCAGCACGACACCCTGCACCACCGCATAGTCGCGATTGAACACGGCATCGACGATCAGCTTGCCGAAACCGGGGATCGAGAAGATCTGCTCGGTCAGCACCGCGCCCGACAGCAGGGTGCCGAGTTCCAGCGCCCCGAGCGTGATCACCGGCGTCAGCGCGTTGCGCATGGCGTGCTTGAGAATGACCGAGCGCTCGGACAGGCCCTTGGCGCGCGCGGTGCGCACATAGTCGCTGTCGAGCACCTGCAGCATGGCGCTGCGGGTGTGCCGCATCAGGATCGCGGCGATGGCGTTACCGAGCACGAAGGCGGGCATGATGGTGGCGGCCAGGCTCGCCCGCCAGTTCTCCGACAAGGGCACGTAGCCGGAGGCCGGCAGCCAGCCGAGTTCGATCGAGAACAGGAAGATCAGCATGATTCCGAGCCAGAAATTCGGCGTCGAGATGCCCCACAGCGCGAACAGGTTGGCGCCATAGTCCCAGGCCGTGCCCTTCTTGACCGCGGAGATGATGCCGGCGGGAATGCCGATCAGGAACGCGATCAGGATGGCCATCGACGCGATCTGCATGGTTACCGGCAGCTTTTGCAGGATCAGGTCGAGCACGGGGACCTTGATGCGCAGCGACTCTCCCAGATCGCCCGACAGCACGCCCTTGATCCAATAGGCATACTGGATGGGCGCGGGCTGATCGAGCCGATACTGCTTGCGGATCTGCGCGATCACATCCGGATCGCGCTCCTCGCCGGCCATCACCAGAGCGGGATCGCCGGGCAGGAGATGCTGCAGCGAAAAGATCAGGATCGACACGAAGAACAGCGTCGGGATCAGCTGCAGCAGGCGCTTGGCGAGGAAGTTCAGCATCGGACGATACTCCGGGCTGTTGTCATCCTCACTTGAACTTCAGTCCGACGACGCGCACCAGCCCGTCCGGGATCGCCTTGTAGCCTTCGAGCCTCGTCGTGTGGGCGATCAGGTTCCTGCGATGATAGAGATAGATGATCGGATCGTCCTCGTGGATCGATTTCGTCATCTTCTCGTAGATTGACTTGCGTTGCGCGAGGTCGGTCACGAGGCGGGCGTCGTCGAGCGCCTTGTCGACGTCCGGGTTGGAATAGGCGCTGTAGTTCTGCGGAGCCTTGGTCTTGTGGAAGATATAGGCGTTGCCGTCCGGATCGATACGGCCGCTCCAGTCGAGGATGAAGGCCTGATATTCGCCGGCTTCGGCCTGTTTCAGCGCGGTGGCGAGTTCGGTGACCCTGATCTTGAGATCGAAGCCAACCTCGGCCGCCATCGACTGGATCACCTGCGCCACAGCCTCTCTCTCGACGTTCTTCGGGACCATGAGATCGACGGAAATCGGCCCGGTGATGCCGGCCTCCTTCAAGAGCGCCTTGGCCTTGTCGATGTCGCGCGCGCGGACCGGATAGGCCTTCTGGTAATAGGGGTGTTCCGGATTGACCCACTGATTGCCCGGCACGAATTCGCCGTTGTAGACGACCTGATTGACCGCCTCGCGGTCGATCGCAAGATCCAGCGCCTGGCGGACCTTGGCCGACTGGCTCAGCGGGCCCTTGGCCTTGTCATTACCGATGTTGATGGTGATGCCTTCATAGCCGAGTGAAAGGGCGTTGGTCAGAGCGAGCTTGGGGTCGGCGCGCACAGCCTTGATGTCGGTCGCGATCAGTCGCTCGATCAGGTCCAGTCCGCCGGACTTCAGATTGGCGAGCCGCACCGTGGAATCGACGATCGGCAGGTACACCACGCGATCGATGAAGATGTTGTCCTTGTTCCAGTAGTCGGCGAATTTCTCGAACACGATACGGTCCTGCTGCACCCGTTCGACGAATTTGTAGGGACCGGCGCAGACCGGATGCAGCCCGAACTTGTCGCCCGCTTCCTTGGCAGCCTTCGGCGCGACCATCATGCCGGCGCGGTCGGCGAGCTGCGAAATCAGCGGCGAAAACGGCGCCTTCAGCACGAGCTTGATGGTGAGGGGATCGACCACCTCGACGTGATCGAGGGCCGCGAGCTCGGGCTTACGGAAGGAGCCCGGGAAGGTGAGATGCCGCTCCAGCGAGAACTTCGCGGCGTCAGCGTCGAGCGGCTCGCCATCGTGGAATTTCACGCCGGGACGCAGCTTGATCGTCACTTCCTTTCCGTCGGCGGAGGTGTCCTGCGAGAGCGCAAGCTGCGGTACGATGCTGAGCTTCTCGTCGATGTCGAACAGCTTGTCGCAGACCGCGGCGAACACGATGCGGCCGACATAGGTGCGCGCCATGGTCGGATCGAGAATGTCGGGATCTTCCGCAAGGCCGATGCGAAGCGTGGTCTGCGCCTGCACGCTGGGTGCCAGCGCGAACGTCAGGGCCGCGGCGGCCAACGCCATGCGAAAGATCTTCATCGGATCGTCTCCATCTAAAGCTTACCTGATCGTGCACTAACCGTACCAACCCCGGCCGGGGCCGATGCTTCCTCGCTAGCGCCGAACGCGGCGATGAGTTTCTCGAGCGTCGGCGACAGGCCGTCATCAAGGGGGACGGCATCGGTCGGCGGCAATTCCGCCGTGCGATGACAGGCGGTGGCGTGGCCCATTGGATCGGCCTCGAGCTCAGGAATCTCGACGCGGCAGCGCGCCACGGCATAGGGGCAGCGGGTGTGGAAGCGGCAGCCCGGCGGCGGATTGAGCGCGCTCGGCATCTCGCCCTGCAACAGGATGCGGCTGCGCCTGGCCTGCGGCCTGGGCACCGGAATAGCCGACAGCAATGCGCGGGAATAGGGATGGCGGGGCGCGGCGAACAGCGCCTGCGTCTGCCCGGTCTCGACGATGGCGCCGAGATTCATCACCGCGATACGGTCGGCGATGTGTTTGACCACGGCGAGATCGTGCGACACGAAGATGTAGGCGAGGCCGAGGCGGTCCTGCAGGTCGCGCAGCAGATTGAGGATCTGCGAACGGATCGAGACGTCGAGCGCCGAGACCGGCTCGTCGCAGATGACGAGTTTCGGCTCGACCGCCAGCGCGCGTGCGATCGCGATGCGCTGGCGCTGGCCGCCGGAAAACTCGTGCGGGTAGCGGCGCGCGAAGCGGGGCTCGAGCCCGACCAGCCGCAGCAAGTCCGCGACCCGTTCCGGTCGTTGCGCCGGCGGCATCAGACCATGGAGCGACAGTGGCTCGCTGAGGATCTGACTCACCGTCATGCGCGGATTGAGCGAGGCGTAGGGGTCCTGGAAGATGATCTGCGCATCGCGCCGGAACGCGCGCAATTGATCGGCATCGAAAGCGCAGAGATCGCGCCCCTCGAAACGGAGCTGGCCTGCGTCCGGCTCGATCAGTCGCAGCACCAGCCGGCTCAACGTCGATTTGCCGCAGCCGGACTCGCCGACGATCGCGAGCGTTTCGCCGGCATCGACACTGAAACTGACCCCATCGACGGCTTTGACATGCGCGGTGGGCCTGCCGAACACGGATCGCCCGGCGACGAAATGCTTGACGAGGTTTTGCACGTCGAGGAGGGCGGTCATCCGCGTTCCTCCAACAAGCACCCACGCTCGTGTCCCGGGCGCAGCGCAGCGTGTAACGTTGCGCTGCAGAACCGGGACCCATCTTGCAACGAATCAGATCTGGGCCCCGGTTCAGCGGCGCACCACAGCGCTGCGCTTGTGCTGCACCGAGCCCGGGGAACGGAGACAAACACCAGCGTCATCACGACACCAGCCTCTCCAGCGGGGCGCGGAGGCAGCGCGACCAGTGGCTTGCGCTCAACTCCGCCAGAGCTGGGCGGGTCCTGCTGCAGGCGTCTTCCACGAAGGGGCAGCGGGCGGCGAAGCGGCAGCCTGACGGCGGCTTCGTCATGTTCGGGACCATGCCCTCGATGGTCGCAAGGTGCGAGGTGCGGCGGTTGAGCCGCGGGATCGAGCCGAGCAGTCCGACGGTGTAGGGATGCTGCGGCGAGGCGAACAGCTCTTCGACCGGCGCGCGCTCGACGATCTCGCCAGCATACATCACCGCGACCTCGTCGCAGATGTCCGCGACCACGCCGAGATCGTGGGTGATCAGGATGATCGCCGCCCCGCTCGCCGCCTTCAATTCGCGCATGAGATCCAGGATCTGCGCCTGCAGCGTGACATCGAGCGCGGTGGTCGGCTCGTCCGCGATCAGCAGCTTGGGATCGCAGGCGAGCGCCATCGCGATCATGACGCGCTGGCGCATGCCGCCGGATAGCTTGTGCGGATAGTCGTCGATGCGCCGCTCGGGCGAGGCGATATGGACCCGGCGCAACAGCGCGATGGCGCGTTCGCGGGCCTGGCGCCGCGATCCGCCGCGATGGCGCAGGATGGTCTCGATGATCTGCTCGCCGATGGTGAGGCTCGGATTGAGCGAGGTCATCGGCTCCTGGAAGATCATGGCGAGCCGGTTACCGCGCAGGTCGCGCAGCGTCTGGTCGGGCGTGTGCAGGAGATCGAAGCCGTCGAAGCGGATCGCGCCGGAGATTTCGGTTGATTGCTTCGACAGCAATCCCATGATCGCCAGCGAGGTGACGCTCTTGCCGCAGCCGGATTCGCCGACAATCCCGAGCGTCGTGCCATGGGCGACTGTGAGATCGATGCTGTCGACCGCATGGGTGGTGCGGCCGTCATCGCCATGGAACAGCACGCGCAGGCCTTCGATGTCGATCAGCGGGCTTGCCGTCATTGCTCGCTCGCAAGCGCCGCTTCGATCGCGGCGTCGATGGTGGCGCGGTCGGTGACCCCTGCGGGATTGGCGCGGGTCGGCAGGAATTGCCTGAAGTGCACCCAGCGCTCGCGGCTGACGCGCTCGAGACGTTCGAGTTCGGACAGCGGATCGGGATGATCATCGACGCGCAGGTCGAGCGCCGACCATTCATCGCCGTCGTGAATGACAAGGGCGGCCGACTGCTTGCCACGCTTGTCGCCGCCGGCGGCCTCGCCGGCCCGCATGGCCGCGATCAGGCGCCGCGCGAAAGGTTGGTCCTGATGGGCGAGATAGGCCGCCGCAGTGTCGTCGAGAACCCGGGGCCCGGAGAGCATGTTGCCCGCGATCGAAAAGTCGTCGCCTGCGAGATGGCCGCACCAATCGACGCAGTCTGTGCCGGTGTGCGCCGCGATCGCGCCTCGCGCATCCATCACATGCAGTTGCCGGCTCTGGCGGCCACTGTCCGCGGCAAGCAGCGTCGTAACGATGTCCGACGGGTTGCGTCGCTCGCGCAGCAATTTGAGACCATCGATGCCGTAATACGGGTT
>Ga0307509_10009978_pt1 | contig 11728 bp, 10 predicted proteins | sample 10_EM_MG_FD_202245 | JGI IMG/M metagenome (GOLD analysis project Ga0307509, IMG submission 202245) | Populus trichocarpa ectomycorrhiza microbial communities from riparian zone in the Pacific Northwest, United States - 10_EM | ecosystem: Host-associated > Plants > Roots > Unclassified | place... | reverse complement strand
CACTCGTGCTCGTGCCGGTCACGCTCGGCCGTCCGGAGGGCTGGCCGCTGTGGACCTTCATCTCGATGGTCGCCGCCGTTCCCGTCCTGCTGGCCACGCTCCGCTACGAGAACCGGCTGCACGCCCGGGACGGCCAGCCCGTCCTCGACACGCACATGGTGCGCGAGCGGGTCTTCGCCGCGGGCATGGTGATCTCCGCCGGCTACCTGGCCTTCTTCGCCGGATTCATGCTGTGCCTGACCCTGCTGCTGCAGGACGGCCTCGGCCTGTCGCCGCTGCGCGCCGGGCTCGCGTTCGCCCCGCTCGGCATAGCGTTCGCGCTCAGCTCCTTCCTGCTGGCCCGCCGGGTGGCCGAGCGGATCGGCAACCGCGTGATCGTGCTCGGAGCGAGCCTGAGCTTCGTCGGCCTCGCGCTCACCATCGGCGTGCTGATGGCGCAGGGCTCGGCGGTGACCGCGCTCGAACTGATCCCCGGCGGCGTGGTGATCGGCCTGGGCAACGGCATGGCCATCCCCTCGATGATCGGCGCGGTGCTCTCCTCCGGCATCGAGCCGCACAAGGCGGGCATGGCGGCCGGCGTGCTGACCACGGCCCAGCAGTTCGGCAACGCGGTGGGCGCGACCGTCCTCGGCACGATCTTCTTCTCGGTGCTGGGCAACGGGATCCACGTCGGCTCCTTCGTCAGCGCGATGGAGACCGCGTCCGTGGTCGGGCTCGGAATCGTCATCCTGGTCCTCGGCTCGGCCTTCCTGCTCCCGAAGAAGGTCGCTCGAGCCTGATACAGTCAGCGCCATGAAGCTCGCGCTCCCGAAGAACCAGTGGTGGTGGCCGGTGACCCCGGCGGACCACTGAGCGCGCGCTTTCCCCGAAACCACGCGACCGGCCGCCGTCAGGCGGCCGGTTCGCTGTTTCCAGCGCAGCTTCCGGACCGGTCCCGGCGGTGACCCCGATGCCGAAGAGGACACCGCCATGGAACGACTGGTCCCGCCCTACGCCCTGATCTGCCGACACGACGAGATCGAGCTGCTGCGCGGCCGCGTCGAGACGTTCGTACGGCTCGCCGACCTGCCTCGCGTCGAAGACGAGGGCGGCGAACTGCTCGCGCTCGTGCCCTATCGCCAGCTGAGAGAGCGCGGCGACGCGTGTCACGACGATGGGACGCCGCTGCGCGCACTCATCGTGCAGTCACGGGAGACGATCGGGGTCGGCGACCTGCCGACGGGGACTGCGCAGATCGAGAACGGCGCGTTCGACGTGGACGACGACACGTACGCGCTCCAGGTGAAAGCGATCCTCGACGAGGAGATCGCCAACGGCGAGGGCTCGAATTTCGTCCTGCGGCGCACGTTCGTCGGGTATTGCGAGGACACGACCGCGACCGCGTTCGCCGCGTTCCGGAATCTCCTCGTCCAGGAACGGAACGCGTACTGGACGTTCCTGATCCACACCGGCGACGCGATCATGGTCGGCGCGACGCCCGAGCGGCACGTGTCGCTCGAGGCGGGTGTGTGCACGATGAATCCGATCAGCGGCACGCTGCGCAGGCCGCCGAGCTCGGTCACCCGCGAGGAACTGCTCGCGTTCCTCAGCGACCCGAAGGAGCGCGACGAGCTCGCGATGGTGGTCGACGAGGAGCTGAAGATGCTCGCGGAGGTCGGTGACCAGGGCGGCGTGATCGACGGACCGTACCTGAAGGAGATGGCCAACCTCGCGCACACCGAGTACTACATCAGAGCCCATACGACGATGGACGCGCGCGAGATCCTGCGCGCGACGATGTTCGCCCCGACCGCGACCGGCTCGCCGATCCGCAACGCCTTCCGCGTCATCAAACGGCACGAGACTTCGGGCCGCGGTTACTACGGCGGCGTCGCGGCGCTGATCGGGCGCGACGAGCGCGGGAATCAGACCATGGACGCGCCGCTGATGCTGCGGGTGGCGTACCTCGATCCGGCGGACGGGTCGGTGCGCGTGCCGGTCGGTGCGACGCTGGTGCGCGGCTCGGATCCGTACGGCGAGGTTCGGGAGACGCATGCGAAGGCGGCGGGAGTACTGCGTGCGTTCGGCGTGCGCACGGGGCCTTCGTCGGGCTCCACTACCTCGTACGGCGTAGCGACCGGGCCGGTGTGGGCCGACGATCCGCTGGTCCGCGCCGCGCTCGCGTCCCGCAACGAGCGCCTCTCCCCCACCTGGGCCACGTATCACGCGCCGGGCGAACTCGCCGTGCCCGAGCTGGTTGGACGCAGCGTGCTGATCATCGACAACGAGGACGCGTTCACCTCGATGCTCGCCGTTCAGCTGCGCAGCCTGGGTCTCGTGGTGACTCGGATGCCGTATGACGCTGTGGAGAGCATCGACGGCTACGACCTGGTCGTGCACGGGCCGGGGCCCGGCGATCCGCGCAGCGCGCAGGACCCGAAGATGCAGGCGGGACGCGCCTTCGCGCGGGAGCTGCTCGAGAAGCGGCAGCCCACGCTCGCGATCTGCCTCGGCCATCAGCTGATGTGCGCCGAACTCGGCCTCGAGCTGCACCGCAGGCCGACGCCGAACCAGGGCGCGCAGATTCCGGTCGGGCTGTTCGGGCGGACGGAGGCGCTGGGGTACTACAACTCGTACGCCGTGCTCGCTCCGCGTGCCGCGGGCGAATGGGAGTTGGCGCACGACGGGCCCGAACTCGCCGCGCTGCGCGGACCGCACTACACCGGCCTGCAGTTCCACCCCGAATCCGTGCTGACCAGGGATGGGCTAGCAATCTTGCGGCGGGAGCTGGTTCGGCTGCTGTCGAACACGGGTGCGTGACACGGATTTCGAAAAACTCAGGCCCCCGCACCTGCGGGGGCCTGTGCTCCGTGGGTCCGACCGGCTTTAGCCGAACAGGACCTTGGCCTCGTCGTAGAGGCTCAGCGGGACGGTCTTGAGCTCGGTCGTGGCGGCGCTCAGCGGGACGCGGACGATGTCCGTGCCCTGCAGCGCGACCATCTTGCCCCAGTCGCCGTCCTTGACCGCGTCGATCGCGTGCAGACCGAAGCGGGTGGCCAGCCAGCGGTCCCGCGGGGTCGGGGTGCCGCCGCGCTGCACGTGGCCGAGCACCGTGGTGCGCGACTCCTTGCCGGTGCGCTTCTCGATCTCCGCCGCCAGCCGCTCGCCGACGCCGCCGAGGCGCACGTGGCCGAAGGCGTCGACGTCCTGGTTGAGCAGGATCTCGTCGCCCTCCTTCGGGGTGGCGCCCTCGGAGACGACGACGATCGGCGCGTACTCGGACTTGAAGCGGGACTCGACCCAGTCGCAGACCTGCTCGATGTCGTACTTCTCCTCGGGGATGAGGATGACGTTGGCGCCGCCGGCGATGCCGGAGTGCAGCGCGATCCAGCCCGCGTGCCGGCCCATGACCTCGATGACCAGCACCCGGTGGTGCGACTCGGCGGTGGTGTGCAGCCGGTCGATCGCCTCGGTCGCGATGGTCACCGCGGTGTCGAAGCCGAAGGTGTAGTCGGTGGCGTTCAGGTCGTTGTCGATGGTCTTCGGCACGCCGACCACCTGCACGCCCTGCGCGTGCAGCGCGGTGGCCACGCCGAGGGTGTCCTCGCCGCCGATGGCGACCAGGGCGTCCACCCCGAGGTTCGCCAGGTTCTCCTTGATCCGCTGCACGCCGCCCTCGATCTTCACCGGGTTGGTGCGGGAGGAGCCGAGGATCGTGCCGCCGCGGGGCAGGATGCCGCGCACGGCCTTGACGTCGAGCGTCCTGGTCAGGCCCTCGAGCGGGCCGCGCCAGCCGTCGCGGAAGCCCACGAACTCGTAGCCGTACTGCTGGACGCCTTTGCGGACCACGGCCCGGATGACGGCGTTCAGGCCGGGGCAGTCGCCCCCGCCGGTGAGCACTCCGACGCGCATGTCGTTCCCTTCGGGTATCTTTTCGTGTGCCGTCAGCCGCCGCACCGGCCCGCACAGGCAGGAGAGCCTTTGACTGTGGGGTCGAGGTGGGGCGCCGTTGCCCGCGGACCGTCCTGACACCCTACGGTCACCTACCTCACGGCCCAACTTACCGGTTACCGACGGGTTTCGGATGCCCCGCCCGTATCGCGGACCGGTTACACGCGGATGAACACCGGCCGACGGTCGCCTCCGGGGGAATTTCCGGGCGGCCCTCGTCCGTTGAGCTCTCTGGAAACGCCAGTACGAAGGCCCTCACGCGCCTCAGGAGAAAAATTGACGCACGACAGCGCCCCCCTAGCGCCGACCTCGGTGCGGACTTCGGTGCGGATCCCGCTTCGGTTCTCCGACGGCTTCCGCGTCGACGCCCAGGTGTTCACCTTCGACGGCCTGGCCGACGGGCAGGAGCACGTGGCCCTCGGGCTCGGCGACTACCAGCACACGAGCGTTCCCCTCGTCCGGCTGCACTCCGAGTGCCTGACCGGCGACGTGTTCGGCTCGGCCCGCTGCGACTGCGGTCCGCAGCTGCGCGACGCGGCGGAGAAGATCTCCCGGGTCGGCGGCTACCTGATCTACCTGCGCCAGGAGGGCCGCGGCATCGGCCTGTACAACAAGCTGGACGCGTACGCGCTGCAGGATCAGGGCCTGAACACCTACGAGGCGAACGAGGCGCTCGGCCTGCCGTCCGACGGCCGCGACTACACCGCCGCCGCGCAGATGCTGAGCACGCTCGGCGCGCGCCGGATCGAGCTGCTGTCGAACAACCCGGACAAGGCCAAGCAGCTGTCCACGCACGGCATAGAGATCCAGCGCAAGGTGCCCACCGGCGTCTTCGTCACGCCCACCAACCTGCGCTACCTGCAGGCGAAGGTGAACGTGACGGGGCATCAGATCCTGCTCGACGGCTCCGGCGCTTCGGCGCGTCCGGCCGCGGCGGCCTGATCGTTCGGGGCGGCGCCGACCGGTGGTACCGCTCCCGCGGGGGTTTTCTTCACGTCTGAGGCGTAGCGGTCGACGTATTCGCGGCCGGTCATCTCCATCAGGGTGTGCATGATCTCGTCGGTGATCGCGCGCAGCACGGTGTGCTCGTGCTCGGTGTCCTTGACCTGCTCCCAGAGCGCGCCGGTGTAGCGGGAGAAGTCCAGCGGCTCGCCGAAGGTGACGGTGACCGGATGCACCTTGGGCACCACCTTGCCGGTGGGCTGCACCTTCTCCGTGCCGGAGATCGCGCAGGGCACGACGGGGCAGCGCGCGGTCAGCGCGATCCGCGCGGCGCCGGTGCGGCCCTTGTAGAGCCGTCCGTCCGGCGAGCGGGTGCCCTCGGGGTAGAGACCGACGATCTGGTCCTGGTTCAGCAGCCGCAGCGCGGTCTTGATCGCGGCGTCCGCGGCCTTGGCCCCGGCGCGGTCGATCGGCACCGAGCCGACGCCCTTGAAGAAACCCGCCGAGAGCCGGCCCTTTACCCCGGGCCCGCTGAAGTACTCGGCCTTCGCGAGGAACTTGACCGGACGCGGCGTGAGCAGCGGCATGAAGATCGAGTCGGAGAAGGACTGGTGATTCGCCACGAGCAGCACCGGACCGGTCTCCGGGATGTTCTCGACTCCCCGCGCCTGCGGACGGAAGACCACGTGCAGGGCCGGGCCGAGCAGACCGCGCTTGAGCAAGCCGTATAACACCGGTCCTCCGATCGATGGGGGCGACTACCCTGGAAGATACCGCCGCCGCCGCGGGCGGGTGCCGTTCACCGCGGGGACGGGCCGGGTCCGCATTCCGGCCGTATTACTGTACGAGACAAGGGATCGCGTGGGACCATGCGAACAGTAGCGCGTGACCCTCTGAAGGAGCGGGCCGATGACCGACGTCGAGACTGACACCGTCGAGGAGCCCGCTGGCGCTGCCGTGCAGCCCGGCATGGAACCGTGGAGTGCCGGGCCCGCCGAAGCCTCGATAGGCGTCCTGCTCTGCCACGGCTTCACCGGCTCGCCGCAGGGGATGCGGCCCTGGGGCGAGTACCTCGCCGCGCGGCATCCCGAGTACGCGATCGAGCTCCCGCTGCTGCCCGGCCACGCGAGGCCCTGGCGCGAACTGCAGCGGACCCGCTGGACGGACTGGTACGCGCAGGTCGACCGGGCGTTCCTGGACCTCAAGGCGCGCTGCGACCGGGTCTTCGTGATGGGGCTCTCGATGGGCGGCGGGCTCGCGCTGCGGCTGGCCGAGCAGCATCCCGCGGACGTGGCCGGCCTGGTGCTGGTCAATCCGTCGGTGACGCGGAACAAATCGGCCGAGGCGCTGCTGCCCTTGCTGAGCAAGGTGATTCCGTCCGTCCCCGCGATCGGTTCCGACATCAAGAAGCCGGGCGCGCACGAGACGGGGACGGACCGCACGCCGCTCAAGGCGGCGCATTCGCTCAGCCGGTTCTGGACCGTCGTCGCCGCGGACCTGCCGAAGGTGACCGCGCCGGTGCTGGTGCTGCACTCTGCCGAGGACCACGTCGTGCATCCGCGCAACAGCGCACTGGTGCTCGCGAAGGTGGGCTCCGCGGACAAGCGGGAGGTCGTGCTGCGCGAGAGCTACCACGTCGCGACGCTGGACCACGATGCGGAGCGGATCTTCGCCGACTCGGCGGAGTTCGTCGCACGGATCGGAGCCGAGGCTAAGGAGGCGACTCCGTGAGCGAGCTCGCGAGCGAACCGATGAGCACAGTGCGCGAACCCGCCATCCGCCGCAGGAGCGAGGTGGCACAGTGAGCGAGCCCGAGCGCCCCGGCGAGCCGGACGGACGCGCGGACGCCGAGGCCGAGGCCGTCTGGAACGACCTGGTCGCCGCGTTCCACGAGTCGCCGCCCGCGGAGGGTCCGGTGCCGTGGCCGGACGCGGAGAACGTCAACCAGCAGCCACCCGCCCCGGGCACGCTGGAGCCCGGGGCCCGGGTGGTACGCCCGGCCGCCCGGCCCGCGCCGCCGCGCTCCGCGGACGCCCGGCTGACCTGGACCTCGGGCGCGATCGGCCCGCGCGACGTGCCGGAGCCCGAGGCCCCCGCGCCGCCGGAGACCTTCGAGCCGCCGGCGCCCGGGCCGCTGCCGGAGATGGACTGGCCGGCCAGGGCCGCGTGGCTCGGCGCGCTCGGCGGGCCCGGCTATCTGATGGCGGCGACGATCCTGAACTGGCAGACGCCGACCTGGGCCGCGGTGGGCTGCGCGTTCGCCGGGCTCTGCGGGTTCGGCTACCTGGTCAGCAGGCTCAAGCCGCACCGGGACGACGATGACGACGACTTCGGAGCGGTCGTCTAGACGGTACGGAGGTCGGGCGGGTCCGTGGTTCGGATGCCGTCCGTGCTGCGGGTGCGCCGCTTCGCGTCGCTCCGGCAGCGTTACACGCAGACCCCGACCACCGCGCACACCAGCCAGGGAACCAAGCCCCGCACCCGCGCCGACTCCCTCAACCCAACGCCTCGACGCGCGGAGCGGAAGGGGCGAAGCCGGGGCACGGCGGGAGACATGGAAAACCCGCCGCTGACTCTTCGTCAGCGGCGGGTCCGCGTTCGATCAATCCCGGTCGCGAGCCAGGTCGGCCGCGCCGATGATGCCGGCGTCCGGGCCGAGGGTCGCGATGACCACGTCGGCGAGCGGGCGCTGGCCGGTGGCCGGGGCCTTCTCGACGTAGGCTTTGCGCGCGGGTGCAGCGAGGATCTCGCCGGCCTCCGACACGCCGCCGCCGAGGATGATCACGCCGGGGTCCAGGATCGCGGTCATGTCGGCCATCGCCTGGCCGATCCACGTCGCGACCTCGGTGAAGCCCTCGAGCGCGACCGGGTCCCCGTCGCGGGCGGCCACGGTGATGTGCGAGCCGACGATGCCGTCCGGGCTGCCGTCGCCGAGGCCGAGCAGGATCTTCGCGCGCTCCGGCTCGCGCGCGGCGTTCCGCTTCACGATCCGGGTCAGCGCGCTGCCCGAGGCGTACTGCTCCAGGCAGCCGTGCTGGCCGCAGCCGCAGGGCAGGCCGTCCGGCACCGCGCGGTAGTGGCCGAGCTCGGCGCCGATGCCGAAGTGGCCGCGCAGCAGCCGGCCGCCGATGATCACGCCGCCGCCGACCCCGGTGCCGATGGTCAGCAGCACCACGTTGTCCAGGCCGTTGCCCGCGCCGAACCGGGCCTCGCCCCAGGCGGCGACGTTCGCGTCGTTCTCCACCACGACCGGGAGGTCCACGAGGCCCTCGATCCGGTCCCGCAGCGGCTCGTTGCGCCAGGACATGTTCGCGGCGAACAGCACCGTCGCGCGGTCCGCGCTCACGAAGCCGGCCGCGCCCAGGCCCACGGCCTCGACCTCGTGCCCCTGCCGCACCGTGTTGACGGCCTCGGCGATGGTCGCGGCGACCTGCGCTGAATCGTGCGGGGTGGCGAGCTTGACCCGTTCCAGGATCGCGCCCTGCTCGTCCACGACACCGGCGGCGATCTTCGTGCCGCCGATGTCCACGCCGATCGTCAGTGCCATACTGCCCTCACACGCCTCGTCGCTCGCATCCGCTACTTCCGCCTCTAGTCCCGCTCGGGCTCGTCGTCCTCGGGCGCCTCGTCCTGCAGCACCTCCACGACGTCCGTCGCCTCGGACGGATCAGCGGTCCGCGCGCCGGTGCCGGCCCACAGCTGCTCACTTCCGCGGATCAGCGAGCGCACTGCCGAGGCCAGCTCGTCGCCGGCGCTCGTCAGGTGCTCGGCGGCCTCCGGGTAGTTGCGCACCAGGGGCTGCAGGAACTGCGAGTACACGGCGTCCCACAGTTTGCGAGCCTCCGCGCCCAACGACTCCGGATCATCCCTCACCGACTGAGTCCGCGTCCAGTCCGTCCCGTCCTGCGGAGTCGCGGGCAGGCTCCGCTCGGCGTCCTGCACGGGGATCTCGAAGCCGTCGGCCTCGTCGAACTCGTCGAACCGCTCGTCCCGCGGTTCGGGCTGTGCGTCGTTCACTGTCAGCTCCCCGGCTCTGCTCTACTCGTCGAAAGTTCGTCCGCGGCCGCCACCGGCCACTGCGCGGGATCGGGCACGAAGCGGATCTCCAGGGCCTGATTGCGCAGCACGGCTCCGGCGATCTTGCAGCGCCGCAGCACCGGTTCGAGTCGCAGCGTACGTCGATAGGGGCCGACGGTGAGCACCAGCTCCTCTTCCCGGCGCAGCAGCCCCATCGCCCGGCGGTCGGCTCCCGGCAGGGGCACACTCAGTACATACCCCTCCCCGGACTTCGCCACCGTCGGCTCGGGCGCCTTGCCCGGCGCGCCGAGGCCGTCCACCTCGCCGTAGGCGGCCGCGGCGACCACGGCGAGCTCCTCGAGCCCGAGCGGTTCGCACGGCCGGTAGGGCACCTCGTGCCGGGCCACCCCGGCGAAGATCTCGGCGAGCTGCTCGGCGGCGATCTGCTGGGCCGCCGCCCAGCCGCGCGACCAGCTGTCCCGCGGCGCCTCGACGACCTGGCGGTTGACCATCAGCGCGTCCAGGCGCAGGCCGTAGAGCGCGAGCGCGCAGCGGGCCGAACGCAGCCGGTCGAGGCCGACGATGTCCGGGGTGGCGACGAGGCGCACCGAGGAGAGCTGATGCGTCAGCACCTGCTCGACGGCGCCGCACTCGCGGACCAGAGCGTCCGTCAGATCGACCAGCGCGGTCTGCGGCAGCGGCAGCCCGGCGAAGGTCGCCAGCATCGGGCGCAGCGCGCGGGCGGCCTGGGTCTCGACCGGCCTGGTGCGCCGCAGCCAGTCCCGGGCGCTGACCGGCAGGGACAGCAGCCGCAGCGCCTGGCCGAGCGGCGGCAGGTCGACCACGACCAGGTCCCAGGCGCCGCCGTCCACCGCGGCCGAGATCTCGGCCAGCGCGAGCGGCTCGCCGGCGCCGGGCGGGGCGAGCAGTTCGGCGGCGTCCGGCGGGGTCAGGCCGATGGTCTCGACCAGGCCGCGCACCCGCGTGACGGCCTTGCTGTACCACTGTTCGAAGGCGGCCTGCGGGGCGAAGCTCTGCGCGTAGAGCAGCCCGTCCACCTGCGTCGGGACCGCGCCGACCGGGTGGTCGAGGATGGTGGCCAGGTCGGCGCCGTCCCCGTCGTGGGCCAGCGAGCCGAGGGAGAGCAGCAGGGTGCGCATGCCGCGCTGCGCGCCGTGCGCGGCGGTGGCGGCGGCCAGCGTGGTCACGCCGCTGCCGCCCTTGCCGGTGAACAGGATCAGATTGGTCACGCGGGAGTCGGGGCCGGCCGCCGCGGGCTCCCGCGCTGCGCCGTCCGCCTCCCCCTCGTCCGGGCCGCCGTTACCGTAGGGACTCAACGCGCTTCTTCAACCCGGCCAGGGCGCGGTCGATGATGACCTTCTCCATCTTGGACTTCATCATGCCGAGCAGCGGGATCTTGGTGTCCACGGCGAGCGTGTACTCGACGGTGGTCGCGCCGCCGTCCGCGGACGGCGTGAGCGTGTAGGCGCCCTCCAGCGAGCGCAGCATGTCGCCCTTGACCAGGCTCCAGCGCACCGCGCTGTCGCCCTCGAAGGTGTAGGCCAGCTCCTGCCGGTCGCGCAGCGCCCCGCCGTCGATCGTCAGCACGGCCCGGCTGGCGCGCCCGGTCTCCGGATCGGTCGCGAGCACCTCGGCCTTCTTCACCTCGCCGGTCCACTCCGGATACGTCTGCAGGTCCGCGATCACGGCCATGACCGCGTCGGCCGGCGCGCCGATCTCGATCGAGGCCCGGGTACGGTCCGCCATCGGTCCCCTTCCCATCCGTCGCCGCTCCGCGTTAACGCTCCCTCCTCCCAAGGGTATCGTGTCGGCCCGACACCGGGCCCGGCCCCGGCCACCGGTGATGAAATCTTCCCCATACACTCTGGCTACCGGCCGGTAATAAGTTGTACCTTCGTGGCGCGGGCGTTTTCGTGCCCCGCCCACCCTCCGTAAAAAGGAGCCTGTCCGTGCGCGAGTTCACCGTCGAACCGTTGTACAAGGTGCCCGACAAGGCGAACCTGACCGATCTGGTGCACGCGCCCGCGGTCGAGGTCCCGAATCAAGCGGGCCTGGCCCGCAAGATCGGCGGCGCCTGGCGGGACGTGACCTTTGCGACCTTCCTCGCGGAAGTGCAGGCCGCGGCCAAAGGGCTGGTAGCCCTCGGCGTGTCGGCCGGCGACCGGGTCGCGATCATGTCGCGCACCAGCTACGAGTGGTCGCTGCTGGACTTCGCGATCTGGGAGGCCGGCGGCGTGCCGGTGCCGATCTACGAGACCTCGTCCGACGAGCAGGTCGCGTGGATCCTCAAGGACTCCGGGGCCGTGGCCGTGTTCACCGAACTCGACGCGAACACCGCGACCGTGGAGTCCGTGCGCGACCAGGCGGACACGCTCAAGCACGTGTGGCAGATCGAGCCGGGCGCCGACGGCGGCGGCGCGATCGCCATGCTGACCGAGGCCGGGGCCGACGTGCCGGACGACACGCTGACGGCGCGCCGCGGGACGATGCGGCCGGACAGCGTCGCCACGATCATCTACACCTCCGGCACCACCGGCCGCCCCAAGGGCTGTGTGCTCACCCACGGGAACCTGCTGTTCGAGGCGGGCAACGCGGTCGCCGTACTCACCCGGATGTTCAAGGGCGAGGAGGCCAGCACCCTGCTGTTCCTCCCGCTCGCGCACGTGTTCGCGCGCATCATCAACATCGGCGCGCTGATGGCCCGCGCGAAGCTGGGCTACTGCGGCGACACGAAGCAGCTGCTGCCGGAGCTCGCCTCCTTCCAGCCGACGTTCCTGCTGACGATTCCGCGTGTGCTGGAGAAGGTCTACAACTCGGC
>Ga0307509_10009977_pt1 | contig 11728 bp, 6 predicted proteins | sample 10_EM_MG_FD_202245 | JGI IMG/M metagenome (GOLD analysis project Ga0307509, IMG submission 202245) | Populus trichocarpa ectomycorrhiza microbial communities from riparian zone in the Pacific Northwest, United States - 10_EM | ecosystem: Host-associated > Plants > Roots > Unclassified | place... | reverse complement strand
ATCCTACCCCTGCGATCGTGAGGACGCCTCGATCGTCCATCTCCGATAAGAGACGAGCTGCGTCCCTGTGACCTGAGACTCTATAAGCAGCAATGTGGAGAGGACCCATGACATTTTGAAGGGGACCAAACCCAGGTGCTGAAGGGTGCGAGTGAGCTCCACTGCCCTGTGCAAAAAATAATTCACCCTTACAAGGTCCAGCAACTCCAACAACAGTGTCCTGATAGTCTTCATCGAAGCCATCTGGATATACATTCTCACTGGGCCTCTAGTCGAATGCCAATGATAACAGGCGCACCAGACATCGCATCGGGAGAATATTGAAAATTTCCTGAGTCGTGCTGTTAGCTGCAAAAAGAGGTACAGGGGCTCGAAGGAGGTCCCACCCTCCTGGCGGGCGACGGCGACGGCGAAATGACGCAGTTTCTGGTATGGAGAAAGAGGCTTTCGGGTCCGGAAGGGTCGCTGTAACGGGGTGGGCTTTGGTGACTTTAAATTGCCCGGTTCCTCCTATCCTATCGCAATGGGACACCGTCCTGGTTTGGATCTGGGATGACGAACTTGTTTTCATCGGAAATGTAGGTGTTGGGGCGTTAACCCGGGCAGCAGTGCGTTGCTCGTGGGGGAGAGAATCGCGGGTGAGAAAGTGGGAATGAACCACGTGATCGCGATTTGGAGCCTCCATTTTTGACTGAGTCCTGTCACCAACTACAAGAACCGCACGATGGCCACCATAGCCGAGCGGCGAAAACACCAGGCACAAGAGAAGAAAAAGATGTTGGACAAGACGGAACCGAGATCGCGCAATGCAAGTCGAAGGAAGTTGAATTGGTAGCGCGTAGGTTTTGTTTTTTGTCTGACGTTCAAGAATTTCATTTGTGTTGCAAAGAGCTGGAGCTAGAAAAAGAGGAAGGAAAAGATTCAGAACTGTCTGCTGCTGCGTTTAAACGACAACTAGCCCCCTTGAAAAGACAAAGTTGCGTCAGTCGAGGCGGATATTGAACAGTACCGCGTTTTGGTTCAGGACCTTCAAAGAGGTACGTATTCCATCGCGCTAAATACAGTTGTAGCTTTTATCTAACTTATCTTTTTTAGAAAAGAACAAAAACCACTCAACACTGAGCTTATATGCATCTCACCTGACCCCAGAATCTGAAGACCGTCAATGACGCTCGGCTTATTGCTATGCAAGATGCTGCACAAGCGAAAGAGGACCTCAGGTGAGGGTCGAACTTGAAACGGATCCTATTTCGTGTGCTTATTTATTTTGCACAGACTTTACAAGATTCGATTGGATCGTGCTCAGAAGGAGATATACCGAGCGCAGGAAACCATCACCATTGTTGACCGGGACCAGCAGCGGCATGCGGCTGAGAAAGAAGCCGCGAAGAACAGGTCAAAGGCGCGTCAGTTGAACGAAACATTGCTGGTTCAGGCTGCACGCGAAGAGGCCTGGAGACTTGGATTACAAGAAGGATTGAACCAAGGCAGAAATATAGCCCTTGCTGCCGAGCCTACCGACGTCCTTTACACCACCGCTAACCCTCCGTTGGACGATGCCTGCTATTCTGAAGAAAGCAGATCCTCCGTAGCACAAACACAATCTCAGTTTCCTATTCGCACCCAGTCTCCTGTTTCACACCACTCACGGGGCCCAGAAAGCCGCCGGGCAAGATCGCCTTCTATTATCATTCTTCTTCCTGCCGGAAGTGCAATTCACCACAACCATCTGCTGGACGACCACTGAGTACCCACGCATCCGATGTTCCCGACCAAATAAGGCCCATTAGCATCCACTATGTTGGTTTACCCCGCAGCAACCTTCCTATACCAGACAATCTCATACCCTCACGACTCAGACAACAGAATACGTATACCTGCTCCTTTCGAGTTCTCGAGGGCACCCGAACCAGCACCTTCGGTCCAGCTGCCGAGGCTATCCAATGCAAGTCAAGAGCTTTACCAATAGCACCTCCCGTTCAATCCTCTGCTTCCCAACCTCACCGCAGACCGAGTCATAGACGCAACTCATCGTCTGGTTCATCGACCCTATCAACCTTAAACATAATCAATGAACCATTCGGAGGGAATTTACGGACGCCCATGAGTGCTATTCCCGAAGTCCTTAGTCAATACACAGGGAGTCCACTTCCACGATTGATTGATGGTGAGCATGACGTGCCCTCCCTTGTGAGTTTTGGTTTTCACAGGCCCATTTTTCTTCTTATGTTCTTATTGAACTTCCTAGCACGACTCTTTCCATCAACCACCACCGCGAAAATACAGTGCTGCTGGTAGTTACCGCATATCGGCAAGTCACCGCCCTACGTCTAGAACAAGTTTCATTACGTCGTATATGAACCCGACCTCCAGTAAAAATCTCTCCTGGAAATGGAAACTACTCTTTCTTGACTGACTCGTATTTTTCTATTTCTATTTCTAGTCCCATCCACTGTCGCATAGAACATCCCAAGCGAGTGGAAGTCCCGCATCCCAATATCGTGTCCCTCTTCCTTCTACCTCCGCCGGGCCTTCAGGGTTTTCAAGACCTTCATCCATAATGACGAGTCACACCATGCCTGGTGGTTTGACCAACGTCTATGGTTCTACCACCCATCAACATCACCCAGTACAGCGTGATCTACACATTGAAACCACCACCTCGTCATCATCCCGCCAGAACTGGAGACAATCCTCAAGTGACCTCAACAGCGCTGTTTCATTAGCCCTGACTGCGGACACGTTAACGACACCTCCTCCTACTACTACTATGTATCGTACGCTCTTCTGCCGCTGGTATATCAACTGACATTGACATGCAGCAAAAACGAGCCAGCCACTTAACCTAGAAGACATATAACATGATTTTCACAAGTACTTACTAGGGCCTACAACTCTTTATTACAGTGGAACATGTAACTCTGACCAATGTTCAAGTTCAATCAGACCCAACAGTGGGGTATCATGTGCTCTTATCCAGGGACCGGGTTATCGGTTATTTAGGTTGAAATTTTTGCAGGTTTGATCTATATAACCTGCTCCTAACTGCATTTCTTACCGGATATAATGTTTTTAGTCACGATTTAGATATGATCTTTGTAAAATGACATTGTTGAGATAGTGACTGTATTACTGTTGTTCGATCTGACATTGTTAATCTGAATTCCTTTGATACCTGTCTTGTGATGCTTACTACCACATTATAGACCTGTTAAGATAGAGGTCATCCTGCTTAGATCACGTGAATTAGTCAAAAAGGATTCGAAATGTTGCACTCCCCGTCTTATAGTCAAAAATTAGAGAAGCTTGGCCATTCTATGGGGGCTACCATCTACTACATATGTTACAAGTATGGCTCAAAGAAATGAAGAAATGAATGACTAGATCCCAGATTAGTGTAAAACACCCTCAGAAACAGTATTTTGAGATCTTCTCCTTCAAATTTGAGAAATTTATGAATATTTTTTGATAGAATTGTTTTTGTAGACTATTTTAATAAAATGATTGAGCCAGATCTTCTAATTTTTGACTATAAGATGAGGAGTGCAGCATTTTGAATCCTTTTCGACTCAAGGGGGGTTCAGAAATTCAGAAATTGCATGGGGTATGTAGATTTTTTTAAGCCTGAAGGCTATACCCCCCTACCACCCCAAAGGGGGAAACCCATTCCAAAAAAAAAAATAGAAATTTTCGGCACAGTAACGCCAGCATGCCACAAATTATAGTGAAAACAACATTATTTAGAGGTGTTTCTACCACCATTGACATTTTGTTGGTCTAATATGATTAGGGCAATGCCAATTTCAAGGTGGAACATCAAAGTTGAGGCATTCGGTGAAACTGTTGAATAACATAAATTAGGGAGAGCACCAGGATGAAGTCTATGGAGTTTGGTACACATTGAGAGGGAGAAAATATATTCATTTAATCATTTTAATCCTGACCATAGAAATGTGACAATGGCCAAATGTGGGGAAGTCACGCCAAACTGAAAATTTTGGAACAAGGTAAAAAAATAGAAGAAATTTTTAAGCCCTTTGGCTTGACCCCCCCTTCCACCCTTGGGTCACAGAACAACAGTCCAGTCCCCCCTTGTTTCAACTAATTAGGCAATCACATGATCTAAGCAGGATATGGATGACCTCTGTCTTAATGAGTTGCAGAATGTTAGTGGGGCAATAATTGGACAGATACAAACTCACCTCTCAAATCCAACTAAGAATCTGTTGAGAAAAGAACAACTCCTGGAGGTATGAGAAACTCTTGCAAAGATACAGGAATGGGGGGCAGAAGCAATGTGCCACCACCAGATGTTGGTACTGGTGCCTTAATATTAGTGATGAGCAGGGGTAACCCCTGGGTACAGCAAGCCATACCCATACCCTTACTCCTACCCCTCATACCCTTGACTAAAACCCCTGGGGTTTTCTCTGTAATTACAGTTCATAATACTTTCAGTGCAATGATATGTCTATTTACCATGGAACTGTGATGAAAAATACATTTTTAGTGAGCTCACATAGGGTATTACACTACTCAAACCACACATTCTCCAAAAAAATAGTGTATTATTTTATTATTTTTTTAACCACTGGACTTCTTAAACTCCTGTACCCCTGGTGAGGGGTAGGAGTTTTGGAGGGTCTGAATATCCATACCCTTACCCCTACCCCTCATACTCTTGACTGAAACCCCTGCCCATCACTATGCCTTATTGATCAATTGCTTCAAGGAAATCAGAATTTTCCTTGATATGAGTTACAACACTTCAGGAAGTCGCAGTGATCTTAAACAACATTTCATTAAAAAATGAACCCTTACAACATCTATATTAATTTTAACAATAACAATACTTACATATAGTAGAGTTATTATATGATAGTGTACTGTACTGTGAACTTGGCTCAGATCTGATCAGACAATGTTTGACTGGTTTGGCTGGCAATAGCTGTTACAATCCATGCTCCACTAGCAATGGTTAACCTAAGACTTGCAGGAAATAGACTTGAGCAACCAGGATTGGAAGATCCTGACAACGGCTGTGAGTGATACTTGACACTCCGTAGGTATATATTAGGCTAGCTTTGTGAGAGGTGATCAAGGAACCTTAGGAGTCTCGACAGATGCTATAGGAGACAAAGGTAATAATTAACTAAAGTTAATTATCTTTTTATATGTAACAACCAACAATGCAATATTGTACAATAATAAGCTAAAAGTGAAGTCATAAGGTGCAATCAATAGAATCGCGTCATAAGGTATCATCAAACAACAATGATGAGATCAATGCTAACACATACGTAAAAATGAAAACATAGTAATTGAGTACAGCATATAGCAAAGTGGGAACAAACAAGAGAAAATGTAACATTATCCTCTTTCTGAGAATGTGAACTACTAGTTCATGAGAGAAAAACATAGAATGCGAAAAGAAAAAGACATATGAGGAAGAAAGCATGTACGGCTTCTTCAGACATCCAACCAATAGTTGGGATCACAATATTCAGCGTCAATATGGATGTTATTGTTATAAGCTTCGCAAAGCTCAGGCGTTGGATCGTAGAAATTGCCGAGGCATTCACGGTCAGCAAGTTCTCCACGTAGAATGCCCAAGTACGTTGGATTGGCATAGAGCGGTTCCAAGACAGCAAGGGCATCAATTTCACAGTAGAGTTGTTCATCAGTAAGGAGGTGGGCATAGCGTTGTTGAGTGTCGATGAAGGGGATGGAATTATCTGTGAGTAATCCATTGTCGGGAGTGGAAACGTTGTGTGGGGGAGAGCTTCGTCATTTGGACTTCTTGTTCTTGCATTGTCTGGGCTTCTTTCCGCAATTGGTGCCACAATTGAGGCAGCAATGTTGGGGACAGTTCCACTGGATATGTCCATACAGTTTGCACAAGTTGCATTGTGCGTCCCAATACTCTTCATGTGGGCAGTGAGTGGAATCAAGGTGTCCTTTGTCTTTGTTCCAGCGAGCGCGTCCATTTCTGAACTTGTATAAGGGGGTGCTGTGGAGGAGACTTTGTTGTGAGGTGGGGAGAAGCGGCGCGATTTGGTTGAGAAATTCGTTGTTGATGGAGTGAGGATCAGCGACAGCAGAGCGGTTCCAAAAGAACTGCGGGGCATCACGGTGGAGTTGTTCAACAGGGAGCAAGTTTTGAAACTTCCAAAATAACTGTTCACTTTGATCAACGAGAACTTGTTTGTGGGCACTAATGACTTTAAGGCATTTTTTGAGCCTTTTGACTTCTTCTTTAGTGTTCTTCAACATATCCTTAACATCAAGGATCTCGTTGTTGATTTGATTCATGCGGTTGGCAAGGGTGTGTATGTCTGTGTAAAGATCAAGATAGGTGTGGCTATCTTTACCTTTTGTTTCGTTGTTAAGCTCTTGTAAGAGCATTGCATTTTCCATCCAACTGAGGATCTTTTCAGGATCGACAGGGAGAGATGGCGTTGGAGTGAATTTGAGCGACGGGGTTTGAGGCATGAAGGTTCGGACTGGTTCTATGTTAGTGTTTGGAAGTCCGGTTACAAAACTGGAAAAAAACCGTAACCGGACCAGACCATAACCAATGAAGACCGCAAATGGTATGGACCAGTCTTCGGTTAAGACCACAGTCCAGTTAATGGTCCATCATGATATTAGAAAATTGAAGACCGACTAAGACCAGTCTTAACCAGTCTTAACTGGTCTTTCAGGTTGGTAAGTAGTTCATTAATTTAAACTCAAATTTAACTAATAAATATTCATTTTCGTGGATTTCGTGTTTGTTGATTGCCATCACATCGCACTGCCACATGCCTCACCACGCTCACACCATACCACCACTCACCCACATCGACCTTGAACGACCACAACCACCTGCAACCATTGCGACTTGTCAGCGATAACACGATGAGGAAGGCAATGGGAGGGGAGAGCAACAACGAGGATGGGAGAGCAATGACGAAGATGGGAGAGCAATGACAAGGGTGGGGGGAGCGCAATGGCCACCCAATCGTACATGTTGTCTACTACCCCACCTCACCCCACCCCTTCCTTGCTAATGTGAGACGGAGGGGAATTTCCACATTCATTTGATGCGACGGGGAGGGGAAACCCTCCCCATTGTGTCTGTTTGTTCTTATTCAACGCGACGGGGAGGGGAAACCCTCCCTGTCCCATCTGTTTGTTCTTATTCGATGCGATGAGGAGGGTTTCCCCTCCCCGTCACGTCTGTTTGATTTTTTATGACGCAATGAGAAGGGGAAACCCTCCCCGTTGTGTCTGTTTGCTCTTATTCGATGTGATGAGGAGGAGAAACCCTCCCCGTTGCATCTGTTTGCTCTTTTTTGATGCGACGAGGCACATAGGTAAGCTACATTGTAAGGTCTTAACCTACCACTGAATAAACACACTGTAGCCATTCCGAACCATTCGGTGGAGCTCCACCGAATGCCTATAGGCCGAATCGGGCATACATGGTAGTGTTTTACCTGTTCCAGCGAATAAATTGTTTCAAATATGTCTGAATCAGATTTGGTATTATCTGATTCCGACTTTTGAGGATTTAAAAGTTATTTGGAATGGTTCGGACATTGTCTGGGATTCCAATCGGGTTGAATAGACTCTGATTGGGGGTTTTACCAATTGAAATAAAATTCAGGCCCATCCAGGCATTATTTAGCACATAAAGTGAGTGTATATATCCGATTTCGACTTTTTCAGATTTAAAAATTATTTGGAATGGTTCGGATGTTGTTTTGAATGTCAGTCAGGTTGAATAGCATCCGATTCGGGGTTGTACCAATTGAAATAATATTCAGGGTGATCCAGACATTATTTAACATATAAAGTGAGTGTATATATCTGATTCTGACTTTTTCAGATTTAAAAAATATTTGGAATGGTTCGGACATTGTTTGGAATGTCAGTCAGGTTGAATCGCATCCAATTCAGGGTCCGATTCGGACCTTTGAGCATTTACAAATTATTTGGAATGGTTTGGACACAATTCAACAATTTCTATTGGGCTAAAATGTGTGAGTTGGATATTTTCACTCTTCCAAGTTGGCAAAATGTGTTTTTACAATTCCGAGTCAGAAAAACATAACAGTTTAAGTTGAGTAAGTTGCATATTTTTACCATTCCGAGTCGGAAAAATGGAATTTGTACCAGCCCAAATCGGGTCCGGGTCGGAATTTTACATGTTAAAACATTATTCTGTCCATATTACACTATCTATGGCCATAATAAGTATGTGGACACACAATACAATAGGTAGGGCTTGTTTACATATATTTATCATACATTTCTAGGCAATACTGCTTTGGAAAAACCAGATATAATGTCCAATAATCTTCATTTTATCATTTTTTATCACATTCCACTGTATTTTCATATGATTATCTCTTCTAAAAATTCAGATAAAATGTGTTTCAGATACTAGACATAGTCTACTTATCAGTTATATATGGTACCTTACACAGGTTTTACAGAAGGCAATGTAATATTCTAGAATACCACTTTTGTGTTGTAATATATATTGAAATGGCAATAGAGATGACACTGGTCTTGTTTCGAAAATGTCATCTTGCTCAATACTGGTTGGAAGGTATCAGGTACCATATGTAACTGATAAGTAGACTATGTCTAGTATCTTAAACACATTTTTAAGAAGAGATAATCATATGAAAATGCGGTGGAATGTGATAAAAAATGATAAAATGAAGATTATTGGACATTATATCTGGTTTTTCCAAAGCAGTATTGCCTAGAAATGTATAATAAATATATGTGAACAAGCCCTACCTATTGTATTGTGTGTCCACATACTTATTATGGCCATAGATAGTGTAATATGGACAGAATAATGTTTTAACATGTAAAATTCCGACCCGGACCCGATTTGGGCTGGTACAAATTCCATTTTTCCGACTCGGAATGGTAAAAATATGCAACTTACTCAACTTAAACTGTTATGTTTTTCTGACTCGGAATTGTAAAAACACATTTTGCCGACTTGGAAGAGTGAAAATACCCAACTCACACATTTTAGCCCAATAGAAATTGTTGAATTGTGTCCAAACCATTCCAAATAATTTGTAAATGCTCAAAGGTCCGAATTGGACCCTGAATCGGATGCTATTCAACCTGACTGACATTCCAAACAATGTCCGAACCATTCCAAATATTTTTTAAATCTGAAAAAGTCAGAATCAGATATATACACTCACTTTATATGTTAAATAATGTCTGGATCACTCTGAATCGGATGCTATTCAACCCGACTGACATTCCAAATGATGTCCGAACCATTCCAAATATTTTTTAAATCTGAAAAAGTCGGAATCGGATATATACACTCACTTTATGTGCTAAATAATGCCTGGATGGGCCTGAATTTTATTTCAATTGGTAAAACCCCGAATCAGAGTCTATTCAACCCGACTGGAATCCCAGACAATGTCAGAACCATTCCAAATAACTTTTAAATCCTCAAAAGTCGGAATCGGATAATATTAATCCATTTATATACAACACAATGTCCAGAAGGGCCAGAATATTATTTTATTGTAAACAACCCCGAATTGGCATCTATTCAATCCAATTGACACCCTGGATAATGTCCGAACCATTCCGAATCTGATTCAGACATGTTCGGAACAATTTGGCCTATAGACATTCGGTAGAGCTCCACCAAATGGTTCGGAACAGCTACAGTGTGTCTATTCGGTGGGTGGTTAAGACTGTACAATGTAGCTTACCTATGTGGACAAGGAGGGGAAACCCTCCCTGTCGTGTCTGTTTGCTCTTATTCAACGCAACGAGGAGGGGAAACCCTTCCCATTGCGTTTGTTTGCTCTTTTTTGATGCAATGAGGAGGGGAAACCCTCCCTGTTGCATCTGTTGGATTTTTTATGATGCGATGAGGAGGGGAAACCCTCCCCGTCATGTCTATTTCTTACTCAATGACCCCACCCCTCCATCCAGAGGGCTTTGTGTATAATTACAGTAGTTAATAATTTAAATACATTTATTTTATGGTTCAAAAAACCGGTTCCAGACTGGTTAATAACTGGTTTGGACCTTAACTGGTCCTAACCAGTTTTGTAACCACAAAAAACCAATGTGGACCGGTCCACATCAGTTCGGTCCAGTCTTTTTGAGAATCCAAAAATGGAAGGACCGGTTGTGGTTACGGTCTATGGCCCTTGGGGTCAAAAAACCGGACCAGACCGGACTTCCAAACACTATTCTATGTGAGAACAGGGAGCGATAGAGTGCATGGTGTTGACAGGGTTGATGCTGGAGCATTGCGAAACCAGAGGGGCAAGTGTCAATGATGCACAGCGGAGTGGAAAGAGGCTCAGGGGAGTGAGCTCATTCTGTGACTTCCGTTTCTTTGACGGGATCACCGTAGATGTCGGTTTTGGGGAGGGGAGTGGCTAACTGAAAGGGGGACATGTCTTGTCTGGGGTCGTTCGGAGCGGGTTCTTCTTCAGGAAACTTGACTCAAAAATCTTCAGGGTTTATGGCAGGCGGTGCTTCAATTTGCAGTGCTTCTGCTTTGCGGTGTTTGTCAAGGTAATATTCGACAAGTTCATCGGGGTCACTAGGCCTTTCAGATGACTCGGAGTGGTCATCGGTGGGAGGTGGGAATCACAGAACTTCTTGGATGCGGGCAGCAGCTTTGGGAGAGATGGCATTGTTTCTGGAATGTATGGAGGGGAAGTGGGCCCTTGGTAATATATGGCTTCGCGAGTGTAGGTTTCTCCATCGCAAGCGACTATTTCATGGAATTTGGCGCAAGGTTGAGTCCTTTGCCAAGTTTCGACACTAACGGGTGATTTCTCCATAGGTGTGAGGGACTTCATCAGCAAGGCCATGGAGTTCATTGTAAGTCAACATGTTGATGTCGCGAGGTGGGCGTGTATCGCCAAAAGCTGCATCGCGCTCTTCTCTGAGACGAGTAGGAGCATGAGCATCTTCTTGTGCGTCGACGGTGGCTTGGAGATCTTCTGCAGTGGTGGAGATATGGAGGTTGGTTGGGCGATGAGGAGGCATAACTGGAGCGGGCTTGTATGGTCTTCGAAGTGCAGTGAGCTTTTCTTGAGGGATATTTAGACAATATTGGAGGTCTTGTCTGTGCCCCACAGATACCGAGCAGAAGGTATTCACCTTCATCATCTAGTCCTTGATCCTAATGTAAAGGATCTTTATTGTCGTCATCGTTGGGAACAGGAACAGTATGATAAAGGAATTAGGTCTCTTGAAGCCGTTGTAAGGACTATTTTAGCTATATTTCTGTAACTTAAGCCTATTCTTTCAAGTTCGACGAGTACTATGTTACTCCAACTCCTGATACCGGAGGTCTTGTCTGTGCCCCACAGATACCGAGCGGAATCAGTCGGAACCGCTCAGATTCCGATCGGAATCCGATTGGAAATTCTGGAACACAGTACCACCCAAATAGTAGGGAATTTGTCAAATCTGTCCGACCGGATTCCGATTGGAAAGGTCAATTCCGATTGGACCACTCGGAATTATTTCCGACCAGTTTCCGATCGGAACCAACTGGTTCCAACCGGTTCCAATCGGAAAGACAGTCAGAAAAGTGATAAATCATCAATATTAATAGATCACCTGATATAAGACCCAGAATTAAATCAAAGGCATTAGTAATCCAAAATAATTATTAATCAACTGCACGGACAAATATTAAATCAGGTAGTACAGCCGC
>Ga0307509_10009976_pt1 | contig 11731 bp, 4 predicted proteins | sample 10_EM_MG_FD_202245 | JGI IMG/M metagenome (GOLD analysis project Ga0307509, IMG submission 202245) | Populus trichocarpa ectomycorrhiza microbial communities from riparian zone in the Pacific Northwest, United States - 10_EM | ecosystem: Host-associated > Plants > Roots > Unclassified | place... | reverse complement strand
GTCGCGAGCCACGCGAGCGCCTCGGTCGGATCGCGGCCGAGCGCGACCCGGGCCTGGCGCAGGATCAGCTGGTTCGAGCGCGCCTCGAGCTGCTCGCGCGCGGCCTCGGTCCGGACGGTCGCGGCCTCGGCGTCCCGGCGCGCGTGACTCGCCGACAACCACAGCGACGTCACCACGATCGCGAACCCACCGAGCGCGACCACCGAGCCGGCGATCGTCGCCGCGACGACCGGCCGCCGCCGCACGAACGCGCGGAGCCGCTCGAACGCGGTCGGCACGCGGACCGAGACCGCGAGGCCGTCGCGAAACCGCCGGACGTCGTCGGCAAGCGCGGCGACCGACTGGTAGCGCTTCGCCGGCTCCTTCTGGAGCGCCTGCTGCGTGATCGCGTCGAGATCGCCCGCGAACGCCGGGTCGCGCTTCGCGAGCGTGATCGGCGGATCCTCGGTGATCATGCACGTCAGGATCGGCAGCGGCGCGTCGCGCGTGTTGTATGGAAGGTCGCCGCAGATCAGCTCGTAGAGCATGACGCCGAGCGTGTAGACGTCGGTGCGAACATCGACCTCGTCGGCGCGCAGCCGCGCCTGTTCGGGCGACATGTACAGTGGCGTCCCGATCAGCTCGCCGGCATGGGTATCGCCAGGGGTGCGATCGTCGTCGGCGGCGAGCCGCGCCACGCCGAAATCGAGGACGACCACCCGCTCGTCCTCGGCGCGGACCATCACGTTCGACGGCTTGAGATCGCGGTGGATCACGCCCTTCACGTGCGCGTGCTGGACCGCCTCGCAGAGCGCACCGAACAGCTCCAGCTTGCGATCGAGCGAAAGTCCCTTCGCGAACCTGTCGAGCATCGTGCCGTCGACGTGCTCCATCACGAGGAACGGCGCGCCCTCGGCTTCGCCCGCCTCGAGCACGCGCGAGATCCCGGGATGATCGAGCCGCGCCATGATCTCGGCCTCGGCCTGGAACCGCGCGAGCGCGCTGCCCGACCGGCTCTGCAGCACCTTGATCGCGACGCGGCGGCGCGGTGCGTCCTGCTCGGCGGCGTAGACCGTGCCCATCCCACCCTCGCCGAGCACCGCGGTGATCCGGTAGCCGGGGATGGCCGGTGCATCGAGGTGGCGCGTGCTCGGCCGCTCGTTCGCGGTGATCACCGTCGGCACGTGCGCGACCCCGACGCCGAGCTCGGTCTTCGCGAGCGGCTCCACCGGTTCGACCTTCGGGTCGGCCATCCCGCGTCAGTATACGCCGGCGCGCACGTCGAGCGTGCGCCGTGCTTTTCGGCCGGCGTCGTCGGCGACGACCAGCTCGTGCTTGCCGGGCGACGGCGTCCAGTACACGCGCTCGCTCGCTGGTGCCGTCGCGACCAGCGCGCCGTCGACGAACCAGTTCAGCTGCGCCCCGCGCGAGCTCGCCGCGAGCGGCACCGCCTGGACCTTCGCCGGCATCCCGGGGATCAGCGTGATCGTCTGCCCTTCGCCGGGCGTGTTGATCACCGGCGCCGCGACCGCGATCTCCGGCGCGCAGCCGTCGGCGAACTGCGGCGCCTCGGGGACCTCGCGATTGCGGCCGGTCAGCCACGCGACGATCGCGCTCGGCAACATCACGAAGGACTTACGGATGTAGTCACCACCCGGTTGCTTGCACGCCGGCAGCACGGCGCGGCCCGTCGCCACGTCCACGTCGAACGTCTGGTGATACGGGCACGGCGTCGTCGGGACGGCGTGGACCGGCGCGAGCACCTTGACTCGGTGATCGCACGCCTCGGTCGGAAGGTAACCGGAGTACGCGCAGACCTCGACCTCGACGAGATCGTCGGGCACCGCGGTCGGGGCGTGCTGCTGCGAGCGACTCGCGACGCCCTCGAGCACGTCGAACAGCAGCGGGCCCGCGGCCTCGGAGCCGACGAGCTCCGCGCTCGGCTTCTGATCGACATTGCCGGTCCACACCGCGGCGGTGAACGCCGGGCCCGAGCCGACCGCCCACGCGTCGCGAAATCCGAAGCTCGTGCCGGTCTTCCAGTGGATCTCGGCCGGCACGCCGTTGACGTCGCGGCGGCGCGGGAAGTCCGGGCGGTCCTTCTTCGCGAGCGCGCGCCGGGTGAGGAACGCGGCGCCCTTGCCGAACGCGGGTGCGGGCGGCGCGACCGGATCGCTCGCCGCAACGCGCAGCGGCTGGTAGCGACCATCCTCGGCGAGCGTCGCGTACATCCCGGCGAGCTCGAGCGGCGTGATCTCGATGCCGCCGACGACCATCGACAGGCCGTACTGGCCCGGCACCGCGCGCTCGGACGCGACGCCCATCCGCGCGAGCTCGCCGACGAACTGCTCGACGCCGAGCTCGCCGAGCAGATCGACGAACGGCAGGTTCAGCGACTTCGCGAGCGCGTCCTCGAGCGTGACGAGGCCGGCGAAGTCACCGTCGAAGTTCTTCGGCCGGTACGTCCCGTACTGGGTCGGGATGTCGGCGACGAGGTAGCCGGGCAGCGCGAGCCCGCGATCGATCGCGAGCGCGTAGAGCATCGGCTTGAGCGTCGAGCCCGGCGAGCGCGGCCGATCGAACATCGCGATCTGACCGCCGTGTTTCGCGTCGGCGAAGTCGAGGTTGCCGACGAGCGCGACGACCTCGCGCGTGCGGTGATCGACGACGACGACCGAGGTGCCGTGGATCTGCTTGGCGTGAAACTCGGCCTCGCGGAGCGCGACCTGCTTCTCGACGATCGCCTGGATCCCCGCGTCGAGCGTCGATCGGATCCGGAGCTCGAGCGGGTGGCGCGCGCGCAACCAGATCGCGGCGTGCGCGGCCTCGCGCGGCATCGCGCGCAGGTGATCCGGCGGCAGCGTGATCGCGGCTTCGGCGACCGCGGCGGTCGCGTCGACCGGCGAGACCACGCCGGCCTCGATCAACTTGGCGAGGATGCTGTCGCGCCGCGCGCGCAGGCGCTCGGTGTTTGCCACCATCGGTGCGAACCGCGACGGTCCCTGCGGCACCGCGAGCAGCGTCGCGATCTCGAGCGTCGTCAGATGCTGCGGGCCGTGACCGAAGTAGCTCCACGCCGCGCTCTCGATCCCCTCGACGTTCTCGCCGTACGGCGTGCGCGACAGGTACTCCTCGAGGATCTCGCGCTTCGTGAGACGGAGGTCGAGCTGGACCGCGCGGAACATGTCGATCAGCTTGTTCGGGATCGTCCGCGCACGCGGCTCGAACAACCGCGCGAGCTGCATCGACAGCGTCGAGCCACCCGAGACCCGGCGCCCGTGGATCACGTCGGTCCACGCCGCACGCGCGATCGCGACCGGATCGACACCATGGTGACTCCAGAACCGCTTGTCCTCGAGCGCGACCAGCGCGGCGACGAAGCTCGGATCGATCCGGTCGAGGCCGACGTGCAACCGCCACTTGTCGTCGGGCGACAGGAATACGTAGGCCGGCCGGCCGTCGCGATACTCGACGACCGCCGACCACCCTGCCCCCCGCTCCGGCAACGGCACGAGGAACGCGGCCGCGACGAGGATCCCGATCGCAGCATTGAATGCGATCAACCCTCGCGCGAGCCACAGCCCCGCGCGGAAGGCTAGATAGTTTTTCCGGTCCACGGCCCCGCGATCACGGCGGTCTCGCCCTTCGCGCGCGCCCACAGCGTGGCGTCGTACATCGCCTCCGCCTCGATCGGCGGCAGCGTGAACTTGCCAGCGGTGACCGCGCGCACCGTGTAGACCAGCTTCTTCGAGGTGTGCGGCGGCAGCGTGCCGAACGCCTCGATCCGGTCATCGCGCATGTTCATGAAGTCGGTCGCCCACTGGTCCTCGTCCTTGACCCAGTCGGGCTTGGTCGTCCGGCCGAGCCGCGGGTTCTCGATCTCGAAGCCCGCGGGCAAGCGATCGACGAGCGCGATGTTCTGGATCGTCGCGCCGCTCGTGTTCTCGACCTCGACCTCGACGAACACCAGATCGCCGAGGTGGACCGTGCCCTTCGCGAGATCGAGCTCGGTCGAATCGAGCGTCTTGTACGAGCGCGCCACGCTCATCCCGTTGCCGCCGGTCTTGTAGTCACTGCCCGGCCGCACGCCCTCGCTGGAGATCACGAGCCACATCCCGGCAGCGGCGGGCGGCACCTCGAGCGTGAGGCTCTTGTATTCGCTCGCGCGGTAGAGCGACCAGGTCTTGTCGTTCGACTTGTGCTTGGTCGCGCGCGGGTTGATCGCGGTGCCGTCGGCGACGAGCTTGCCATCGGCGGCGCCCTTCGCCGCGGTCGCGGTCACCCACTTGCCGAGGCCGGTCACGCCCCACACCAGCTCCTGAGTGTTGTAGTAGCCCCAGCCCGGCTCGCTCGCGAGCGTGTCGGCGACGCGCTGTGCGAGCGGCTCGCCCGCGGGATCCGCGCCGAACAGCTCGAAGAACACCGACAACATCAGGCCGCGGCGGCGGCGATCCGAGTAGAAGCTCCACGAGTTGACGCGCTCGACCGCGATCGGCGTGCCGTCGACCTTCTTGAGATCGTCGGCGTAGCGACGATCGCCGGCGAGGTAGAGCGCGGCCTTGAGGAAGTACAGATCCTCGGCTTGCTCGCCCTTCGGATCTTTGGGGAATGCGGTGATCAGCGCCTGGATCCGACCCTTCTTGCCGCGGTTCGCGCGGGCGAGCACGTAGTGGAGGTAGGCCTCCGACTGTTCGTCGTAGTGGTTCCACGGCTCGTGCGCGATCTTCTCGCCGCGCTCGTACGCGGTGACGCGCGCGTCGATCCAGCCGAGCACCTCCTTCAGGCGATCCTCGGGCACCGCATAGCCCGCCTTCTTCGCGTCGAGCAGCATGTCGGTCGCGTACGCCGTCGCCCACTCCAGCGGCTCGGTCGCGCCCGGCCAGTAGCCGAACCCGCCCGACGGCGTCTCCATCGACAGCACGCGGCTGATTCCGGAGAGCACCATGTCCTCGAGCTTGAGCTCGGCCAGCTGCGGGTCGATCTGCTCGACCAAAGACCCGATGTAGAGCAGCGGCCGGGTCGACGACGTCGTCTGCTCGATGCAGCCGAACGGATAGTGGATGAGATACGCCAGGTGCTGGAACGAGTCGCCGTACGGGTTCGCCGTCATCCAGAACGTGGTCTGCTCGCTCGTCGGTACCCAGTTCTTGAGCGCCGGTTGCTTCGCGAGATCGAGCGAGCCCGGCGTCAACTTGATCCGCTGCATCGCGTGATCCTTCGGGCCGGCCGGGAGGAACGGCACGTCGAGCTCGTCCTTCTCGGTGATGCCGCCTGCGGTCGCGGTCACCCGCAGCTTCGCGCCACCGACCGGCAGTTGCGCGCGGGCCTGGAACACGACGGTGTCGTTCTTGCCGTTGTCGAGCTTGATCGACCCGGTGTCCTTGCCCATGAACGCCAGCGGCACGGCCTGGACCTTCGGCGTCGCGAGACCGGGGATCGCGAGCGGCACCGACTCGAGCTTGAGCTTGATGTCGAGCTTGCCGCCCGACAGGTTCGTCACGAACACCGGGATCTGGATCTCGTCGTTCTGGGTGACGAACCGGGGGAACGTGACCTGGACGACGATCGGATCCTTGACGGTCACGTCGGCCTCGGCGCGACCGATCTTCCCGGCGCCCGCGATCACCGCCATCACCCGGACCTGACCGCGATACGACGGAATGGCGAACGGCACGGAGATCTTGCCGTCGGCACCGACGGGCAACACGCCCGACCACAGCGCCACCGGCTTGACCGGCTGGACCCGGCCCTTGCCGTAAGCGCCCTGCTCAGCGTCGGCCATCCCTTCGTCACCGCCGCCGGTCTTCGAGGACGCGCCGGCCGGGTTGTGCAGCATCGTCCAGCCGATCGTCTCGAACGTCTCGACGCCGAGCGCGCGCTTCGCGAACAGCACGGTGAGCGGATCGGGCGTCTTGAACCCGGTCAGCGAGAGCACGCCCTCGTCGACGACGGCGACCGTCGCGAACCCGGGGCCCGTGATCGGACCGGCATCGAGTTGCACCGTCAGCGGGCTCGACGACCGGACCTCCTTCGGCACGGTGAGCTTGAGGTTCTGGGTGAGCTCGGTAGGTAACACCCGCGCCGACGCGATGCCGAACGCGCGGTCCGGCATGAACGCGTCCTTGCTCTCGAGGTGTGGATCCTTCACGACGAACGCACTGATGTAGACGTTCGGCGCGAACGCCGGCAGCGTGAAGCTCCACTTGGCCTCGCCGCGGGTGACGTCCTTCCACTCCGCGGTCAGCACGCGGTCGGTCTCGATCGTCCACAGGATCTTGCCGTTGTACGGAGTCAGCACCGTGACGTCGACGGGCTTGCCGACCTCGATCTCCTTCGCGAGCTTCGGCTGGAGCTGCGTCGGCTTCGCCGGGCGCGGCGTGCGATCCGCACCACCGCCGCCTTCGCCGTAGCCGTAGTAGTACTCGTACGGGTACGTGCCGTCGAGCATCAGCTCGGTCTTCGCCTTGCCCGCCTTCACGCGCACGAGGTAGCCGATGTCGGCGTCGCCCGGCGTGACGTCGAACGTGAACCTCCCGTTGACGACCTTCGCGGTCTGCTTGCCCTCGGGCACCTTGCGCATCCAGCGGTCGTAGCGACCCTCGCCGTTGTCCTCGTCGTAGGAGTAGCCGTAGTCGGCCTCCATGTGATCGAGCTCGACCTCGACATTGTTGACCATGCTGGCGAGCACCTTGCCGTTCCAGTCGACGACCGTGCCCTCGACGGTGAACGTCTCGCCGGCGCGCGCCTGCTTCGTCTTGGTCTTGAGGCCGAGATAGAACTTCTCGGGGTGCAGGGTGAGCGTGGTCGACTTCACCGTCGCGCGGCCGCTGCCGGCCTCGAGCACCGATGCGGTCGCGGTGATCTGGCTGGTCTGGGTGAACGTGGTGTCGCCCGGGCAGAGGATCGAGAGCGCGCCGTTCGGGTCGAGCTGGTCCTTCGTCGCCTCGCCGAGGTTGACCGCCTTGCCCTTCGGCTCGACGCCGTACGTGAGATCCGCGTTCTCCGGTGGCGAGAACCGCGTCGGCTCGGCAGCACACGTGAGCTCGACACCGCTGTCGGCCGCGGTGCCGCCGAACAGGTACTGCGCGGTGACGTCGATCGCGATCTTGTCGCCGATCAGGACGTTCGCCTTCTTCGGCGCGGCCGTGACCTTCATCCGCTCCGGCACGAACTCCTCGACCTGGACGTCGTACGCGGCGAGCGGCTTCTCGGCGACCGACAGCGCGACGCGCCAGTGCCCCGTGTCGGCGAACGCGGGCAGCTGGTGATCGACGTTGATCATGCCGGCGGCGTTGGTCTTCAGCACGAGCTTCTTCACGACCTTCGCGCGCGGATCGACGATCTGGACGTCGACGGGAACAGGCGTCGCGGGCGCGTGATCGTGGCCATCGCGAACGATCGCGACGACGTGCGCGGTCTCGCCCGGGCGATAGACGCCGCGATCGGAGTACATCGCGGCGCGGTACGGCGCCTCGGCGACGAACGGCGTGCCCGACGTGCTCGACTCGGTGACGTCGGCCTTGAGATCGGCGTAGCGGATGTACGTGAGGTCGTCGCCGCGCCGCGCGATCAGCGCGAACGGCTCGGACTGATCTGGATCCGCATCGGAGGTCGAATCGATCGTGCAGCCGGCCTTGCCGCCGGTCGAGCACCGGCCGACGACCTTGCCGCTCTTGCGGACGAGGCTGACGTCGACGCCCGACAGGGTCTCGGCGCTGTCCATGTCGAGCGCCCAGACCTGGACTCTCTGATTCCACGGCTTGCCCGGCTGCGCCGACTTCTTCGCGATCAGCGACAGGTTCGTGAGCAACAGGCGCGACGTTGTCTGGGTGCCGGTCGCGACGAGCTTCATCTCGAGCACGCCGCGTGACGTCGCCGGCAGGAGCGACGCGACGTCGAGCCACGTCGTCGCCTGGGTATCCGGATCGCCCTTGAGCGGGATGGTCTTCTTGAAGATGACGTTGCTGGTCCGCTCGTCGGCGGCGTCGGTGTATTCGTTCGACAGCCAGAACACGAGGTTCTCCTGGGGAACCTCGCGGACGATCAGGTTCACCGCGTCGACGTTGAGGTGCTTGATCCCGAGGTTCGACCACGCGCTCTTCGGGAGGTACCGCCCGGTGCCCTGGAACGAGACCTGCGGCTTGCGGGCCGCGACCGAGAACGACTTCGCGAACGGCGCGAGCAGCACACCGCCGTCGACCGAGGTCGCGCCGCCGTCGATCTTGACCGCGTACGTGCCGCGCTTGAAGTCGCCGAACACGCGGAACCCGGCCTTACCGTTCGTGATGTACGTCTTCTTCACCGGCGGCGAGAAGTGGATCCGGCTGACCGCCTCATCGCTGAGCTGGCAGCGCTGCGACAGGTCGTAGTAGCCCTCGCCCTCGTACGCGTAGCGGTGGCCATCGGGTGCGGCGTCGTCGTCGCAGACGACCTCCATGTAGAACCCGTTCGCGCCCTCGACCATGTAGGCGGTCTTGATCGACACCGCCTTGTCGGTCGACACGACGTACTCCGCCGATGCGGCCGCCGCTTTCGTGTTGAGCAGCGACGGCAGGCCGGCCTTGATCCCGAGCGTGAGCTTGGAGCCGAGGCCGAGCTTCGGGTCGGTGAGCTGGACGACGACGACGTTCGCGACCCGGCTCGGCAGGATCAGCACGCCGCCCGGGGTGTGACCGTCGATCGCGAACGTCATCGACGCGCGCGCCAGGTTCGGCAGGACCGCGCCGGAGAACGTCACCTCGGTCGTGACTTTATGGTGGGTGAGATCGAGGCCGCTCGGCGCCCAGCCGAGGAACTTGAACTCCTCGGTCTTGAACGAATGCGTCCACTTGGTGCCGGCGGGCGGCTCGAGCAGGCCGTCGCGGGTCTCGAGCTTCTCGATCGTGATCGTGTAGTCGGTCGCGAATCCAAACGGTCGCGCCGGCGTGAACGTCAGCTCCGACACGCCGCTGTAGGTCAGCCGGCCCGGGACCTCCGGCACGATCTTGACGACCGACTTGGACGACACCGACCCGATCAGGTCGCGATCGACGATCGGCGTCGCGAGCTCGATCATGATCGCGGTCGGCACCACGTGCTCCATGCCGAGCTCGTGGATCTGCGGATCGGCGCGTTTCGGCGTGACGGTCGCGGGCTTCGGTGGCGCGTCGACGGACTTCGTCGCCCCCGAGCCTTCGGCGACGACGCCGGCGGATCCGCTCGACGTCCCGGTGTCGTCGAGAAGTGACTTGTGGCTTTTGCACGACAAGAGTGCGGCTGTGACGAGCGCGCACGACGCGAGTGCCCTCATGATCTCCCTGGTCCTCTACAACGAAACGCACGATCACGTCCGTGCATTCCGCAGCAGCGCGAACATACACGCTAACGTTCGAGCGTGTAGCCGCGCGGCTTACCGGCGACGATCGCGCGCGCGGCACCCGCGGTGATCTCGACCGGCGCGCCGACGATCCGCCACTCGGCCTTCGATCGGAAGATCGCGCGCCAGGTCGTGCCCACGCGGACGGTGCCGCGCAGCTGCCACGCGCTCGCATCGCCGGGCTCGAACGGACCCGGCGCGACGTAGACCGAGCCCTGGATCGGCGCGATCGCGTGAAGCGGCTGGGTGTCGCCGGCGCGGATCACGACGTAGTCGACCTCGACCCGCTGATCGCCGCCGCTCGGTTCGAACGCCCGTGCGCCGTGCGGCACCCGAAACACCGCGCGCCGGACCTTGGGCCCGACGAGGATCCCGACGAGCTGGGCGGTCGCGGTGTCGAGCTCGTTCCGGTCGGGATGCTGCTCGCAGGCCGGGCCCTTCAGGGTCGCGAGCACCGCCTCGAGCGCGCCGGTCTCGCCGTGGAGGCTGGCGTCGATCCAGGTGTCTTTCGGGCACGCGTTGCGATCCTGACCGACGTCGGGCTCGAGCAGGCGGCGCGCCTCGCCGGGATGTGCGTGATCGATCTCGAGCCGGGTCTTGTGGTCCGACTTCGCCGCGAGCTTGCCGTCGATCGTCGAACCCGGTTCGACCACCAGCCACGCGCGGCCGCGCTCGATCAGCTCCATGCCGCCGAGCTTCGCGATCGCCTTCGCGGTGTCCGTCGCGTCGACGTGGCGGGCACGGACCGTCAGCTTCGGCAACACGTGCTGCGGCGCGAACACGTAGCTCGCGCCGGCGGTGTCGGCGAGGAGACGGAGGACCTCGAGCGTGCCGGCGCCGCGGAGATCCAGATCGATGCCACCGGAGGTGCGACCGTGGAGGCGGACCGTCGCGGCAGGCGCGAGCGCGTCGAACGCGGTCGCCCCAGTCACCGGCTCGCCGTCCCCGAGCTTGCCGTCGACCGGCGTGCCGCCCGCGATCATCGCGAAGTCGCCGGTGCCGAGCGCGGCGAGGAGGATGTCCGGATCGACGCCGGCCGCATAGACCGCCGTCGGCTCGCCCCGCCCATGGCCGGTGGGGAGCGCGATCGCCGGGAGCCTGGCGGGTGCGACCGGTTCGGCGGTCGCGGCCGAAGCCGCCAGCACCACCCCGAGCACGACGAGCCGCATGCCGTTCAGGGTAGCACCGGCTCCGCCACGCCGGTGACGAACAGGTAGTTGCGCCCGGTCACGAACACCTGGCGGTGGTGCTGCTGCAAGTACTTGCGGAAGAACGCGATGTCCTTGATCACGAGGCCGAGCTCGGGCTGGGAGAAGTTGCGCATCCGCGCACCGAACGCGAGCTCGCCGTCGACGTACCGGCAGTTCGGGATCCCGAGGATCACGGCGCCGGTCGGTTCGAGGTGATCCTGGACGAGCCGGCGGAGCAGCGCGCGGTCGTCGAGGTCACCGCTCTGGAGCATGCCGATCGCGAGCACGAGGTCGAACCGGCCGACCGCGAGCGGCAGCGCGACGCCGGCGACGACGAACGTCGCGGCGGGATAGCGGCTCCGGCCGACCGCGAGTGCGGACTCGCTATGATCGATGCCGGTGACCCGGGCGTCGGGCGCGGTCGCGTAGATCACCGCGAGCTCGTCGCCGGTGTTGACGCCGATCGCGAGCACGCGGGGCGCCGCCGGCAGCGTCGCGCGGATCAGCGCCTCGCCGAGATCGAGGATGAACCCCGGGTCCTCGAGCTTGTGGATCCGCGCGAACCCGGACCCGGTGCCGTAGGCCTCGGTCCCGGCGCCGCGCTCGGGCACGCGGTCGAGCGCGAGTGGCTCGAACCGGAGTGCGACCTCGCCGTCGACGATCCGCGGCGTGCCGAGGCGCGCGCCGAGGCGATCCGCGAGCTCGGTCCACACCCGCCACGGCCGGTGGATCGCATCGCCGAGGTGCTCGCCGGCGTACATCCCGGCGCCGTGATCCGGATCGGCGACGATCACCTCGACCGCCTCGCCGCGCGAGAGGCCCTCGTCGACGTGCAGGATGATCGTGCTCAGCGGCTCGCCGGTGAACCGCCGTGAGACCATGGCCAGAATCTAGCGGATGTCGCGAACGGCGGCGTACAGCCGGTCGACCGAGATCGACCCGGTCTCGCGGACCGCCGCGAACGTGCGGGTCTCGACCTTGCCGCGCGAGTGGTAGGTCGTGCGCAGCGGATGGACGAAGCCGGCCTCGACGGTGACCGCGCGGTCGCGAACGAGCCGGCCGAGTGCGGTCGCGATCGCATGGTTCGTGAGGTCGTCCCGCGCCGGGCGCAGCGCGCGGACGATCACCGCCGCGACGAGGAGCACCACGAGGGCCACGATCCACATGCGTCGAGCCTGACCGGCGCGCGCGACCGGACCGTGGCCGG
>Ga0307509_10009975_pt1 | contig 11732 bp, 7 predicted proteins | sample 10_EM_MG_FD_202245 | JGI IMG/M metagenome (GOLD analysis project Ga0307509, IMG submission 202245) | Populus trichocarpa ectomycorrhiza microbial communities from riparian zone in the Pacific Northwest, United States - 10_EM | ecosystem: Host-associated > Plants > Roots > Unclassified | place... | reverse complement strand
GTCGAGGGCGCCCAGGTCGGCGACCACGACGAGGTCTTCTTCCAAGGACAACGTCGCGGCGAGGGCGCCGCGGAGCAGATTCATCGGTTCGACGAGCAGAATGCGGATCACGATGGCCTCCCAGCCAGGGTCGAAGCTTTTCCGACGGCCGGACTGACGCCGGCCGGTTTCCGGATCCCTGCGGGAGGTCGTTCAGCTGGGAGGTCCCGCGTAACGGACGGTGCGTCCGCGGGCGATGAGATCGGCGGGCAGGCGACGGCCGGCGGCCGTCACCTCGGGCCGCCACGACGACGGGACCGCGCCCATCGCGGGCGCGTCGCCGCCACCGGAGTCACGTGCTTGTCCGGTGGGAGTCGAGCGGTCGGCCGGCAGTCCCGGCGGAGCCGGAAGCGGCGCTGTCTGCGATCGAGCCGATGCTTTCGGCGGCTTGGTCACGCCGGACAGCCCGGGTGCCGGCGGCTTGGTCACGCCGGCCAGCCCGGGCGCCGGCGGCTTGGTCACGCCGGACAGCCCCGGTGCCGGCGCGAAGGCCGGCGCTTGCGGGGGTGGTGACACCTGGGCGGACACCGGCGGCATGAGCGGCTGCCGCGGCGCCGGGACGCCGGGCAACGCCGTAGTGGGGATCGATGCCGGCGTCCGGGCCTGCGGCAGGCCGGGCAGCTTGGCGGGTTCGGGGAGTTCGGGCAGAGAAGGGAGCCTGACGACCGCCTTCCGGGCCGGGGTCACCGCGGCTCGGGCCCGGATGCTCAGCGCCTGGATTTTCCGCGCCGCGTGGACTTTCCGCGGGCGGACCGCGGGCACCTTGATCGTTTGGGCCTTCTCCGGGAGGATCGACTTCGGCTCCGGAAGGATCGACTTCGGCTCCGGGAGGATCGACTTCGGCTCCGGGAGGATCGACTTCGGCTCCGGGACGGCTTTTCCGGCGCCGTCGGCCACGGCCTTGATCGACTGATCGATCGACCCGGCGTCGGCGTGCGCCGCGTGATCGAAAAGGCTCAGCACGAGGTACGCCGCCACGGCCACGCCGAGCAGCAGAAGCAAGCGGACAACGCGCCAAGTCAACCGCACCCGGACTTGGTTCCCCATTCCGGGCAAGCTGACACACCTCGGGCCGGAGGGGACTCAGGACAGGACGGGTTGCGGTGCGCCCAGGAACTCCTCGATCCGCTCGGCCGGCATCGGCTGGCCGAAGTAGAAGCCCTGCATGAGCGGGCATCCCCATCGGCGGAGCTGGTCGAGCTGGCCGGCCGTCTCCACGCCCTCGGCCACGACCCGCAGGCCGAGGGTGTGGCTCAGGTTGAGAATCATGCCGACGATCGCCTCGTCCTCCCGGTCCTGGCCGATTCCGGCGACGAACGATCGGTCGATCTTCAGCGCCCCCACCGGGAACCGGCGCAGATAGGTCAGCGAGGAATAGCCCGTGCCGAAGTCGTCGAGCGCCAGGTGGACACCGAGCGCGGCGATCGCGCGCAGGGTCTCGGCGGCCGCGTCCGTGTCCGCCATCAGGGTGGATTCGGTGATCTCCAGGGAGAGCTGATGCGCCTCGAGGCCGGTGCCGGCGAGGACGGCGACGACCGTCGAGACGAAGGACGGGTCGGCCAGTTGAGCGCCGGCGACGTTCACCGACACCCGCAGGCCGGGCCGAACCCGTTGCCAGCGAACCGCCTCAGCGCAGGCCTGGGCCAGGATGTCGGCCCCGAGCGGCACGATCAGGCCGGTCTCCTCGGCCAGCACGATGAAGTCGTCCGGCCCGAGCAGCCCGCGGGTCGGGTGCTGCCAGCGGGCGAGCGCCTCGAACCCGACCACCGTCGCGGTGACGCCGTCGACGATCGGCTGGAAGTAGGGGCGGATCTGGTCACCGCCGATCGCGTGCCGCAGTTCCTCCTGGGTGCGCAACCGCAGCTCGACCGCGGTCCGCAGGGTGTCGTCGAAGACCTCCGCCCGGCCACGGCCGCGCTGCTTCGCCCGGTACATGGCGACGTCGGCGTCGCGTACGAGATCGTCGGGGGTCAGGTCGGTGGGTCCGTGCGCGTGCGCGATCCCGACGCTCGCCCCGACCGTGACCTCGCGGGCGGTGGCGCCGGTGCCCGTCATGATCGGTCGGCTCAGCTCCGCGACCACCATCTCCGCCGTGTCCGCCACGCTCTCGGGCACGTCGGCGCCCGTGCAGATCAAAAGGAACTCGTCCCCGGCCAGCCGGGCCACCGTGTCCACGCCGCGGGTCACCGTGGTCAGCCGCCGGGCGATCTCGATGAGCACCTGGTCGCCGGCGTGGTGCCCGAGCGAGTCGTTGATCGGCTTGAACCGGTCCAGGTCGATGAAGAGAACGGCTACCGGAGAGCCGTTGCGCAGGGCCTGGCCCAGCCGATCCAGCGCGAGGGCCCGGTTCGGCAGCCCGGTGAGGGTGTCGTGGGTCGCCTCCCGGGCGAGCCGGTTGGTGGCGGCTTCGGTCTTGGCCACCGTCTCGTTCAGCGCCCGCGCCACAAAGCTCAACTCGTCCCGCGTGTCCACCGAGACCCGCCGCGTGAGATCGCCGCCCGCGACGGCGTGCAGCGTCGCCACGATCCGGCGGATCGGCGGGGCGACCGACAGATAGAAACCGACGAAGAGGTACGCCGCCAGCAGCGCCGCCAGCCCGGTGGCCAGTTCGACCCGGTCGGCCCGGCCCGAGAAGCCGTCGATCCGGATCTCGAGGAGCCGGTCCAGCGACGTAGCCGCCTGGGCGGCGAACTCGGTGGCCGCCGTCCGCACCACGTCGGAGGCGTCGGCCGGTATGTCGCCCGGCCGGCGGTCCTTGACGGCCGCCGTCAGGGTGGCGGTCAGCGTCGTGATCGCGCTGTTCAGGCTGCCGAAGTTCGCGCCGGTCCGGCGGCGTACGTCGGGCTCGGCGGTCTTGGCGGTGATGGTGGCCACCGCCCGGGCCATGGTGGCGTTCGTGTCCGCGAGGACGCCGTTGGTCAGACCCAGGTCGATCAGTGCCTGGGTCCGGGCCGTGGCCGGCGCCGAGGCGGCCAGCACCGCCAGGTCCGCGCCACGTCCGGCGTTGTCGAGCACCACGGGCAGCCGGAACTGCAGCGTGTCCATCAGGTAGTAGGTGTCGAGGTCCGGATCGAGGGTCAGGTTGGAGTTGTCCCCGACCCGCACGATCAGATCGGAGAGCGCCTGGATGGCCGCGTTGTAGTCCTCATATCGGGCGCCGGCCGGACCGGTGGCCCGTTGCGCGGTGTCGATCAGCCGGCGGGTGGCCGCCCACGCGTCGCCGGTGTCGAGAATCGGGGCCAGCCGGTGGTCGACGGCGTCCACCGCGGCGATCTCGGGGTCGAGAAGCACCGCCGCCGGGTCGCCGGTGACCGCGACGTGGCGGGCCTGCGCGGTCCGGCCGGCCAGCTCGACCAGCGGCGCGAGGTAGGCGACGCCGTTGCGCTCCTTGGCGCTGAAGGCGATCTGGTTGCGCTGCAGTCCGACGTACGCGGCCGCGACGAAGCCCAGCGGGACCACGAGCACCAGGCCCACCACGACGAACTTCTGCGCGTACCGCAGCCGGCCGATCAACGCGGCGGCCGCCCCGAACAGAACGGCGACGGCACGAGTGACCACGATCTGCGCTCCTTGAGGCCGCAGAGGGATGCGACTCATTTCTCATCGGCCGCCGACCGCCGGTCCTGAGGCTCGTGATCACGGAGGCCGGAAGTCTCACGAGCTAGGTTCCTAGGATGCTCACCCGGTGTGGCGGCGATCACCAGGGCCGCGATCGGGTCGGCCCACCGCCGGCGAGACGGCGGCGAGACGGCGGCGATCGATCCCCGTCAACGGGCCGTGAAAATGCCCCCGGGGAGCCGTGTAAAGACCGTTAACAATCGCCGATGGCGGCCCGCACAGCGGGACCGTGATCAGATGCACGACACGCTGGTCCCGGCCATCGATCATCCGGTACCGCCGCGCACGCGGCACACCCCCACTCCCGTACGGCTGCGGCGCCTGACGACGCTGGCCGCCGTCCTCACCGTCGCGCTGAGCGCCTTGCTGACCGTCCAACTCGTGCGCGCCCACCGCGCCACCTCGCGACTGGCCGCCGGCGAGGTGCCGGTGGTCGAGGCCGCGAGCGACCTCTATTTCGCGCTCAACGACATGGACGCGCAACTCGCGAACATCCTGCTCGTCGGCGACGCCGATGACCTCGGCATCACCCGGGCGCAGGGCCAAGCGATCTACGATCGCCGACGGCAGCAGGCGTACGCCGATCTGGAACGGCTGGCCGCGTCGGGCGTACGGGTCCGGGAACTGCTCGACGGGCTGGGCCGCTACGAGGCGCTGGCCGCCGACGCGCAACTTCTCGGGCAGCGCGACGGCCGGGACGCGTCACTCGGCACTTACCGGTCGGCCACCGCCCTGCTCCGGCAGACCCTGCTGACCCAGGCACAGACCATGGTGGACGCCCAGGCCGGGCACCTGACCGACGGCTACCGTGCGGAAACCCGCGCCACCACGATCACCCGCTTTGCCGTGCTGTTCGTCGCGCTGCTCCTCATCGCCGTACTCGTCGTGCAGCAATTGTTCCTGGCACGCCGGTTCCGCCGGACCGTCAACCCCGGCATCGCCGCCGCGACCGCCGTGCTGGTCGGTCTCGTGGCCGGCAGCCTGGTCGTGCTCGGCCTGCACAGCGACCGGCTGCACACCCAGAAGCAGGACGCCTTCGACTCGATCGTCGCGCTCACCCGGGCGCGTGCGGTCAGCTACGACGCCAACGCGGACGAGAGCCGCTACCTGCTCGACCCCGCCCACGCCGCCGAGTACGAGCGGGGCTTCCTGGACAAGACCCAGGAGATCCTGGCACTGCCGGGCGCCACGCTGTCCACGTACGACCAGCAGCTTGACTCCGCGTGGAACGCCTACCAGCGAGACCATGGTCGGATCGGCTGGGGCGGCGCGCTGGGCGCCGAGTTCGGCAACATCACGTTCGCGGGCGAACGCGCGGCGGCCGAGTCGACGGCCGGGCTGTTCCAGGCGTACCAGAAAGATGATCGGCAGATCCGGGCGCTGGTCACCTCGGGCCGGCGCGACGCCGCGATCAGGCTCTGCACCAGTTACGCGCCGGGCGGCTCGAACTACGCCTTCGACCGGTACGACGGCGCGCTGGCCGGCCTGATCGCGATCAACACCCAGGCGTTCGGCGCGGCCGAGGACGCCGACCTGCGCGACCTCGGCCGGTCGGTGTGGCTGCCCGGCGTGGCCGCCGTCGTCGCGCTGGCCCTGCTGGTGGCCGGGGTACGCCCCCGGCTGGCCGAATACCGCTGACGCGGGCACCCGTAGATCAGGGTTGGTACGGCGGCGCGACGCCCCAGCCCCAGCGCGGGACCGGCGCGTCGCGGACCACCTCCGCACCAGGCTGCGAGTTGTGCCGGGCCAGCCGGGTGCCCCACTCGAGGTAGCCGAGAAACGCCGCCCGGAACTCCGGGTCGTCGGGCAGGCCGGCCTCGTCGGCGGCGTCCTGGATCAGGTTGACCCAGCGGCGCCGCTGCGGCTCGGTGATCGCCATCCCGATGTGCTTGGCCACCATGTGCGGATAGCCGCCGTGGTCTTGCGTGTACGTCGCCGGCCCCCCGAACACCTCGGCCAGCCAGACCGCCACGCTGCGGGCGTGCTCCGGCGACATCCGCGCGAACAGCGGTCCCAGCAGATCGTCGGTCACCACCCGGGCGTAGAACGCGTCGGTCAGCCGCACGAACGCGTCGAGGCCACCGGCCCACTCGTACACCGTCGGTGTCTTCTCCGTCATGACGACCAGCTCACCAGGAACGACGATCACCCACAAGTACGCAAGCCGGCGTGCGGCGTGCTCAGCGGTCCCGGCTGCGCACGGTCTTGACCGAGCGCACGTTGGCCAGTTCCGCGTCCACCCCGGCGGCGTCGTCGCGCAGCCGGACCGTGCCGCTGCGAGCGTCGATCACCTCGACCAGCCGGGCGAGCAGCCGCCCGCTGTCGTCGTGGCCGGTGAGCGCGGCCAGCTGCACGGCGCGGCCGAGCATCGCGGTCGCCGTGGTGAGGTCGCCGGAGGCGCGGGCGGCCAGGCCGTGCTGGATGGCGGCGGCGAGCTCGGCCTGGCCGCTGTAGTGCGCGACCCGCGGGTCCAGCTTCGCCGACAGCGCGTGGTCCTCGGTCCAGGTCACCCGCAGCCGGGTCTCGACCAGCGGTTGCTCCTCGCTCACCAGGCTGATCCGCGCGGCCAGCCGCTCCTCGCCGACCGCGCCGGCCGGCAGGGCGACGCACAGGTGGTATTCGCGGCTCTCGGCGCCCCACGCACCGGTCGGGTAGTCGCCGATCCGGGCCGAGACGTCGCCGCGGCGGTCGGTCAGATCCTCGAGGTACGGGTAGACCTGCCGGACGAACCGCACCGTGGACCCGACGGGCGTCCACAAGCGCAGCGCCACCTCGCCGAGTGACTTGTTCATCGCCGACTCGGTCATCGCCCGGAAATCGGCGGTCAGGTCGTCCGCGACCGGCAGGCCGTCGGCCGTGCCGAGCAGCGCCGAGGCGATCAGCCGTAGCTCGGCGCCGCTCCAGCCGTCGCCCACGCCGCGGGTGTCGCAGACGAACTGCCGCTCGCAGGAGCGCAGGGCGGCGCGCAGCTCGCGCGGGCTCTCGTGCTCGTTGCGCCCGTCGGTCAGCATGATGGCGTGCTTGACCTCGGCCGGATGGTTGAGCAGCAGGTTCCCGGTCGTCCGCAGCCAGCTGCCCATCGCGGTGCCGCCGCCGGCGGTCAGCCTCGACACGGCGAGCCGCGCCTCGGCCCGGGTCTGCGGGGTGGCCGGCGTGAGCGGAACCACCACCTCCGCGTGCTCGCGGCCGGCGACGACCGCGAACGCCGTGCCGTCGCGCAGCGTGTCGATGGCGGTGCTCGTGGCCCGTTTCGCCGCGGCGAGCTTGCCGGGCGGGTCGCTCATCGAACCCGAACAGTCGATCATGATGACCTGCGCCGCCGTCGGGCTCTGCGACAGAGCCGGCCCGGCGGTGATCGACACGATCGCGTCGACGACGGTGCCGCGGGCCGGCAGGTGCGGATTCTGGTGCACCTCGGCCTGGAAGACGGGCTGATCGTTCATAGCAGCGTCCACGGTCGTACGGAATTGGCTTGGTTTATCAATCGGCGTTGCGCTCGCGGGTCGGTCTCCAGCGTCGCGAGCACCCGGTATTTGCGTTCCAGGCCGAAGCGCAGGTCGCGTTCGGTGAGGCCGTGCCCGAGGACGGTGCCCGCGCCCGGCGGCCGCGACGACCGGCCCACCCAGCGCAGCGCCGTCTGGAACATCTCGATGGCGAGGCCGGCCTGGCGCTGGGTGTCCAGCCGGAGCCGTTCGAGGCGGGTGGCGGCCTCGATGAAGTCCGATTCGGAGAGCGGGTCGCTCCGGTGGTCGAGCCGCCCGCGGACGGCCGCGATCTGGGCGGCGACCTGCTGGCTGGAGGTGGTCGGCACCTCGTCGAGCACGGCGACCGCGCCGGGCCGGTCGCCGACGGCCAGGCGCATCCGGGCCAGGCCGAACGCGGCCGAGATGAACGCGTGGTCGACCCGCCAGACCCGCTCGTAGCGCCGGATCGCGCCGTCCAGGTCGCCGACCAGCTCGCACGCGGCGGCCAGGCCGAGGCGGGCGGCCGGCTCGCCGGGCAGCGCGTCGTACACGGCGTTGAAGGCCGCCCACGCCTGGTCGGGGCGGTCGGCGGCGAGGGCGATCAGGCCGGCGTACCAGCGCAGCCGCCAGTCGGCGCCGTCGTCCGGGATGGACCGTAGCTCGGCGTACGCGGCCTTTCCGTCGTCCGCGTCGATCAACGCCCGCACGAGCTGCAGGCGTACCTCGAGGCTTTGGATCGGCGCGGCCTTGAGCGCCGCCACGGTCGCGTTGCTGAGCGTGGCCAGGAACGCGGCGGCGGGGTCGGCGAGGTCGACCACCGGCACCGGCAGCGCGACGGCGACCTCTCGTCCGGTGAGCCGGGCGTCCGCGGTGCCGAAGACCTCCCGCTCCTGCGTAAACAGGGTGGAGACGCCCACCCGGGGCTTGCCGTCCGCGGCGGCCAGAACCTCGCGGAGCACACCGAGCAGCTGGTCGGCCATGTCCGCGGCGGACGGGAAGCGCAGGTCCGGGTCCGGGTGGGTGGCCCGGCGCAGGAACCGGTGGTAGGACTCCTCCCGCCGGAACAGCTCGACCTCGCCCGGGTCGGGCAGCCGCTCGCGGTAGCGGGTGGAGAAGCCGGCGAAGTCGAAGCTGAGGATGGCCAGGGTACGCCCGACCGTGTAGAGGTCGGAGGCGATCGACGGGCCGCGCCGGGCCAGCTCGGGAGCCTCGAAACCGGGGGTGCCGAACAGCACCGAGTGCGCGTCGTCGATCCGGCGGACCGCGCCGAGGTCGATCAACTTGAGCTGTTCCTCGGCCTGGATCACGTTGTCCGGCTTGAAGTCGCAGTAGAGCAGCCCGCGGGTGTGCAGGTAGCCGAGCGCGGGCAGGATCTCCAGGCCGTACGCGATGACCTGCGGCAGCGGCAGCCGCTTGCCCTGGGCCAGCTCCTTCAGCGAGCGGCCGCCCACGTACTCCATCACCGTGTAACCGGCCGGTTGCCCGGTGCGCGGGTCCGGGTGCTGGACAAAGTCGTGGATCTTGACGATGTTCGGGTGGTCCACCTCGACCAGGAACCGGCGCTCGGCCATCGCCGAGGTGACCGCGTCCGGGTCGTCGGTGTCGATCAGGCCCTTGAGGACCACCCACCGGTCGGCGCCGGTCTCCGCGATGTTCCGGTCCCGGGCCAGGTAGATCCAGCCGAGGCCGCCGTGCGCGATCGCGCCGAGGATCTCGTAGCGGCCGGCCACCAGCTCGCCCCGGCCGAGCCGGGCCGAGAACGAGTACGGCTTGCCGTCGCGGGGGCAGAAGCCCTCCGCCTGGCCACGCCCCACCGGCTGGCCGCAGTGGCTGCAGAAGCGGCGGGACTCGGGCACCTCGGGGACGGCGAGCACCGCGCCGGCCGGGTCGCGCAGCGGGACCGGCGGGACCGCGACCAGGTTCGCGCCCAGCGAGCCGCGGTTCACCGCCCGGGTGGCGGGATTCGGTGGGGCGGGCGCCTTGGCGCCGCACTCGTCGCAGAATCCGTCGGCGGCGTAGGCGCCGGTGCATCCGGCCTCGCGGCACGCGGTCATGTGGGCGTCCCGTCGTTGAAGGCGATGTGGTACTCGGCGAACCGGCCGCGCAGCCCCAGCAGGAGCAGGGCGAGCACGACCAGTCCGCTGACCGCCGGGATCACCGTCCAGCCGTCCAGCGCGTGCTCGCCGTCGGAGATGGACTGGCCGAAGTGGCGCGTGTTGATGTCGATCAGCGCGGCGAGCGCCTTGTCGTACCGGTCGAAGGCCCAGTTCGAGTCGCCCTCGTTGTAGCTGGTGCAGAACCCGATCGCCGCGGCCAGCTGCCCGGTCGTGGTGAGCCGGCGGATCTTGCGGTCGTCGACCTGGTAGACCTGGTACCGCTGGAGGGCGAGCTCGGCGGCCTCCCGTTCCCCGGCGAAGGTGATGTTGCGGAACTCCGTGCCGAAGTACCCCCGCCACTCGATGGTCGACTTGTCCCGCTGGTACCCGCGTAACGCAGCGTCCAGGCGCTGGTCGAAACTGGCGATCGTCGCGCCCTGCAGATCCACCAACTGCAACGTCTTGGTCAAAAACGCTTTCTCGTACGCGGCGGAGCGTTGCGGATCGACGAGGTAGCGGCTCTCGTCGGCGTTCGCGTCGTAGCTCACCGCGCGGGCCGAGTCGAGCGCGAGGACCGAGTCGAACGCGTCCTTCTTGGCCGCCCGGAAGTATTCGGCGCCGTTCGTCGCCAGCACCACGCCGGCGCCCGCGAGCGCGACGGCGATCAGCGCCGCGACCAGTACGGCCGGATTGATCCACCGGTGGAAGCGGCGGGCCAGGTAGATCTGGAGCACCACGGCGGCGGCGAGCATCAGCAGCCCCACCCCCGCGATGACGTCCCGGGCGAGCAGGGCGTGGTTCCGCTGGGTCTCGTACGTCTGCTCCAGGATCGCCGAGTTGCGGTCGGTCAGTTGCTGTGCGGGCGGCAACAGCTTGGCCTTGAGCAGGTCGGTCGCCTGCCGGTAGAGCGCGAGGGTCTCGGCCGACGGCTGGCCGGCGGCGTGCGGGTTGCGCTGGTCGAGCAGCAGCATCTGGGCGGCCAGGGTCTCGTAGTCGCCGAGCCCGTCGAGGATGTCCCGGATGCTCTTCGCGGCGGCCGCGTCGGCGTCGGCGGCCGCGGCGGCCAGCTGCAGATCCTGGCTGACCTGCTGCCGGCGCTGGTGGTAGATGTCCAGCGCCTGCTGGCGGGTGAAGCCGAGGTTTGTCGCCTTGCCGACCAGCAGGATGTTGGCGAGCTGGGCGTCCATGTCGTTGAGCGCGAAGTACAGATCGGTGCTCGCGATCACCACCGGGGCGGTCTCGTGGCCGATCACCCGCAGGCCGGTCCGCTCCCGGCCGGTCTCCAGGGTGATCAGCACGACCAGGGCGACGAGCAGCAGCACGAAGGCGAGCGCCAAGGCCCGGATCCGGGCCGGAGTGTTCTCCGGTTCTCGTGGTGGCCGCCGGCCGGCTCGGCGCGTGCCGGCGATCGGTCGATCGAGGGTCGTGGGTAGCGCCATGCTCCTGTTTCCCTCGCTCGTCGTCACCCGCAGCGATGCCGAGGCACAGTGAAGCGAATCAACGCCCCCGGGTCCAGCGGCGTTGACGGTCCGTTAACGCCGCGGCGGCAGATGTTCACGGGCCGCCTACGGGCGGGAACGGACTGTCAACGGCGGATTCCGGTGCGTAAATGGATCTCGTCCGGAACCACCGTGCGCGGCGCGATGCCGGCGGTGGTCGGGGAGAAGCAGGATCAGGCGTCGTCGCCGTAACGGGCGTCCTCGAGATCGAGTTGCCGTTCGACGCGACGGCGTACCGCCTCGCTCGCCTCTCCGGCGGCATGAAGCCGCTGCAGCTCCGCGCGCTGCACGGCGACGACCTCCCGGCGCAACTCTCGATACTGCTGGTCGAGGCCGTCGTCCGACGAGGACTTCTCGACCAGCGCGGCCCGGGTCCGCAGGCTACGCCGAACTCGCTCGGCCACCACGGTGGGCACCGTCTCGGTGTCGATGCGGCTCTCGACGTACTCGATGGCCGTGTTCGCCAGCCGCAGCCGCACTCGGGTGAGCTGATCCTGCTGCTCGGCGGCGGGCACCGCCAGCCCGGTCAGCCGCACCAGGGGCGCGAGCGTGAAACCTTGCACGATCAGCGAGATCACGATGACCGCCGCCGCGATGGCCTGGAGCAGGTCGCGATACGGCAGGGGCACGCCCGAGGCGTCGGTGAGCGGGATGGACAGCGCCGCGGCCAGCGGGACGACGCCGCGGGCGCCGGCCCAGGACAGGACCACCGGGCCGCGCCACAAGTCGGGTGCGGGACCGTCGTTGCTCCGTCGTGTCCGCCATTGCCGCCACACGGCGATCGGAAAGACCCAGGCGATACGAACTACCAGCAGCACGGCCGTGACGGCCAGCCCGGCCAACAGCCATGGCTGGTCGGCGGCGGACAGCCGCCGCACCAACCCGGGCAGGGTCAGCCCGATCAGCGCGAAGATCACACCCTCGAGGACGAAGACCGTGGTGGTCTGCACCGCCGCCGCGTGCAGCCGGCTGGTCGCCGTGGACAGCCGCGGGCCCAGCACGCCCAGGGCCACCCC
>Ga0307509_10009974_pt1 | contig 11732 bp, 11 predicted proteins | sample 10_EM_MG_FD_202245 | JGI IMG/M metagenome (GOLD analysis project Ga0307509, IMG submission 202245) | Populus trichocarpa ectomycorrhiza microbial communities from riparian zone in the Pacific Northwest, United States - 10_EM | ecosystem: Host-associated > Plants > Roots > Unclassified | place... | reverse complement strand
CATGATCGTCGACGTTCGGGTCGCGACGGCGACGACGACGACGTTCTGGACGACGTCCACGATGCCGTTGCCGTCAACGTCCACGACCACGAGGTCAGTTGCAGGTGACCGGCTTGACGACGTACTGGACGTCGCCGCCGGTCAGGCCGGAGACGGTGACCTTGTACGTCTCGTTCGCAGCGGGCTCCCATCCCATCGGGGCCCACGAGATCGTGTCCTGGCCGTAGCCCTGCGAGAGCGTCATCCGGGTCACCGCGAGCGAGGTGTGATCGCTCGTGCGCTCGATCGCGATCTGCGCGCTCGCGGTACCGCCGAGCGCCGAGCTGAACGTCCAGGTCCACTTCGCGATGTCGAGCGGGACGACGCCCTGGTTCGGCACCGCGACCCACGCCGGCGTCGGGCCCGTACCCTGCGAGCCGAACACCGCGAGGCACTCGGCGCTCCCGTACATACCGCCGCCTTCCCAATAGCCGATACCGACGGGGCCGAGCGGAGGGTTCACGATCCAGCGGCGATGACCCATCGTCGTCGCGTTGCCGTTGTCCTCGACGAACTGATCGATCGAGTCGGCCGGGCCGTTGCCCCAGGCGATGTTGCTCATGCCCGCGCCTGACGCACCGTCGGCCGTGTAGCAGGTCGAGGTCGGCGGTGGTGAGTGCGGGCTCCCACCGGAGTTGAAGTCCCACCACGACTCGAGGTTCGCGCACTTCTGATCGATCGCGTCGAGCGATCCACTTTCGGTCGTCGGGCCGAGGCCGGAGAGCCAGCGAAACCCGTTGATCCGCTTCAGGGTGTCGGCCTTGCCGCCGGTCGACAGGGTGCCGGCGTCGCACTGCGCGCCGCCAGACGAGAAGGGGTGCGCGTCGGTGATCACGTGATCGGCCGCCCACCGCGCGCAGACCTCGGCGGCGCTTCGCTGCGCCGGGTCGTTCGGATCGATCGCGACGCAGGTCACGCCGTTGTCGACCTGCCCCGCCGGGCACGTCGAGCCCGAGCCCGAGCCCGAGCCCGAGCCCGAGCCGGATCCGTCGTCATCGCCGCCGCCATCGCCGGTGGCACTGCCTCCGCCGCCGCAGGCCGCGATCACGCAGACGACGAGCGCACATCCCTTCATCCTCCGAGCTTACTGCCGGTGCGGTGCGGCCGGCGCGAGAATCGGTGCGCGATGCAGCAACGCGCCGGCGAGCGCGGCGATCGCGAGCACCATCACGGCGATGCCGTACTCGCGCGCGGTCGTGATCACGCCGCCGCCGTGGACGACACGCACGCCGCCGAGCACGGCCGGCAGGCCCATCGCGAGGTACGCGATGACGTAGACGATCGACAGCACGCCCGCGCGCTCGTGCGGTTTAGCCTCGGGGACGACCATGCGGATCGCGCCCTGGAACGCGCCGCCGAACCCGGCGCCGGCGAGGATCGCGCCGGTGAAGAAGATCAGCGCGGAGTGGGTCGGGATCGCGGCGAGCGTGAACGCGACGCCGATCGCGAGCGCGCTCGTGCCGAACGTCATCACGGTGCGCGCCGGCCAGGTCCGCATCAGGTAGACGGCGAGCGCTCCACTGGCGGCGAGCGTGCCGAGCGTGAGGCCGCCGAGACTGAGCGAGTGCGAGTCGAGCAGGCGACGCACGAGCATCGGGCCGAGCGAGCCGTAGAACCCGGCGAGGGCCCACGCGGCGACGAGCGCGGGTGCGGCGACGAGCAGCGCGGCGCGCAGGCGCGGCGGCACGGCGAAGTGCGGGCGCAGCGACGCGAGCGCGCCTGGACGGCGGGTGACCGACTCGGGCATCGCGAGCACGCCCGCGAACTGGACGAGGTAGATCGCGCCGAGCACCGCATAGACGACGACGGTCGGGGCCGGGAGGAACTGGACGAACAGGCCCGAGAGCAGCGCGCCGGTCGCGGTGCCGAGCATCGGTGCGACCGCGTTCGCGGTGGTGCCCTTCGCGCGATCGAGATCCAGCATGCCCGCGCCGACCGCACCCGCCGCGGCGCCGGTCGCGAGGCCCTGGATGATCCGCGCGGCGATCAAGGTGGGGAGACCGTCCGCGGTGATGAACAGGATCATCGTGACGGCCTGGACGAGGGTCGCCGCGAGGAGCACGGGCCGGCGCCCGACGTGGTCGGAGAGCGAACCGACGACGAGGAGCGTGACGAGCACGGCCAGCGCGTAGATCCCGAACACGACCGTGACCATGATCGGCGAGAAGCCCCAGGCCGCCTGGTAGACGGCGTACAGCGGCGTCGGTGCGCTCGAGCCGGCGAGGAAGAACAGGATGATCGAGGCGAGCAGGTAGAACGAGGTGTTGCGACCGAGACGCATGACGTGGGCTCCCGAGTTATACAGACCGGTCTGTATGGTCTTGACTATGAACAGACTGGTCGGTACAGTCAAGGCATGTCGACCTCGAAACCGCTTGGCTCCGCACGCGAGCGGCTGCTCGCCGCCGCGAACGAGCTGTTCTATGAAGAGGGCGTTCACACCGTGGGCATCGATCGGGTGATCGAGCGCGCGGGAGTCGCGAAGGCATCGCTGTACAGCACGTTCGGGAGCAAGGAAGAGCTGGTCCGCGCGTACCTCCAGGGCCGCGCCGAGGAGCGCCAGCGTCGGATCTCGGCGCGGATCGCCCAGTTCGACGATCCGCGCGAGCAGATCCTCGCGCTCTACGACTATCTCGGCGAGCGCACCGCCGATCCCGCGTACCGCGGCTGTGCGTTCATCAACGCGAGTGCGGAAGGTCCACGCGGGGAGAGCAAGGTCTCGCAGGTCTGCACCGACTCGCGCGGCTGGCTGCGCGGACTCCTGATCGAGCTCGCGCGCGAGGCGGGTGCGCACGATCCGGAGTTACTCGGGCGCCAGCTCGTCATGCTCTACGACGGCGCCGCGGTCGCCGCGTCGATGGAGAAGGATCCCGAGGCGGCCGAGCGGGCCAAGGCGATGGCGAATGCGCTTCTCGACGCGCAAACCGCCGTCGATCCAGGCAAACCGGGTACGAAAAAGCCCGCCGCGAAGCGCACTGTCAGGGCCGCGAAGTAAGTTGGCCGCATGGCATTCGACGTGGTCGGCAAGCTACATGTCGCGTACGAGACCAAGCAGGTCTCCGAGCGGTTCTCCAAGCGCGAGTTCGTCGTCGAAGTCGCCGACGGCAAGTACCCCCAGTTCGTGTCGTTCCAGCTGACCGGCGATCGCTGCCACCAGCTCGACGATCACCGCGTGGGCGATCAGGTGCGCGTCACGTTCAACCTGCGCGGTCGCGAGTGGCGCAACCCGCAGGGCGAGGTGAAGTACTTCAACTCGCTCGACGTGTGGAAGCTCGAGGCCGCGCGCGCGAACGAGTCGCGCGGCAACGGCAATGGCAACGGCAAGCGCGGCAACGACGACTTCAACTACCGCGACGACCCGCGCCCGACCGACCTCATGGGCGCCGGTGGCCGCGACGACGATCTTCCGTTCTGAGTCACGCGTAGACTGCTGCGCATGAACGAGTCGCGCGCGTGACCGAGTCCGCGGAACCGCGCGAGCCTCGCGCCCCGTCGCGCGTCGTCCACCACGGCGATGGCATCGCGTTCCTCGCGACGCCGCTGGCCGCCGATCACGCGATCATCACCTCGCTGCCCGACCACAGCGAGCTCCCCGCGCTCGGCTTCGCCGGCTGGCGGACCTGGTTCGTCGCCACCGTCGCGCTCGCGTGTCGCGCGATCGCCGACGACGCCGTCGCGATCTTCTACCAGACCGACGTCAAGCACGACGGCCGCTGGGTCGACAAGGGCTACCTCGTTCACCTCGGCGCCGACGCCGCGGCATCGCACCTCCTGTGGCACAAGATCGTGTGCCGCGTCCCCCCCGGCAACACCACGTTCGGTCGCCCCGCGTACGCCCACTGCATCGCCGTCAGCCGGACCCGCCGGCTCGACGCCGGCGCCTCGACGCCCGACGTCCTCCCCGCGCTCGGCGCCATGTCCTGGTCGCGCGCGATGGGTGCCGCCGCGTGCGAGATGGCCGTCGGGTTCGCCGCCTCGATCGGCGCGACGACGATCGTCGATCCGTTCTGCGGTGTCGGCAGTGCGCTCGCCGCCGCGAACGCCGCCGGCCTCGACGCGATCGGCGTGGAGATCTCGCGCCGCCGCGCGTCCCGCGCCCGCCGCCTCTGAACGTCTCGCTGTTCATTGCTGGATCGGCCGCAAACCGCACCGGTCGGTTGTAGAGCCCGGACGACGACATCGAGGTTCCCGTACAGGCATCGCTGCCTGGCGTCTTCCCCAGTGAAGGCGCCAGTTGTCCAGGCTCGAGTGTCTTTCGTGTTCATCGATGGATCGGCCGCAAACCGGGCGCCAGATCTCCATGCTCGAGTGTCTGATCCGACGGTGAAGCGAGTGCTTGCGGCGCCTTCGTGCGTCCGCTCACGGAGACCAGGCGCGGACGAGCTGGACGAGACGCGCGAGCCGCGTGCGCGCGCGACCGGGCTCGGCGATCTCGGCGGGCGGCGCGTAGCGCGCGACGAGCTCGTCGAGGTTGCCGAACTTTTCGTGGAGCAAGCGATGCGCGGCGGCACGCATGTCGATCCGATCGGCGTCGAGCGCGAGGCCGGATCGCACGGCGAGGTTGAGGCCGTGGCTGCCCCACGCGCAGACGAGATCGGTGGGGCGCGCGAACGCCGCCCACGCGGCGCGTAGCTCGTCGGACGAGACCCCGGCCGCGAATGTCTCGGCGGGGAGCTTCAGGTGGAACGCGGTCGATGGCGCGAGGCCGTGGGTCGGGCGCGCGATCACGTCGAGCCGCTCGCCGGTGGCGACGCGCTCGGCGACGAGGTGGACGAGCTCGTCGGGGTGGCGCTCGGCGGTCGCGTCGTAGGGCCAGGCGTTGGCCTCGGCGACGAGTGCGACGACGTCGGGGTAGCGCCGGACGAACGCGTCGGGGAGCCGGCGCTGTGACGGGCGCGGTGGGCGCGGCCGGCGATACGACGTGCGTTGTGGCGCGGAGGCCTGGGCGGCGAGCTGGGCGTCGACCATCGCGTTGAGCGGATCGAGGAGCGCGCGGAACTTCGCGGGGTCGCCCTCGAGCACGCCGAGCACGTGCATGAGCGCCTCGATCGTCGACACGTACTCGGCGCGCGGCTCCTTGCGGATCCGGTACTGCGACGGCTCGGGTGTCGCGAACGCGTAGCGCGGGAGATCCTGCAGGCAGGGGTTGTCGCGGACGACGGTCTTGGCCTGCGACCACGTGCCGTCGACCACGACGAGCGTGACGGGACCGAGCGGCGGATCGCGCAGGATGTCGCGCGCGGTCGGCCCCGGCGACAGCAGCACGGCGGGCCGCGCAGGATCGCTGATCGCGCGGAGGAACGCGTCGCGCTCGCCCCACCGGATGCCGACGTGGAGCTCGGCTTCGGGCAGGCAGAGCTGCGCCATCCGCGCGGTGCCGATCGGCATGTCCTTCTCGCGCGGGTGCTGGAGGATCACGATCCGCGTCCTCGTCGCGAGCGTCGGCAGCGCGGCGCAATAACAGACGCGCACCGGCCGGCGGCAGCGCGCACACGTGGGGCGCGCCTCGGGAACAACTGCTTGCATCGACCGCCTACCCTACTCGGGATTCTGCATCTGCGCCTTGATGAAGGCGACGCCGGCGGCGAACCGCTGCGCGAGATCGGGCTGGGCGAGCAGCGCCTGCTGGAACGCGCCCTCGAGCCGGAAGCTGGTCGCCGCGTCGGTCTCGCCCGAGGCCTGGACCAGGACCTTCGCGAGACCGAGCGCCGTCGCCGCGTGACCGGCGAGCAGCTCGGCGCGGGCGAGCGCGCGGGCCTCGAGCGCGGCGCCGTCGGCGACCACGTCGTGGACCAGGCCGTAGCGCTCGGCGGTCCGCGCGCGGACGAGCCGGCCGGTCAGCACGAGCTCGCGTGCACGCGGCTCGCCGACCGCGCGGACCAGGCGCGTCGTGCCACCGACGTCGGGGACGAGCCCGAACGCGATCTCGGGCAGGCCGAGCACGCAGTCCTCGGTCGCGATCCGGATGTCCGCGGCGAGCGCGAGCTCGAGCGCCATCCCGACGCACCCGCCGTGGAGCGCCGCGATCACCGGCTGATGGAGCCGGCTCAGCGCGTGGAACGCCTCCTGGAGCTGATGGTGGAGATGGAGGAACGGGCTCTGCAAGGTCGCGCCCATCACCTCGCCGAGCAGCGCGTGATCGATCCCGCTCGAGAACATCGCACCGCGGCCGCGCAGGATCACGACCCGGACCCCGCGGTCCCCGCCGATCGCATCGATCGCGGCGGCGAGCTCTTTCATCATGGTGGCGTCGAGCGCGTTGCGCTTGTCGGCGCGATCGAGCCACACCGTGGCGATCGCGCCGGACCGTTCGAGCTGGATGCGAGACATGCGCGCAGTCTACGCTACGATCCCCACGTGCCGCGCTACGAGCTCGACGGCGAGCCCTGGCAGATCGAACAGATCGGAAAGCAGCTCGAGATCACGAGCGGCGGCCGGATCAGCGTGCGCACGTTCGTCACGCCCGAACAGGCCGCGGCTCAGCTCGCGAAGCTCGTCGAGGAGCGCACGCTCGCCGGGTTCCAGCCGATGCCGCGCGATCCGCGCCACGCCGAGCTCGAGGCCGCGATCGCCGCCGATCCCGAGAACCCCGCGGGCTACTCGGTGTTCGCCGACTGGCTGCAGAGCCAGGGCGACATCCGCGGCAACGTGATGGCGATCGCGATCGCCGCCGAGGAACGCGCCGAAGGCGATGCGAAGGTTGTCGACGACAAGGCGTTCCCGCGCGAGCTCAAGAAGCACGTCCACGATCTCCTCGGCCCGCTCGCCGCGTTCACCGCCGGCACGCGCGAGGGCGATCCGGACGTGTTCGCGTGGCGGTTCGGCGTGATCCACGGCGCCTACCTCCACGCCGAGCGCCAGAAGCCACTCGACCGCACGCTCGACGCCCTGCTCCGCCACGCCTCCGGCCGGTTCCTCGTCGATCTGACGCTCGTCCAGAACGACCGGATCCAGGAGACGCTCGACGCCCTCGCCTACCGCGCTCCGACCAGCCTGCGCGGTCTCCGCCTGTGGGCGGTGTCGAACGTGAACCTCGCCGCGCTGTGGCCCGCACTGCCCCAGCTCCGCCGGTTGTCGCTCTCCGGCCACGCGCTCGCGCTGGGCGAGCTCGACCTCCCCGCGCTCGAACGGCTCGAGCTCGTCGACAGCCAGATGCCGGCGCGCAGCGCACGCACGCTCGTCCGCGCACCGTTCCCCGTGCTCGAGCAGCTGCGGATCGACTTCGGCAGCGGCTACACCACCGGCGATGCCTCGATCGACGACATCTTCGCGCTGATCTCGCGGACCGACCTCCCGCACCTGCGCCAGCTCGCGCTCGTCCGCACCCGCTATATCCGCGAGCTCGTGATGGAGCTCTCGCAGAGCCCGGTCGCGCGCCAGCTCGAACAGCTCGACCTCTCGCACAACCAGATGACGGACACGAACGCGTTCGAGCTCGCCCGCCGCCGCGCGAACTTCCCGCGCCTCGCGAGCCTCGACGTCACCGGCAATCGCCTCACCGCGCAGGGCCTCGTCGCGCTCGGCGAGCTGGCCGCGACCGTGCGCTCGGTCCGCCAGGAACCGTGACTATTTCCGCCGCGGCTCGCGGACGTCCGCACCCGGGCGCGCGACGCCCGCGCGGAGCTGCGCGACCCGCTCGAGGAGCGTCTGCATCGCACAGCGCGTCTCCTCGATCACGGCCTCGTCTCGGTCGAGCGCCTCGTGCGAGGTCGCATAGCCCTCGTAGTAGCCGATGTAGCGATCGATCATGCCCTTCGCGCCGGCGGGCTCGAGGTTCATGTCGTTCAACCAGTCGGCGAGGTTGCGCCTCAGACCTTCGGTGCCCGCGCAGTCGCCATGGGTGACGATCGCGTACGCCCGCCCGGCGAGGTGGCGCGGATAGCTCCAGCCCGCGAGCTCGATCGCCTTGGCCTTCGCCGCGTCCTTGCCATGGGTCGACGACGGATCGGGGTTCCCGCCGTCGGCGCACACCATCCGATCCATCATCAGCTTCAGCGGCGACGGCGCCATGTACCAGTACACCGGCGTCACGATCGCGATGCCGTGCGCCGCGACCCAGCGCGGATAGATCTCCGCCATCCAGTCGTCGACCTGACCGAGCGCATGGTTCGGATAGCAGCTGCACGGCCAGTGACAGAGCGGCATCGCCGTCGACACACAGCCCTTGCACGGATAGATCACACGGCCGTATTCCGCGGTCGCCTCCGACAGATCGAGCAGGTCGACGTGTGCGCCACCGCGGCGGAGCTCGTCACACGCATCACCGACCAGGCGCTGGGTCTTGCTCTGCTCGCCGGGACACGTGTGCTCGTTGCGCGCGCCTCCCGCGATCACGAGGACGCGCGCGACGTCCGAACGATCGTACAGGTCCTGCGCACGGCGAAGCGCGTCCTTGGTCGCGAGCCAGTCGAGCGACAGCGCGTAGCTCGGGTCCTGATAACCCGGCCCGGCCTTACGCGTGCGCGGCGCCTTGCGCTGCGCCTTGTAGTTCGTCCACGCAACGTCTTCGAGCTTCCCGATCTCGGTCGAGAGCGCCTCGAAGTTGGGATCCACGAAGCGCGCGCGAAAGCGCTCGCGGAACTCGTCGCGCGTGAGCTCGACGCTGGGCGAACCCTTGCGGATCTCGAGGGTCTCGGTCATCCCCGAGGTGCTGCAAAGGCTTTGCCGCCCGATCAAGGTTCTCGGCGGCTCGAGTGGATCGTCAGATCTCGAAGATGCTCTCGGGGCCCGTACACAAGATCAGCACCGAATTTTCGTCGGTGTGGCTCGTCGACAGAGTGCTCCTCTGACGGAGAGCTTTCCCGATGCTGGTGTTTCGCTTTCCTTGTTGAGAATGCGAGTCCCTGAGCGGTTTCCTGTTCACCTGACGACCCGCGCGAACCGCCGAGTCGACACGCGTAGTGAAAGCAACGGACATGCCGCCGTCGCACCCGCGAGAACGCGGTTCCCGCGCGCGGCGCCGGCTCGACCGTGCGATCTACCCACTCCCATCCGCGCACACGTGCTCCTCGATCTCGTGCGCGCCGCGTCTCAGCGATCGGCGCAATCACCCCACAGGGCGGCGACATCGCCACGATCCTCGTCGGTCGGAACGATCGTCAGGTTCCCCGCGTTCATCACCGATCCGCGCCCGGTGACGTGAACGAGCCCGAACGCGTGGCCGAGCTCGTGCGCGATCACGATCGCGCGCTGGTCCGCGGTCAGCGCGTCGCTCACGTGAATGATCGCGGCCGCATCGTCGTAGAACCCGAACACCCCGGGCGCCGCGGCGCCGAATGCGACGCCGACCGAATCACCCGCGCCGGTCTCGAGCGGCCCGGAGATCCCGACATCGCCCCAGAGCTGACTCGCGTCCGCGATGCTCGCGAGCTCCGCCGCGTTTGCATCGACCCCGGCGATCGCGAGCGGGGCACACGGATCGAACACGTGCTCGGGCGGCACGAGCTCGCTCGCATCCGAGCAGCCCACGCTCACCAGCGCGAGGACGATCCACACCCGCAGAACGATCAGGCTACGCCGGATCGCGCGGGCGCGAAATCGTCAAAACTCGTAGCCCAGCGCGCCCGAGGCCTCCCACGAGTGGAGGTCTGCGTACTTACCCGTCGCGCCGTCGAGCAGCAGCGTCGAATCCGTCGTCGCGCGGAACGTACCGCGCAGATCGAAGTTGAAGCCGCTCGCGTCCCGGACGCCGAACCCGACGCCCATCGGAAACTCCGCCACGTCGTCGTGGGGCTTCATCCCGGTATCCGATTGCGCGAACCGCATGTCGGTGACGTCGTAGCGTTGCCAGCCCGCACCCGCGAACAGGTACGGGTTGAACACGTTGTGCGGCAGGAGGTTGTAGCGCAGCGCCGCTTCGACCGTCGTCCCCACGAGCGTGCCGTTCGGCGCGCCCGCGATCGTGTTCACCTTCGCCGCGCTGCCGAGGTAGCTCACGTCCAGCCCGATCGGGACGTGCGTTCCGAACGACGCGCGCGCGTCCCACAGGCCCCCGACGTTCGAGGACACCGTGTCGCGCATCGTCCGGTCCGTAAAACCCGTGAGCCCACCGCCGACCGTGAAGCCGACGCCGATGCCACTCGCGAGGCCCGGATCGTTCCACGCGTAGCGGTACGGGCCGGGACGATCGTGGACGATCAGGATCGTGTGATCGCCGGACACCACACCGGGCACCGGCGTACCGGGCGGCACTTCCACCACATCCGAGACAGGCGCGCTCGGATCCGGAATCCGCGGCGGGTCAGGAGGCGGGAACTGCTGCGGGCTCGGTTGCGGATCGCCCGGCGGTGTCATCGCCGGCAACCCGGGATCGGGCGGCGGCGGATCGGCGAGCGCGGACCTCGCCACGAGTACTCCTGCAGTTACGAGCATCAAGCGGGTCTTCATCGACGTTCTCCTTTGAAAAGCTGTGGAGCTTCTCAAGCACGTTCGATTCCAGCGCCGCTGCGAAGTTCCGCTAGAACCGATGCGCGACGCGCAAGCCGCCGAGGAGGTAGTGCGAGCGATAGTCGCCGGCGTTGATCGGCACGGTGCTCGGTTGATCGCGGATCGGCGTGAGCTGCGGAACCTTCGCATCGGCGAGCGCGACGTCGACATCGGCGAGCTTCACGTAGCCGAGCGCCGCGCCGACCGTCCAGCCCGCGATGTCGACCCCGCCGCCCACGCCGACCAGATGCTTCGCCGCATCGACGGTCAGCACCGAGACGTAGCCCTTCGGCGCCGCCGCGGTCTCGTAGCTGTAGCCGGCGCCGACCTGCCACGCGCCCGCGCGATACTCGCCGCCGATCGACGGCGCGTACGAGTTGTTGTAGTTGCGCGGGATCGTGACCGACGACAGCGTGTACGTACCGACGCCGGCCGCGTTCTCGATCGTGACGCCGCGCGGGACGATCGTGATCGCGTCGTGCATCGACCACAGCTCGATATCGAGGGCGGCCTCGATCCGGACGTGCGGATCGGGGTGGACCTCGACGCCGAACCGGAGCTGGGCCGGCAGCGTGAGCTCGAGGCTCGCCTCGTCGCCGTGAACGCTCGCACCGTCGAAGAAGCTCGAGCTCGGCAGCCGGGTCTCGAGCTTGCCCGTCGCGTTCGACACCCGCGCGGGTGCCTGGACCATCGCGCCGAGCGTGACCAGCGGATGCGCGTCCCACTGCACGCCGGCCGACGCGCTCGGCGCGAACAGCGCGAGCTGGCTGAGCTTGGTATCGGCATCGAACTCGGGATCTTCGGGCGCGCACACGGTCTGCCCCGGGCATCCCGACAGCGTGACCCGCGACTCGAGCTTCGAGATCACGTCCTGGACCGTGCCGCCGACTCGCAGCGTCGGCGTGACCTTGTAGGCGATGCCGGCGGCGAGCGTGACGAACGCGGACTCCGCGAGGCTCGCCGACGCGTAGCGCTGCGGCCCGTCGACGGCGTAGCGATGGAGCCCCGCGTACGGTGCGCCGAGCCCGCCGGCGAGCACGAGCCGGTCGTTCAGCGCGAACGCCGCGGCGAGCGTCGGGGACACGATGCCCGGGTACTGATTCGAGACCGGCGCGAGCCGCGTCCCGCCGCTGTCGATCCGTGTGTAGTCGACCGCCTGGGTCACGAACGCGCCGTCGACGAGCAGCTCCCAGCCGTGATCGAGGTGCGCGAGCCCGGCGGGGTTGTCGAACAAGGCGTCGGCGTCCTCGGCACCAGCGACGATCGCA
>Ga0307509_10009973_pt1 | contig 11732 bp, 13 predicted proteins | sample 10_EM_MG_FD_202245 | JGI IMG/M metagenome (GOLD analysis project Ga0307509, IMG submission 202245) | Populus trichocarpa ectomycorrhiza microbial communities from riparian zone in the Pacific Northwest, United States - 10_EM | ecosystem: Host-associated > Plants > Roots > Unclassified | place... | reverse complement strand
TTCTACCTCTTTTTTAATCAATGTGGCTTTCAAAAATGATTATGACGAAAATTAAAACCTGGTTATTCTGAATATCTAAGACTTATACTATCCTTCTATCTATTTTATTATGTAATTCTTCTAGGGTTTTCAATTTTTTTATGCTTATGAAAAACCACACTTTATATATGAAATAGACAATCTTTAAACCTCTATATTAGAATAACAATTTATCACCAGGAAATAAAAACTAGATTTTCAGATTCTCTATATTTCAAAGTACCTGTGGCTTGATTCTCAGGGTTGTACCTCATTTATTTGTTGTGATAATCAAATGTAGATTTGATTTGCCAATGGTTGCTATGGGTGAGCCGGATCCCTGTCGTGAGCCGCATCCCCGTAAATTACGTTATAGACGATGCCATGTCTAGTATCATAGTGTAATTTGATATTGTACAAGTTACGCGCGTAGTACTAGCCAGCAGTCCCACCGCAATATTTGGCCTGAATTGACCCAAGGGCATTACCAACCCTAGACCTCCCCCCAGCAAAAAAGTGGTTCGCCGAGAATTTTATTTAATGCTCGACCTCAGTACTCCACTTCCCCCGGATTCAAACTCATGATGATCCCTGTCTCAAATTAGCCGACCAGCTCCTAAGCTATTAGACCATAGGAACTGGCGAATAATACTCTTTCTTCTTGATATTTTAACTGCTTCTTCAGAAAATAGTCAGTTCAGGGGCCTGATACTTTATCTTGGTAAAAAAGGACACCAGTATCCAATCATAGTACTCTCTCATGATATCGATAGAACGAGGGACGGGGGGTTCCGGTGCATACCTGTATTCTGCCTTCAAAACATTCGCTTTCTTTGTCAGGACAAATGTTCCCCGAATTCTATGGCTAGTATCCCTAATGTAACTATTCTTTGGTACAGCAAAGGACATGGATAAAACTTTTGTATGGTAAATTATCTATGCGTATCTGACCGCCCATACAAAATTCGGACTCAAGGGTTCGGGTTCTATATACCTGTAACTTATATTATAATATTCAATATATTTTATTCCTATGTAACATAAAGGAACGACCGCCAATGAGGGTATTCGTGCGCCCAACAGGATTACAATCCATGGGCAAGCCAACCGAAACCCGCATGTACTGCAGTACTCGAGTACTGGGCATCTGGAAAGACTATAAATAAGCTTGGAGGCCGCACACAAAACCTAGCTCACGTGACCATGAGTCCTTAGATAATCTCTTACTCCACAGCTCAACCATTGATATAGCCGCCCGGCTTATTTATGGAATTCTCTGGCCGCCACAAACAATTTGTATCATAATATTGATTATTAATGATCTTGCTGGGCCTGGACTTGTCATTCGCCCGCCGATTTCTGCTCTATGGGTGTTCAACAGCCACTCGGCCGAGCGAGGAGAGGAAGCACGCGCACTTTTGGGTCTAGCACATTCATGTAGTTGTGGCTAACGTAGTATGATATGTTGGCGCCAGCTGAGCAGCAGCCACAACAACATGAATGTACCAGTGCTCCTACGAGGACTTTTTCAAACCAAAGTGTATTGGTGGTACTTTCCTTTTCTGGCTGCCTTTTTTTATTTTGGGGGAGGAGGGACAGTAGGATCGGGGGGGTGGTGCTGAACAGGGGCGGATTAAGGTTTTTAGGCTATGAGTTACCTCCGGGTCAATAATACTGATTTTCCAGTAGTTAGCGAAGTTACAAATAAACTACGGGATAGCGAGAAAAAAAAAGAAGTCTGCTGAAAACCCTCCTGGTTGGTCAAAATTACATCTGTGTAACGCGAATAGTGCCGGATAACCGATAAGCGCGAACTTTTGGTGAAGGAAAAGGGTCTGTCAGACCTTTGGGAGGTTGGAGCTAACACTATTCTCGGAGTGGGGCTTAGGAGCCAATAAAGAAGGCTTGGACAGACTTCACCACAACCCCGGGTACTTTCAAACGTTTTCTATTCCGGCGCTTGGTTGCGATGCAGAGGATCCGCCTTGATTTGAAACTAGGCTGCACCCCTTGCCCCTCATTCTTCCGCCCAATCGATCTAGGCCACCTTTCTCACTCAACAAACAAAATTCAAGGCATTCTGGGGTCTCTTTTTCGAGGCGCCTACCGTATTTGTGGAGTATCGGTTACCGATTTTCGCCTCGGGTGTGACGCAATCCGCCAATGCAGCCCTGCTCTCTGAAGTGTTACGCACCAACTTTTGACTTAATTGTACTTCTCGCACCCCACTTTGGCCCTCTAGGCACTCCCACCTATAAAATCCCCATCATGCCCCTACAGAACTGTTCTTGAAAAATTAACGAAGGAAATCTCCTTGTTTTACCAGTAATTATTGCCTTCCCTACCGCCGAATAACAATATCGCTGGGCCTCCCAACCTCCCATCGCTTTAAGCCATCATGCCCCCCGCCACCAAAAGCCTGTTTGAACAGCTCAACAAGCGTGATCAAACGGGAAACGAAGGGGCCGACAGCAATGATAACAATAATCTGGTCGCGATACTCGGGCTTACTATCACTACCCTTACTCTACTCGTCGCCATTCTGACTTACCAAAACGAAAGATTCCCCCATTTTCTGTCCTCTCTATTACCTTCGCCCTTTGTCAATGCATGTCCACCCCTCACTAGTTATCCCTAATCATATTAACATATTCTTAGTTTTTCCGCAACCACTTACTGTGGATTCACAGAGCTATTGCTCTCTCGCGCATCTCCTATACCACCCCACCGCCGGATCCCGTTGGCGTCCGCGATTTTTTTACTCATAATGACTATTCCAAAACGGCTTTCGTACTTATTCAGAATAACTATTTCGGCGCCGAATTTGCTGGATTTGCCGGAGCCCACTCAAGCTCCGCTTCATACCAGAATCATAGCATTGACAGAAAGGATATGAAGGTAACAATAGCACGAATCCCTTCACCTCGGTTCATGCAAATATGCGGCGTCCGCATCCACGATTACCAGAACCCTACTAACATTTTTCAGCGGCACTATGCTCCTGCACCTACTCGACCTTCCCTAGCAGCACCACCGATACAGCTAGGGCGAGCCAATACCGTCCGGCTTTTAGCTCCCAACAGTTTGAGTACGCTAGAGTATGAGTAATCGCCCTTACCGAGTTGTGAAAAACCTCTATGGTTAGGGTAAACCATAGCGTCATCAGTTCCATGTTTTACCCAGCCGGCTCGCATCCGAAAATTATAACTCAATTCCACCCGATCTCTTCCACCACGACTCCGCGCTTCTTCTACTCAAGTCCGGGTGGGTCCGAGCCAATGAATTCCGCTCCACAGGCTAGGATTTCTGGGTGGGCCTGAACGACCAATACCAGAGGCTCCCGGGTGCTGAAACCAGGGCGAGCCTTGTCCGTTATCCCACCACCGGGGATGAAATTGGGGATTAATTGCAGTTTAATTCTGCCTATTTGTTTTGTTTTGGTGTCTACCGATGATTTTTTTTCCTTTTCTTCCTGCCATCCTCATCTCGGCGGAGAATGAGCGGCTGGTTGGTTCCATACTATAACGCATTAGGCAAGGTCGGGAGTCTTTCCTTTATTAGTACTTCGGGCCTTCATGTCATCAATTGGGTTGAATAGAACAAGCGGGCCCTAGTCTTGGACAGGATTCGTGCCCCCCCCCCCCTCGTTTCACACCAAAAATGAGCGTTTTCACCTCATAAAATCACAGCCAGTTTCTCTACAAAAACATAATTAAAACAGCTCAGAGTCTCTAGACACATCTAGATATTATCCTTCATATGTCACAGGCCCTGTTAGTTCATGCCCATTGTTCAATACTGGAAGTGATGATGGTGGACAAGAGGTATGATACATTGCAACCACATCCAATGACGATCGAGGCTCTCGACCCTCATAGGAGAATGGGAAATTTCTCATAATTCTTACCTAGAAAATTTGGACAATTGCCTACACTATAGCACGGTTTCATTAAATCTATATTGTTTTGGGCTGAGGTATGAGTATCCAAAATCACTCATGTTGGGTGTAAAATGGGATGGGACACACAAATTTTGTCGCCAAGATCGTATTCGAATCTGCACCTGAAGAGATTTAGGGGTTTGATAGTAATAATAACAGAAAATCTAACATTTTTTGCTAAAAGGAGCCCCGGAATAGATCTGATTTGGCTATCTCTCAGCTGCCCCATTCAGTACACCCCCACCGCAGTCATTGCGAGGATGCCTCTACCTAGCATATGTATTTCCCCACTGCCTTTCTGCTAGATCCAAATCCTTCATTCCTCCCCTGTCTCTACGTGCCCTCCAGGCTCTTCTTTATTTTCTCCTTCCGCAACAACAGCTGTGCTGGAAACTAATACAAAGAAAAAAGTATTCCGTGCTAGAGCCACCCCCGCGCAAACCACGGCCAAGTACCAAAGTCCTCACCTATCCTAACCCTCTTTAACTTCCGCGGCAATGATGACCCATGCTGGTGATACTGTGGTGCATAAATCTCCAGTACTTGGGTGTGAGGGTAAGTGATCGGAAAAAAAGTGGCCCTGGTGCAAGACCACTTTTTTTTTCCATCACTTGTTGCTCAAGGCTGGTACTGTCATAACTCGACCCCAACCGCCACTGTTCTGAGGTTTGCGAAAAAAATAAATAAATATGAGTCCAGGGTTTCTAAGAAAGTAAAATCGAAATACTAGGGACGGTTTGGTTCCTGGTTTGTGGTCACTGGAAATGGGCTAAGTTAGGCGTGGTTTGTGATTATGTTCAAACTTAACGAGGTTCAGGGTTGGTGGGCACACTCGACTCGAGAGGTAAGTTGTTGTGCAATAGGCTTTGGGTTTTGGTATCTGTGTTCTTTGATTAGCAGGGAAGACTGAACCGGCTGAAATAATATCGTATAGCTCCGGGCCGGGGTTTGAGCGGTACCCGAAAGGGCACCAAGGATGGGTAGGCGGGAACTGTGGGTGTCCCGGGCCGCGGAATCTGCTGGGCCCCTACAGGTAATGGGTGATAGTCCGGCATGGAGGTAACTGGCAAGGACTATAGGCGACGGGCCGGGACTATAGGTACTGTCCGGGAGTTTTAACGATCGCTGGAGGACCGCAGAGACCGGACTTCACCTTCTTGGACCTCATTCATTCGCAAATAACTAAAGCTCTTCCCGTACGGTTTGAGACACACGCCCGGAGAGCCTGATGGATGCCCCCGTGGGTACCAGCGCTCCCGAGATTACTGGCTAGGCCTGTGTATGTATATGCTGTATGTGTCGGAGATATTCCAGGGATTATAGGTTGCGGCGTACCGGATCCTTCACGACATGGTGGTCCATTTTTTCTTCTGGATTTCCCGGGCGACTCGGAGGTCTGAGGTATACAACCGTGTGAGGGGCGTGGAAACTATTTTCATAAGATGAATTTAGTCCTAGGAGTTTAATCTGAAGGATAACCATATATCCTTGGTCTATTGTTGGAATCGGAAAAAGTGCAAAAAATTTCATCTTAAACCTTCGCATCTCCTGCAGTTAATACGGTATTATCTCGTCAAATTGGGTATCTCGGGACAGAGGTTCTTATCACCACACTAGGATGATGACTCCTAATGAAGGCTAGTAATAAACAAAAAAAGTAATTGAAGGATTGCGTTAACCCTTGTGAGTCTGAGTTAACGCCATCTTCCTGTCCCAATTTTGTTCACTATTAGGCATTGTTAGGGGCGAGTGCTAATGGGGTGGTGATAAGAACCCCCGTCCCAAGATACCCAATTTGACGCGATAATACGGTAGTTCACCAAGGGCCAAATTGCACACAGGTTGGGCGCATTTTACACCCTACCGTCTTTTGATACCCCCTATAGTCCCCCACGCAACCCCCTTCCACCCTACCATCCCCCCTGTAGTCCGCCTAAGCAGCCGTTTTCCAGTTTCTCACTATATTAATAAATCCCTAGCCTCTAGGGCTCGGCGGTCCTCCGAGTAATTTACCCTACACAAGACTACGGCTAGCGGTCCCATCCCGTCCAGTCTTCTTGGAATTATCCCCGCCGTCCCTGTGGGGCCCCTGGACGGTTCGGAACACTGGCACTCTCTACGAAACATAACTTTTATGAGTTTTCACTGAACGGAAAGTCTCACTTGGACCTTAAGGAAATTTCAGTCACACTCAAGGTAATAGGAGTTGATTGGAATTCAATAATATGCATTGCTAGCTGAGCCACCTCTTCTCTTAATCTCCCCTACCAGTAACCCTCCCCCCTGGTTCCTCCCCATACCCCCACCCAGCACCAGCACTCCTACCCGATGCTCACACTATCCGCCAGACCACCCACCCAACAGTGGAAACGGACTCCATCCATCACGGTTTCAAACACCCTATCGCAGGGACTCCTATCCGCTTCAAACTTGGGCTCAGCAGCGCCGGGCATGGCTCCGGCGTCCGCGGTGGGCAGGGTGGGGCCAGCCTGGCGTTTGGTGACTTCCTTTTCAATTGTCTCGTGGAGCATCTCAACTGCCATGGTGGCACACTTCCGAACGACGTCTTCGGGTTCGAGGATAGGGGGGGGCGGTTGCTGGGGCTTCCAGTGGTTTGTGTAGGCAGCGGTAATGATGGCCGTACCACATCCGGCGAGCACGGTAACAAGAGGAGTAGAATGGGCGGACAAGAGCTCTAAGGAATATGAGATAATCGAATTAGTAATCGAGATTGTCCAGAGGTTTAAAATATCTTGAACAAACCCTGGATGGCTGTCCACATGGCGGAGAACATATCGATTGGTCCGGGGAGGGTTTCCGAAGGTGTTGAAAATAAGGGCTCGGGAGGTCAAGGTTGAGGGTCAGGATTGTAGGCTGCAGAGTCAAACCGCTCAAGTGGAGAAGAAGATCACGATTGATTGTGATAAGTTGAAGGGAGGTGTGAGAGAAGATGAGAAATAAGGGGCCAACAGGAGGGTGAAAGTTTTTTTCACGGGTTGGGGGTCCCTCCAGTGCCTACGTGTCCCTTCGTTCGTTCCCGAGTTTCACGCACTGTTAGCGTTGCTCTAATCGGACGATTGGCACAGGAAAGGTAACGATAATAGAAAACACACAATGATCCCTTCGTTTGATTTCGCAGCGTCCCCTAGCGGTGTGCCAACGACACATAAATGAGCGGAATACCAATGAGGGTACGCCTAACTATGCCATTGGCGATTATTCCCTAAATCTCTGGCGCCCACCCAGGTCTAAAATGGTAGGCCCAAACCTATTTGAGCGATCAGGAGCAAATATACGCGGACAAACTTGTGTTCATCTTGGGCATGCTGAGTGCTGCTGATTTTGCTCTATTACGAGCACTACACTACTTCTCAAGCAAGGCGTTTTCCTTATCATGATTGAGCAAATAGACTAGTGCCCAACATTGTGAATTGGTCTAAACATGACGGCGGTTTGAGGTAGACTTTGTCCATTACTGACTAGTCATTGATAATCCCAAAGCTACAGCAACGCTAAAAAGCTCTGAAATTCGGGAACGAACGAAGGGATAAAATAAAAATCAGCTGAAGTACTCGCACTCGTACCATACTCAAGTGTTATGAGGTGCTGATTGCGGCAAATAGGTGAATGAGAGAGAGAGAGAAAGTCTACCAGAGGAGGAAACTGCTGTATATTCTCCGTATTTTTGCTTACTTCTTCTAACCAATTTTCCAAAGCCAAACAAATACATGGAGATAATAACCAATATGGGAGAATGAAAATATAATGAGAACAGAAAAGTCAGAAAAGCAAAAACCATCTATGCGATCTCTTCCATCGATCAACCATCTGCTATGTGTCCACTATCGGAGGCGGTGGGGAGATGTCGCTCCCCTTGTCGCTTGAGATCGTTGGCACCAATAGATCCCTAGGTGACAATGCGGGGGCTGTGAGAGGGTTGTGGGTGGTGGGCGGGTAACAAAAAACGCGAGCTGCAGCAAGCTTCAAGATGAGCATGCGAGTTGTAGCGAGCATCGAGGTTCTCTAGGTGTGGGTGTCGATGGTTCTATATGTGCTAGTGGCGCTCCGGTCCATGCATAGTGAGCTATGACCTCTGAGGGGCCAGGTGAACCTTCCTCCACCTCCACGCAGTTCCCCCTAGCTTTGCCCCATTGGCAATGGGTTGTTCCAACCCGACATATATCTACAGCGGAGCGGAGGGTTTAAATACAGAGAACTCCACCACACATGCTCATTAGCAAGAGTTCTTCCAGAGACAATGTTACTCCCCTACACACACTGTATTCCGACCCACTCTGGGCTTTGCTCTCCAATCATTTCCGGCAATGTCGGCAAATCCTTCCACAAGTATACAAACCAGGCATACTAGGCCCCCTAGGCGATTGAAAATGAGTGATAGAGGAACTAGTAGTAACTAATAACTAAGAAAAATAGGAAAGGCACAAAGGAAATCATATTCATGCAGAATGATCACTGGGGATTCTCAATATCAAGCACAAGCAAAACATTGAACCCTAGCCCCTATAAGTAGTCAAAAGCAAATCTATACGGAAAGCATGGTTTCCATGATGGCCATGTTGAGTACTACCTATCTAGCACTATTGTGAGAACTACTTCTCAAGCACATAGTCTTTCATATCACAAGTATCCGAATAGGATCGTGTTAAACATTTTTAAATGCGACTGAAACATCTTAGCAGTGAGGGGAATACAGGTGCAGCATAGCACATGGAGTAGGGTTGTTTTCTAAGGTGGATTACCTATTTGAAATCCAGTTAATGCCATGTGACTAGGTGGCTTGGCATGAAGGCTTGCATATAAAAACTTTCTTTCATGTCTTTCAGTTTGAACAAGCTTAACCACATCCCTTCAGCATCATTTTAGATCATGTCAACATCTATCTAAATTAGATTTGACTCCACTCCCTTTTGTTCTTCTCTTGTTGGCCACATTCTACCTGGTCAAGTACCTATCATTTCTCTCTCTTTTCTCTGGTTTATCAAGTCAGTCTTAAAGGAAGTATTTACATCCCATATCCACCCTGAACTCAACACCACCTACTTATTCAATGTTTTTCTCCCATTACCACACCTGTACTACCCTTCATGGGCATCATCTGTTTCTTACATTATGGCTACCACTATTTTCCGTCACCTCTCTCTCTTCAGTTAGTTCCCCATCAATCTATTCCACTAATATCTCTTGAATATAAGGTATTCCTTACACTCAATTATTCCACAGTTTACAATAAACTGAACATTCTAGCACAATGTACTGTCAGATACTAACTGTGTTAGTATTAAGTTAAAGGAAAGCTCAGTACATGGCTGGGCCTTCATCCCTAGTAAGTCTTCCAACAACATAACTATCTTGAATAAGGAATCAGCCACAGCCCTTCTATATCTAACTTCCCTATCAATTAATCATTTTTGTGAACAGTAACATATTGACAACTTGCTGCAGGTATACATAAGAGAGCTTACATGGTATAAGATTTTCTATTCTAACTGCAATATTTGCTCTTTCATGTATTGCAGAAATAGTTTAATTACTAAGACTAACTTAAAGGTTCCTAGTCTTTTGTACAGATATCTAAGTAAGGTTTTCCAGCAGCAGAACCTTCCACATTTTAACTGAACCTCACTTGTGTTTGTCTTTTACCATTTTTAACACCTTTTCTGTTCACACAATATATTTTGATCTCTCAACCCTACTGCTAATTCTGCTCCTTATCTAACAACAAATCCTACCTTCACCAACCTTACTTTTCTTATTTACTAATTGCTCTTCAATATCTCACATGAAATTATAAATTATATTGTGCAGGTGTTGAAAATTATCATTCAAGGTCCCTGGGCATAATCTTGATTATCTACTATTGCAGATATGTTCAGTATGTTTGAGTACTCTCAGTAATACTGACAATTTACATATGCAATTCATTATCATAGAAAGAGTCCTCTTCGGGCAATCCAGATACTTTTTCAAGGGCCCCCCCTGCCCAATCAAGGCCCCCTCAGCTCTCTCAAGGTACCAATCATGATCTAATAATCCGGGAAGTCATGGGTCCTGACAGGTTTGGGTATAAACAGAGAGTCCCCACGCTCCTGGTTCGTCTTTTCCTTCACCATCTTCAAACACACTTCACAATCAGCCAATATGTCCAACACTCCCAGCCTCAATACCAACATTATCCTCATTGCCCTCTCTATCAATCCCACTCTTGATCCCACTGGGACTCCTGACTCCACTGACATCAACCCCACTCCCAACCCCACTCCCAACCTCATTCCAACCAGCTTCCCTGATCATGTTTATCATTTGTTCTCCATGATGTGGGCTTCTATCATATTTTGGATTGTCTCAACTTTGAAGACTATCTGCAAAGGTTCTTTTTGGTCGATCACACTCATACTCTCTGTAATTGAAGGTGGGCTCATGATTTTTGAAGGCTTCCTATAATTATTAACTTTACTCACTCATATTCTTTAGCCTTTATGTTTACATATTCAGCTGTCCTGAGAAATATGTTCATGGGAATTGCTACAGCTAGGATGGCAATGGCCTATGATAATTGGAAACGACAAAGGCCAACCTCGATGATTCTGAGACACAATGAATCAGCTGCGATATTCACTACCATGGCTGTGGCAAAGCCATATCATTCTATTCAAGAAAACTGATCAAACAGCGGAGAAATGAACAGAGATTACAGTCGCCAAGCTTTATGACATGTTTGAAGAGAAACTGGTCAAACAAAACACCACCCCAGTACTATCCCCCTCACTCAGTATCCTGATCCTATTGACTCTAGTCACCACTCACACTCTTTTGAACCCAGTAACCTCCCCCAATCCCGACCCTGCCGAATCCTACATCTCTTTCAGCCATGTTGACTGCACCATTCCCAACACTGCTGCATCTAACATGCCTCCGCAGGGTGGGCAACCTTATAGTAGGGATTGGAATACAAGGAAAGACGGTATTCTGTACCACTTCCAGGTGGCCACTCACCAGCCACTGGCACTGGGAGGTGGCATAAGAATTGGCTACGAATCTTGTGTGTTCCGGAGGAAGTACTCTGGGGCCAAATATAGGCTAAGCTATTACTAAAATTCTTTCCCGTATTTTAATTTTGAGCAGGCCGTTAGACTACTTGTTAGTTAAAATAACAGAGAAGTGGGATCACTATGGAAGCGGTAGTGGATTGCTTAGAGCCGGTTAGGATAGTGAGGTTCAAAAGGAACTAGGGAAGGCAACGGAGAAAAGACAACGAACATCTGCATAGACAACTCCACTTCTACTGTTAGCTAACTCCTCTCTTTCCTTGTTTCATCGCTAGTTATCCACTTTTTTTACCATCCGGCTCTTTTTTCATCACGGACAATTTCTTTAACTCTACCCTCAATGTGAGTGGCGATTGCCCACTTTCGGTACTATTTTATCTCCTGACCGTGATATCATTTCTCTGGTGCCAGCAACTTGAAACCCCCAGTGCCAGCCACCCAACACACAAGTGACCGGTTAATAATCCCTGTAGTAGCACCTTGGATCACGACCAGAGAGGAGCGCGGGCAACGGGAAGCGCACATGTTGAAATGCAGTAACGCAGAAGTGTGGACGGCGGACATTCGACGGCAAGTACGGATGTACAAACTACCGGGTGGAAAGTCTTGGCACCCCCCCGCTTGGTGGACAATACAATGAGAATGAAAGATCTTGAACACAAAAACACAAAGAAGATGAAATTTTAAGAGATATGTAAAATGAAAGT
>Ga0307509_10009972_pt1 | contig 11733 bp, 7 predicted proteins | sample 10_EM_MG_FD_202245 | JGI IMG/M metagenome (GOLD analysis project Ga0307509, IMG submission 202245) | Populus trichocarpa ectomycorrhiza microbial communities from riparian zone in the Pacific Northwest, United States - 10_EM | ecosystem: Host-associated > Plants > Roots > Unclassified | place... | reverse complement strand
ATTATCTCCTTCCTTTTCTTTTCCTAACTTCTTTTCCATTTTGGAAAAACGAGACTAAATTGATGAGTTACTAAAAAAATTAGAAATTAAATTGAAGGAAAATTGATTAGGTTCAATTGGAATAAAACTCGAGACTTAATTGAAGAGTTGGTGCATGATATTAAATGAATTACTAAAATAAAAAAAGAGGGAAGAAAAAGGGTTTGCATATGATATACACATGTGAGGGTGTCAGCGGAGTTGTTGTTGTTTGGTTGTGCATGTAGTAACCTTCAATCTCTAAAAGTGGTTGTTCTTGACACGGTTGGATTTGTCTTGTCAGGCGGTCATCCCAAGCTGACAAGTGGCTTAGAAGGAATGTCAGTATGGCTTAGGCGACAATTTCTTCTCCTTCCTTTTCTTTTCCCTTTCTCTTCTCTAGAAAGAGAAGGGCCTTTTTTTCTCATTTACAAATCTAGTCATTTTAGTTTCAATTCGTTGGAAAATTAAAAAATTCAAACTATTTACACAAAATCGAGTGTCAATTGAAAGCTAAAATCTCTCGTGCTACCGCAAGAACTCATAAATAGAAATCAAACCAAAATACCAAGCCCAAATCTCAATCCAACCAATTGTTAAAGGACCTAATTGAAAAACAATAAAATATGGTTATGAAAAAAAGAAAACAAAGGGGCGAAAAAGAAATTGAAACGATTAAAAAAAAGCCAAACAATAAGTCCATTATCAACATGTACTAAAAGGCCTTGCATTTTCAGTGTAGCAATGAATAGTGAAATGCCAAAGTCCTTTTCACTTTAGTCCCCAACATTTTTGAGGATTTGTTTTTTGAAATTTCATCCTCTAATAATGGATTTTCTGGATATTGAACTTCATAATTTATTTTGATTTGCTTTCTATAGAGTTATTATAGTCTCATGACACGAGTTGCGAGTTTTGCCGGTTAGCCATGTTTGACTTAAGTTATTTTTTTGTCATTATTTTAATTAATTATTTTAAGTTATTTTTGTCATTATTTTAATTAATTGTTTTAACTTCATCCTTCAATATTGGGTTGACCGGGAATTGAGCTTCATAATTGTTTTTTTATTTGCTTTCTATGGGGTTATCACGATCTCATAACCTAAGTTGAGAGTTTTGTGGGTTAGTTAGGTTGACTCGGGTTTTTTTTGTCCTTTTTTAAATTGAATTTTTTTAACCTTCAACAATGGGTTGATTAGGAATTGGACTTTATAAATTCTTTCAGGTTTGGTAAGTTAATTTAGGTTGACCCGACTTATTTTCTTTATCATGTTTTTATATTTGATTTTTTATAATTTAATAATTCAATATTGAGTTGATTGAGAATTAAGCTTTAATTTTTTTTTTTTTTTTGCTTTCTATGAAGTTCTTACGATCCTACGACCTAGGTTACAAGTTAAGCTAGTTGACTTAGGTTTTTTTTTGTCCTTGTTTTTTTAGTTGATTTGTTTTTTCAATTTCATCCTTCAATATTGGGTTGATTGAGAATTAAGATTCATAATTTATTTTAGTTTGCTTTCTATGAGGTTATCCCGATCTAATGACTTAGGTCATAGATTTGGTCGATTGACTCTAGTTGATTGATATGATTTTTGTGTCCATTTTTCAATTGATTTTTTTTAATTTCTTATTTAACATTGGGTTTATTAGGAATTGAGTTTCATAATTTATTTTGAATTGTTTTTTATAGAATTATCTCGGTCTCATGATCCAGGTTGTCAAACCAAACCAAGTCACAAGCGATGGGATCCCTTTCGATTCTCATTCCCTAAGGAATTAATGGATATCGAAAAAAGGGTCCTCTTATAGGATCCAACTATAAAACACACACAATAGATCTAGGCTATACAAGTTAACCTAGCCTTGCTAGAAAAACACTAGAGCAATCTTTGTTTCTCTTAAAGTGCCCCCCTTAATGCATGCACAACCTAAAGTGTACTCGAAAACTAGAAAATTGAGATATCAATATTACTATGGGGAGGATGCGAGTATAGATACAATAGCGATGATGAAAAAGCAAGAACAAAACTAGAGGAGCTCCCTCTCTCACTACCTCGTTTAATGTTCTCTAATTTTAAGAAATATAATTAAATATAATTTTAGTCAAAGTTATCTAGCATATTAACATTATTGTATTTATTATATTATGATTTATTATATAAAACCTATTAGGGTTGGTTATTCTTTCTTTTATATGTAACACATGTACATAATAAATGAAAAAAAAAATTCTAGTTTCTCCTTTTCATTAGTTTTTTTTTTCCTATTCTATTATGTATCAAAACCTCATTTTAAAAACATTTTGCATCAAAATAGAACCAATTTGCACCAACAATCTTTATTATTATTATTATTATTATATCATTATCATCGTTATTATTTATCTTCTTCAGCTCATCCTATAACAAATATATCAAGTATATTGTGGTTATTTTTGAAACATGTCCTCCACATCATAACCCATGACAAATCCCTCTTCAGCACAACCACCCTCTATAAGCTCTAATAGCACCAGTATTATCTATGTCAACCCTAACAAAATCAGTTGTTGCAACCTTTAACATGCTCACCACCATCTCCATTTAAAACTTACAATATAAAAACTATATATTTTTGAAAGCTTAGGTTTAACCATTTCTAATTGACTAATGATTATTTGAATTTATAGATGGTAGTCATCCATTCCCTTTCGAAGCTATCATTACTGATAACATTAAAGAAGTCAATCAAGTTTATATTATGTTAGTACAGTTAGTATAATAGGATCAACTACTCATGAACACTCTAACTATTTCTCTCTACTAAGGTATAGTATTTAATTATTGGTTATAACACATCTCATATCATTTAGATCACTTAAGCATCGACACTAGCAACATGCATTATATCGATGCATTGTGTCTTTATTGAGATGCATTAGAAACTTGATGAAATTTTCCTAGTCTACTTACAATGTAAAAATGCATATAGTTTTGAACTCACAATTGTTGGTAAACCTCTTGATCCTTCATATGTCAATATTAACTTATTCAAAGAGCTTTGTGCAAATTTAAGGATTTTCTAACTACTTTTTTGACTAAGGTAAAACCAATATCCTTTATTGAACTCCACTCTTTATTATTAAACCATGAGTTTATCAATATAAATATTTTTCAATACCTTTCTATTTGGTAAGACAATGATGTCAAGACCTTCTATCTAGAAACTCAACAATGCCGATCTATTGCACCCCAACAAGGCCGATGACAATAACTTTTCTTTTATATCGGTGGCCATCCCTACTATAGTAATACTTTCTTTGGTGGTTGTAGGAGGTTTAACAATAATAAAAAAGCTTATCAATAGTATGGCCTGTAATACTTATCATACTTTTAGATCATTACAACCTTGGAATCAGTCCAACTCGCAACCACATTCATTATGTCGGTTATATTGCAATTAGGAACACTTAGCCACCTCCTTCCCTCTCTAGATTAACAATGTAGAAAGCAATAATCATCTATATGGAGATGAGAAAAGATTATGGTCAATTGGCTTAGTAAATTTAGAGTGTTGACAAATTTAACTAATAACCTTGGTAGTTTTGATTATCATAATTGGCACCCGAATATTAGAGCCACTTGTCATGTCACTTCAGATATTATTAGCCTCTAATATATGGAGTCATATAGTGGTTTAAATCACCTTGAAGTGAGGGATAGCAAGGGTCATTTAACCCCTGTTATTGGTCATTTTAGTATTTATACACTTATTTGCACCTTAAATTAATCATTAATCTTGTTCTTAATATAAAAAGGTCTTTGCTTTTTATGCATTAATTTTCTATTGATAATAATGTCTTTTTTGAATTCTATTATTATTTTTATCTTGTCAAGGATTGCACATCCAAGACAATCATTATTTTCAAAACCATTAAAGATGATCTTTGCATCCTTCATGCTCCTTCTTTTACACCAGTCCATGTGTCTTTCCTATTGTTCATGTGTCACCTAAACTTTAACATCATTGTCTTGATCATCCTCATTCATGTGTGCTACAACATTTAGTTTCTAATAAATAATTTCCTATGTTATCATCTTTTTTGAATTCTAATTGTACTACTTGCCCAATGGTTAAATTTAGTAGATCAAATTTATATATTTGTTGCACTTCCTCCATTTTCTCAGTTAAAGGGTAATGTTATTTTATTGTTTTTTGAACTATTTTACTAAATTCATTTTTTTTACCTTATGCGTGTTAAATTACAAGTTTATAACACTTTTATTTAATTAAAATTAAAATTCAATTTCATACTCGGATCAAAAACTTGCAAACTAATTAGGGTATTGAATTTCAAAAACTTCATACTATTTTTCAAAATTTTGGCATTCTCACTGTGTAAGTTTTCCTTACGCTTTTGAACAAAATAAAATTTTTGAATCAGTATATTATTGAAATAAGGCTAACACTTCTTGCTTAAATATCATTTCCATTTAACTTTTGTTCATATGTCATTGAAACTACTATATATTATATTAATCGCATTCTAACTCTCATTCTATATTTTGAGTCTCCATTTAAAATGCTATTTTGATTTTATCCTACTTATACTTTTCTTCAAGTTTTTTGGATGCTTATGTTTTTTTCTATATTTGATAATACAATGATTATAAAACAACTTTTTGCTATTCACCTTGTGTTTTCCTAGGTTATAGTTCACTCCATATTAGTTATTAGTGTCTGGACATTCATTCTCATCATATTTACATTATTCATCATTGTACTTTTTATGAGTCATCCTTTCATATTTTTAATTCATCTAGTCTAAATAATTATTCCCTATTTTTTTTAGAGTCAAATTCTACTTCAACCAATTAGGTCACCATACCTTTTTCCAAACTATTTTCTAATCTTCCTTCTTATTTAGCTTATTTATTTTTATTCCATAATAAAAACCAATATGTTCTTAGTGTCCTTTTTAATGCTCTTAATCTCTCATGTCCTCTTCTGTTGTTCAAGAATTAAGGTAACCACAACACTTAAGAGGGGGGGTGAATTAGGTATATCACAAATATTAATAAATAATACAAATTACTTCAAATAAACACAATAACCAACAATATAATTAAAGTACTTAAAGTAAAGAGATAAATGGAAGAGAATTTGCAAACTCGTTTTAAACGTGGTTCGACAAACCTATATCCATACCTCAAGTACTAGCCCGTACTTGAGTATTGTATTCATTTATTAGTCCAAGTACAAGAGTATTACAACCATTTAATGAATCCATAATAAGATTTTTACATCATTTTAAGATATTTTCTCTTCAAGATTTTTTCACCACTTAAAGATATTCCCTCTCATGATTTTTCTCACTTGAAGATATACCCTTTTCAAGATTTTTCCTTGATAAAATTACCTCACCAATACCAATAGTTTTTACCTAACTCTCAAAGGTTTATAAAAGTGATTTTGTTATTACAATTAACTCTCTTAATAGAATGGATAAGATGAAATGAGATTTGAAAAGAGTTTCTAGTTTTATTTAAAGAATCAATGACTATAGTGTTAAGAATAAACATGATTTGATGTAGTAGACACACTCCATGCTATAATGTCTAAATTAAGACATTGTTGATGAAGAGATAATAATTACATTGAGAAACTAGTCACTGAAAGGTTAAGTCAAACCACTTATAACTTTTCTAATATTTGGAGGATCATGACATGTTGCTAAACATTGTACTTGATCTTCAAATATAAATCAATCAATTATAGAATTAATAATAAATTTATTTATTTAATTTATTTAATCCTAGTTTAGATTGTGATTTATATTTGGCTAACTTATTAAGGGACCTAATGAGTCACACACATAAGAACCATTAGTCATAAATTAAACTATGATGATTAATCAAATGTGATTTGATTGTAAATAAGTTTTAGAAATTGAGAACTAGAATATAATTTATATAGAGAATTACAATTTTAGACCTAGAAAAATCAAGTAAAGACTTGATTGAATATTGTTTTAAAAAAACTTATAAAATAATATATGTGGTATTATTCAATGAGAAAAATTGATATTTTATTATTTATAAGATTTTCAAGTTTCCCTATAAATAAAATGCTATACCTTTATATATATATATATATAAAATACATAGTACAATACAAAACACTAAAAAATATAAAACAAAAGAGTTAGCACTTAAAGGCATAACAATCATTCTTTCCTAAAGAGTTTAAGAGATTTTTCATTGATGGTTCGTGTGGATTACACCATTAAAGGCAAGATATTTAGACGACTTATGGTTTATAATAACCCAACATTGAAGTAATTATTCAAAGCTAAAAATAACATTTAATCTTCAAGTAATCTTTGCATAAATCATAAATAACTCTAGATCTGTCTAACAGGATCTTGATGCTCTCATCTTCTTATTGTATGATGATGAAGATTTTTTAGGTTCTCTTTTTAGCTAGAATGTTGTAATGAAGTGAGAGATGGGTTTAAAATTGAGATATCTAAAGTGAAGAATAAAGTCAAGCTCTAGATTGTGGTACCATGCACGTGTAGATCTGCAAAGCATTGTTGAAAGAACTTTGACATAACATCATTGTCTTGTGTGGCATTTTATATGTGCTCTTAAGGGTCTATGAGTCCTTTATAATTATCTAGGCTAGCCTTTATGGCGACACAATTCTTAGAAAGTTAAATGTGGAATATTTTATGATATAATGAGGATTCTCCCACTTTATAGGGGTTGTGTTCTTGCCTACAAACTCATGAAGTCATGAAGCTTGTCTCACGTACAAGTATTTTTCTTTAGCGACTGGATTGTTTAGAGCATCTCATATAAGAACGATGTGTGTAGGTTTTTTTAAGTATAAGAGTTTGAGCGTTATTCGTTTACATATCATCTTGCCCTATCTTTTTAGGGAAAGTGTTTTAGGGAAATGGAGTCATCTGTATGCACTCAGTGGTGCATGCAAGGGGGCTTGTTATTGCATAGATGGAAGAGTGTGCTTATATAATTGCATCACTGTGATGACATTGTTAAGTATTTGTATTTGGTTAAAGAGTTGTTAGAGTACTAGAGGAATTAAAGTTTCTGTGGTAGAGAGATCAATTATTCTCCCTTGTCCAAGAGTTTTATTGACCATATAAATATTTTAGGTAAGGAGTAAAAAGGAATGAACTAACTTTTTTATTTAGTTTCTCACAAACAGTGCCGATGATAAATTCAGGAAAACAATTCATATAAAAATCAAGCTTTCCTTGGTTTGTGAAACTGGGCCATGATGTGTGAGTTGGACTTCATGTTTAGCTTGTGTTTGGGCTTGAGTAATCCTGAGAAAATAAGTCTTTAGTGGAACAAGGGACTTTTCAATGCTTAAGTTGATAATAGTAAGGGATAAATAATATAAGAGAAATTATGAGTTTGATAATGTATGATAAGGTCTTATGATGTAGAACAAGTCTTGAATGTAAGATGAGGTTTTGTAATATAAGAGAAAACTAATAGTAAGTTTTGTGGCCTATGAAGTTTGTCTTCTGTTTACCTAGTGACTCAAGGTATTTAAAAATCTTAGTCATGTTGGCTTACCTCAAACTTAAAGAGTGTTGTTGTAATTAATTGGTGGAAATCTTGGTGTCCACCATCAGTTGTAATGTTTAACATTTTCACTGGTGAGAAGGTTGATGAACATTAGTGATATGTTGGTTAAAAATAGCCATTAATCAAGAAAAAGGCACTTACCTTGTATAAAAAATGATGTGCTGTCATTGTTGGCTATAAAAGATAAAAGGGGGTGCCTTGCATAAAAGTATGTAATTGCCAATAAATAAACTAACAACGTAAAAAAAATATGAAGCTCGTCGAAAGCAAAAAAAAAAAAAATTCTAATAAATCAAATGTTGAAAGAAGAAATTGAAAAAAAAGATCAAAATCAATCGATGTTACACCTTTGAAATCCGTGACCCTGGTCATGAGCCTAGAACTAACCCTATAGAAGGCAAACCCTAAAAAATAATGCAGAAAAAATTCTAAATCAACAAAATAAAAAGGTATGAAATTGCAAAAACAAAATTAATCTAAAACAAGTGAAATAGCAATAAAAAGAATGTGGACTAAATCTGATGTAAAAATAATTTGAAATCAAATGGTGAGAAATAAAATTAAAAATAAAATTCAATTAGGAAAAGAAAAAGTTAACAATCAAAAGAATGAAGACCAAATTTAATGTAAAGATTAAATGAAACCAAATGATGAAGGGCGAAATTGAAGAAAAAATTCAATAAAAAAATTAAAGAAGAAAACAAATAGAAATCAAAAGAATTAGGATCAAATAAGATAAAATAAATAAATAAAAAGATACCTTTATATCTTGGCAAGGACAAGAGAGAAAAGAGGGAGGAGAAGAAAAAATTACACTAGACTCTAACCACCACTCATCCGTGTACACACGTGGAACCAATAGAAAGCTCACTGTTAGATGCTTCAAACACCACCCTGGAAGGCTGGGTTAGGGTTTGGGTGACACTACATTGGATACACACGCTACTCGAAGAGCATGAGAAGCGCCGACAATTTTTTTATTTTATAATATCCATGATTGTTAAAAGACCAAATCGTCTCCAAGGAAAAAAACACCAACATTTAAAAAAATATATACATGATTGTTAAAAGACCAAATTACCCCTAGCTAATTTGTAATCACTAAAAAACCGGTTTGAAATACAAAGAAGACCCTAGATTTAAACTTGATTTTTTTTGCTTTTAAGGGTAATATAGACTTTACACTATGCTTAAAAAATATAAAAAGACCAAATAGCCCTTTATCAACATTGTAACAATTTCTCTTGTAAGGTGATACGAACAAAGTTAGGTCCGTATTTTGCCTTAAAATACCTATTGGCCAATTTTGTAAGATCAGACATATCTCTCAAACCGTGTATCAGATCGAGCTCAAATATAGAAGGAAATACTAGACATGTAAAACTATATTTTGGGAAAGTTTCAGATCAATCAAAGCTCAAGAATATATTATTTAAGTTAGTCAAAGTTGTTGTTAATGTTTTGACAAATTCATCGACAAAATATTCATTCTTTGCTATTTTCAGCCCAATCAGTCTAGACCTATAATAGGTTAATTTTGAACAGGGATGATCAAATGAGGCTTATTGAAGTCATAAACTTATGCATAGGCTTGGGCTACAAGGGTTCTTAATGTGGCTTGGATTCATTGGAGAATTGAAGTTCATAGTTTGCAAGGATTCCAAGTCCCATATGGACTTGATGTGGCATGCATCTAAGAAGATCTTTATCTTGGGTTTCTTTTTTTTATTTTGTAGGTATTCCTAGCATATTAAGGAGATTAAGAGGAGACAATATAAGGAAGGAAATTCTAATAATCAAAACAAAGTTTTCTAGATGAATTTCTATGTTAAAAGTTCCAGCCAAAACAAAGTTTTCTAGTTGGAGATTTCGACTACATGGAGGAATTCTAGCATGAAAATTTTGTTTTTATTATCCTATTTTATTTATTTGATGTTGAACAATTATTTTTAACTTGGGTTTGTTTTTGCTCATTAGATATTGTTTAGGAGTTTATTTAATTATTGAACTTATGTTAATTGATTTCTAGTTTGGAGTCATTGGCTTGCAACCTAAAAGAGGCCCTTTAGGGTTATTTAAATGAGACTATATAATATTTTTAGAACTGTAATTTTCAGCAACTTGATAATAAACATGAGTTTCTTCATTTTCATTGTTTGTGGTAAAACATCATTTACCTATTTATCAAACATTAACTAGTTTCGTGGCTTAATTCGCATACTTAGGTACAAGGTTATCTCTAAGTCCAAGTTTATTTCAATATCTTTTGTTCTTAGATATAAGGTTACCTCCGGACATTACTAAAAAATAGAGCAATTAGAAACTAACTAATCCATTACAAATAAAACTAAAATTCGTTGCTAAAAAAATTTACCAACGGAATCAGCAACAGAAAATATAAAATGCAGATATGTCATTGCTGATTTTTTAGCAACGGATAATCAGTTAACTATTTTTCTAGAGTTATGGATGTTAGGGATGAAGGAGATGAAGAAATTGCTAGTTAATTTTCTAGTTGATTATTTTTTTTCATTGTTGTGTTTACGTTTCCAGGTGGAAGGCAAGTTTATAAATTTTTCTTTTAGACTAATCAACGGTTGAGATCTTATAAAGTTAAAGTTAATCAACAGTCTATATAATTTTAGTTTTAGGCTAAGATTTAAATAATTTTTTTTCAATTAGCAGTATATAATCGGTTGCAAATTTTATGTTGCCTTCAACAATGAAATTTTCATTGCTAAGTCTGTTGCTGATATTAAAAAAATAATATATATATATATATAATCCGTTGCTAATTTGTTACTAAAATTTGATGCTAATATCCTCATTTTTTAGTAGTGAGATCAAAGTTCTATCAAATCTAGTTTTTAACTTTTCAGATTGTATTTCAACTTTGTTGGCGGTTGCTTGACTACGTGATCATGAGATTTGTATCATAAAGATAATATAGTTTTTATATTGTGCATATAAAAAAGAAAAATACCTAGTTATCATTTACCAATCTTTTTAAAAATTTATTTTTAAAAATAATTTAGCCTTTACACCGTGGTTAGATTTAATTGTCCCCTGTCAATCCCATTATCCCATTATGACGAAAGACTACTATGGACAAGACTAAATTATCGCAACACTGAGCTTATTGTTTTATTTGTTGGAGCAAAATAATAATTATATTATTCCCGTCCAACCAAGTGCATTGTGTCAGGTATTCAGACTTCTTTTTGTATTGTACCATCAGGTACCACTCACCAGATTGTTTTTATTAGCCTGAAATCATTGTAATGAATCCTACTAAGCTTTACCAATCATATGATATATATGGCTGGCAGGACATCCTTTTGATTCATCTTATTAATATTTGTCGGTCTTATTCTGATCCTGCATGGCAGATGAACAAAGGTTCATGCATGATAAATCAAATTCTGTCATTGTCATTGCAGATGTGGCATAAAGTATAAACCTACCAAAGACCGTCGATGACACAAAGTAGAAGCTTCATTGAAGCCTAAGTAATGCTAAGGTTAAAGTAGCACCCTGTTTTATTCCGGCCAGTTGATCAACTATCAGTTCCATGGTTCCCATAGAAGATGACCTCATGGAGCTAAGCCGAGAACCAGAATGGAGAAAGCAGCCCTTTAATTTCGATAAACTTAGAGCGTAACTGCCTTTTTCCATGCCGGGTAGTGCTGTCAGATAAGCATAACGTCGCTGCCGAGCATTATAAATATTGCTATTGTCAGTGTGGATTATTAAAAAAAAAAAAAAATTTATAGTTTATCAAATTGTTCAATTTAATCTCAGACCTTATCCATCAAAAACTTTGCTGATGCTGAAACTGAGCAGCAAGAAGATTTCTGTGCCGTATACGGATTTTGTCCTCAGAAAGCAATAAAGCTAGATGAGACGGGGAAAAGGAACAATAGGGACGAAGATCATTCTGTAGAACCATGGCTTCAGTAACAGATGTCATGTTTTAATACATGCAAGTTAGTCTAGCCAAGTTGCAATATGGGACTAATCACTAATGTAATAAAAGAGCTTACATGTCTGGGAGATCTGTTTCTGTCTCTTCACAAGAATATCTGTGAATGATGCTTAAAAATATAGGAAGAAA
>Ga0307509_10009971_pt1 | contig 11733 bp, 8 predicted proteins | sample 10_EM_MG_FD_202245 | JGI IMG/M metagenome (GOLD analysis project Ga0307509, IMG submission 202245) | Populus trichocarpa ectomycorrhiza microbial communities from riparian zone in the Pacific Northwest, United States - 10_EM | ecosystem: Host-associated > Plants > Roots > Unclassified | place... | reverse complement strand
GAGACGAGGCAATCCAATTTTATTATCTAGGGCTTTACGAGAAATCAAACATTTTTATTTGACTTCTAACCATTCAAAACAACCATTTTCATGTTATATTCATTATAACATCACCAAATATAACCTTCTAAAACCAATTAACCCAACTCATATTTATTTAAAATAGTCAAAACTATTTTAAGGAAAACATGCTCATTGTAGGAATTCATACATATACTATATTTCACCAACATTAGCATAATCATATACATTTCTAATTCATTACAAACATTTATCACACTCCACACTAACAATAGCATAAATGAGAAAAAATGTATATTTTTCCATTATAAGTCTTCGTCTATACCTTCACACACATCAATCTTTTCAAAGATCAACAACCTCATTGAATTAGACAAAAAAAATTTTACAAGCATAATGTGGTCAACACCATAACTTCCTCATACCATGATTTATTCAAAAATTCTTTCCCATTAATTCCTCCCTTTCATGAAAAATCAACATATTACAATGATTTTCACCTCTAAATTCAATAATCATCCTCAAAGTTCCAATCCACAACAACATAATCAATTCATGTTATATATTATAACTAAACATATCTAAAATCATCTCCCACACAAAATTATGGATTGATAATTCATAATTCACTTATGTAAACACATTTCTATTACACATTATTTGGTTTCCTCTTGGCCGGCTATAAATGCCTTTAGGAACACCATGCTTTCATCATTATTTCTTCCTAATTTAACATCTATTACAAGTTATTATAACCTAATTGATTCAATTCATCATCAATTTGCGTTTCCCTTTCATAATTCACTTATGTAAACACATTTCTATTACACATTATTTGGTTTCCTCTTAGCCGGCTATAAATGCCTTTAGGAACACCATGCTTTCATCATTATTTCTTCCTAATTTAACATCTATTACAAGTTATTATAACCTAATTGATTCAATTCATCATCAATTTGCATTTCCCCTAAATTTCTATCATGAACCCGAACTTTAATTTAATGATTTCTACCTCAATTGTTATTATTTTTGTATGAAATTGCAAGATTAGGTTTAGAATTTTTTACAAAACGTTAATCTAGTGTTTGAATCCCAACCAGTTAAATTTTTTCAAAACCTCTCCTTAGAAACCTTTGTTACCGTGAACAATGTTGGTTCCTCCCTTGGTGTCCTTCACTTTTCTCTTTTGTTTAGATGCTTATGGGTGTGATGATGAGTGTTTCTCTCAATCCCCCTAAACACCTTGATTTCTCTAGGTTTCCTTTTAAGAATTTTGAAGAAAAAATTCAAATCTTCCTCCCCTCTGTAATTTCCGGCACAGCCGGCCTTTAGGAGGAGAAAGGAAGATGGTTTTTATATGTGAAACTTCTCCTATTTATACTTTGGCCCCTCCTTTATATAAATCTTAATTTGTCCCTAAAGTTTCTAATAAATCCTCTCCTCTCATAACAAGTGTCTCACCACTTTATTTTTCACTCATAAATATAATTTTTTAATTTTTCTAAATCTTAATTTAACCCATTTTATTTCCAGGTTTCATTTATTTATTATTTTATTTTTAGCCGATGTATACAAGAACGATCTTAGATACTTCAAAAAAAGATAGAAAAGGTGAGGATATATAGGTAAAAAAAAGAATAACGAGGTTCACAACTTGGAAAACAACTATTCCCAACCTTAGAAGTAATAGGTTAATATATAAAAATTAAATCATCAAGAGAGTTCCGATGGCAGTAGTTTTTCAAACCCCATGTATAACCTAATAGTTGTTGGTTTGAATTTTTCTACATAATTCCCCAACAACCAAGTAGTCAATATCCTTCAGAACCAATAATTCTTTGGACAATCTAGTAACTATCCCAATACCAATAACCAATCATACAAAAACCATTGAAGAAACCAAGAGCCCTTATAACCAACCATACAAAAACCATTGAAATGTTCAAAAGACTAGTTAATATAGGAAAAATTCCTCCCATTTCTACCACTTTATCCCAAATGATATAGGTCAGACCAAACCTGTGAGTATCATTCTGGTGTTGTAAGACATAATCTTTACAATTGTTTTGCTTTCAAAGACAAGCTCTTGCAACTTATCAAAGCTAGGTGGATAACATTTGATGACGCCCATACTCTCAACATTAATCCTCTACCAGACAATACTAAAGCATATAGAGGGGGATGGATATGATCATTAATGGCTCTAAAGTAATAGAAAAGGATCAGTTCTAAAAGTGACAATAAGTAAGTTATTTGTTATGTTTCAGGTAAGAAGAAGGATAATGAGTTTCATAACTTGGAGAATAACTATTCCTAGCGTAATAGGCAATAGGGTAGTAGGAAAATATTAAACCATCATGAGAGTTCCAATGGAACTAGTTTTTCAACTCCCATGTATAACCTGACAATTCCTAATTTAAATTTTCTATGTAATTCCCCAATAACCAACTAGTTATATCTATTAGAACCAATAATTATTTGGACAATCTAGTAACCATCACAATACCAATAACCAGTCATGCATAAACCATTAAAGAAACCAATAGCCTTTACCACTAGTCCTTTTACCTATCAGCAAAATGTTCAAAAACTAGATAACAAGGGAAAAGTTGCTTTTATTCCTACCACCTTATCCCAAATGATAAAGGTTAGACTAAACCTATGAGTATCATTCTGGTGTTGTAAAAGATAGTCTTTGTAATTGCTTTGCTTTCAAAGACAAGCTCTTTTAGTTTATCAAAGCTAGATGGATAACATTCGATGATGCCTTAATGTTAACACTAACACTTTGCTAGACCATACTAAATAAAATGAAAGGGTGAATATGATAACAAATGGTTCTAAAGTAGCAGAAGAAGAGTAACTATGAAAGTGACAATGAGTTAGTTATTTGATATGTTGATATAAGCTAATTATCTTGGTCCACCTTTAAAGGCATAAGCTATGAAATATCCTCAAGAGTATTGCAAATTTCACTTCTAGTTTGGACATGATATTGATTGTTTTAGGGAAAATTATTATAAAGTAGAGACAATGTTAACTCTCGGAATGCTGGAGTTTGAAGATGTCAGGATGGAAAATATGGTAGGGATGGTATCTTTTCAAAAAGAGTAAACAACAATATGTAGGTAGTTGAATGGTCCTTCCGACATGAAGTAAACCATAAATAGTTCTCCCAAGATGGTTTTGACAAAGATGATCTACTCAAGCAATATAGATTATAGTGCATTGTCTTATAACTATAGTACACCCATTAGAATATGAAAGCTTCCCTAAATATACCAATAAAATAAGGGGTTTGACTAGAAGCGACAAGTTTTTTTATGTTAGAAGAACTGGAAAAATAGAGAACGATGATAGGGAAGGATATAAAAGAGTTGGTTAAAAAAAATGAAATCAATGAACCTATGAGTAAAGAGGAAGCTATATAATTTTTAAAATTGATGTAACATAGCGATTATAGTGTAGTCGAGCAATTAAAAAAGACTCTTGCATAGATTTCATTACTATAGCTTATCTTGAGTTTATAGTCGCATAAAAAGATATTGTAAAAAGTCTTGAATAAGGATTATGTTCCCCAAAACATTACATCGAACTTAACAAAGTATTTGGTAGGAAGGATTCATATAATAAATAATTTGTACTTTTTAAAAGAGCTAGGTTTAGAGGGAACAAGTCATAATAAGTCATTATATATTATAGTGAAATGAAAAGAGTTTGTTGTTGCAAAAGTTCTTATAGATAATGGATTAACCTTAAATGTATAACCAAGGAATATTCTAGAGTGCCTACCAGTTGATGCATCACATATGAGGCCTAATAATATGACGGTTAGGGTATATAATGGGTCACCAAAATAGGTAATTAGTGATAATGATTTGGAGTTGGTTATTGGACCATAACCTTTCTAAGTGATAGTGCAATTACTTGATATCCACCCATCCTCTATTATGTTAGTATGATAGCTTTAGATTCATTCTTAGGTGTTGTGGCATTATCATTACACTAAATATTAAAGTTTATAGTAAATAGAAGATTGAAAATTATGAAGGCCAAGGAAACATTATCATTTACTAAGAATATACAAATCTTGTGTGTTGAAGTGGAGAAAATTAAAAATTAATATTTTCATATATTTTAGGTTGTGAACACCAAGTTGGTGCCAAAAAACACAATAAAGAGAAAACTCGAAATCCCTGAAACTGCAACAATGACAACACGATATCTGTTGAAATACAGGCTACTGGTGAAATATGACCTAAGTATAGGGATGATAAAGTGGGTTAATTACTTGAAAGGTGCTAATCTATTTTTTTTAGCTTTAAATGAAAGAGAAAAGACTACCAAAAAGCTAAAGAGAAAATATACGAGAAAAGAATGGTTCTTATTGAAGGATGAGACCCAAACGAGGAAGAAATTGTTATTCTACCTATCTATGAGATTTTTCCTCTTTAGCATGTGTGATACATTTAGGAGATAAGATGAAGAAGTTGAATAAGACATGAAGTTGTCTTCTTGGTATCGGGGCATTAATCCCATACACATACATATATGCTTATAGTTCTTCATTCATCATCTAAAAGAGATCAAGGGTTATACTGATCACTCTATAATAGAAAAGGATAACTCTTAGGTTATGGTATTGCCTTAGTTATCTGTGAATACTTTAGAGGAAGCTCTATTAGTCAAAAAGCTAATTTGAAAATGTGTTAAAGAAGAACTTAACAACTGAAAAGCCTAAAAGATCCTAGTAGTAGTCCCAAAGTAATTGTTTTGCTTTAACCTTCTCAATAATCATGGCTCAACATACTAGAAAGGAACATCACTTTTTTAATGAGCCCTATCTATCTATTTTTTTTAGTTAATCAGATCATGTATATTCCTATCAAATTGTATTCTTAAGAATCTTGAAAGTGAGACATCAATAATAGCCTAAAATCATTGTATTGAGATTAATTAGCCTAATTTTAGAGAAAATATAATTGCAATGGATGAAGAAGAGTGGGAGAAAAGTGATGTTGATGAATTTAGTAGGCTAGAAGAATGTTCGAAACACATAATTGAACCAAATCAAGAAAAGATGAAAATAATTAATGTAGGAGGTGATAAAAATCCAAGAGAGTTGAAGATTGAAACTTTAATTTTGAAAAAATATAAAAATAATCTTATCAAGATATTAAAAGAATATGTGGATATATTTACATGGTCTTATATTAATATGCCTTGCTTGAATATAAACATTGTAGTGCATAAGCTTTCGTTAATTAATGGATGTGACTTAGTAAAGAAAAAGTTAAAAAATATGAGGCTTGACCTCTTAATCAAAATCAAAGAGAAAGTCTAAAAGCAATTTTAGGAAGGGTTCCTAGAAGTCACCAAGTACCTTTAGTGGGTATTCAATATTATAGTAGTTTCAAAGAAGGATATAAAGGTTTGAATATTAGTAGATTTCAGAGATTTAAATCGGGCAAGCCCTAAAGATGATTTTTCCTTGCCCCACATTGATATATTGGTTGATAATGTTGCCAAATATGCCATTTATTATTTTATGGATAGGTTTTCTTGATATAATCAAATTAAAATGACAAAAAAGGATAAGGAGAAACTATTTTCATTATGTCCTGGATAACATACTATTATAAGGCCATGACCTATGGTATGAAGAATACTGGGGAAACTTATCAAATAACAATGGTCATGTTGTTTCATGATATAATACACAAATAAGTTAAGATGTATGTGGATGACATGATTGACATGTCAAAGGAAGAAGAGGATTATGTCCAAATCTTGAAAAAGCAATTTGAAAGACTACATAAGTACTAGTTGAAATTGAACCTGGCAAAATGCACTTTCGATGTTAGGTCGGGGAAGCTATTGGGTTTTGTTGTAAGAAAAAGGTTAAGACCATTCAAGAAATGTTGAAATCGAAAAAAAAGAAATGAGTTGGAAGTTTCTTAGGAAGATTGAATTATATAGCTAGATTCATTTCCTAGTTAACTATCACTTGTAAACCCATTTTTTGTCCACTAAGGAAAAAAATCTAGAAAAGTGGGATGAAGACTATCAAAAGGCTTTTGATAGGATCAAGCAATATTTATAAAATCCACCATTGTTAGTCCCACCGGTACTAGAGAGACCTTTAATTTTATACCTAACAGTTATAAAAGTTTCTATGAGACATGTTGGATCAACATGATGATCTATGCATAAAAGAGCAAGCAATATACTATTTCACTAAGAAGTTTACTGATTGTGAGTCTCATTATAACTTGTTAGAGAAGTGGTGTTATAGTTTTGTATGGAATGTTAGACAACTCTAACAATATATGCTTTATTATACCACATGGTTAATCTTAAAGATGGATCCATAGAAGTAGATCTTTGAAAAACCTTACCTATCGAGCCGAATAGCAAGATGACAAGTCATAGTATCAAAATATAATATTATTTATATGATGAGGAAGGTAGTGAAGGCACAATCATAAATAATCTAGCAGATAATGCAATTGACAACTACAAGCCACTAAATTTTTATTTCTTGGATGACGAGGTTATGGTAATAGAGGTAAAGGAAAATGATGATGAAAATGAGTGGTGGACCATGTTTTTTTTATGGTATTGTAAATGTTTATGAAAATAGTATACAGATAATTATAGTTTTTTAAAGTGGTTAACAATACCCTATCTCCATCCAATTATAATTTTACTGCACTAATAATGTTTCAAAGTATGAAGCATGCATTCGTGGCCTAGAAGTTGCATTGGAAATGCGTGTTAAAAAACTAAATGTGTATGAAGATTCAATGCTGGTAATTTAACAAGTGAAAGGAGAATAGTAGACTAAAGATAAAATATTGAGACCATATCAAGAGTATTTGACCAAGCTCACAAATAAATTCAAAGAAATTGAATTTACACATTTGGGCAGAGATAGAAAATAAGTTTAATAATGCTTTAGCAACACTAGCATCTATGGTTATGATTAATTATAGGGTTACAATGCAACCTATTTGTATTAAGGTTAAAAGTTCCCAAACTCATTACTTTTCAGTGGATACAGAGATAGATGGAAAGCCTTGGTACTAGGATATTAAGCAATTTATCAAATGATGAGAATATCCAAAAGAGGCATCTAAAGTAGACTAAAATACATTTAAAATAATGGTAATGAATTACTACTTGGATGAAGAGATTTTTTACAAAAGAGAATTTTAAGGTACCTTTATAAGATTCCTAGAAGCTAATGAAACCAAGAAGGCTTTGTAAGAAGTTCATAAAAGGATTTATGTTACTCATGTCAATGGACGTTTGATTGCCAGACAAATATAACGATCAAGTTATTTTTAGATGCCTATAGAGAGGAATTGTATTGAGTATGATTGAAAGTTTCATAAGTCCCAAGTACATGGGGACAAGATAAATGCACCTCCTATACCTCTTTTTCAATATGGTATCACTATGTCCATTTTCTATGTCGATGTCATTGGACTAGTAAATCTAAAAGAAAATAATGGACATTATTTTATTTTGGTGGCAATAGATTATTTCACAAAGTGAATGGAAACATGTTTTTACGTGCATGTAACTCAAAAGTAGTCAAGTGGTTCATTGAGAGAGATCTAATTTATCGATACAGCTCACCCAAGACAATAATAATAGATAATACCCAAAACTTTAATGGAAAGATGGTTATAGAGTTATGAAAAAAAATAGAAGACCAAGTATCTGAACTCATCCCCATATAGAAAAAAAATGAATGGTGTCGTGTAAACCGCTAATAAAAATATCAAGAAGATCATACAAAATATGGTTGTCACATATAATGATTGGTATGAAATGCTTTCCTATGCTCTTCATAAATATCAAACTATAGTAAAAACTTCCACAGGGTCCACACCATACTTCCTGGTTTATGGGATGAAAATGATAATATCTTTAAAAGTGAGAATCTTTTCTTTAAGGGTCTTGATAAAGTTAGAGTTAGAACAATCAGAATAGGATAATATACAATATGAACTATTAAATATGATTAGCAACCATGAAAAAGATTAGTTTACCCTACAGTAAAAGAAGGATGGTTAGAGCTTATGACAAGAAAGTTTACCCTAGGGAGTTCAGAAATGGAGACTTGGTGTTGGAAAAGATTTTACCAATACTAGGCGAAGATCAGAGCAAGTGAGAACCTAATCATGAAGTTGAATGTAGTAAATAAGGCTTTTTTAAAAAGGAAAACTTATATTATCAAGAATGGATGGAGTTGATCTACGACTGTATATTCTAATTCCATAAAGAAGTATTATGTATAAATATATAATTTTCACCAAGATCAATCTAGTGAGATTCAGGCTAAAATCTCTTTGCATTGTCTTTGTCATTGTCTATTTTCTATCTGTTGTTTATATCCATAAAAATCACAAATAAATCCTCTCAACTAAAACATATGGCATGATCTCGTTGGCAAATGGTTTAGTTGTGTGAAAAGCTCCTCGTTGAATATTTGTGTCGTGTTTCTTTAATGAAAATTTAATTGTGTTTTGATTTCAGGAAACAACTTGATGTCTTTTAAAAACAAAATTTAACATCCTAGTTCAACATTTTAAAAAGGGGATGGTAAAAGAGCTATGAAAATGCTTAGTGAATTGTTGTAACTAGAAACATGACAATAACTCCTTTCTATGGTAATTTTAATTTATCTAAGCCAAGCCAACCTAAAACAAAATAAATAAATGACAAATTCTTTGTTTGAATCATGCATCACACATTTTATTTTTACATCAAGAATAATGGTGCATAGTAAAATCATAAGTCATGGATTCGCAATAAGCAACTCTCTACTAAGTCTGAACAAATTACAACGGATAAGATGAGTACTTAACAACTCAAATAAATTATGTTTGAATGAGGAAAGGCTTTATGTGTTCACCAACTTTCATATTTATAATAAAGTGTATCCGTTGGTGTCCCCTTTTAAGCCTAAAATTGTTTCTAAAAAGAACCCTTTCAAACACCTTTTGAGTCTCCAAATCTTTCTTTCATAGCTCAAAACCATAACTTACATTACATGCCTCAAAAAGCTCTTTATAATTAAAAGCGAGTTGGCAATTTTAATAAGTTGTGATCTCAAATAAAGCCGTTGGGGTACTGCTATTTTCCCACTTATCCTAGATTGTAAAATATGTGCTCTTAAAGTGATGCATGACAACATAAACAAGGATGCATGTTAAAGCAATAAATGCAAGAAAAATAAACAAATAAACACAACAAATAAAATAACAATAATAAGACAAAAGGCAAAGCTTAATCCTAAAGTTTCCTGTGGAGTCGTCATTCTGTCGCACCCGATATCGCAGCGGCCTTAAAATTTTTACAAGGAAAGAACATATTTCTGACATCTTGTTTTTTTAGGGGAAAAAGTCTTGTTTAAGGAGTCGCCACCTAGTATTATAATCACTAGGAACCCTAACTGTTCAACATAGATTCTATGGTACGAGACTGGTTGTGGCTAGAGAAGGTATTAGCACCCCTAACGCACCCTACCTGAGGTAAGCTGCATTGTATTTGTATTGCATAATTTATAATTAATTTATCTTGAATTTGAATTATGTTTGTTGCATATATATATATATATATATATGAACAGTACAACTCCGAAACGGCACGCCGAAACACTCCGAAACTGAAACATTCCATTCCAATTGAAAAAATGAAACACCTACCGAAACGAAATTGACAACCTTGGCTATAACACCACGCTGAACTATAGGCTTTGTTCATAACATTAATTGTTTCATATTCTGAACAAAAACAATATCTCGACTTGCATTGTAAACACAACCTGTTTGAAAATACAGTCATGTATGATCATAAATCAAAACACACATTGCAACCCCTTTGATACCTTTTTCGGAATGGTGGTTATATGAACTTTTAACAACAAGAGGTGGTAATCATTTTGACAAAGGATTTTTTTTTTGTTAATGAAATTGCTTTTATTTTTTAACAAATTTGAGCTATTTCTTGATGTGTTTTGAATTCATTGGTTTTTTAGCGAGCATTAAAGGTTTTTGTTTGCTTCAATTTTTGCAATTTTTTTAATACCATGAATAATAATAAATAGAATATTGAAAAAGTCATGATTCTTTTTGGAGATAAGTTTTATGCTTTACATGAGATCACAACTTATTAAAATTGCCAACTCGCTTGTCATAACCCAATTTTTTATCCTTTTATTTTAATTATTATTATTTTATTTCCTGAAAAAATGATGACAAAAAAGAAAAAATGATGATGGAAAAAATAAAATGATGAAATAATTGAAGAAGGAATTAAAATTTGGGTTGAGGGCAACATGATTGGAAATTTTGGTATTCAATTAAACTTTGGATCAGTTTTATTAATCAAATCAAGCTTAATTGGAGAATTGATAAGTTTTGAGACTTAATTGAGCTTGGAATTAATTTAATTAATGAAATCAGGGACTTAATTGAAGAAATATCAAAGTTTAGGGTTAATTGGGGTCCAAATTGCAAAAATAAAAATCCAAGGACTAGCTTGAAAATGGCGCAGAAATGCAAGGATCCAATTAAATTTTAACCAGGGGCTTGATTGCAAAATTACAAGAATTCCAAGGACCAAATTGAAAGCAACCTTTGAAATTGGAAAACGGAGTCATTTTGGGCAGGTGATTGTTCGCTCGTCTTCTTCTTCTGCAACGGCTCCGCCATTAAAGGCAGGGACTTTTCTCCATTGAATGGAGCGCCCCACGCCATTACTGCTGGCTGTTACAGCGCCGATCGATCTCCCAGCCCTATAAAAACCCGGGTAAAGGCAACCTCGTGGGGGGGGACAGAGGAGAAAAAAGCAAAAAAAAATAAAGGGGAGGGGCGAGAACCAGAAAATAAAAACCGGAGGCAGCAACAAGAAAGCAAGAAAACTAAAAGATAGCAGAAAAAGAAGAAGGACCCAGAATCAAGACCACCAGAGAGAACCGACATCATCATCATCTTCGTTCCTTCATCTCTAAGAAAAAACCCAGAAGCAGAGAGGAGACGAACGAACAGGAGGAGGGGAAGGAGATAATAGACAAAAATTATACAGGGCGTGAACGAACAGAAACAAACCAGAAAATAAAAAAGAGAGGAGAACAACCAGCCACCACGCCTTCGTCATCGTCTTCGTTCCTGCGCCCAGGTAAGCTTCCCGCTCCCTTTCATTTATAGTTGCATAAGTACAGTGAGAAGGTAATTTTAATTACCTTCCCACTGTGCATAGCATGCGTGAATAGTTCACGCATGCGTGCCTCAGCCATCCAGGTCACTAGCTTGGGCCAATGACCGGGCCAGGATGGCTGGGCAAGGTTGTCAATTCTGTTTTGGTAGGTGTTTCGTTTTTTCAATTGGAATGGAATGTTTCAGTTTCGGAGTGTTTCGGCGTGTCGTTTCGAAGTTGTACTGTTCATATATATATATATATATATATATATATATATATATTCAACAAACATAATTCAAATTCAAGATAAATTAATTATAAATTATGCAATACAAATACAATGCCAAACAAATATAATTTTAAATTTTAAAATATTTCTAAATAGTCAAGATTAAATAGATCTTTAACTTAAAGTAATTCAATTTAAACAAAAATATCAAAATATTATGAAAGTAAAATGTTTTAACACGAATATTTTAAATATAAAGTTAGGTCAAC
>Ga0307509_10009970_pt1 | contig 11735 bp, 11 predicted proteins | sample 10_EM_MG_FD_202245 | JGI IMG/M metagenome (GOLD analysis project Ga0307509, IMG submission 202245) | Populus trichocarpa ectomycorrhiza microbial communities from riparian zone in the Pacific Northwest, United States - 10_EM | ecosystem: Host-associated > Plants > Roots > Unclassified | place... | reverse complement strand
GACGCCCGCGTCGGACAGGGCGGTGAAGAAGTCGGCGGTGACGCCCGGGTTCGTCTTCATCCCGGCGCCCACCAGCGAGATCTTCCCGATCTGGTCGTCGTAGCGCAGCGACTCGAAGCCGATGCCGCCCTTGTTCTTCTCCAGGGCGTCGATGGCCTTGCGGCCCTCCGCCTTGGGGAGGGTGAAGGAGATGTCCGTGAGGCCCGTCGAGGCCGCCGACACGTTCTGCACGATCATGTCGATGTTGACCTGGGCGTCGGAGATCGTCCGGAAGATCACCGCGGCCTCGCCCGGCTTGTCCGGCACGCCGACGACCGTGATCTTGGCCTCGGAGGTGTCGTGTGCGACACCCGAGATGATGGCCTGCTCCACCTTCTGGTCCCCAATCGGCTCACTGCTGACCCACGTGCCCTGAAGTCCGCTGAAGCTGGACCGCACATGGATCGGGATGTCGTAACGGCGGGCGTACTCCACACAGCGGTGGAGCAGCACCTTGGAGCCGGAGGCGGCGAGCTCCAGCATGTCCTCGAAGACGATCCAGTCGATCTTCCGCGCCTTCGGCACCACCCGCGGGTCGGCGGTGAACACACCGTCGACGTCCGTGTAGATCTCGCACACCTCGGCGTCGAGCGCGGCGGCAAGGGCGACGGCAGTCGTGTCACTGCCACCCCGGCCCAGCGTGGTGATGTCCTTCTTGTCCTGGCTGACGCCCTGGAACCCGGCGACGATGGCGATGTTGCCCTCGTCCAACGCCGTACGGATCCGACCGGGCGTGACGTCGATGATCCGCGCTTTGTTGTGGACCGAGTCGGTGATGACGCCGGCCTGGCTCCCGGTGAACGACTGGGCTTCATGCCCCAGGTTTTTGATCGCCATGGCCAGCAGCGCCATGGAGATCCGCTCTCCGGCGGTCAGCAGCATGTCGAACTCACGCCCGGCGGGCATCGGAGATACCTGCTCGGCGAGATCGATCAGCTCGTCCGTCGTGTCGCCCATCGCGGAAACGACGACGACCACTTGGTGGCCGTTCTTCTTCGCTTCCACGATTCGCTTGGCGACGCGCTTGATGCCCTCGGCATCGGCTACGGAGGAGCCTCCGTACTTCTGCACGACAAGGCCCACGTGCGCTCCTCGCTCAGTCCTGGTGTGTCGGCTCAGTTTAACGAGCGCCCGAAATTCCCCTCCCAGGTATCGCATGGTGAGATTCGGACGCCCAGGTCAGCGCATGCCCACTCAGGAGGTGCGGGAAAAGTGCCGAGCGTCACAGGTGACGGCCGGGAATGGGGTTTACCGCACTAAGGTGCGCCCTGTGCGCGTACTTCTGGTGGAAGACGATGAGCCGGTGGCCGAGTCGCTACGGCGAGGACTGCTGCGCTACGGCTTCGAGGTCGACTGGGTCACCACGGGCGGGGCGGCGTTGAGCCACCGGGACCCCTACGACGTCGTCCTCCTCGACCTGGGCCTGCCCGACACCGACGGCCTCGACGTGTGCAAGGCGCTGCGCGCCCGCGGCGACATCCCGATCATCGTGATCAGCGCACGCAGCGACGAGACGGACCGGGTGGTCGGCCTGGAACTGGGCGCCGACGACTACGTCTCGAAGCCCTTCGGTGTCCGCGAGGTCATCGCGCGCATAAGGGCGGTGATGCGCCGCGCACAGCCGCGGGCGGTTCTGGAAGCCTCCGGACCTGACGCCTACGGCACCCGCCTCACCATCGACCGCAAGGCCGCCCGCGTCCGCGTGGGCGGCACGGAGATCCCCCTCGCCCCCAAGGAGTACGACCTGCTGTCGTTCCTCACCGAGGAGCCGGGCGCGCTGATGTCGCGCGAGCAGATCATGGAAGCGGTCTGGGACGCGAACTGGTTCGGCCCGACGAAGACGCTCGACGTCCATGTGGCCGCGCTGCGAAGGAAGTTGGCGGGCGCGATCACGATCGAGGCGGTACGGGGCGTGGGCTTCCGCCTGGAGATCGTCGACGGGCCTCCGGCCTCATGATCCGGCAGCTCATCGTCAGCTACGTGCTGCTCGTGGCCGTGGCGCTGACGGCGTTCACCGTGCCGGTCGCCTTCACGCTGACCGCCCAACTCCGGGGCGACACCGAGCAGTCGGTGCGGCGCGAGGCGAAGACGATGGCGTTGCTGCTGAGCGGCGACGCCGCCTCGCGCGCGGCCCTGGACCGCATGGTGGTGGCGTACGCGCAGGAGACCCCCGGCACGGCCGAGGTACTGCCCGCCGCGCAGGCGAAGACCGCGACGCACTGGGGCGACGGAAAGCTGGAGGTGACGGCACCGGCGCAGCGCGACGGCCGGACGGTGGGCGCCGTTCGCATCACGTACCCGACCTCGGACCTGACCCGGCGGCTCTGGCAGATCTGGGGCTTCCGGGCGATCCTCGCGGTAGGGGTCCTGGCAGTGGCAGCCGGACTGGGCGCGCTCGTGGCCCGCCGCCTGACCCGCCCCCTGCGCCAACTCAACGACATGGCGAGCAAGTTCAGCGACGGCGACCTGACGGCCCGCTCCCCCGTGACGGGCCCGCACGAGACGCAGACGCTGGCCAGGACGTTGAATCAGGGTGCCGAACGCCTCGACACCCTCATCGCCTCGCAGCGCATCTTCGTCGCCGACGCCTCGCACCAACTCCGCACCCCGCTCACGGCGTTGCGGCTGTCGCTGGACAACATCGCGGACGGCACGGACGACGAGTTCGTGCGCGAGGACGTGGAACAGGCGACGGCCGAGGTGGTCCGGATGAGCCGCCTGGTCAACGGCCTGCTGGTGCTGGCGCGGGCCGAGGCGAAGGTGACGGCGGCGGAACCGCTGCCGCTGCGGGAGATCGTGGCCGAACGCCTCTCGGTGTGGAGACCGGCCGCCGACGAGCGCGGGGTCGAGATCGCGCTCAGGGGGAGTGTTGTCGACGGCCGGCCGCTTGTGCTGGCCAGTCCCGGTCATCTCGAACAGGTCCTGGACAACGTGCTCTCCAACGCCCTGGAGGTGTCACCGGACGGCGCGACGATCACCGTACGTTCCGAATCCCGGGGCGACGAGGTCGAGTTGACGGTGACGGACGAAGGCCCCGGCATGTCCGACCCGGACAAGTCCCGCGCCTTCGACCGCTTCTGGCGCGGCCAGGGCCTCACCGGGCGCACCGGTTCGGGCCTGGGCCTGGCCGTCGTACGCCAGTTGGTGACGGACGACGGCGGAACGGTGGCCCTGCGGGACGCGCCGGAGACCGGGCTGTCGGTCGTGATCACCCTTCGGGCATCGCCGAGGAGTGGTGGTTGACGATCAGCCACTTGCCGCCGCGCTTCTCGTACTCGTAGGTGTAACGGGCCTCGACGACCCGCTTGGCGCCGGTGTCCGGGGCGGTGAGCGTGAACTCGTAAATCCCGGTGTCTATCGCGGAGTTGCTGTCCAGCACATTGACGATCGTCTCGATCTTCTTCCCGACCGGCTTGTTCGGCAGGAAGTGCTCGAAGTAGTCGACGATCTCGGCGCGGTCGGTACGGATCTTGTTGGAGACGGTCGGCAGGAGCACGGCGTCCGGCGCGTACCGGTCCGCGACCTTCTTCGGGTCACCGGTCCGCAGCGCGGCGTTCCAGCCGTCGAAGAGGGCGGCGATCTGCTTCTTGGTGGGCTTGGCGTCGTGCTGGGGCCCGGCGGTCGCGGCGACGGTGCCGAGGGTACCGAGAGCCAGGACGGTGGTGGCCGTGACAACGGCCGCACGCTTGCTGATGGACCGGCGGGTCATCTCAACTCCAGTTGTACTGGTGCCTTTTGGGATGACTCCAGACTGGCTTTCGGCGGGTTAGCGCTTGTGCAGCGGACGTACAGCGGTCGGCAAGGACGGCTCCAATTAACGCGCTGTGGCCGTCCGGCCACGGTCCCGCACCAGGCTGACCCCGGCGCCCAGCGACACGACACCCATGCCGACGGCGGTCATCACGCCCTGCGTTCCGTCGACCACGAAGGGTGCGACCGCGGCGACGGCCAGGTTGAACAGGAAGAGGAACCAGAGGACGGGCTTGGAGGAGAGGAGGTTCTTCATGGCGGGCACCTTCGGGATCCTGGCCGGCGACTCGTTCACCGGCTGACGAGTTCAACGATCCCGTTTCCGCAGGTCCGCGACGAGGGAGTGCGGTCCCGAAGTGGGGGTGTAGCGGGCTACACCCTGCCCCCTGAATGATGTTGGTCCATGGCGACCGACATACTCCTCGGCGGGATAGTCCTGCTGGGCTCCTCCGTCCAGTGGCTCACGGGCATGGGCTTCGCCCTGGTCGCCGTACCGGCCCTGGTCCTGCTGCTCGGTCCGGCCCAAGGGGTCGTCCTCGCCAACTGCGCCGCCGGAGCGATCAGCGTCGTGGGCCTGGCGGGCGGCTGGCGCCAGGTGCGGGCGCGCGCGATGGTCCCGCTGTGCGCGGCGGCGGTCTGCACGGTGCCGGCGGGGGCGTGGATGACGCGCCAACTGCCACCGCCTGTGCTGCTGTTGGTGATGGGCGGGTTGGTGACGGTCGCCGTGTTGCTGGTGATGCGGGGAGCGCGGGTGGCGGCGCTACGGGGTACGAAGGGGGCCGTCGCGGCGGGTGCGGCGGGCGGTTTCATGAACGCGGCGGCGGGCGTGGGCGGCCCCCCGATCTCCCTGTACGCGGTCAACGCGGGCTGGACGGTACGGGAGTTCGTGCCCAACGCGCAGTTCTACGGCGTCGTCGTCAACGCGTTCTCGGTCGCCGCGAACGGGGTGCCCAGCTTGCGTACACCGCAGTGGGTGGCCGTCGTCGCCGCGATGGTCGTGGGCGGGGTGATCGGGCGGGGGCTCGCTGGGCGGATACCTGAACCTCGGGCGCGGGTGCTGGTGTTGTCGTTGGCGTTGGCGGGTGGGGTTACGGCGGTGGGGAAGGGGGTTTGGGGGTTGTGATCAGTCGGCGAACTCCTTGAGGGGGTCGGTGTCGAGGGTGATGTTCACCGGGTCGGGGATCTCGACGGGAGCACCGAAGGGCGCGTTCACCTGTTGCCGGTATCGGCCGTCCTCGGGATGAGTGAACACGGTGACTGTGCAGTCGTCCCGGTCGATGAGGACGTAGACCGGGATCCCGGCCGCCGCATAGCCATCAGGCTTGTCGAGCCGGTCCCGTTGAGCGGCATCGGCGTCCCATGAAGTCACCTCTACGGCCATCAGGGCTGTCCCCGTGTCCGACCATTCGCCGTGTCCCTTGAGACCGCCCCGGGGAACGAGGACGCCATCCGCGCGAGCGCGCCCCTTCCGACAGCTCTCCGTCTTGAGCCCGCGCTCCGCGTGCAGCCACAGGTCGGGAAGGTGCTGCATGCACACCCTCTGCAGCCAGGCGACGATCTCACTGTGGTTGCCGTCCGGCATGGGTTTGACGACGACCTTTCCGTTGATGAACTCCAGCCGGACGGTCTCCGGCGCCCGGCGCTCCAGCTCCTCGAAATCTTCGATGAACATCTGCGGCTGTTGGGTCCTGTGCAGGACGCGCCGCTTCTCGGCCGTCACGGGTTCCACCGCCTCGGCGGGAGGCCGTTCGCGATGCGGTCGCGGTTGTCGCGGTAGTGGTAGTGGACGCGGTCCTCGATCGGCACGGGGCGGAACGTGTCGGGCACGGGCCCGCCCGTACGGCGTTCCAGCTTCTGCTTCAGGAAGCGGGCCGTCGTGGTTCCCAGGTAGGCGATCTCCTCGAACCCCTTCTTGATCTCCTCCTCACTCATCTCCGGCTCCGCGCGGCATTCCTCGCAGATGCCGTTGATGATCTTCGCCGTCCGCTCGTCGGCGTCGCAGGTGGCGCAGGCCATGAGCACGCGGGTCACACGGGCGCGGAGGAGGCGGGTCTCGGCGGCGTCGTTCTTCTTCGGGGGCATCTTCGACTCCAATCGGTTGCGGGCCAGTCCGCCCGGGTTCGTGATGGTGGGTGGCAGTCCGTCGGTCAGCGCGCGGGCCATGTCGGCCGGGGTGGCGCCTCGTGTCAGCCACTCGGCGGCGAGGGGTTCGAGGGCTCGGCACTCGGCTTCGGAGAGGCTCATACGGGGGTCGGCGGAGCGGAGTCGAGTGAGGGTGCGGTACGCGGCGCTGGGCTCGGGGGTCGGGTCCGTCTCCGACGACCCGTCACTCCCGCTCGCGCTCTCGTTCTCCGGCGCAGGGGTCGGCGTCAGGTCTTCCGTCCTCGCCAGGCCCGGCTGGTAGTCATGCGTTACGTCCCTGCCGTGGCGCTCACGCGCGAACTCGGCCCACCACTGCGCCGACCTGGGCGTACGCGACCAGTACGTCCGCGTCACCCACCGCATCGAGTTGTCCTCGACGGTGATGTGTTCCTTGATCCAGCGCAGGTGGCCGGCCTCGGTGAGGCTCTTGAGAGACGTACGGCAGGCCTGCTGGCCGTAACGGGGGTGCTCGGCCGCGATCACCTTGTGGCCCATGGCGTGGCCGTTGTCGAGGTGGTCGATGAAGACGGCGATCTCGGCGTCACGGGGGAGCAGATGTGCGAAGTCCGGGTCCGCGTGCGGTTCTTCGTCACCCGTGGCGCGTTTTCCGTAGCCCGTTTTGGCCAGGGGGTGCGACGGGGACGGCAGGGCAGGGCTAGGCTGGGCGTAAGCCACGATCGAGGTTCCTTCGATCTGTAGGTCTAGGCCCCGGAGCCGGTGTTGGTAGCACCGACCGGGGCCGATCTATTTGCTTGTTTGCCGTGAACCTAGAGTGGCTTTACGTTGCAGCGCAAGCTGATCACCGAACGTCACCCGTTCGGGTTAAACCCCTCTCAACTCGCGTACGGGCTTGGTTGGTTGGGTTGTTTTTACCCAGCCCAGAACCCAAGAAAAGAGCTCGGAGCCCGGGGCTCAAGCTCCGGGGTGAGCTGCGGAGATGAAGGCCGTCCAGGTTCTTCGACGCTCGGATGTGGATGCGGGTTCGGGGTGTGGGCAAGGCCGCTTTGACGCAGTTGTCGCTGTAGCTGGAGCTGGACTTGAACCGCACGGGTTGTTCTGTCATTACGGTGCGGCCATCCGTTCGAGGAACTGGGCCGTCTCAGCAGGGCCGAGAGCCATCGTCCGTAGCAGGCTAAGACGCGCCAGATAGTTGCTCACCACTTCTGGGTCTGTGGTGAGTTGCCTCATCGCCTGCCCCGTCGAGTAGGCGTGCCGTTCATGGTCGGGGGTCTCAAGCAACACCATCGGTCCGATGAGCGCGGTGGAGACGAACAGCTCAAAGGGCAGCACCTGGACCAGAACGTTGCTGAGCCGCGCCATGTCCAGGATGTGTCCCACCTGTTCCCCGTCCACCAGTGGGGTGCGCAGCGCCGCCTCGTAGACCAGGAACACGAAAGCCACCGGAGGAGTGCGCGTAAGCAGCAACTGACGCTCCAGACGAGCCGCCACTCGCTCCTCCACCGTCTCCTGACCCACGGGCGGATAGCGTCCTTCCATCAAGGCCCTCGCGTATCCCTCCGTCTGCAACAGCCCGGGGATCAGGGTCGCTTCGTAGGACCAGTGGCTGATCGCCTCCTGCTCCCGCTCCATGAAGTCCTGCGCCCGCGCCGGGGACTTCTCCTTCTGCAGGTAGTCCTTGGCCGCGCTCAACAACCCCTCAGCCCGGCACAGCCCATCCGCCACGTCGAGCACGCGCGGCGTCGGCATCCGTACGCCCTGCTCCATAGACTTGATGGTGTCCGGCGCGTAGTTGGAGGCAGCGGCCAGCTCCTCCCGGCTCACATTGGCCTTCGTGCGCCACCGCTTCAGCTGGTTCCCGCTGTACCGCCAGGCCAAAGGCGGCAGGGAGTTGGCGTTGGACTGGCCCGGCACAGCACCCCCCTCCGACCGATACACCCCGACGTGTATCACCTCAGTCACTACCGAGCGTAGCTTCGGAGACGTCACCGTGTGACCATGACCGACTCAATTCACCTGCCGGGCTGGATCCCCGCGTCCGGTCACCAACTCCGCCTCACCGGCGTCCACTTCGACGCCGTACGCATCGAAGGCGTACGGGGAGAACGGGTCGCCGCACGTCTCATCGAGGACGCCGACGGGGATGCGGGGCCTGTCGTATGCGAGGCCGCCGGGTTCCGGTGGATGTACTTTTTGCTGGCGCCCGGGGAAGTGCGCCGGCACAACTGGCCTTTGGGTGTGCAGCAGTTCGGCGGCCGGGGCGCTCGTACCGTGACGTACATCGGGGTCCCGGCGCTGGACGGGAACACGTGGCCGTTGCGGTGGTACAGCGAGCCTACGGATACGGCGCCGTTTGTGGAGGCGGGGCGGTTGGGGGCGGTGCTGGAGCTGGTGGGGGCGTAGGTCAGGGTTGTTGGGCGCGCGCGATGGAGATATTCGCGCGGACGGTCTTTGTCGTCGGGTGGTCCTCGCCCAGTACACGAAGACAACCGGCAAGTGCCTGTTCGTAGAGCGGCATCGCCCGCATCACATCCCCCGACACCTGATAGGCGTAAGCCAGGTTGTTCCGCGAAAGCAGCGTATCTGGGTGATCCTCGCCCAACACCCGCACACGATCCTCCAACGTCCGCTCATACAACGGAACCGCCCGCACCACATCCCCCGACGTCTCATACGCGATAGCCAGGCCGTTCCGCGAAAGCAGCGTATCTGGGTGATCCTCACCCAACACCCGCACACGATCCTCCAACGTCCGCTCAAACAACGGAACCGCCCGCACCACATCCCCCGACGTCTCATACGCGACAGCCAGGCCGTTCCGCGAAAGCAGCGTGTCCGGGTGATCCTCACCCAACACCCGGACACAATCCTCCAACGTCCGCTCAAACAACGGAACCGCCCGCACCACATCCCCCGACGCCTGATACGCGACAGCCAGATTGTTCCGCGAAAGCAGCGTGTCCGGGTGATCCTCACCCAACACCCGCACACGATCCTCCAACGTCCGCTCATACAACGGAACCGCCCGCACCACATCCCCCGACACCCGATACGCAACAGCCAGATTGTTCCGGGAAACCAGCGTGCTCGGATCGTCCTCGCCGAAGAGCCGAGTAGCCGCTGCTAGAGAGCGGACAAAGCAGTCGGTTGCCTGACTCAACTGCCCTTGCTCCTGGAGGAACTGTCCCGTCAGAGTGAGGATCACATCAATCTCAGCCGTGTCCTCGCCTGGTTCGAACGCATCGAGGATGGCTTCAACGTGAGGAAGCAAGGCTCTCCAAGTCGGCCAGCCCGCAACGTTTCCGTTGGGATCCTCCGGAAGCTCACCAAACATCAGCTCCGTGGCCCGGTCACGCGCGGCCAGGATGCGCGCCTGATCACGATGCGGATCGTCCGCCGACGGTGTGCGGGCCACCATCTGGACCAGGCGGTGGATGCCGACCCCCGCCCGGTCGAGCGTGATCATGCTGTAGTCGGCCAGCAGCCCCAGGAGTTGGGCAAGGTCCACCGGGTCCTCGGCGAGCGGCTCGAACAGAGAACGCGGAATGCCGGTCGGTGCGTACCACGCCGCGATCCGCAAGATCTCCACCGCCCTGGGATCCTGCTCCTCAAGCACGTCCAGCGTGATGCGCCAGATCCGCGCGACCGTCCGCGCAGGGTCAAAGCCGCCCGGTGCCGCAGCCGTCGCACGCGCCGGATACTGCTCCAGCATGGCCCGGTACGCCGCGATCGAGACCTCCCTCTGCGCGATGAAGGCGCCGGCCTGTTCCAGAGCAAGCGGCAGATGACCGAGTTCCTCCGCCAGCGCGCGGGCCTCATCTTCCTCACCGCCCCCGACTAGGCGTGACAGGAGGGCCAGCGAAGCGTCTTGATCCAGCACATGCAACGGGATCGGGTCGCACACCCATCCCCGCTTGTACCGGCTCGTGATCAAGTGACGCCCGAAAGCCCGTAGTTGGCCCATCCAGGCATGCACATCCCCCGGCTTCTCCGCGTTGTCGAAAACCAGGAGCCACCCGGGATGCGTCTGCAACCACCCGACAGCCCACTCGGCGGCCTGCGTAGTGGTGAGGTCTGACGACTCCTCGCCCCGCAGCCGCACAGTCAGGGCCGCGAAACCCGCCTCGATCAGCTCAGGTGTGTCCGAGCGGATCCACCAGACCAGCCTGTACGCCCTCACGTGGTCGTGCGCATAGTGCAGGGCCAGAGTCGTCTTCCCGACACCCCCAAGCCCGTGCACCGTCTGCGTGATCGTCTGCGACTCCGCCGAAAGGGCCCGTTCCAGCTCGGCCATCACCTCCGCCCTGCCGACGAAAATCGGCGACGGCAGCTCGGGCAAGTTGTTCACACCGGGCGGGACTTCGACGTCGTACACCATACGCCGCGGCCCCTCGCGATCAGCAGCCGTGACGTCCTCCGGAACCAACTCCCCCAACGCCGCCACAAACCCGGGCCGCGCCGCCAACCCCACCACCGACACCGCCGTCAGCTGATCCCCGTCGTAATCCCGCCGCCGATCGGTCGTCACGACCCCGATGAGCCGCCCCCTCACGAACAAGGCCGCCCCGGACGCCCCCGCCCACGACGACTTCTCGTCCCGCCTGCCGGGCACGGCGACCTGGTCGACGTACGCCGTGATCAGCCCACCCGACTTGAGCCCCGTCAGCCTCTCGATGTGGCCGCGGATCTCCTTCGTGTCCCGGATACCGTCCCGCACCTCGGACCGAGGGAAGCCGACCGCGACGCACGCCAGCCGTCCCTCGTCCGCTACGACCGGGCCGCCGTCGATCCGGCCCCAGCGGACGGGGGCCGCTCCCTCCGGCGGGAGCCATCCGGCATCCGTGATCCTGACCAACGCCCCGTCCGCCTGCGGCTCCCGCTCCAGATCGGGTGGCTCTGTCAGTGGCCACAACACTTCCGCCGCAAGCCATTTGGAGTCGCTGCCGAGACGTCTGACCTCCAAGACCCCACAGCCCAGCACATTGTGAAGGGCCGTCAGGACGATGTCGTCCGCGACCAGGTAACCGGTCCCCGAACACTTCCCGACCGGATTCCAGATCTCCACGACCCGCCGCACGTCCACAGCCACAGGCCAACACCCCCGTGTTCCCTGTTACTTGGGACGTTCCCCGGAGTCGTCCGCGATACGCCGATCCTCGCCCTCGGCATCGACCGGCTGGAGTGTGAGCTTGACTCGACTCGTCGTGCCCTTCGACCGCGAGGCCTTCGCCTCCGCGCCGAACGGGAGCACCAAGACCTTCGCCCGTGCCTCCCCGTCCTTCTTCATGTCCACGGCGAACTCGATCTCCACCGGCCCCGTCCGGAACTGGATCTCCTGCCCCGCTCCGTCCCGCGCCGCCTGCTGAAGCTCCGCGCGGATCGCCCCGATCGCCTCGGCCAACCCCATCCATACCTCATCGGCCATCAGGCGTCCCCCTCGTCCCCGTACCCGCACATCCCCGCACACGCAATGTGGGGCGCAGCGTACCCGCCACACCCCACAACCTGCGTGAAAAGACCGCTAATTGACTACTTCACCGGCCTGATCCCCAACGGCTCGCCGATCTCCTCCGCCATGACCCGCCCCGCCTCGAACTCCAGCGTCTCGTCACCCATGACACTCTGGTCCGTGTCCAGGCCGTCCAGTTCCGCGAGGGGCTGGTTGAGGCGGACATGAGCCACCACCGACTGCAACGCACGCAGCGTCGCCGACGCCGTGGAGCCCCAGTTGGAGAAGTAGGAGAACTGCCACCACCACAGGGCCTCCGTGGTGCGGCCCGCGCGGTAGTGGGCCATGCCGTGGCGGAGGTCGGTGATGAGGTCGGCGAGGTCGTCGGAGATGCGGG
>Ga0307509_10009969_pt1 | contig 11736 bp, 9 predicted proteins | sample 10_EM_MG_FD_202245 | JGI IMG/M metagenome (GOLD analysis project Ga0307509, IMG submission 202245) | Populus trichocarpa ectomycorrhiza microbial communities from riparian zone in the Pacific Northwest, United States - 10_EM | ecosystem: Host-associated > Plants > Roots > Unclassified | place... | reverse complement strand
GCAGACCGCCTCGGCCGTCGCCGGGGACAACACCGCCACCTGGAATCCGACGATCTCGCTTACGGTTCCTGCGGCCGCTGTGCCCGGCACTTACACCAGCACGCTGACTCAGTCCGTCATCTGATCGCAGCGCGCAGCGATCGGTAGAGGCTTTTTCGTCGTGCGTAGTTTCCTTGCAGCATCATTGCTGGTGGCCGCGGTACTCGGTGCGGTCACCAGCGTCGCAACTCCCATGGCCGACGCTTCGACCCCGCTTCGGTCAGCACCCGACAACGGCGCCCCGGGCACATTCAGCCTGCGGTTGTACGAGGTACCGATCGACTTGGCATCAGATCCCCGCGCACAGGTGTCCATCATCGACGATGTGAAGCCGGGCACGACCATCAAGCGGCGCGTCGTAGCGACGAATGACACAGACTCCCTCTTGCGACTCGCCTTCTATCCGGACGCCGCCACCATCGCGAACGGCTCATTCATCGGCGCGACCGGACGGGCGCAGAGTGAACTGTCGACCTGGACGACGATGAGTGACGGCACCCTCGAAATCCCGCCTGGCGGCACCGCCTTCGACACGGTGACGGTCGCGGTCCCCGCGGACGCCGCACCCGGCGAGCGGTACGCGGCGATCTGGGCCGCCGACACCGGATCGGGCGGCGGGAACGTCACCAGGGTCAACCGCGTCGGCGTCCGAATCTATCTCTCGGTCAGCAGCGGCAACCCACCAGAGCCGGACTTCACCGTCGACACGGTCACCGCCCAGCGCGACCCACAAGACCGCCCGGTGGTCGCGGCGATGGTCCACAACACCGGCGGGCGGGCCCTGGACATGTCCGGCACCCTCACGCTGTCCACGGTGACCGGTGGACTCCGCTCCGTCGCGGGGCCCTACCTCGCCCGGTTGGGCACCACTCTCGCCCCCGGTCAGTCCGAACCGGTGACGATCTCGGTGACCGACCGACTGGCCGACGGGCCGTGGGACGCCACGATCGAGCTCAAGAGCGGGCTGCTCGACAAGACATATCAGGCTCGGATCACCTTTCCGCACAGCCCCGGCAGCCTCCCGCCGGTCGCGGCGCACCAGAAGACCGCGGGCGGACACCTCATGCTGATCGTGGGCGGAGGTCTGACCGCCGCGGCCGTGCTCGGCGCGACCACGTACCCCATCGCCAGAACCCGCCGCCGCAGAATCAAGAACCTGAACCGCCTCTGAACCGCACGAAGCTGATTCCGCCAAGTGCCAAGATGCCGTGCCGGTCTTCGTGATCGACGGAGCGGACTACCGCGCTTAGTCGGCCGCGTCGTGCGTGGATGAACCGGAAGCGTCCCGCGCCGGCGCGAACCGAATCAGCGGTCTATGACCGGCCCGGATCCTCCACGACAGGCTTGTCGGCACCAGGTGTCGGCACGTGCGGGGGCAGCAGTCCTTCCGACTTCAGCTGGGCCCAGAGGTCCGGTGGGATCGGTAGCGCGGTCCATGCCAGGTTCTCGTTCAGTTGCGCCCGTGACGCGGGGCCGGTGAGGACGCAGTCCACCATCGGGTGTCCGAGCGGGAACTGGATCGCCGCGGCCGCGGTCGGCACGCCGTGCTCGTGGCAGATCCGGGCGATCCGCGCCGTCTTCGCCCGCGTCTCGTCGTCGACCGGGCGGTACCGGAACTCGGGGTTCGACGCGCCGTCGATCAGCCCGCCGTGCAGGGCCTGGGCCGCGATGACGCCGACCCCGCGACGCTCGGCCTCGGGCAACAGCTCCAGGTCGGCCTGGGTGTCAAGGAGCGTGTAAACACCGGCCGCGAGCACGAGGTCCACATCGGTCTCGCGGATGAACCGGGCCAGCATCGGCGCCTGCGTCATGCCGACGCCGACCGCGCCGATCACGCCTTCGTCCCGGAGCCGGGCCAGCGCCGGCCACGCGCCGTCGAGGGCCGCTCGCCAGTGATCGTCGGGGTCGTGGATGAAGACCAGGTCCAGGCGGTCGACGCCCAGCCGCCGAAGGCTCTCCTCCAGCGAGGTGAGGATGCCGTCCCGGCTGAAGTCGTAGATCCAGTCCGCTCGAGTGCGCGCGGTGTCGGGATGGCCGGGCCGCACCAGACGGCCGACCTTCGTGCTCAGCACGTACTCCGCGCGCGGTCTGCCGCGCAGCATCCGGCCCAGGAGGCGTTCCGACTCTCCCGCCCCGTACATGGGCGCGGTGTCGAAATAGCGCATGCCGCTGTCCCAGGCGGCTTTGAGACAGTCCACGGCCTGCGGGATCGCAACGCCCGGTTTCGCAATGGCCGCCGCGCCGAAGCCGAAGCTCGGCAGCGGTAACCGGTGGCTGCGCGTCCTCGTGCGCTGCCGGGATTCGGGTACGGTCTCCTCTGTCCTCACGCCTTGACGCCTCCGGAGATCAGGTCGATGCGCCAGTAGCGCTGCAACGAGAGGAACAGGACGGCCAACGGGACGATCGACACGAGTACGCCCGCGATGACGATCGAGTACTGCGCCGCCTGGCCGCCGGTGATGATCAGCAGTCCGTACAGCCCCTCCGTGACGGGGAAGAGCTGGTCCCGGTTGAGCATCACGAACGGCAGCAGGAAGTTGTTCCAGATACCGATGAACTGCAGCAGGAAGACGGTCACCAGCGCCGGCGAGAGCAGCCGGACGCCGATGGACGCGAAGATCCGCCACTCCGACGCCCCGTCGCACCGGGCGGCTTCGAGCACCTCGTCGTAGACCGAGGCCTCGGCGTAGACCTTGCACAGGTAGATCGCGAACGGGCTGACCAGCTGCGGCAGGATCACGGCCGCGTAGTTGTTGGTCAGGCCGAACTTCGCCAGCAGCAGGAATTGCGGAATCGCGAGCATGATCTGCGGAAGCAGTACCGCGGCGACGATGACCCGGAAGAGCGAGGTGCTGCCGAGGAACCGGTACTTCGCCAGGGCGTAGCCCGCGCTGCCGCAGATGATGGTCGAGAGTGCGGCGCCGCCGACGGCGTAGATGACCGAGTTGAGCGCCCAGCGGAAGAAGATGCCGTTGTCGTAGGAGAACAGGGCTCTCATATTCGAGACGAAGCCGCCGTGGAAGGACGGCGCGTACGGCGCGGTCGAGAACAGTTCGCTGTTGGTCTTCGTGGACGCGATCACGATCCAGACCACGGGCAGCACGCAGTACAGCGCGCCGACCATCAGGATGATCGTGGGGATCAGGCCGGTCCGCGAGCGGCGGCTCGGCTGTCGCGACGTCGGGACTGCCCGGACGGCGGTCGTGGCGGCGGTCATCGCTCGCTCCTTCCCGAGATGCGGCGCAGCACCGCGTTGGCGAAGACCGTGGCCGTGACGGTCAGGATGATGAGCACGAACGAGGTGGCCGCGGCCTTGTAGATCTCGTTGTCGACGAATGCGTCGGTGTACACGCGCATCAGCGGCACCCAGTTGGAGCTGATCGCGTTGGTGATGGGTTTCAGCGTGTTCGGCTCGTTGAACAGTTGCAGGGCGCCGACCAGTGAGAAGATCGTGACGAGGGTGAGCGTCGGGGCGAGCATCGGCAGCTTGACGCGCAGCGCGATCTGCAGTTCGCTCGCGCCGTCGAGCTCGGCCGCCTCGTACAGTTCGCGCGGCAGGCCGCGCAGCGAGGTGTAGATGACGACCATGTTGAAGCCGAGCACTCCCCACACGGCCACGTTGGCCACGGAGAAGAACACCGCGTGCGAACCGAAGTAATCGAATGTATCGCCACCGATCGGGCTGGTGGCGGGCAGGTACATGAAGCCCCACAGCAGCGTCGCGACGACGCCCGGTACCGCGTAGGGCAGGAAGATCGCCAGCCGCGAGAAGCCGGTCAACCGCGCCCGCTTCGCGTCGAGGCAGAGGGCGAACAGCGTGGAGAAGGCGATCGTCGCCGGGACGCCGATGACCGCGATGATCAGCATCCGTACGATGCTCTGCCAGAACGCCGGATCGGCGAACGCGGCCTGATAGTTCTCGAAACCGGCGAACACCTGCGTCGGGTTCTCGTCGCCGAGCAGGCCGCCGCCGACATGATCCTTCAGGAAACTGAGATAGATGGCGTAGACGCCGGGGGCGATCGTGAACAGCAGGAAGATCACCACGGCGGGTGTGAGCAGGACCAGCGGCAGCATCGTGCGGTGTCGTCTGCGCGGAGCCTTGGCGGCCGGCGCGAGGCCCGCGGAGACCGGCCTGGCGCTCGTGTCGACCAATACGGCGTGCGGTGTCGGTGTCGGTGTCGGCGGCGTGCCGGACCGGTCTCCGATGGCGCTCATCATTCCTCCTTCCTCGGGATGGCGGTGCTCACTCAGCCGGTCGTGACACTGAAGCCGCGCTGCTTCATATCGCTGACCGTCGCGTTCTGCATCTGGGTCAGCGCGGCGGACAGCGAGGTCTTGCTCTGCAGGGCGGCGGCGAAGTCGTTCGAGTACGCGTCGAAGGTCACGTTCGCGTTCGGGCCCCAGATCTGGAAGGTGCGCACGTTCTGCGCCAGCTGGGCCATCAGCGTGTTGTAGCCGGGCTGGTCCGACATGAAGGGCGGCGGCGTCTTCAGGGAGTCCTGGCTCTGGTTCGCGATCGACGCCGGGTACACGTCGACCTGCTGGATCAGGAGCTTCGAGCTCTCAGTGGACGAGTTCAACCACTGGACGAACTTCGCGGCCTGGGCCGGATGCTTCGAGTTCGAGGTCACCGCCTCGGTCTCGCCGCCCCAGATGCCGACGGTCGGATCGCCCGCGGTCCAGGCGGGCAGCGCGGCGGCGACCCACTTGCCGGAGGTGTCCTTGGCGATCGACGGCAACTGGTTGGGGGCCCACTGCGCGCTCACCCAGCCGGCGAGGGTGCCGTTGTCCATCTCGGTGCTCCACTGCGGCGACCAGTTCGGTTCGGGGCTGACCAGTCCCTGCTGGATCAGGCCGGACCAGTAGCTCGCGACCTTCTGCGTGGCCGCGTCGTCGATCGCGACGTTCCACGTCGTGCCCGAGGACGTCCACCAGTTCGCGCCGGCCTGCTGGGCGAGCCCGGCGAACCAGCCCGGGTCGGCGGCGGAGAAGTTGCCGATGTACTGCTTCGGGTTGTGCGCGTGGATCTTGGCCGCGTCCGCGGCGTACTGCGCCCAGGTGGTCGGTGCGGTGAGACCGAGCTGGTCGAAGATGTCCTTGCGGTAGAAGAAGACCATCGGGCAGACGTTCTGCGGTACTCCGTAGGTCTTGCCCTCGAACTGCACCTGGGCGAGCGAGGCCTTGGAGAACTCGCTGCTGATGTTGCCGATGTACTGGTCGATCGGAACGACCACCTTGCTCGATATGAGCGCCGGCAGGGCCTGGTACTCGACCTCGGTGATGTCCGGGTTGGTACCCGCGGCGTTGTTGGTGATCAGCTTGTTGTACAGGGTGTATCCGGTGCCGGAGGGCTTGCTCAGCTTCACCTGGATGTCTGGGTTCTCTTTGTTCCACTGGTCCACCACGGTCTGCATGCCGCCGTCCCAGTTGACGAACGTCAGAGTGACAGGGCCGCTGGATGATGCCGCCGGGGCTGAGGAACCGCAGCCGGACAGCGCGGGGATCGCGGCGATGGCGGCCAGCCCGAGGGCCGCGACGCTCCTGACGTGATTCTTGCGCACTTCGTTGTCTCCTTTGACGGTGGTGTGCTGTGAGGTCCCCCGGCTTCGGGTAGTGCGTTCGCGCGTACTCGGGCCCCGTGCCCGAGGTCTCTGCGCGCGATCAGTCGCCCTGCGCCCAGGCCGGATACGACGTGGGCGAGGTCTGGACGCCGATCCACTGTCGGCGGGTGAACGAGGCGAGCTGGCCTTCGCCGCCGTGGCGCGCGTAGCCGTCGTTGATGTGCACCTCGTTGCTCGCGATCCGCTGCGCGAACTCGATCCCGCGCAGCGGGTCCCCGGTGAACACCGAGTTCATCAGGGTCCTGTGGCGATTCGCGAGATCCAGGGCGTCGGCCCGCGAGTCGACCACGGTGATCGGGATGACCGGTCCGAAGGTCTCCTCGCGGAAGATCGGCATTTCGGCGGTCACGTCGGTCAGCACCGTCGGCTGGTAGAACAGGCCGTCGTGGGTACCGCCGACGGCGACCTTCGCGCCAGCCGCGATCGACGGCTCGACCAGGCCTTCGTGGAACCGGGCCAGCTGCCGGGCCGTGATCACCGGGCCGAGGTCGACGCTGTCCCGCAGCGGGTCGCCGACCCGCAGTTTCCGCACCCGCTCCACAACGGCTTCGGTGTAGGCGTCCGCGACCGACCGGTGCACGATGTGGCGCCCGGCGCTGATACAGGTCTGCCCCTGGTACCAGAGCGAGGACCACAACGCGCAACTCGCCGCCTGGTCGACGTCCGCGTCATCGAGCACGACGAACGCGTTGTCGCCGCCGAGCTCGGTGACGACCGCCTTGCCGGCGCGGCCGGCGTACTCGGTGATCGCGGAGCCCACCTCGAACGAGCCGGTGAAGTGGATCAGATCGAGACCGGGGTGGTGGTAGAGGGCACTGCCGGTCGTCGGCCCGTCGCCCGGAAGCACCGCGAACACGCCCTCCGGCACGCCGGCGGCCGACGCCGCCTCGGCGAGCACCTGGCCGCCCGCGATCGGCGTGAGTTCGGCCGGCTTGAGCACCACGGCGTTGCCGTAGGCCAGACCCGGCGCCAGCGCGCGCATCGCCAGGCTCATCGGGTAGTTCCACGGGACGATCAGGCCGATCACGCCGAGCGGCACGGCGAACGACAGCGAGATCTTGCCCTGCTTGTAGGGCGGCAGGATCGCCCCGGCGTTCTCGGTGAGCTGCGTCGCCGAGTTGAGCAGCTGGTTGACGGACTGTCCGAGCTCCTCCTCGGCCTTCTCCGCGGTGCCGCCGGTCTCCCGGATGATCAGTGCGATCAGTTCCTCGCGGCGCCGCTCCAGCTCCGCGGCGAACGCCCGCAGGACCTCGCACCGCGTGTTCGCGTCGGTGTCCGCCCAGGCCGGCTGGGCCCGCCGCGCGGTGGTGACCGCGCGATCGACCTGCTCCGCGGAGGCGTTGCCGTAGCGGCCCAGCGCCTCGCCGGCCGCCTTGTCGAGGACCGGAAGCCAGTCGGAGCCGGGACGTTCGAACCGGCCGTCGATGAAGACCTCGGCCGTGTACTGCGCACGGGTGGAATTCGCAGAGCTCATCGGGACACCTCTGTGTGTTCTCGCCAGTAGCTTGGAATGCGCTTTCCGGGGAACTTAAATCGCGTCGATCAAAGGTGTCAAGAGTTTGTGTAAGTTCCGGAACCGGCCCCGGCGCATGCATGGAATGTCCTGAAATCACACGACAAATGCTGATGCATGGATCTCCAGTTTTGTCAAGACGTTGTGTTGACGACCGCAAGCGGGATGCCTACCGTGGGAATCCGCATTCCGATGCCGGTGGGTTATAGCGGTACATTGACTCCGCGATGACCGCGCGGAAAGGTGGACTCAATGCCAGGGGTGACCCTCAACGACGTTGCCCTGCGCGCCGGCGTCTCCCAGCCGACGGCCTCGCGCGTCCTCAACGGTTCCACCCGGCGGCCCTCCCCGGCGGTCGTGGAGGCGGTGCGCCGGGCCGCGGAGGAACTCGGCTACATCTCGAACGCCCAGGCGCAGGCGCTCGCGCGCTCCCAGACCGGACTCGTCGGCCTCGTCGTGCACGACATCTCGGACCCGTACTTCTCCACCATCGCCGCGGGCGTGCAGGGCGAGGCGGCACAGCGCGACCGCCAGGTGCTGCTCGCCACCACGCTGCGCAGCACCGAGGAGGAGATCCGCGCGGTCAGCGCGTTCATCGGATACCGCACCGACGCGATCGTGCTCGCGGGATCGCGGCTGAACACCGACGACGGCCTGCGCGACCAGGAACGGCTGAATCGGCTCCTGGAGCGCTACCGGGAACTGGGCGGCAGGATCGCGGTGATCGGCCAGCCGCTGCCCGGCTCGCACGCCATCTCGCCGGACAACCGCGCGGGGGCGGCCGCGCTCGCCAGGGCCCTGATCGAGGAGGCGCCCCGGGATTTCGTCGTGCTGGCCGGCCCGTCCAAGCTGGCCACCGCCGTCGACCGGGCCGCCGGATTCGTGCGCGAGTTGCGCCGTGCGGGTATCAGTCCCCTGGCAGTCGTGCCGGGCGAATTCACCCGGGACGGCGGCTATGAGGCGGCGCGGCAGGTCATCGCCTCGCTGCGCCCGGAACGCCGCTGGGGTGCCTGCGTGTTCGCGGCCAACGACGTGATGGCGCTCGGCGCGATCGCCGCCCTGCGCGATGCCGGCCTGCGCACGCCCCGGGACGTCCAGGTCGCGGGGTTCGACGACATACCGACGCTGCGCGACCACGATCCCGGTCTGACCACGGTCGCGCTGCCCCTCCAGGAGATGGGCCGAAGGGCGATCGAGATGGCGCTGGCCGCGGAGGCCGGAGGCCGGTCGGTCACCCGGGTGAGCGGAAGGGTGGTCATGCGCGCGAGCACCAAGCCCCCGAGGCGGTCCGCCGCCTGAGGCGCGAGCAGGCGACGACACCCTCAGTCCTTCCTGGACGGCGACATGTGTGCAGCGTTCCGCCTCGCAATGCGGAACACTGAGTCGTCGTGATCCGGCCGCGTTCCCGGTGCCCGGAACGCCCCCCGACGCTGATGCCACAGCAGCACGGCCATCGACCCACCGTCGCGGACCGCGTCGGCCCCCGCATCCGCGCCGCCGTACACGCCTTCTGACTTTCCCTCCCCGGCCGGGAACCGTTGACGTCGACAGGCTCGTGTTGTTACAACGTTCCAATGCCATTTGCAACGAGCGTTGCGTATTTTGCAATATCAGAGGTGAACTGACGGCGCCGGCCGACACCGCCGCGACCAACCTCGCCACGACCAACCTCTCTTCCTTCCCACCCACACCAGTTCGGAGGATCCTCTGTGCACGGCCTCACCCACTGGCTGCAGCATGACACCGGCGGCCTGCTCACCCTCTGCGGCGGCTCCATAGCCCTGCTGCTCGTCCTCATCATCAGGGTCAAACTCGAACCCTTCATCGCCCTGATATCCGCGGCGCTGGTCCTGGCGCTCGCCGCGGGGCTCCCGGTCTCGAAGATCGTCGGCACCGCGCTGGTCAGCAAGACGTCGCTGCTGGAGACCGGGTTCGGCTCGATCCTCGGGCACAGCGCGGCGATCATCGGGCTCGGCACGATCTTCGGCGCGCTGCTGGAACGGTCCGGCGGGGCCGAGGTCCTGGCCGCCCGGCTGCAGAGCGCCTTCGGCGCGAAGGGGGCGCCGCTGGCGATGGGCCTGACCGGCCTGGTGTTCGGCATCCCGGTCTTCTTCGACGTCGGCATCTTCGTCCTCGCCCCGCTGGTCTACGTCGCCGCGCGCCGCGGCGGCGGCTCCCTGGTGATCTACGCGCTGCCGCTGCTGGCCGGCCTGTCGATGACCCACGCGTTCCTGCCGCCGCACCCGGGTCCGGTCGCCGTCACGGCGCTGCTCGGCGTCAGCCTGGGCTGGATGCTCATCATGGGTCTGATCTGCGGGCTGCCGGCGTTCCTGACGGCCGGCGTGGTCTGGGGGACGTGGATCGGCAAGCGGGTGGTGATCGCCGTGCCGGAGTTCGACGGCGGGTCACAGGGTACTGCGACGACGGTCGACCCCGCCCCGTCCGCGGTCGGCGCCGCGTCCGGCGACTCCGCCGAGTCCGCCGACCGCACGCCGCCACGGCTGGCCCTGGTCCTCGGCCTCATCGCCGTCCCGCTGCTGCTGATCCTCGGCGCGACGTTCGGCACCGTCTTCCTGAAGACGAGCCCGATCCTTCCGGTGCTCACCTTCCTCGGGACTCCGGCGGTGGCCCTGACGATCTCGGTTCTGCTGGCCTCGTGGCTGCTCGGCACCCGCCGCGGCCTCAGCCGGTCCGAGATGTCGCAGCTCAGCTCGCAGTCCCTGCGGCCCGTCGCGATGATCCTGCTGGTGATCGGCGCCGGCAGCTTCTTCGGCGCCGTCATCACCGCGACCGGGGTCGGCGCGGCGCTGTCGCGGACCCTCACCGCCGCCCGCCTGCCGCTCATCGTGCTGGCCTACGTCATCAGCTGCGGCATGCGTCTGGCCCAGGGTTCTGCCACCGTCGCCATCGTCACCACCGGCGGCATCGTGGCGCCCCTGGTCGCCGAGGGGCACTTCTCGCAGCCGCACATCGCCCTGATCGCCGTGGCCATCTCGGCCGGCTCGATCATCGCCTCGCACGTCAACGACGGCGGATTCTGGATCGTCTCGCGGTACTTCAACATGAGCGTGAAGGACACGCTGAAGACGTGGACGGTGCTGGAGACGATCCTGTCAGTGGTCGGATTCGCGATGGCCGGGCTGCTGAGCCTGGTGGTCTGAGCCTCCGCGGGCCCCCGGATGGTCCCAAGCCATCCGGAGGGTCCGACGGAGCAGATGTGGACGCCGGGACACTCGCGCCACGACGTCGCCCGACGCGGCACCACTACGGTGCCAGGCCGCAGTCGGCGGACACGGCCTCAGCCGTCTGCCGGAGTCGCGGGAGCAGTTCCAAGAGTCCCTCGTGGGGCAGCACCATGTCGGGAACGGAGATGGAGACGGCGGCCACCACCCGCCCGGTGACGTCCCTGATAGGTGCGGCGATGCAGTTGATGAAGGGTTCGTGCTCGGCGCGGTCCTGGGCCCAGCCCTGCTCGGCCACGGTACGCAACTCGGCGAGGAGTGCGCGGGAGTCCGCGATGGTGTCGGCGGTGTGCGGGATGTATTCGATCTCGGCGGCGACGCGGCGGCGCTCGGGCTCGGGGAGGTCGGCGAGCAGCACCTTGGAGACCGCCGCGCAGTGCAGCGGCGCGCGCAAGCCGACCCGGGAGTACATGCGCACCGGATGCCGGGAGTCGTATTTGTCGACGTAGACCACCTCGCCGCCCTCGTATGCGGCGAGATGCACGGTCTGCCCGGTCTCGGCGTTCAGTTCGCGCAGACGGGGCGCGGCGACCGTGCGGATACCACGCTGTTCCAACGCGAGCCCCGCCAATGCGAACAGTTGCGGTCCGAGCCGGTATCGGTGCGCGGCGTCGTGCTGGACCAGACGCTCGTCCTCCATCGGGCGCAGCAGGCGTAGCGCGGTGGTCTTGTGCACCTCGATGACGGCGGCGAGTTCGTCGAGGGTGCGCTCACCCTCCCCGAGTTCGCGCAGCAGACGCGCGGCACGCGCGACGGCCTGACTCATCGAGTGTCTCCTGTCGGGGTCGTGACGCGGATTCCGCCGGGTATACAGCGTATTACGCAAACTCCCTGCAGAGACTGGGAACAGACTGAGCCTGCCGAATAGTGCTCGTCGCCGGCAGATGACGCCGCCCGCGGACTACCTGCCAGGACAAGGCTTACCACTTACTGACCACTGGTATGATAGGGCCGGAACACACGGCGCGATCCGGTGATCGTCGGGGTTCGTCGGGGTCGTCAGCGGACGGGTGGAGAATGTGAGCGAGCCGGAGCCGGAGCAACCGGGGCCGTCGACCAAACGCGACCGGGTGCGCGCCCACCTGCTGGATCTCATTGAAGACGGCACGCCCGGCTCGCCCATCCCGTCCGAGCGCCGGCTGTGCGAACAGCTCGGCGTGTCCCGGCCGACGCTGCGCTCGGTCGTCGACGAACTCGTGCGCGACGGCGCGCTGGTGCGCCGGCAGGGCAAGGGCGTGTTCGTCGCCAGGGCGAAGATAACCCAGAGCCTCGCGCAGCTCGGCGGAGCCGGCGGTCACATCCCGGCCGCGGTCGACGG
>Ga0307509_10009968_pt1 | contig 11737 bp, 11 predicted proteins | sample 10_EM_MG_FD_202245 | JGI IMG/M metagenome (GOLD analysis project Ga0307509, IMG submission 202245) | Populus trichocarpa ectomycorrhiza microbial communities from riparian zone in the Pacific Northwest, United States - 10_EM | ecosystem: Host-associated > Plants > Roots > Unclassified | place... | reverse complement strand
ATGCGGGCGTAGCGCGCCTGCATTTCGGAGACATCAGGGTGGCTCGCTATGTCACCTCTGGTGTGCGAGACGTTGGCCATGACTCGTCTCCTTTGACTTGGCTGGCCCGACCGCGTCCGGTGCGGTGTGCGGTAAGAGCCGCTTCACTCCATTCTGCTCCTTATTCACCCTTTATGTGTAGTGGTCAGCCCGTTCGTCGTGCCGGAGACTGCGGTGCAGCTGGCGGAGCCCGCGTCGGGCATGGCTCTTGACCGTGCCCAGCGGCCAGCCGGTGCGCCGTGCGATCTGGGTCTGGGTGAGGTCCTCGTAGTACGTCAGCCGCAGCACCCGCTGCTGGGGTGCGGGCAGCCGGGCCAGTTCGCGCAGGACGAGGACTCGGTCGAGGGTGGTGTCGGGCCCGTGGGTGGCGGGATCGGCAAGGGGCAGGGCGGCCCCGGCGGCGGCCACGAGGTGCAGTCGGCGGGTCCTGGCGGACAGCGCGTCGGCGATCCTGCGCCTCGTGATGCCGACGATCCAGCCGCCGATCGTGCCGCGCTCGGGACAGAAACCCAGTCGCCCGCGCCACACCCCGAGAAACACCTGCTGGGTGACGTCCTCGGCCTCCTTGGCGTCCCCCAGCGAGCGCCGGGCCAGCGTGTGCACGAGGGGTGACCAGCGGTGGTACACGGCGGCCAGGCAGTCCTCGTCGCCCGCCACCAGCCCGCCGGCCAGTTCCTCGTCGGTGCGCGCCTCCGCCTCCGGGCTCGTTCGGACGGTGCTGTGCTGCGGGCCCATGACGACGGCTCCTCACGTCGGACGGCGACCGCCCGCGTCGAGTGCTCGGCGCGACGACGCCGGGGGATGTCTGCCGGGACATGCCCCGGTTCGTCCATCCTGGGAGCCGGGGATCAAGGCCATCAACTCGCGTCGATTCTGCGTCGTATAGTCACGACATGAGCGAGTTTCCCGCCGACCGGGACGCACCGCACCGGACCGCCGCCGAACTTCCCCTGACCACCGGCGCGTTGGCCCGCCGACTGGGCGTGGCACCCACCACGCTGAGGTCCTGGGAACAGCGCTACGGCATCGGGCCCGCCGTACGCGCCGAGGGACGGCACCGGCGCTGGACCCCACGTGACGTGGCACTGCTGGAGGAGATGTGCCGGCTGACCTCGTCGGGCGTGCCCCCGGCCGAGGCGGCCCACGCGGCCCGAGAAGCGGCCGGCGCGCACGCGGAGCGACCCGCTCGCGCCCCCGGCCGCTCGCGGGCGGCCGGCACCCTGCCCCTCGGCGATGTACGCCAGGAGTGCCGGGGCCTCGCCCGCGCCGCCGTCCGGCTCGACTCACCGGCCGTCGAGCGCCAACTCGCCGACGCCGTCGACCGGTACGGCGTCGTCGTCTCCTGGCAGGAGGTGATGGTGCCGACCCTGCACGCGGTGGGGCGCAAGTGGGCCTCGTCCGGGGACCGTTACGTCGAGGTGGAGCATCTGCTGTCCTGGCAGGTCTCCACCGCCCTGCGCCGCCGCACCCCGGCTTCGGAACGGCAGCCGGACGCCCCGCCCGTCGTCCTGGCCTGCGTACCCGGCGAACAGCACACCCTGCCGATCGAGGCGCTCAATGCCGCACTGGGTGAACTCGCCCTGCCCACAAGGATGTTCGGCGCCGCCGTACCCGCCGAGGCGCTCGTCGCGGCGGTGCGGAGGCTGGGACCCGCGGCCGTCGTCCTGTGGGCACAGGCGCGCTCGACCGCGAGCCCTCCGTTGGCCCGGCGCCTCGCAGACCTCCGCTGGGGCGTGAAGGGGGCGCGACGACAGCCCTCGGTGGTGTTGGCCGGTCCCGGCTGGTCCGGCACCTCGGCGCAGGGCGCGGTACGGCCGACGACACTCACCGACGCCGTAGACCTTCTGTCGTCGGCGTACGGGGCCTCAGTCACCTGACCGTCCTCGCCGGAACCGGGCCAGTCCGTCGGCGAGTTCGACGATCGGATCCGGATAGTCGCCGAGCGCGACCCGCTCAAGTCCCTTGAGTTTCCACGGCTCGTGCACCAACGGCCCCTTCAGATCGGCGAGTTCGGGAACCCAGCGGCGGACGTAATCGCCGTCCGGGTCGTGCCGCTTGGCCTGAGTCACGGGATTGAGCACGCGGTTGGGGCGCGAGTCGGTGCCGGTGCCCGCCATCCACTGCCAGTTGAGCTGGTTGTTCGCCACATCACCGTCGACCAGCAGGTCGAGGAAGTGCCGGGCGCCGACCCGCCAGTCCACGTAGAGCGTCTTGGTGAGGAAGCTCGCCGTCAGCAGCCGTCCCCGGTTGTGCATCCAGCCCTCGTGGCGCAGTTGGCGCATCGCCGCGTCGATCAGTGGATAGCCTGTACGGCCCTCCTTCCAGGCCGCGATGTCCGCACGGGCCGTGGTCTCGGAGCGCCAACGGTCGTGCTTCGTACGGTAGTCGGCGCTCGCCGCCACCGGCCTGGCCGCCAGGACCTGGCGGTGGAAGTCCCGCCAGGCGAGCTGCCGTACGAACGCCTCGGCGCCCGGTCCGGCCGACCGCCGTGCCCGGTGGACGAGTTCGACGGGGGAGAGGGTGCCGAAGTGCAGGTGCGGGGAGAGGCGGGAGGTGGCGTCCCCGGCGAGGTCGTCGTGGATGTCCTCGTACGCGGCGATCCCGCCGCGCAGCCAACGGCTCGACTCCCTGCGGCCCTCCGACTCCCCGCCGGTCGCGAGGCCCGGCGAGAGGCCTGCGATGCCGGTGCGGGACGGCAGTTCCTCGGAACCGACGCCCTCCGGGACCCGCACGGCGCGCGGCGCGGCGAGCGGAGCGCGCAGCTGGACTCCCGACCACTGCCGGAAGTACGGCGTGAAGACCGCGAAGTGGTCCGAGGAGGCGGGGGTCACCGCACCGGGGGCGACGGCCGTGGTCACCGTGTCGTGGACGTGCAGCCGCCGCCCCTCCGCCTCCAGCGCCCGCCGCAGCCGCTGCTCGCGCCGCTGCGCGTAGCCACTCACGTCCGCCGCCATGTGCACCTCGTCCGCGTCGGTCTCGGCGGCCACCTCGCACACCACGTCGACGACGTCACCTGACCGGACCACCAGCCGGCCGCCCCGCTCGCGCAGTCCCGCGTCGAGATCGCGCAGACAGTCGGCGAGGAACGCCAGCCGGTTGGGCGCGGCGAACCCGGCCTCCGCCACACCCCGGTCGCGCACGAACAGGGGGACCACTTGGCGGGCCCCGTCGGCGGCCCGCAGCGCGGGGTGGTCGTGCAGACGCAGGTCCGAGGTGAACAGGACGACCGAGACGTTCATGGTGCGCGCTCCGGGAGACGGGAAAAGGCGGCCGTGAGGTGCTTCCGGCCGGGCACACCCGACGGATGCGGCTGTCACCCGACAGGCGCAGGACCCTCGGCGCCGCGGTGACGTGCATGTCAACGCCGATCGGGGGCAAGCGCATGACTACGACGGTCCCCGTGGGGAGCCGAGGGTCGATGCTGGAGGTGTCTGCGGACATGGTCGCCAAGGTGTTGGAGCGGTTTCCGGCGGGAGCCCCGCGCGGATCATGGCCCGCCGAGGAGTTCGCGGCCCGGCGCCGCGCCGAGGGTCAGCCCGCCCGGGTCGTCATGGACCTGAAGTCCGACGCGTTCCTCGTGGTCGTCCCGGTGGGCGACGAGGACTGACCATACGGGTCTCAGGGCTGTGTTCCGCCCAGTTCGCGTGCCCGGCGCACGAACGCCTCGTACAGATCCCCGGCCGCCTGTGGCACGGACTCCGCGCGTCGGCGGCGCAGCATCAGGAGCACCTGCGCGGTGTCGCCCGCGATCGGCCGGTAGGTGATCGCACCGAGCCGCTCCAGCGGGTCCCCGATCACGCTGAAGTCGGGCAGGACCGTCACCCCCAGGCCCTCCGCGACCATGAGCTTGCCCATCTCGGCGCCGTCGGTCGAGTAGGCGAAAGCCGGCCCCCGCCCATGGAGCAGCCGGTGGACATAGCGGTGCATCACATAGCCGGAGCGCATACCGATCAGCGGCTCGGTGAGCAGGTCGTCCACACTTACGGCCGGCCGGGCCGCCAGCGGGCTGTCGGGACGCACGCACACCACCGGCTGCCCGGACAGCAGCTCGGTGGACTCGAAGTCGGCCGGCATGTCGTCACCGTCGAGATGATTGACCAGCCCGAGATCGAAACCGCCCTCCGCCAGCGCCCGATGGATGTCCGTCTGCTGCGCGCCGACCACCTCGACCTGGGTGAGCGGATGCGAGGCGCGGAATTCCCGGACGACGGGCAGCAGCAGCGGGACGGTCGCCGCGTTCACCGTGCCCACCCGCACCATCCGACTGATCCGGTGCCGCTCGCCCGCCGCTGCCCGCAGCCGGTCCACCGCGTCCAGCACATCGACGATCTTCGGCAGCAGTTCCCTGCCCGCCGTGCTCATCGTCGCGCCGGTCCTTTTGCGCTCCAGGAGGTCGACCCCGAGTTCGCGTTCGAGATTGCGCACGGTCTCGCTCAACGCGGGCTGCGACAGGCGCAGTTCCTCGGCCGCCCGGCGCAGCGAGCCGAGCCGGGTCACGGCCGCGATGTATTCCAGCTGTTCGGTCCGCATGCCCGCAGAATGCGGCCGATTTCCCGGGCCGTTCAAGGGTTTCCCTGTCACACCTTCGTGAAATTCAATGGTCCGCGATACGAGACCGGTCGGGTTTTCCTTGACGGTCCTCGCGGACGGCTGCCACGATCGACGACATGAAGATGCGACTGGACCTCACGCGGCGACGCCACGTCGACCTCGCGCGCGTCTCCAGTGCCTCCTGTTGCACCGCGGCCTGATCCCCTCTTTCTCGCTTCCGATCCGCCGCCCTCTTTCCGCCTCCGCCCGACATTCGCCGGATATCGCTCCGGCCGGATTCGGCGTGCCCGGAAACAAATTCCGCAACAGGAGATCCCTGTGTCCGCAGCGCCCGTGAAATTCGCCTATTGGGTCCCCAACGTCAGCGGGGGACTCGTCACCAGCAAGATCGAGCAACGCACCGACTGGAGCTACGAGTACAACCGCGAACTCGCCGTCCTCGCCGAGAACAACGGCTTCGAGTACGCGCTCAGCCAAGTCCGCTACATGGCCAGCTACGGCGCCGAGTTCCAGCACGAGTCGACCAGCTTCAGCCTCGCCCTCCTCCTCGCCACCCAGCGCCTGAAGGTCATCGCCGCCGTCCACCCCGGCCTGTGGCACCCGGGCGTCCTCGCCAAACTCGGCGCCACCGCCGACCACTTGTCCAACGGCCGCTTCGCCGTCAACGTCGTGTCCGGCTGGTTCAAGGGCGAGTTCACCGCGCTCGGCGAACCCTGGCTGGAGCACGACGAGCGCTACCGCCGCTCCGAGGAGTTCATCCGGGCCCTGCGCCAGATCTGGACCGAGGACCACACCGAACTCGCCGGAGACTTCTACCGGTTGCGCGACTTCTCCCTCAAGCCCAAGCCCCTCAACACCCTTGAGCGACCGCACCCCGAGATCTTCCAGGGCGGCAACTCCACCGCCGCTCGCGCGATGGCCGGTCGGGTCTCCGACTGGTACTTCTCCAACGGCAAGGACTTCGACGGAGTCACCGAACAGATCGCCGACGTACGTCACTCGGCGGCCCAAGTCGGCCGTACCGCACCGAAGTTCGGCCTCAACGGCTTCCTCATCGCCCGCGACACCGAGGCCGAGGCCCGCGACACCCTCCGCGAGATCGACGCCAAGGCCGACCGGGAGGCCGTAGCAGGCTTCGGAACCGCGGTGAAGCAGGCCGGACAGTCCTCGGCCGACGGCAAGGGCATGTGGCAGGACTCCACGTTCGAGGACCTGGTGCAGTACAACGACGGCTTCCGTACGGGGCTCATCGGCACCCCGGAGCAGATCGCCGAACGGATCGTCGCCTACCGGAAGTTGGGCGTCGACCTTCTCCTGCTGGGCTTCCTGCACTACCACGAGGAGGTCGAGTACTTCGGCAAGCGGGTACTGCCCCTGGTCCGCGAACTGGAGGCCCAACTCCCCGACGCCGAGGCCAAGTCCGTCTCCGTGCCCGCCTGACCGCCCCCGCAGCAGACCAGAAAGAGGACCCATGGCCACCGTCCTGTCCGTCTCCGGCAGCCCCTCCGTCTCCTCCCGCACCAACCGGCTCCTGCGCCACCTGGACAAGCGGCTGATCGCCCAGGGGCACGAGGTGATCCCGCTCGACGTCCGCACCATCCCCGCCGAGGCCCTGCTCGGCGCGGACTTCCGCCACCCGGCGATCGTCGAGGCTACCGAACTCTTCGCCCGCGCCGACGGCGTCGTCGTAGGCACCCCCGTCTACAAGGCCTCCTACTCCGGAGTCCTCAAGGCGCTGCTCGACCTGCTCCCGCAGTACGCCCTCACCGGCAAGACCGTGCTGCCGCTCGCCACCGGTGGGTCCACCGCACATGTGCTGGCCATCGACTACGCGCTCCGCCCGGTCCTGAACTCCATGGGCGCGGCCCACATAGTCCAGGGCTGGTTCACCCTCGACAAGGACATCACCGCCCACGAGGACGGCTCACTCACCGTCGCCCCGGGCACCACCGAGGCGCTCACCCAGGTGGTGGACCAGTTCTCGGCGGCCCTCGGCCGCACCCCGCTCCTGGCGGCGGCGAGCTGACCACCATGACCGCCCAGGAGCCCGCCCGCGCGACCGCCCGTCCGGCCGCACACGTGATCGCCGACGACGCCGAGGCCCTCGTCCTCGCCGCCGCACTCGCCGACGAGTTCCGCGCCGGAGCCTCCGCGCGCGACAGTGAACGCAGGCTCCCGCGCGCCGAGTTGGACCGGCTCTCCGACTCCGGGCTGCTCGCCGTCACCGTACCCGCGGAGTACGGCGGCGCCGACGTGAGCTCTCAGACCCTCGCCGAGATCTTCCGCCTGCTCGGCTCCGCGGACGGAAGCCTCGCCCAGATCCCGCAGAGCCACTTCGCCTACGTCAATGTGATCCGCCGTCAGGGCACCCCGGATCAGCGGAAGTTCTTCTTCACCGAGCTGCTCGCCGGCCGCCGCTTCGGCAACGCCCAGTCGGAGGCCGGCACCAAACACGTCCAGGACATCCGTACCCGGCTGACACAGCAGCCCGACGGCTCCTACGAGCTGACCGGCGTCAAGCACTACTCCACCGGCGCCCTCTTCGCCGACTGGATCCCCGTCCTCGCCCGCGCCGAGAACGACAACCTGCATGTCGCGTACGTCCCGAGCGCCGCCGCGGGCGTCACGGTCGTCGACGACTGGGACGGAATGGGCCAGCGTACGACGGCCAGCGGCACGGTCCGGCTGGCGGCGGTCTCCGTCCCGGCGGACCGGGTCCTGCCCCACCACCTCACCTTCGAGGGCCCCCAACTCCACGGTGCCGTGGCCCAGTTGCTCCACGCGGCCATTGACGCCGGAATCGCCGGGGGAGCGCTGGCCGAAGCGGCCGAGTTCGTACGGACGAAGAGCCGCCCGTGGTTCGAGAGCGGGGTGGAGACCGCCGCCGAGGACCCGCTGCTGATCCAGCGGTTCGGTGAACTCTCCATCCAGGTACGGGCGTCCGAGGCCCTGCTGATCCAGGCGGCCCGGGCCGTGGACGTGGCGCGCGCCAATCTGACCGACGAATCGGCGGCGGAGGCCTCCATCGCGGTGGCGGCGGCCAAGGTGCACGCGGCGCAGACGGCCGTGGAGGTGGCAGGCGCCCTGTTCGAGGTGTCGGGCACCCGCTCGGCCCTCAACTCGCTGAACCTGCACCGCCATTGGCGGGACGCCCGCACCCACACGCTGCACGACCCGGCGCGCTGGAAGATCCAGCACATCGGCAGGTATGTGCTCAACGGCACCAGGCCGCCCCGCCACGGCCTCCTCTAACCCCCTTCAGGACAGTCCGGATCGGAGACCCCACGTGTCCCTCACCTTCCACTGGTTCCTCCCCACCAACGGGGACAGCCGTCATGTCGTCGGCGGCGGTCACGGCACCCCCGCCACCGCCTCCGGACGGGACCGGCCGCCGACGGTCGCCTATCTGAGCCAGATCGCCCGCGCGGCGGAGGACCTGGGATTCGTGGGCGCTCTCACGCCCACCGGCGCCTGGTGCGAGGACGCGTGGCTGACCACCGCCATGGTCAGCCAGCACACCGAACGCCTGAAGTTCCTGGTCGCGTTCCGGCCCGGCTTCGTCTCCCCGACGCTCGCCGCGCAGATGGCGTCCACGTTCCAACGGCAGTCCGGCGGACGGCTGTTGCTCAACGTCGTCACCGGCGGCGAGAGCCACGAGCAGCGGGCCTACGGGGACTTCCTCGACAAGGACGACCGTTACCGCCGTACCGGCGAATTCCTGGAGATCGTCCGGCAGTTGTGGGACGGCAAGACGGTCGACCTGGCCGGCGAGCACCTACGGGTCGAGGACGCGAAGCTGGCGCGGCTGCCGGAGCCGGTGCCCGAGGTGTACTTCGGGGGATCGTCGCCGATCGCGGGCGAGATCGCGGCCAAGCACGTGGACGTGTACCTCACTTGGGGCGAGCCGCCGGCCCAGGTCGCCGAGAAGATCGCGTGGATCAGGGGGCTGGCGGCGAAGGAGGGGCGGACGCTTCGCTTCGGGATCCGGCTGCATGTGATCACGCGTGACACGTCGGCGGAGGCCTGGGCCGAGGCGAACCGGCTGCTCGAAGGGTTCGACTCCGAGACCGTGAAGTCCGTGCAGGCCGGGCTCGCCCGGAGCGAGTCCGAAGGGCAGCAGCGGATGCTGGCCCTGCACGGGGGCAGCCGGGACGGGCTGGAGATCCACCCCAACCTGTGGGCCGGGATCGGGCTGGTCCGGGGTGGAGCGGGAACGGCGTTGGTGGGCAGCCATGAGGAGGTCGCCGAGCGGATCAAGGAGTACGCGGCCCTGGGCATCGAGGAGTTCGTGTTGTCCGGGTATCCGCATCTGGAGGAGGCGTACTGGTTCGGGGAGGGGGTGCTGCCGAGGCTGGCCGCCGAGGGAGTCTGGCAGCACCCGGTCGGCGGGCAGCAGCCTGCCCGGGCACAGGTGCCGTTCGCGGGCTGAGCCCCGGTCAGAACCAGTGCAGGCAGTGCGGGGAGCGATCGGCCCGGAAGAGCGCGTCGGCGAGGGCGGCCGCGCCCGGGCGGTGGGCCCGGACGTGTCCGGCGCGCACGAGCGTGCTCGGGGCGGTGCCACCGAGGTAGACCGAGCCCAAGTCGCTGATGTCCATGGACAGATCGGGCTCCCGGCCGGTGAGGACGCAGTCGGCCTTGCCGTCCCGGACGGTGAGCAGGTAGCGGCCGTGCTCGTCGAGGAACGGGTCGTCGACGGCGAGGACGAGCTCGCCGTCCGTCGACCAGCCGCGCGCGGTCAGCGCACGCGGGACGTCCAGCAGCCGTACCCAGAGCCAGTCGGTGTCGCCGCTCACCTCTCCGGCGCGGAAGTCCGTGAACTGCCAGCGCAGCGGATGGCCGGGCGGGAAGTGCTTGAGCACGACCTGATCGACCAGGTCGTGGCCGAGCACGAACCGGGCCAGCGCCGTGAAGACGGCGTCATCGGTGGCGATGGTCTCGTCCACGGTCAGGGTTCTGGATTCGCCGAGCACATAGCTGGCGTAGCCGTCCGGGACCCCGTCGGCGTCTCGGTGGACGGCGACATAGCGCGGTTTCGGCGAGATCGGGGGCTGCCCCGCGCGCAGGGCCCACCAGCGGTGCGGCCGGGACAGCGCGCCGGGCTGTGCGCGGCGGTAGCGGTCGTAGACCTCTTCCAGGATGTCGCCGCACTTGGCGCGGGGCAGCAACTCGACCGAGCCGGAAGCCGCGTCGGACGCCGGGCCGCCGGCCGTGTGGCGCGCCCGGGGCGGGGCGAGGGCGGCCCGGTGGCGCGGCACTGTCAGGCGCTGGGTGTAGGTCGCCGGTCCGTAGCCGAACCTGCGGTAGATCAGGGCCTCGGAGGCCAGCAGCACGGAGAGGGCCTCCCCGCGGGACCGCAGCTCGGTGAGCTGGTGGCGCATCATCGCGCTGAGCACACCCTGGCGTCGGTGCGAGGGCAGGACGCCGACGGCGGTCACCCCGCCGACCGGGACGACGGTCTCGCCGGGCAGCGTGAGCTCGAAGGAGTGCGCGCCGGCGGTCCCGACGGGCCGGCCGTCCGCCGTCGTGGCAAGCAGACAGCGGTCCATTTCGAGTGCCGACCACCAGAGGCCGCCCCCGTCGGTCGGGGTCTCCGGGAAGAGCCCGAAGGCGGCATGGAGCGTGTCGACGAACACGTCGAGGTCCTCGTCGGTCGTGGGACGGATCTCCACCACTGTCGCTGCCCCCCCGGGGATACCGGCACCACGTCCCGTGATGCCCCGCCACAGTGCAGCGTCGCTCCGCGACCGGGTCAAGCGAATTTACGAGTCGGCCAGTGCTTTCAAGTGGGTCGCTCTCGACTCCGCCGTCTGGCCCTGAACCAGCAGGAACAGGGCTTCGCGCGCGAGGCGTTGGGCTCTGCTCGTCAAGGACAGGGATCTGCCGCCCCCGGCCACCACGGCCGCCGTCGTGGCCGTCATCAGCACCTCGAACGCCTGTGTCCTGAGCGCCAGCCGCTCGGCCAAGTACTCGTGCGGCACCGGGTGTTCGGCCAGTGCGTAGGCCTGTTCGCGTACCCCGTCGAGTCGGGTGCGGAGCGGGTCGGCGGTGTCGTCGTCCAGCAGGGCGAGCGCCGCCGCCGCGACTCCGAACACCGCCGGGGACGCGTTCGTGGGCTTCGGGCGGTCCGCCTTCGCCCACTGTGCGTACGGCGCGCGCAGGGCCACCGCCTCCTCGGGGAGCCACAGGCCGTCCAGCTCCAGCGACACCGTCCGGGACGCGGTAAGTGCCGCCAGCCGCATCGGAGTTGATGGGCGAAGGCCGGATTGCTCCCGCGCCTGGGTGAACGCGAACAACGCCTCGTCCGCGTCCGTCACCCCCGCCAGCAGCATCACGTCGTTCAGGCCCCAGCCCGTGTACCAGTGCACCGTCCCGTCGAACCGCCAGCCGCCCCGCTCCCGCGACACCCGCACCGGGATCCGGGGATACGCCCGCAGCTGCGCGTACGCCACCCCGGACATCAGCTCACCTCGCGAGAGCGGACCCAACAGCCTTTCCCGCACGGGCAGTTCGCTCTTCGCCAAGGTCATGACGGGCGTGTGGTGCTGCGTCTGCACGAACCACGTGGAGCAGCATGCCCCGGCCAGGATCTCCGCCGTCTCCCGCGCCACCGCGCCGGGTGCCGCCGAGCCGCCGTAGGCCACGGGGGCGCTCACGCCCAGGAGGCCGGACTCCTTGATCGCCTCGATGTGGCTTGCCGGGACGCCCTCCTGGTCGACTTGTTCGGCGTGCGGGGTGAGGAGGTCGTCCGCCAGTCGTCGGGCGCGGGTGACGAGATCGTGGGAGGTCATGCGGGTGAGTCTGCCGATCGGCAAGGGTCGGGCACGCGCGACGCTCCGGCCCGTGTCGCAGGACGCGGGCCGGAGCGGTGGGGACGCGGTGGGTCAGTCGGCCGAGCGTACGGCGGGCATCGCCAGGTCGACCGGGCCGGTGGCGCCGGGGCCGGTCTTGCAGGAGTCGTGGCAGTCCTTGTCCAGGCTGCAGCAGAGGGAGCAGATCGGGCCGGAGTGGAAGGGGCAGTTGGCCACGTCGGGGCGCTCGAAGGCCGTCGCGCAGACCGTGCAGGTCAGCTCCACGGCCGAGGGCAGCCCGTCGGGGCCGAGCAGCGGCTCGTCCAGGTCGTCGAGGCGGGCGATGTAGTACTTGCCCT
>Ga0307509_10009967_pt1 | contig 11738 bp, 10 predicted proteins | sample 10_EM_MG_FD_202245 | JGI IMG/M metagenome (GOLD analysis project Ga0307509, IMG submission 202245) | Populus trichocarpa ectomycorrhiza microbial communities from riparian zone in the Pacific Northwest, United States - 10_EM | ecosystem: Host-associated > Plants > Roots > Unclassified | place... | reverse complement strand
GGCGCTTAAGCTGCGTGTACTTTACACTTTATGTAATAGTTTGACCTTTACAGAATTTGACAACATGAAACAAGACAAATCTCAGGACAGTTCAAAATGGGTCTAACTGTATGTCAAAAAGGAGGAACCCAGAAGTTAGACTCCCTCTTCCACCTTCCTCCACATCTGCGTTATACCATAACCGTGCCCAAGAACCCATACTGTACCTCCAGAAAACTCGAATCTTAGCACCACTGGTTGGCGCCTGAACAATGTTCATAAGCGAACGAGGCGACCCAGTCGCCGTCCCCAGTCCGACAGTATCTTCCATCCCAGCTCTAGTCCCCGTCGACAACACACCCTTACCATCACTGTCAATGATAGCAATAAAGATATATGGCTATGGCGGTCTGGCGTTTATGTTCGGTGTCATTATCTATGCCATCGTATATTGGTTCTGGACCGTCGTATTCAAGAGGGAATATGCTGACTCGCCTCCGGAACTCGACTTGCATCCCGAAGTACGTAAACTCCCTTGCTCGGCCTATAAACATATTAACTGATCGTCCTTTTATGTGCCGTAGCGTATGCGGGAGAGGGAAAAGGCGAGAATAGCGCGCCTCAAGATGAAAAAGGATGAAAAGGAGTTAAGGAGAAAACTCAGAGAAGAGGAGAAGTTCACGCCTCCTCCTCTTCGACTCGGTTCCAAGCCTAAGGTTGGCCGAAGTCGTCCCAGCTCCATATCCATCTGCCACGGAGAACGAAATTACCCTACCGCCACCATGGCTAAATCCGGCAGAAATCGATCCTCTTCGATGCCCATTAAACCTGCAATGCGAAAGTCCAGCCTCATAGCTACCCCACCGCGCAAGTCCGGCCTATCTTCAAGCCCCTCGAAAGGCAAGCGCGTCAGCTGGGCATCCTCGATATCGACGCTGGACGTCAATGGCAACGGATCGCGCAAGCCCCTCGATGCTGAATCCATTATTAGCGCCCTTTCATCACACGCCTTAATACACTCGGAGACGTCTCCTTCACCCAGATCCCCCGCGTTTTCTCCGCTACCCTCGAACGAAAATCTCATGGGACCAATCCCAAGGGCGCGCACTTCGGTTCCCCGTTTGTCCTTTTCCATTGAGCCACGCGCGAGGCGCGGACAGGAGATGATCGCAGCGACTACCCCGGAGGTAGCCTTGAGCTGGGCGCACCCAGATGAGCCACTCGAATTGAGTGCAGGCGGGCTCTGTGGCTGTATACACAGCGTCGATCCCCTTGATAGCCGAGGTGCACAATTCTGCGACATACATCGGTGCAAAGATTGAGTCCGTCCGAATGCGGAGGGCCTTAGTATAGTCACTGATATACTCTATATACCTAAACCATCCCCTAGATTGCGATAGAGTAGAGAATATTTGTGAGCAAGCCTCGGGAATCTTCCATCCGTCCGTTCTTTGCATTCCAAAATATTACAGCCGCGCATTATCAGTGAGCGTTTGTCTTCAGGCCCGGGCCGATACACATATCGTGCCTGAGTGTCAAGGAAACCGGAATATGAGTGGGCTAAGAAAACAGAACGACCATAATTGCTGATATCCATGTGAGGCTCCTTAGTAGAAAATATCAGCTGAGAATGAGGGGAGCACCAGTAGGGTACACTCGGAGTAAATGGGAGCAGGCGCAGATCCTCATTGATATCACAATTTGCCAGAGCATCAATTGGGGTGACGTATTGTCGAAGGTCAGTTAAAGGGATGGGATCAACGCGTACACAAAAGCCAGGATTATTTCTATTTGCGGCCATACTGAGAATAAGACATGCCTGTGAAAATAGCCCAAGTTGTGCATTTCAGGGAAGTGGTGGCGTGGGCGCCTATCAATTACTTGCTTCCTGGGAGGGCCACGAGGTAAAATGATTGTCAATCAAAGCTGACCGTCGATCATAATCATCACACGGAATAATCCCGACGACAACACCGACATCTGCGCGGAATCTACGAAGAATCCCAGATCAGGTTGACTTCCTAACGTTGAACCTAGGATTCCTACGATGCATGTGGTATCTTACGATCGGGGTTACAGGGAAAAGTCACTGTCGACCTGGTACCCACGAAAGTATGGAAACATGGTTTGTAAATGATAACGATAACAACACAATTGCCGGCTCACAGTAATGCGCGTTGTAAGGTCGACGTTTTCACAGAGTGAAACTGTCCGTATTGCCTGCACTCCAGCACTCCCAGCGGCATCATGCCAAAGCGATCGTCTTCCGCCTGACTCAAGTATATATAAATAAAGCAGCACTGCGGCGAACCAGGGTTATATAATAGAGGGCTAACATGCCTCCTTGAAGACCTGTCGACATGAGCAATTGTGCAGCAGTTAGCAACTTTGATCCTCGATCTCAGTTCTGGACATCATATTGGATAACACCCGGAAAAAGCTGCCAAACTTGTTCGCTCAGAAAGGTTAATCCACGCGAGTAAAGGATGAGAAGGAATTATATCATTGACTTCGAAAAGATGAAGATGGGGAGATGTGAAGCTAGGAGGAAAACAAAGGAACCGGGTAACATAGCCCCAAGTGAGGGTGTTGGTATTGATCCATTAGAACAACCACTCCTCCCCTCCGTTCAGTCAAGTCGCCTATGATCTGGTTGCGGTGGACTAGCCGTGTGAAGGGTTTGTAGAATTTGCTCACGACGCAGCCAATTTTCAGCTGGCGTGAAATACCAGCTCAAAATTCCAAAGATGGTGATGCTGCCAAATACCACACAAGCCTACAATCGGATTAGAAAAGGAATCATCATAAAACTAAGAAAACTCACGAAATTGAATGTTTCTGCAGTCACTGGGAAGAAGAAAGGTGAGAGCATGACCTGGAGCTTGCATTAGAAGATTGTGCCTTCAAGAAACAGAACTGATCACACCGCAACGATCAGGGCATTAAACAAGATGGCCACAAGGTAGAACAGCTTTCTGTAACGGCCAAGGTAAAAGTACGATGACTGGAAGTTGTCTGGGGTTAGAGTCAGACGAAGAAGAGAGATTAGGCCATATGCTGCGATGGTGGGCACACCACCAGCCGACACCAAGGAGTAGAAGGCAACTTGACTGGGTAAGATGCTGCAGAGAATCGTAGCGCCGAAAACATAAATGACTGTGACGGCGTTCTTCGGTTGCCCCTGCGAGTCGACTCGGCCGATCCAACCAGACATCGGCAAAACACCATCACGGGCAACCGCAAAGACAAGTCGAGAAGCAGCGACTATTGCAATGCTGGTATTCTGGACAACGCGAATCAGTTTATGTTCTCAATCGTCAAATGTCGGGCGTACAATGATGAGTCCGAGGACAGCGATAATGGTCATGAAAATGCTTCCCTTCTTACCCAATGCAAGAGCATAAAGTTGAACGAAAGGTTGGGGCGCTTGGAGGGAGAATAAAACTTCGAGGTCGGGGGTACAGAACAAGAATAGTATCGCGGTTACAAAACCCAAGACACCCGTCGCAATTGCGCTAGACAAGATGCCCTTTCCAGCAACAACCCTGATGAAAACAGCTCAGAAAACATCGACCCAGCAATAGAAATGGCATACCGTGCGTTTTTGGTTTCTTCTGCGATATGACCAGACGCGTCAAAGCCAGTCATGGTCCCAGCCGTGAAAAGGCTGAACGAAGGTTAGCGTGGTACAGCGGTATAAACAAAAATTAATACAATGACAGAATCCAATTCCACCCGGCAGGGGCTCCAGTTCCATTATCTTGAAATAAAAACATATAACAAACCGAAGTTGGTTATATTAGGAACGAACTTACAGGTCATAGTGAAAACATCCTTCGCGGAACGGAAGCCGTATGTTTTGGAAACGCCAATGGGAAGCCAAATGAGGCATAGGAAAAAGTCCAACATCATGAGGAAAATTGAAAGCCGGAAAATCAAGGAGTACAGGCGAGGAGGGAGATAATTAATGGCGACTGCGACAACGAGAAGGCCCTCCGAAATGGCCCAAATCAAAGTACGCCACTTGACGTTATCGTTACCAATGCCTCCCGGGAAGTCGATCTCCCACACAGCGAGCTGGGATACTATGTAGTTCGCAGTTGTCTGCCAAAGGATGAGAACTAAGGGAAGAATTAAATGCACAGAACACACCTGACAGTTCCCAGCTGCAAATGTCATCCAAGCCGTGCAAGACCACCAAGCGACGATGAAACCAAAGAATCTCGCATACTTAGGCCCGGCACTTTCTGCAGCCCAAATGTAGATCGACCCGCTCAGCGGAAGAGCTGAGCAGATTTCTGCAAGAACACCAGCAGTGATCATCATGAAAACGATAGTGACCAAGTATGAGGACCTGAAAAGATATCAATGAAAGCAAAATAGTCCTGGAAGGAGGGGCGACCCACCAAATAGCTGCAGGTCCACCCGCCAAAAGCCCAATAAAAATAGCCGACCTGAGGATAATATTAACGCTGTGATGAAATTGGGGGGCAAGGGCAGACCGAACCTGACACCACCAATGAAATTCAAAGCACAAAAACTTGCTGCGAAGCTCTCAACCATATGCCATGTTCGGTGAAGTTGCTGAATAAAAAGCGAAGGTTGTAAAATCCACGGAACTAAAGGCTGAGAAGGACATACTTGTTTATAACCAAGGCTTTGCTAATGATAAAAGGTTAGTAACATGAACAGAGCCCCCAAAACGGGGAAACAGAAAATGAACGATAACACTGGGAGGCTTCCCTACGCAGGTATGAGCGCTGTTCAGGTTCAAGCGGTATGATCTCAATCCTCCCGCAATCCACGCATGTCTCCCTTCGATATGGCCACCTATCGGGGATCGATTTGGGCACATATCATCAGAAACCATGATAGAAAACATTTGGATACCCGCAGCCATGCCAGTAGTGACCGATTGGACGTTACCGTTCAGCGCAGCCCATATTTCCTGTAGGTATTCTCCAGGTCATGCCCATTGCGCAATTACCAATTGGAGAGTGTCTTCATCTTGTGTGGGCACCGTTGTAGTCTCCCCTCCGTCGTCTTTAGTTGATTTAGAGTTGATGGACATTATGGAAAATACTGAGCTGTGATGGGAGAAGATAGCTTAGACAAAGAAATGATGGCTTTATATACGATGGAATTTGAAAATCGATGATAATCTATTTTTTTTAAAAACCCTTTGAAAAAAATTGCTTGGAATTCCGAAGGATGGCGCCATCAACCCGCATCGACCCGGATATCCGATGACAATCGGATGGATCAAGGAATGCCGAACCGCTGAAGGAAGAAAAGTCAGGTCAGTGCAGTTATATATCTCCGTTGACATACAGGCTTCAGCGCACGGATGAGGAGCCACTCTTCATTGGAAACGTCGGCCTTGAAAGAAGTCTACACGGCCCATTAACTGAGAACACAGAAAGAAAATGCATACCCACGAACTTTCAACACGTCGATACTTTGGCGGGTAATGTGGCTCAGAAGTTCATCCTTCTCATCAAAGTGGCGTCCAAACATTTTGGCTGATTGATAAACGGCATGTTCGATCTTTACAGCTACTCCTCCTCCAGCTTGCGATTTTTTAACGATCTATCGAGATGTTCCGTCAGCTGTGCGTCAGTCGTATGGAAAGGATAATTGCCTCTTGCGCTTTATGATTGATCTCCAAAGATGTACTATGGCGAGCAGTGAGATGATGGCACCCGGTTAGGATAAGGCAACAACCAACATTTTACCAAGAACAATTGTCTCCTTCTTCGACGTTACTGGGTCGATTTTCACCACGGCAATGGGAGTCCCGATGCGCAACGTGCCATCCAGTATGTCAACACCAAGAATGATGGGATCTCGCTTACAAAATGCAGCAATGATTTTGAGACGGCAAGGCCAGACAGCCTGAGGCGCTGCATCCTTTCTTTTTGCTTCTGTGATCTCCTCGTTATAAGCCTTGAATGCGTCGAAAAGATGATAAATGATATCCGCTAAAATAAACTGTTAGAAAAAAGAATGTTGCATGACCACTGAAAGAATCGCACCTTTGAAAAGGCGAACCCCCATCTCCTCTGCAAGCTTCTCCGCCTCCTTGTCGATTGGAACGTCGAAACAGAGGATACAAGCCAGCTCCTTAGCCTTCTCCAGCATTGGCGCGCACCGCATAATATCCTTCTTGAAGACTGGGCCAATATTGATACCAGAGACGGGAATCTTGCTGCTCTTCAAGAAGTCCAGCAAGGCCTCAAGAGATCCAAGCGTTGATGCCTGGACAGAGACACCGCGCCCTGACTTGTCGATATTGTCGAAGAGTGAAGTCAAGTCGGACATGACTTCTTCTTTCAAGTCTTCCACATCGTCGTCGGGACCGACAAGAAGCAGTCGAGAACCAGCGATGGCTTTCTCAAGATCCGGGGCAGTGATCTTGACACCTAGGGCGGCCTTGACCTCTTTGTGATGAACGTAGGCGGACTAAACGGGTTTAAATGAATAATTATCGATGGATAAATAAAAAAAGTGCTGTAGCAAACCTTGATACGCAGTTCACGCAGCGGTTGGGGCGTCAAGAGAGCACGTATTTGTGTTACTATCGGACCATTCAAACCACAAACCACAATTCGGTCTCCTTCTCGAAGAATACCGTTTGACAAGACAACATCAATCGTCGTTCCAAGACCCTCAATAACCTTGACCTCCAGAACCGTGCATTCGAGCTCCGACAAATACATCAGCCTGTCGCTCATGCGTTGTTGGGTCAGATTGACGAGGAGCATGATCATATCGGGAACACCCTCCCCAGTGATGGCGGATGTTGGCACAAGAGAGACATTGCGAGCGAAACTCTTGTTCTCGTAGTAGAGGCAAGCGTTCAACCCTTCCTCGGCAAACGCGAGAATGGTCTTCTTCACACGGTCATCGAATTCACGTTGAACAGACTTATTTTGCTTGGCGAAGGATTCCTGGAATGCACCATCGGGTGTAGGATCCCAGCCATAAATGCGATCGATCTACACCGAGAATTGTCCACGATAAATGGGAGCCAAAATATTAAAAAAATATACCTTGTTGAGAGCAACGATAAACGGCGTTTTGCGATCTCGAAGCAGCCGGAGAGATTCGAGCGTCTGGGCTTCCAGGCCGTGCATGATATCCACCACCAGGATGGCAATGTTACATAGGGAGCTACCACGGGATCGCAGGTTGGTGAAAGACTCGTGACCCGGTGTGTCAATGATGAGCAGACCGGGAATCTTGTATTCTTGAGTCCCATCCTGAGGAAATTCGAGTTGAACAGAGGTTCAGAAAAAAATGAGAGAAGGGCAGACTCTGTTAAGCACAGCCGTTTTGGTTTTAATCGCCTCGGCAGGGAAATAGGTGGCACCAATTTGCTGCGTTATTCCTCCAGCTTCGCCTTCTTGGACGTTGGTTTGACGAATCTGACTTACAAAATCAATACCAATCCTTGGATACGAAGAACTACCACGTACTTTATCCAACAATTTTGTTTTACCTGTATCAACATGGCCAAGGATACAGCAAATAGGACTTCGCAGGTCATCTTTGCTTCTTGCAGCAAGCGCTTCTTGATGTGCTTTTGCGCGACGGGCGGCAGCCTCAGCTTTCCTCTGAGCAGCCATTCTCTGCGTCATAGTTAATTCATCTTCAGATGATGATTCATCAGAGTCCTCCTCAGAAGACTCGTCCGAATCTTCCGAGTCTTCCTCTGACTCGGAGGATTCTTCCCTCGCAGGCGGTGGCTTTCCAGCAGTAGGGTTTGGAGGAGTAGGAGCAGGCGTTTTCGTGGCTGGTGATGGCTTTGTGAGCACAGCTTGTGTGGTCGCTGAGGGTTTGATACTGGGTACTACGGGTGGCGGCCGCGCGTCGTCATCTTCACTCGACGCGTCCCAATCATCCTTAACATCTGGGGTTGCAGATGCAGGTGCTTCTGGCTTAACCTCCTCTTCGCCAGAGCTGGCCTCCCAGTCTGATTTGGCGTCGCCGTTAGCTGCCTCCGCATGTTTAACCTGGACAGGCAGTAGTGTAGGTGTACGGCCCTCCACTGTTTCTGGGGATCGGGGTCGTGAAGGTGCAGGTGACGCGTCTTTCGCTCCAGGGCCTTTCTTCTTGCGATTTCCGTATACGACCTTCTTCACTGCCGGCGGACCAGTACCTGAAGCTTGTTGTAATCCCTCGATTTGAACCCCGGAAGCCAAAAGAGCCTGTTTCCGTATTTCGGCCATCTGTTTCTCCTCCTTTTGCTTCTTCGTGAGTAGCCGACCCTCTTTCTTCGCGACTTCGCGCTTGGCCTTGCTTAACACGTTAATATTTCGTTTTCTAATTTCTAAAATGTGAATTTACCTTTTCCTTGTCCTTTCTGCGTTGCTTTTCTTCTTCTCGTTTTCTTTCCTCTTCTTCTGCGCGTCGCTCCTCTTCCTCGATGCGTTTCATCTCCTCCTCTCGAAGTCTCTTAGCCTCCTCCTCGAGCCGTTTCTTCTCTTCCATGATAGCCTTCAGGGCACTGATGCCTCCTTTTTTTTTTGAAGAACCTGCTGCAGGCGCCGGGACAGATTCATCATCTTTCTTTGTTTTCTTCTTCTTCTTCTTCTTCGAATCTGCTTTACCTCCGGCCTCTGCGTCCTCTTCATTGTCCTCTGCATTCCCCATCTGCTGCGAAAGGGTAGGAGGTTCTGGAGCAGCCGACGGTGGAACATCATCATTATCACCTTCAGTAGCCTTCTTCGCTGCTGCCTGGGCCTTTTTCTTAGCCTATGAAGAGCAAATAATTGAGTTCGGTGCACTTGCGGAGAAAGCAAGCTATAAATCAAACCTTTTCTCGTTCTTTCTTGAGCTTCTCTTTCTCTTTTTTGGAGAGTATTTTGGGCCCTCCTTCATCTGGCTCTTGATCGTTGGCGGCCTCGACCTTGTCGCCTGAGGTCGCCGCTGATGTGGGGGCAGGCTCGACCATATCTATCGATAAATGAGTGGAAATCTCCGAGAGCAAGAGTTACCATACCTTGTTCTTCTGTTACCTTAACCTCCTCCTCATCTTCGATGCCTTTGCCTTTCTTGCCTTTGCCCTTTTTATCCTTCTTCTTCTCCTTGACAGGACCCCATTCCTCTTCAGCCAAGGCTTCAGCGGTAACCTCCACAGGCTGTTTAGATTCCATTGAATTCGAAGGATCCTCGTTTGTAACTGCAAATTCATCGTCATCATAAGTAGGTTTGGCCTTTTTCTTTTTGTCTTTTTTTGTTTTGGTTGAACTGGAGATCAAAGACTGAAGTATAACAATCAGTAATGAAACGATGGCAAAAAAAAAAGCGAAAGAGTACCATAAGTCCTCCGCCATCACCTTCGTCGTCATCACCGACAGGAGTGTCCTCCATTGAGCTGCTAGACGAGAAGGCAGAAAAGCCTGATACTTTAGGTTTCTTGATGAATGTATCCTCATTCTCCGTCCCGTTTGTATCGTCGACAACAAGTTTGTTGGGTTCAACACTTTCGCCAGCCTTATCCCTATGGATCCGATCGGACATTATAATCAATTCATGGGCTCTCGCTACAGAAACCAAAAAGCGTCCGCACCAAAAGTCATCTTCGCCTTTCTTTCCCTTCTTTCCTTTGTTTTTCGGCGGCATAGAGAGTGGTTAGTTCTGATGCAGTGACCGTCTGAGTGGTTCGCGAATGACGGCTTATTATCAGAGCCGGTGAACTGATCAATTACTGTATGTAGTGGCATCACGACAAACGTGACCAGAAATTTCAAATAGCTGGAACTCTTTCCTGCACTCAACAACGCAACGAATTGAATGGGTTTGCTTACAATCATTCGGAAGAACCGACAAAAGGAGAAGGAGATGCGTTTACTCTTCTTGTAGGTCGACAATCATGCCCGGTGGGACTCATATAAGCTGATCACTCAGAGGTCTCGATAACGCTGGGAAGACGACAATCCTCAAGAAGCTAAATGGAGAGGACATCAGCAGCATAAGCCCTACCCTTGGGTTCAACATCAAGACTTTCGTACATGGAAAGTTCGTGCACTCAGAATTTTCTGGACCCGCCAAAGGCTGATGCGTTCTCATCTTCTTCCTGGAAGATACACACTAAATATCTGTGTGTACCAGAATTTTTCTTGCTACTCCGCCACTCACATCCGAATTTATGCTTCTAGGGGATGTTGGTGGCCAAAGGACTCTTCGGCCATACTGGAGAAACTATTTCGAGCAAACGGATGCACTTGTATGGGTGGTCGATTCTAGCGATAGGGCACGCATGCAGGATTGTAAACAAGAATTACACAGTCTCCTAACCGAAGATGTAAGCACACATGCGGTTTTATTGACTGCTGTCTTATTTTGCCCCTTCATACGGATATCACGTCCGTCTGTAGCGTTTAGCGGGCGCGTGCTTACTTGTATTCGCCAACAAACAGGATCTGCAAGGTTCCATGACTGACGCAGAAATTTGCGACGTAAGATCCATATATCTGGCCCGATAGACCGGCTGTACTGAATGTGAATATGGACCTCCATCACCCCAGACTTTAGACCTTCAGTCAATTACCACCCATAGGTGGAAAATCTGGTCCTGCAGTGCGGTGACGGGGGAAAATCTTGTTTCCGGCTTAGACTGGGTCGTGAACGACGTGGCTGAAAGGTTATATTATAGCAGTACCTCTACGTCAAAACCCGAGCCCTCGACAAATGAATTGCCTTTTGCCACTCAATGACACCCGTTTCTTTCACCAATACACCCAGCCTCACTTCTCGAAGGTACTCTGAGCCGACTGCAAGAGCAAGTACGACCCTTCCGATTTCTTGACCCGCCAGACACCGTCAGACTTTCCGCAACTGTTCTTCCGACTGTTAACTTTTACCATTTACCGATGGGACCCATGAAGGACGAACCTCATTTATGTTGGATAACGTCAGCCGATATCCCCTCCCAGTATTTCCGTCGAACCCGTGTGTGGGTTTCCGGCTTGTTTTGCGAATCATTATCAAGGTCCGGTTGCTTTACGTTCAGTTACCAATGTTTCTACTTGGAATCCATATGGCCAGTCTAATCGCGTTGGTCGATCTGATGGCGAGAGACTGTTGATCTCTTAGCTGATGTTTCTTAGACGGAAAATATGTCTCATGCAAATCTGACAGGTTCTCGTCTCCGTTGACATTGCTGAGCGTGTTGCCAGCGATGATTTTTGCCTAGGCTTTCAATATTATTGATCCCAGGCAGTGAATCTTACCACGATGTTGTTAAAAGCGAAAACAGACCTTCAAATTACGTGTATAGGTATGTCTCCAAGCGTTACTCTCCCATGAATGTGAGGGCTAAAGTTTAAATTCAACGCATTCAGATTCTATTTGCTGCCTTCAGTTCGTTTATTAACCTTTGTTTACACGGTGACACCGTAACGTTTTGAATGCGAACATGGATCCGGGTATTACCCTGTTCGTTTCACAGACCGAGGGACTTTTTCTCTTCCGCTGAATTAAAACAACAGGAATCTTGATCTTTCCCATGCTTGAATGCCTAATTCTTCTATCTGCCTGACAAAACCTTTAACCCTGGTTCACGATCGGTAGGGCCGAAGGACAGGATCTAGGGCTTAGTGCTGTGAAAGAGGACTTCAAGGTTATCCGTGACAGAAAATGTTCGATAAAATTAGTATTCCTCCTCGGGAAGGTTCTTGCCTGCTGCTGTGAGTGACCGGATTCAACCTTTGAATGTCTCCATCCTATTTTCGATATCGATTTCACAGAACAGG